>Ga0247831_1002345_pt1 | contig 31045 bp, 27 predicted proteins | sample LaCruzMarch2015__9_FD_192406 | JGI IMG/M metagenome (GOLD analysis project Ga0247831, IMG submission 192406) | Freshwater microbial communities from meromictic Lake La Cruz, Castile-La Mancha, Spain - LaCruzMarch2015_1m | ecosystem: Environmental > Aquatic > Freshwater > Lake | place: Spain...
TGGTTTGTCCCGGTCTGTAAATCTTTCTGTCAGAAAAAATATTTGATTTTAAAACCAATGATAATTCTTCTCTATACCTTTCACCAATATAAAAATTCTCCTCTGTCAGTAAGGTATCTTCCCCATTCGCTATTTTGAAATTAAAAGCACCCTGGGGTAAAGAATACGAAAGAAAACCTTGGTCATCACTCTCTTTCCATGTTTCTTTAAAGGTAATGACAGGCGCATTGGGCGAAAAATAACCTGTCCTCACGGGGATAGCCAAAACACTGGTACCTCCTTTAGGTTCGGTCGATTTTTTATCGAAAAATTGAAATGCTACCTTTTCAAATCCCTCATTATTAACAAAATAGCCGATGTTCGATATTTGAAAAGATAGAAAGGAATGCTTTGTTTCTTCGCTTTTAAATACATACAAGTAATGACCTACAGGAAGTCCGTCTAAAGGAATTTCAGTCACATGTTGCTGGTAATCAGTAGAGGTAGGCAGACCTATTTCAGCCTCCTTTTCAGGCCTTTTATCCTTTAAAAACAATTGAATGTCCTCCTCTTTATACAATAATTTACTTTGCTGGAAGCTTGAAAAAGAAATAGGAACGACCCCTCCTTTAAATGACTGGATATTTTGAAAAGTAACTTTTAATAAAATGGGCTGGTTAGGTAACCCATTGTCTTCCAGGGTTAATGATAAATTTTTTACCCTGATACTTTGCAATAATTCGTTACATTTAAACGCCCCGAAGGTTTTGGGAAACTTCTTAATAGCTTGTTCGCATAAAGCCACCGATTCGTTTAATAATTTTTGTTTGTACTTTTCATTTGCTAACAAATAATAGGTTTCAGCAGTAGTAGCCTGGGCAGGGAATTTTTTTATTAAATGTTCTAATTCCTTTTGCAATAAAACGTCTTTCTCACCATAAATCAAATTTCGATGGACAAATAATAATCGTTGACGATCAAAATCAATTAAAATGGTAGGATCTTTATCTAAACGATGAAAGGTTAAAACCTCCTGAAATAAGAAAAGAGCTTTTCTTACAAAAGAGGTAGAATCTGCCCTTGAAAAATCAATATTTATAAAAGTTTCTAAAGAGGATAAGGAGGCAGGATTTTGCAAATAGAAAACATCATCTGGCTTTATTAATCTACTCTCCTGAGTAGTAAAATATTGCGTGGCACGAAAGACCAAAAAATCATAAAGCGTTTTAATAAAATAAGGCTCTTTTGCTGGATTCAAAAAAAGTCCGTCTATTTTTTTTAGTTCAAAATTTTTTGCGCTTGAAAATGAAACACTTTTAAAAAAATGCTCAGAAATTACATCTTCAAAATGTCTGATGGACCATAATTTGAGGTCATCTGGTCTTTCTCCCTCTGCCTCCTTCCGATCCATCAAAGACCAGGATTCCCTTTGTAAATAATTTGCATAAAGTTCCGCTAAAATACTGTGAACGATAGCATTTTCCGGAAATCCAATGGTTAGAAGCTCCCTTTCTAACCTTTTAATTCCAAGGATATTTCCATTCTCTTCCAACTCATTTAAATAATTTACCGTATATAGTAAAGACTTAATAAATTGTTCCGTTTCCTTATTTTCTTTTGCCAACTTGTAAATGATGTCCACCTTAGCCAATGCTTCTCTGTACAAACCATTTTGATGGAGAGAATCTACTGTTTTCCATAGTTCACTATAATTCATTGAAGGTGTTTTTTCAAATTCATGAATTGGACTTTCAAAATTGGTAGGTGAAGCCAATCCGACCATTGGAAGTATAAATAAAAATGCTTTGAGAACATTACATTTCATGATATTTTTTTTACAACTTGAATTAAATGGATAACGACGAAAAGGTTTAGATTATTTATTTTTAAACCTGTTGATGCTAACTTCTTTGCTTAAATCCCCATTTTTATATAAAAATTCAACAAAATGATTCGCCCAATACGGTGCGAGGGAGGTTCCTTTGGTTCCTAATCCGTTAAAAATGAATAATCTGGAATGGACGGGATGACGACCAATGAGAGGCCTTCTATCTTTAACCGTTGGCCGAATACCCACCAGATGCTTTAAAATAGCGTACTCTTGACGAATCATTTTAGCCACTTCACTATGAAGTAAAATTTCCGAATCTTCATCGGGCAGAAAATGAGAAAATTCCCATTTATTGGTAGCTCCTGCCCAAAGTACATTTTCAGAAAAAGGAGAAAGAAAAAATTTGTGTTTTAAGATAATATCAAGATGAACCTTATCTATTTGCACTAAAAGCGCTTCCCCTTTAGCACCGTCTAATGGTAAAAAATTAAACCAAGGGTTTTGTAACATAAAATACCCTTCACAAAAAATAATTTGTTCAGCAAATATATCTCCGTATTGTACTCCATCTTCGGAAATTACCAAAGCCTGGTAATCAAAAAATGCGTTAGTGTAAACCCCCTTTTTAGTCCAATAATCCTCCGATTGTGTCAAAAAATCATGCCATTTAACCTGACCGCCACCAATGGTTTGACCATACCCGAGCGGTTCATTATTTATCCAGTCAAACGGGGTAACATCCACAAAATCAGCAATATAATGTTTCACTGAAGGATCTGCTGTTTTGGCAAGCCAATCATTTTGTTCTGATACTCCGTGAAGGGACCTAAGAATAATTCGGGGGAAATAAAAATGGCTATTAAGCTTCTGTTCCCATTGAAAATATTTTTTTTCAGCAAAAGGTATTAAGGTATCTACCTGCCATGATTTTATAAAATACTTTCCAGTTATGGGGTTGATGATACCTGCCGCAACAGAGGAGGATTCACCCGGTTGACGTTGATGAATAATATGGAAATCGAGGTGTTCATCCTCCAGCGTATGGGCCAAAACAGTACCAGCTATCCCCTGACCAACAATTAAATATTTTACTCTTTTCATGGAACAAAGGAATGAAAAAAATGCCGCTAAGGAAAAATCAAGCTATAAGAGTTAAGGATTTATGGCAATAATTTGAAAGACAGGTTTTGCTTCAGTGGCATTTAATGCATTATTTATCCATATTTCCCCATCCCCAATCATAACACCTTGATAATTATTGAAATGGTTATGAGAGAACGTTTTACTTAGTGCAGATTTAAAATCAACCGTGAAAATTTTATCGTAATGCGATAAAAACTGATTTTTATTCTTCAAGTTCAGAACCAATTTTTCAGAAATTCTGACCTTTGATGGATAGAAGAGGTTATCAGCCAACCATATTTTATCGCCCTTTGATATAGCTTTTTTTACATTGGCCACAAATTGTTCCACCGCTGCATCTGATCCTAAAACATGCGCATATCTTTTAACCTCTGTTCCAGTGGTAACAGATGACAAAACGGCTTTAAAAATACTTTTTTCACCACTGGGGATTTTTCGCCAGCTTACCTCAAATCTGTCCTGGTCATCAGTGAATATTTTACCTGTTAATTCATCCATGATTTTTCCATTCAAAGAGGCGGTCAAATAAATTTCATTTCCTTTTACATTGCCAGATAAAAGTACTTTGGGTTCATTGGCTGTAGAACAATAACTACCAATAAGTTTTCCAGCTTTTAGGGTATAGAAAGAAAGTTGAATACTTTTGTCACCTAATTTGCCAGTAAAATCATACCACTGATTGAGTTCCAGATCCAGGGAAAAAGAAAAGACACTGGTTTGAACAAAAAGGTAAGCAACTAAAAATATTTTTTTCATCTTGTTGTCGTTTTTATTTATGTAAAAGTACGCCAATACATGTTATTTTTGCAAAATATTTTACGAAATGATCTCACCAAAACACTATTTTATCCTCTTTTATTTTTTATTGTTGCTGACATTTTCGTCGTGTTCTTTATTAAACCAAGACGAACCTACCCCCAGTTATCTTTACCTAAACGAATTTCGTTTAAAAACCCTGGTGAATCAGGGAAGTTCTTCAGAAAGGATAACTGATATCTGGTTATTTAACGATACTGAATTTTTAGGTATGTTCCCCTTACCTGCAAAAATTCCATTGTTATTATATGGGGAACAAAATTTAACTATTCAAGCGGGCATAAAGGAAAATGGCATAGGAGCAACGCCTGAGAATTATCCTTTTTTCAACCCAATCAAAGTAAAGGTTAATTTAAAAGCTTTAAAAACAGATACTTTGAAGCTGGAAACCAGCTATTTATCGACGTCGAAATTTCATTTTATAGAAAATTTTGAAAATAACACCTCTTTTTTTTCTTTCCTAGTCAGCGGATTACCCGAAAACAGGGTCTTACCTTATAGCGACAACAATGTTTTTGAGGGTAAATTTTCGGGAAAAATTCAGGTATCCAAATCTGCGCCAATAGTAACCGTGGGGTCAAACGCAAAATATAAAAATACCTTTAATCCAGGTCAACCGGTTTATCTTGAGATGGATTATAAAGGGGAGGCACCTTGCGTTATTGGCGTTCAATTTTATGATACTGAAAATATCGATGAAGCAGGTATTATTGTACCTATTGCTGGATTTAAAGAATCGGCAGATTGGAAAAAAATATATTTTAACCTGGGAAGTACCCTTGCTTTAAGAAAATCGCTCTATTACAGAGTTATTTTTAATGCCGCGTTACCAGAGGGAAAGGAAAATGCCAGTGTTCATTTTGACAATATCAAACTAATTTCTTTTTAATGAGCAAAACAAAAATAAGGAACCTGAATAATCACACCCTCTTTTATAAATGGGCTGATTATTTTTGTGCCATGATCGCCTGGGGTCTTTTTTTTGCTTACAGAAAAATAATAATTGAAAAAGAAGAGAACGTTTCAGTCATTTTTCAAGATATTAATTTCTGGTACGGACTGATTATTATACCCATTGGCTGGTTTCTGGTGTATTCATTATTTGATCAATATGGCGATATACACAGACATTCCAGGTTAAAAACGCTTTCAAGAACCTTTTTTCTTTCCTTTTTTGGCGTTTTAATCCTGTTTTTTACCTTGATACTTGATGATTTTGTTTCTAATTACACCACTTACTATCAATCATTTCTTGCCCTATTCAGTTTTCATTTTATACTTACCGTGGTTACTAGAATGGTTTTATTAACAGCAGCATCTCGTCGAATCCGTCAGGGGATGGTGAAATTTAATACCATTATTATTGGAGGCAATACAGAAGCACTGTCTTTATATGAAGAAATAATTTCACAAAAACGTTCCTACGGTTACCATTTTATTGGATTTTTAAGAAGTAACAAAGAAAAAGTATCTCCATTAGAGGCCAAATTAAAATACCTTGGAAATATAAAAGACTTAGACAGTATTATTCAGGAATATCAAATTGAGGAGGTCATTATTGCCGTACAAACGCAGGAACACAATTTATTAAAACAACTTATAACTGCATTATTTGATTTCAGGCCCATATTACATGTTAAAATTATTCCTGATATGTATGATATCATGCTGGGAAGTGTTAAAATGAATCAGGTATTCGGCACGGCCCTTATTGAAATAAATCAGGAAATAATGCCACCCTGGCAAATTGCCTTCAAGCGGGTCCTGGATATTTTAGTTTCCTGTGTTTCTTTACTTCTATTATCGCCGCTCTTTGTATATCTGTCGCTAAAAGTGAAGCAATCATCAGTTGGGCCTATATTTTACAGGCAAGAAAGAATTGGCCTTCAAGGGGTACCGTTTACTATTCTTAAATTCAGATCAATGTATGAAAATGCTGAGGATAGTGGGCCTCAACTTTCCAAAGATGAAGATAGTCGATGCACACCATTTGGGGCTATTATGAGAAAATGGAGGCTCGATGAATTACCTCAGTTCTGGAATGTTCTCATTGGTGAGATGAGTTTAGTGGGTCCCCGCCCTGAGCGAAAATTTTATATCGACAAGATTATGGAGCAGGCGCCTCATTACCGTCATCTGCTTAAAGTAAGACCCGGTATAACTTCTTGGGGTCAAGTCAAATACGGCTATGCTTCAGATGTGGATCAAATGATCCAGCGCCTTAAATATGATATCCTTTATTTGGAAAACAGATCTATTGCGCTGGATTTTAAAATTATGTTTTACACTTTGGTAGTACTCCTTCAGGGTACAGGTAAGTGATGATTATAAGGGAAAGGGATATGTTAATAGATAAAATAGTTGGTAAGCATTATGTTACTAACATTTTTTAATATAAAAACTAAATGTTAAATCACATAAGCTATTGAAAAATTTCTATTCAATTATATTGTTTATTTAAGCAGAATTAAATAAATGAATACCTTAATTTGATTGTATTAAATACTGATTATATTGTAAATAAAAAAGCGCAATAGAAAGCTTTCTGTTGTTTAGAAAACAGATCTATTGCGCTAGATTTTTTAAATTATGTTTTACATAATTGCCATGCTCATTGAGGGAACCGACAAATGATTTTTATAAGGCGAAGGCTACTTTAACCTGATCTTTATAATCTAGTTTCTCCCAGGTGAAAAGTTCCACCTCTTTGGTAACTTGATGACCGGAACCATCCTTGAAGGTCAATGTTTTAACCTCGGGAATTCTTCCCATGTGACCATACGCAGCTGAATCGCTATAAATGGGATTTCTTAATTTCAATCGTTGTTCAATGGCATAAGGTCGCATATCGAAAATGCCATAAACTATCTCTGCAATTTGAGCATCTGTTTTTGCAACTTTAGCTGTTCCATAAGTATTGATGTAAATATTGGTAGGCTTAGCCACCCCTATCGCATAAGAAACCTGTACTAAAACCTCTTTACAAACACCCGCAGCCACGAGATTTTTTGCAATATGTCTAGTAGCATAAGCAGCAGAACGATCCACTTTTGAAGGATCTTTACCACTAAATGCACCCCCACCGTGAGCACCTTTGCCACCGTAGGTATCAACTATAATCTTTCTTCCCGTTAATCCTGTGTCACCATGAGGTCCGCCAATAACGAATTTACCTGTAGGATTGACGTGATAGGTAATGGTTTCGGTAAATAAAGCCTGTAATTCAGGTTTTAATTTTGCTTTAACCCTTGGAATAAGTAACTGGATAACATCAGATTTAATTTTCTCTAACATTACCTGTTCATTCTCATTAAAATCATCATGTTGGGTAGAGACAACAATACTATCAATGCGGATAGGTTTATGGTTATCATCGTATTCAATGGTAACCTGAGATTTTGCGTCAGGTCTGAGATAATTCATTGCATCGGTTGCCTTCGCCGATTTGCGAATTTCCGCCAGTTCCAATAAAATTCTGTGTGCCAAATCTAACGCTAAAGGCATATAATGCTCCGTTTCCTCGGTAGCATAACCAAACATCATACCTTGGTCGCCTGCCCCCTGGTCTTCATCTTTTGCTCTTTCGACGCCTTGATTTATATCAGGCGATTGCTCATGAATAGCAGAAAGAACACCACAAGAATTAGATTCAAACATATATTCTGACTTGGTATAACCAATACGTTTGATAACATCGCGAGCAATTTGTTGAACATCAAGATATGCTTTTGATTTAACCTCACCGGCGAGAATAACCTGACCTGTAGTTACTAAGGTTTCACAAGCAACTTTCGATTGAGGGTCAAAAGCAAGAAAATGATCAACAAGGGCGTCAGATATTTGGTCGGCCACTTTATCCGGATGACCTTCCGATACTGATTCTGAAGTGAAAAGATAAGCCATATTACAGGTTTATATAAATTTTATAATGGATTGAAAATAAAATCAAATATAGGAATTAAATTATTTAATGTTACAGGTAAAGAAAGATTCCCATCCTTCGTTTGTTAACATTTTCCCTTCTAATTTATCACCAATGACCACAGGTCCAACCCCTGCCGGGGTACCTGTGTAAATTAAATCTCCCATTTGGAGCTTAAAGTATTTTGACACGTAAACAATTAATGTCTCAAAAGAAAAAATACAATCCTCAGTATTACCTTGTTGTACTAATTCGTCATTTTTCAGCAACTGGAATTCAAAAGCAGAGGAATTTGGAAAGGCAGAAAGTGGTTTGAAATTACCAAGAACAGCCGAATGGTCAAACGCTTTAGCAATTTCCCAGGGCAATCCTTTCGCTTTTTGTTTAGCCTGGATATCACGGGCTGTAAAATCGATACCTAACCCAATTTCTTCAATATAATCAGAAGCAAATTGAGGTTCAATGTGCCTTCCATTTTTACCGATTTTAATAATCACTTCTACCTCATAATGCAAATCATCTGTAAAAGAAGGATAATATAGAGGCTTATTGTTTATTAATAAAGCCGTTGGTGGCTTCATAAAAACGATAGGCTCATCGGGAACAGCATTTTGAAGTTCCTTAGCATGAGCACCATAATTACGTCCGATACAAATTATTTTCATGGTTTCAGCGTTATATTTTAAAGTTCATAAGTCCCGCTAAGGATTTGACTTCGTTCATTGTCTTTTGAGCCACTTTTCTAATGTCAGCAGAGGAATTTCTAATCATTTCCTTTACCTCCTCTTTATTTTCATCCAGTTGTTGTCGACGATCAACCATTGCCACACTTATTTCCGTTAATGCCTCTGCAACCGTGTCCTTAAGATGAACATATTTTAGGACACCTGACTGATAATCAGACATTAAGGAATGGTGCTGATCCATTTTATTTGCTGCTTTTAACAGTTCAAATAAGTTAATCAAACCTTGGGACATTTCACCGGATGGCGTATCACCCGTATCTGTAACAGCTGATCGAATCTGTTTTTTAATTTTCTCCGGCGTACTGAAAACAGGGATATAGTGCTTTTCCCCCGCACTCTTACTCATCTTTTTCATAGGGTCTGCAGGAGACATAACCTTAGGCGTTTCAGTAAATAAAGGCTCGGGCAATACAAAATATTCTTCCCCAACCTGATTATTAAAACGCTGGGCTATATTTCTGGTAAGTTCCAGATGTTGTTCCTGATCTTTTCCAACAGGGACGAAATCGGCTTTGTATATTAGTATATCAGCGGCCTGCAATACAGGATAATCTAATAAACCCGCTGAAATAAAGCCGTCAGCATTTCCCTCCTCTACTTGCTGGGTTTTATCTTTGAATTGCGTCATTCGGGTAAGTTGTCCGTAGGAAGCAAAACAGTTTAAAATCCAGGATAATTCTGCATGTTCAGGGACGAGAGATTGTACGAAAAGATTCTCCGTTTTAACTCCTGCAGCTATCAGATTAAAAATAAGCTCCCAGGTATTTTCCTGAAGCTGTTTTGGATTGTAGGGCATGGTCATAGCATGATAATCTACAACGCCATAGAAACAATCATATTTTTGTTGAATATCTACCCAATTTTTTACAGCTCCGAAATAATTTCCGAAGTGCATATCACCCGTAGGCTGGATACAAGAAAGGACTGTTTTTGTAGCCACAATAAGAGTTAAGACAATAAAAAAGAAACGAATAGATAATTACTATCTACCCGCAATGAGTGAAATCTCCACATGAACGAATCGCGGTAGCGCGGCGACCTGCACCAATTCTCTGGCGGGAGCCGTTTCTTCCTTAAAATACTTACCGTAAACGACATTTATTTTTGAAAAATCGTTCATATCAGTAACAAAAACAGAACATTTAAGCACATTTTCAAAGGTTAATCCTGCCGTGTGCAGGATACCCTCGAGGTTCTTTAACACCCTGTCTGTTTCAATTTCAATAGAATCAAGTACTAATTCACCCGTCGCCGGATCTAAGGCAATCTGCCCGGACACAAATAAAACATCCCCGTACCAAACAGCCTGATTATAAGGACCGATGGGTGCGGGGGCATTTTTACTTGTTACTATAGTTTTACTCATAGAAACAGATTTTCAATAGGAAGACGATACTATTTATTCTTCTGTCGCAGAAGCACTAAATAAACGACCTCTATAATAAAGATTACCAGTTACATCAGTGTAAGCACGGTGACGTAGATGGGTTTCTCCTGTTACTGAACAGGTAGAAAGGGTTGGAACTTCTGCTTTATAGTGCGTACGACGCTTGTGCTTACGCTGCTTTGAAATTCTACTCTTTGGATGTGCCATTTTTCAACGTTTATCTGTTATTTTAATAATAACAGGAATTAAGAATTTTTTTTGTTATCCCAATTTTGAAGTATTTTCCACGGGGAAAAATTTTCATCTTCAGGCGTTTCGTCAACTATTCCCTGAGAAAGGATTTTAATCATTTCCATATCACAAGGAGGATTTAAATCACTCTCACAATCATATCTTTTTATTACTGGTATAGCCAGTAAAATATTTTCATAAATCACAGGAGCTGCATTCCATACAGGCGTTTCGGGATGAAGAACGATAACATCTTCATTTTCTATTTCCTCTGGATGTTCCATTGACTTTACCAATAGCTTATAGTCGCTTTGAAGAGGTATTTTAATATTTGCTAAACATCGATCGCAAGGTGCATGTAACTCAGCATTAAGGTTAAACTGCATGATAATCAAGCCAACCCTTTTTTCTAACAATACCTTTACACTTCCAGTTACTATATCGTCAGGTGCATTTTCAAAAAAAGGTAGAAAATCACTGTCGAAAGTAAAATCAAATGTGTGAACCCCATCTTTCAGGCCTTTCAGGCGAATATCATAGGGAACTAAATCCTTCATGTCAAAAGAACTTTTTTTAAACGTGCGCAAATATAGGTAAAAAATAGATTCCTAGGATAAATACGCAAAAAAAATAACCAGATAAATCAATTTATTATTACGGCTGTTTTTTCAATTTCGGATCTGACTTTATCTAAAATTTCTAATTTTTCCGCTACAGACTTATACTCCTGTTTAACACCAACTTTCGTGAGTGATCCAACCTTTTCAGAAAAAGCAATAAAACCTGCTTTTTCTATTTTAGCTACTACCCTGGCAGCATTATCAGGATTACCGAATACACCAATCGCTATTTTAACATAAGACGTTTTTTCAGCAGATTCCGTTTTCACTGGTTCAGACTTAATGACCGGTTCCACCTCTTCTTCTTTTTCGGGAAAATCTACCACTTGCTCACTTGAATCCACTATATCTACGACAGGATCAATATTTTTTTTCTCCTCATTTGCATTGTCATTCCAAGCCTCGAACATTTCTTTAACTTTGCCCAGCTTATTTTCTATGAAGGGGGTAGTAACCATAAAATAAATACCGACGGCCAGAGAAACAAAAACAAGGCTAAAAACAACAAATTTCATCATTGGATTTGACGGTGGTACCGGGGGCATCATATTGGTACCTGAATCTTTCTGTACCTGAGTATAAGTTGGTGAATTTTCAACAAATGGCACTTCGGGCAAACCGAAGGAATCATTTTCAAAAACTTTTAATCTGGGTACAAAGGCTATTTTATGTTCCACATCATAGTACAATCTGCCCAAGTTGGGTAATTCTACACTATTGTGTAAATCTAAAGCGTCGTGAATATTTTTAGAAAAAAGCCTGATAGCCTCTGAAGCCATAGCATCATCCACTGAAAATCTTCTTTTTACCTCATTATGAAAAAGCGTACTATCTCCGTTTCCACCTGGCTCAAATTGAATCAGCGTTTCTGGAGGCAATAATTTTCCATTGATAGAATCTTCTTTAGCGGGAATGTATTTTTCAGAAAAAGTACCTAAACCAGAGACGTATAATCGATGATAGCTGGATATTAAAGGTTGGATAATTGGATAAAGATCTATTTGCATAAATGGTAATTATTTTGTCATGTTTACAAATATAGTGGAATAACGGTAATTCGTTTCGTAAATTTGTTTTATAATAACCCGTTTCATCAAATAAATATTATGCAGGAAGCAATCTCTTTTCCACGACGTGAAAAATCAGCTGAACTATTTGCCAGAGCGAAAGCCGTTTTTCCAGGCGGCGTGAGTTCCCCTGTCAGGGCTTTTAAATCGGTAAGTGGCCCTCCCCTTTTCATGAAACGGGGAGATGGATGCTATGTTTGGGACGAAGATGACAACCGCTACATTGACTTTTGCGCCTCGTGGGGACCGTTAATTCTGGGACACAATAATGAACAAATAAGAGAAAGAATTTATGAAGCAGTTGCCTCGGGAACTTCTTTTGGCACCCCTACCCTCAATGAGCTGGAACTTGGTGAATTACTGGTTAAAAATAATCCTTATTTAGAAAAAGTAAGATTTGTAAGTTCTGGTACGGAAGCCGTTATGTCTGCCATCAGATTGGCCCGGGGGTTTACAGGAAGATCAAAAATTTTAAAATTTGAAGGTTGCTATCATGGACACCTGGACTCTCTTTTGGTGAAAGCTGGCTCTGGTCTGGTTACCTTTGGGGAATCAACCTCTGCTGGTATTCCACCGTCTTTCGCCGCTGAAACATTGGTAATTCCTTTAGATGACCGGGCTGCACTGGATGAAGCTCTGGAAAAATATGGCCATGACATTGCCTGTATAATCATAGAGCCTATTCCCGCCAATAATGGACTTTTACTGCAAGATTATTCTTTCCTGAAATATCTTAGACAAAAAGCAACAGAACATAAGGTACTTCTTCTTTTTGACGAAGTAATTTCCGGCTTCAGGGTGCATTTCGCTGGTGCGGCGGGTTACTATGACATTAAACCTGACTTAGTTACCTACGGAAAAATCATTGGCGGTGGTATGCCCGTCGGGGCGTATGGCGGAAGTAATGAACTTATGGCTTTTATTTCACCTGATGGACCAGTATATCAAGCAGGCACCCTTTCAGGAAATCCTGTCGCTATGGCCGCCGGACTTGCCGCTTGCCATCAATTATTATCCCCCAATTTCTATTGTGATCTGGATCATAAAACCAACCATTTTATAAAAAACCTGACTGACCACGCCACAGAAAACAAATACAGTGTTACCTTCCCCAAAGTAGGTTCTATTTTTTGGATAGCTTTTAGTACAGAGCCCATAAAAAGGGCTGATCAAATTGATCCCGCTTCCATGAAATTCTTTAAACTGTTACATGCCGCCCTCCTTGAAAAAGGAGTCTATATGGGTCCTTCCGGCTACGAAGTAGGCTTTGTCAGTTCGGCACATACCATGGAAGTATTAGATGAGGCAGCGGAGATAATCAATTGGGCCATGGATCAAGTATTTAGTGAACTTTAACTTAATGTATGCTAAATAATCAGTTGCGTATCATTTCATACTTGGTTATTTTTTACATGCTACTGGCCTTTAGCTGGTGGACAGTGCTTCTCCATACTAAAAACAGAGACGCATTTTTAGCGAAAAATGAACTATTAAAACTAAGCTTAATTGCGAAAAATGAAATAAAAAATGAGGAGGAGTTCCTAAAAAATTCCTTCCATATTGAACTTAGAGATGCTTATAAACGTCAGGAATGGATGATTCTTGGCGAAGCTTCTGTTTTCGTGTTAAGCCTGCTTATTGGTATCGTTTTTATAAATAGAGGTTACCATAAAGAGATACTCGCTGCTAAACAAAGTAGTAATTTCTTGTTATCCATCACCCACGAGTTGAAATCTCCTATTGCTTCTATAAGATTAGGATTTGAAACGCTGCAACGAAAGAAATTATCGGAGGAACAGTCGCTTGTTTTACTTAAAAATGGAATAAATGATACCGATAGATTAAACAATCTGGTTTCCGATCTTCTTCTCTCTGCCAGATTAGAATCAACTTATCAACTTAATACTGAATTATTTTCTTTAGAAATTTTAATCGAAGAATGCATTCAACTCTTAAAACAAAAATTTCCCTCCGCTATCATAAAAGTTAATTTAATACAGGAAATCCCTGAGATACTTGCTGATTATTCAGCTATTCGTTCTGTAATTATTAACTTACTTGAAAATGCTGTAAAATATAGTGACAGTGTACCAGAAATAAATATTGGGTTGACTTCAACCAATGAGCGATGTAATATAGAGGTTTCCGATAAGGGTATCGGGATAGATCAAAGTGAAAGAAAGAAGGTATTTGAAAAATTTTATCGCGTTGGAAATGAGGATCAAAGAAAAACAAAAGGAACAGGATTAGGTTTATATATTGTGGACCAGATTGTAAGAGCCCATAACGGAACCATAACTGTTTCTTCAAATCAGCCAAAGGGAACTATTTTCAATATTTTCTTACCTTTTAACTAATAAAACCCTTTTCAAAATGCGCATTCTTCTGGTAGAAGACGAGGAAAATATAAGAGAGTTGGTTAAATTGAACCTTGAGCTCGAAAATTTTGAAGTGGTCGCCACCGAAAATGGTCGTGATGCACTCAAATTGTCCGCTGGTCAACATTTCGACCTCATATTATTAGACGTTATGTTGCCCGAAATGGATGGATTTCAGGTATGCGAGCAAATCAGATTAAGTGATCTTCAAACCCCCATTATTTTTTTAACGGCAAAAGAAGGGTCAAATGATCGGATACAAGGTCTGAAATATGGCGCGGATGATTATATTGTAAAACCCTTCGTTTTTGAAGAGTTACTCTTAAGAATCAATAATTTACTTAAACGAAGTGCGCGGACACCAGAAAATACCGCAACGGTTTTTTCCTTTGGCAATAATCAGATAAATTTCATCACCTTCGAAGCGATGGGTAATGAAGGAAAATTTATCTTAACAAAGAAAGAAGCCATGCTTTTAAAGTTACTTATCGACAGGAAAAACCAGGTAGTTTCGCGACAACAAATTTTACAATCTGTATGGGGTTACGATGTTTATCCCAGTACCCGAACTATAGATAATTTCATTTTAAAATTTCGCCGTAATTTTGAAGTGGACACAAGAGAACCTGTTCATTTCCATGCCATACGAGGCATTGGTTACAAATTTAGTTATCCTTCTGGTTCTACAAATGAGATAGTTGAGTAAGAAAATCGCGTACCTCCAGGGTATTAACCAAGTGATATTTAGCTTCTGAATTTTCCATGCCAATTTTTACTGAAAATGCTTCAGGGGGTAGCACTCTAAACATATCTTCATCCGTTTTATCATCACCGATAGCTAAAATAAAATCCCAGTCATCCATTTGCAACCAATTTAAGGTGGCTTTACCTTTAGTTACCCCGGCATGTTTGACTTCCACCACTTTATTACCTTCAAGTACATGTAATTCTGTATTTGCGGTAAGATATAGGAGTACATCTCTGAACTCTCTCACCCGTTTCTCCCCTAAATCTTTGTCTATTTGTCTATAATGCCAGGCAATTGAAAACTCTTTTTCTTCAATAAATGAGCCGGGCGTCCGCTCGACAATATTTTCAAGGGCCGCTCTAACGTCATTTTTCCAATCGCTTGACAAACCTGGAGTTCTTCGCCACTCTTTTGAATCTTTTAACCAAACCCCATGTTCCGCTGCGAAATCAATGCCCAAATGCCCCAACCAATCTTCTAAAGTTTGTTTATCTCTCCCGCTATTTATAACCAACTTATTATTTTGATCCAGCGTGAGTCTTAATAATAAATCTATAAGATGGTGGTCTGGAAAAACAGCCAGGGGATCCACATGAAAAGGCATCAACGTACCGTCATAATCAAGGATAATTAATCTTTTTTTACTCCTCTGATACGAGTCAAAGATTACCGTTTTAATTGCATCCTCTAATTTATTGATGTGAAACTGACGTCTATTATGGAGATGTCTATCCAGTTCCTTCAAAAAATTGGCTGCCCAATAATCCACTGCGTATTTTTTCAACCTTGCCTGCATATTTTTAAGCCTGAATGCCTGTTCTTGTTCTGGCATAATTAAAGCAGACTTTATAGCTTTTACAATGTCATAGGTATCATGTGGATTCACCAAAATGGCTTCAGAAAGTTCTGTAGCAGCTCCTGTCATTTCACTGAGAATGAGTACGCCTTTACCTGTATCGTTTTTACTCGCTATATATTCTTTTGCCACCAGATTCATTCCATCCCTCAATGGAGTAATTAACGCAATATCAGCCACTTGATAAAGAGCTAAAAGTTCGGTATGTAACAAATTCCGGTATAGATAATGGATAGGTATCCAACCAAAACTGCCATAAGTACTATTTACTTCGCTGACCAGGGTATTAAGCGTCTTCTTTAAATCTCTATATTGAGTAACTTGAGAGCGAGAAGGAATAACGACTAAAACAAGGGTAACGAGCCCAATATATTCTGGATGAAGATCTAAAAAACGGGCAAATGCCTGTATTCTTTGGGGAATACCTTTTGTATAATCTAAGCGATCTAATGAAATAATTATTTTTTTTCCCTTACCAAGATTACCAATATTCATTGTTTCGTCGGCCAATTCAGAAACGGAGGGAAGGGCTGCATATTTATTATAATCTATGCCCATTGGAAAAACATCAACATTTACCACTCTGTTTGTAGTAGTTACCTTACCTATATGATGTTCAAAACCGCAAATTCTATATGCTGCGCTCAAGAAATGGCGCATGTAGCCATAGGTGTGAAAACCAACCTGGTCAGCTCCAAGAATACCTAAAAGTAAATCGGAACGCCAAGGAAGGGTTCTGAAAATTTCATAAGACGGAAAGGGGATATGTAGGAAAAAACCAATGGATAAATTTGGAAAATTATTTCTAAGAATTCCTGGTAATAACATTAACTGGTAGTCGTGGATCCAAACAGTATCATCGGGTTTTATGCAGTTTGATAAAATCTGTGCAAACCTATTGTTTATTTTTACATAAGCATCCCAATATTCCTCTTTATAGGAAGTGTATTGAGTAAAGTAATGGAAATGCGGCCAAATGGTACGATTACAAAAGCCTGAATAATAAGTATCTATATCCTTTTCTGACAAAAATACAGGAATGAGAGCTTTTTGTTGGAGGAGATTTGTGACAGATGGTTCCTCTGCTTCACTGAAGTGAGAACCCGGCCATCCCACCCATATTTTCTCAATTGAATCGGGAAGTGCACTTAATCCGGTAGCCAATCCGCCTGAACTGGCTGAACTAACATACACATCGCCCTGCTTCTGAATAGTTACGGGCAAACGATTGGAGACGATTACCAGCCTAGTCATAATTCATTTTTAACCTGCCAAATTAAACCTCCTTAGGCTTCCTAACTGTCTTGAACCGCTCAACAAACTCCTTTTCAGTAACAAATTCCAGTTCAACGAAAGTACGTCCAACGAACTTCTTAACTTCCTGATAATCTCTTCCTCTTTTATCGAGAAAAGTATCTTGTAACCGATCAATATAAGCGAAAGCAGCTTCTCTAATCCTCATATTGAAGTGCTGATTATTAAATATCTGCTGATAAGTTGGGAACAACTGGGTGAAAATACCGAAAAACTCCATATAATCCTGTTCCTCTATACTCTTTATTAATTTTAAAAAATATTGAGAGACTGTTAATCTTAGGCACTCATTAATTTCAGATAAGCCATCATATTTTGAGTGAAATTGTCGAATTTCCTCTTGAACAGATTCGTTTGTATAACCAGCTTTATGAATTTTATCCACTACGGTATAATAAGCGGCTAGTTCATCCTTCATGGTTTTATCAAGAATAGCCGATAATCTTAAATCTGCGTCAGGACTAAGAATACCATGTCCATCCTGGTGCAAATCAAGTAAGATGGAGAAAGAACGCTGAGAAAAAACCTCCGTTTTATCTGTTCTTATTTTGTTGATGGTTTTATGCAGATTAATTCTATCTATTTCTGGCGTTTCAAAAAACAGACCAAAAATAAACATGATTTCCTGATGCTCAACCGTTCCCCAGAAATCTTCGTTTATAACAAACTCAGAAAGTGGGGTAATCAAACTTTCATTAGGTAAAGGCTTATCAACCCTTGACAACAAGAATCTTTTCAGTTGGGGAAAAAATACAACCAATTCCCCTGTGGTGGAAGGAAATTCAGCAGAAAGGAAAATATCGTTTTGGAATTGCTTTAAAAACCTTGAATACGCTAATTTTCTTTCAGCTAAATGAACAAACTTTTCATTTTTCTGATTTTGAAAAAACTGCTTAACTCTTTTATTTTCAATAGATTCAAGAACATTGGTAATCCATATATCACTGCATAAAGCAAAGCCTACCTGGACTGACATACCTATTCTTTTTCTTAACAACTCAAAATTAGGCGAGCTGGAAATAGCCAGGATTAAATCTTTGAAATGTTCTTGTGGTCGGATATATTTAAAATCATTATTAACATTTCCACGTAAAACGACGTATCCAAGTAACTTAGGTAAGAATAGACCTTCAAACACAGGATCCATCAAAACTTGCTCTAATGCAATTAACTGCAAAGGTGAATTTTGAGCTACATCTTGATAAATTTCAGCAATAGAGGGCTCAAAATTACTTTTTAGTTCGTTATAATCGACCTCTTCTTCTGAATTAAGATAAGCAGCGAGTGCGGGAGAATCTTGAATTCCCACGGCAAGCTCTTCAAGTTGTGTTAGGTATTCCGCGTTTAATTCGTACATGGTCATCATTTTAAATGGAAACCTGATAATGCATTTTTCAGCATTACCAGGTTAAAAGATATTAAATTTCCTCCAGGAGAATTTTATTCAGCTACAGGAGTTTCCTCGTTGGTTTCTTCTGCAGGAGTTTCCTCTACTATGACTTTCTTAGAAACTTTTGGTGCAGCAACACCTGACACCATTGCATGGAAGTCAATTATTTCTTTCTTGGTCTGACTCACTCTATCCGCAATTTTTGCTTCTTTCTGTTCAACCCAGGAAGTATGTTTTTCGTCTGCCTGCTCTAAGGTAAGTGCTCCTTTTTTAACACCCCTCATAAGGTGTTTCTTGTAAAGAACTCCCTTAAATCTTAAGATAGCATTAACAGTATCAGTAGGTTGTGCGCCATTGTTTAACCATTCGAAAGCTTTATCGCGGTCAATATCAATGGTTGCTGGTTTTGTCATTGGATTGTAACTTCCAATTCTTTCGATGAAACGTCCATCACGAGGAGCACGTGCATCTGCAATAACGATGTGGTAAAAAGGAGATTTTTTTCTCCCCATACGCTGAAGTCTAATTTTTACGGCCACTTGTCAAAATTTATGTGGTGAATGCCAGCCAACCCTACGTCCCTAAGGAACCAGGTAGGTTTTAACAGCACAAAAGTAATCTTTTTTCTGGATTTCCTACTTCTTAATCAAAATAAAAAAATCCGTCCTTAAAACTCGCAACGGAATCTAAGATTTATCCTCCTACTGGTCAAGTAGTTAGGAATAGCATACTGCTGTAGAAAAACCGTTTTAATCCAGGTATTCCCCGCTTGATTCTGAACTTGAAGCAAGTTGAATACCTCTAAACTGATCCATGTTTTTTTACTGAACCTCAGCCAATGGTCAGGTTTAATAAGTGACTTTTTTTCTCTGTCGTAGAGTAAAAATGAAAAACCTATATCTACTCTATGGTATGGATTTAGACGATATGTATTTCTGTACACCGTGTTATTACCCTGAAGACCATAAGGTAAACCTGTGCCTAAGGTGAAATTAAGGTGAACCCGAAAATTATCATTTTTAGGCAGATAATCCTGGAAAAACAATGCTAAAGTAACGAGTTGATCCGATGGCCTGGGTACGTCCTTTACCACCGTCGCATCGGTATTTCCAACTTCCCTTTCCAGATGCTCAATGCCATTAAGTCTTTCCCTGGCTCTAAGAAAAGAGAGATTTATCCATGATTCTGCTCCATTGACAAATTCACCATTTAGCCTGACATCCAGACCAGTTACGTATCCAGAGGCGTTATTTTCTCCCGCATACCGAATGCGAACATTTTCAACTTCGTAAGAAACCAGGTCCCATAAATTTTTATAATACCCTTCCGCGATCAACTTAAATTTCGTTGGATTATCCTTGCCCAAATAAAAATCATAAGAAAAACCAGCCAGGTAGTGAAACGATTTTTGAGCTAAAATATCTAAATTCATCAAACCATCCGGCCTTCTCAACTCCCTGTAAAAAGGGGGTTGCATATAATATCCAAAAGCAAGTTTCCAGGAAATATCGTTTTTAATACCTAAAGGTTTATAGAGTAGTTGTACACGGGGAGAAAACAAAAATTCCTTATTTATCGTCCAGTAATTTGCCCTTAATCCCATGGATAACCTCAATTCTCTTTTCCCCGCTTTTCTGTAGGTATAAGTGTCCTGAAAATAGCCACTTAACCTTGACGAATTCAATTCATTTTCTGTTTTTAAAACTTGTGAAAGTTGTAGTTCATCAGCACTATATGGCAGAGAATAGCCCGCCGAATCAATCCTCTCCCATTCGTTAATTCTATCGTAAATGGACTCAAACTGGTATTTTAAGCTCCATTGCAAAAAATTATTCGTCGAACCATCTTCCGTCATTTGTATTTCTAAACCTCCTTTGTACTCAATGTTTGCTACCCTGGTTTGTAATAAATTTCTCACATATTGATGTTGGGTTCCGGAACCTAATTCTTCTAAAACCTCGCCAAATCTTGAACTACCTATATCCGATTCTATTTGACGTAAGCTGTAGCTGCCCAATATATCAAAAGCTTCCTTTTCATAGGAACCAAAGCCAGAAAACAACCATTTCATAAACAATGGATTTTTCCTGTTTTCCGGTAACCAGGTCAAAGAAACTCCACCCATTCCTGTGGTGAAAACATTTTTTTCCTCTCCTTCAAAAACACTATATAATTGTAATGCATAATTAATGAGACCGAAAGCCGTACTGCGAGTGGTAGGTGTGAATTCATAACTTGAATTGTTATAATTGCCCAGAAATCCTACCTGAAGAGACTTGGATAGGTCATAAGTTAAATATACCTGTAGATCGGTAAAATTTGGAACGTATTCACCTTTTACATCCAATGAGCCCAATAAATATTTATTTGTTTTATATCTGGTTCCAATTAAATAACGCCATTTTTTGAAATCACTTTTACCCGCCGGTAAACTACCTTCCAAATGAGCGGTCGCGCCCAAAAAACTTCCTGAAAAAGAACCGCCGAACGCTTCCGGTCTTTTATACTTTATATCTAATACTGACGATTGTTTGTCACCGTACCGAGCTTCAAATCCACCAGATGAAAATGATAAATCTCTAACTAAATCGATATTTGGAAAACTCAGTCCCTCTTGTTGTCCTGCACGAATTAACTGGGGTCTATATATTTCAAAATCATTAACATAGACCAGATTTTCATCGTAATTTCCTCCCCTCACATTGTATTGAGAGCTTAATTCCCCTCCCGTTCCACTACTTGCCCCCAATGCTAAATGAGGAAGTAAACTTTCCAGATTACCGGAGGTACTAGGTAATAGACGCAGTTGTTCAACCCCTTCTCTAACCATCCCTGCTTCCTGAATACGCGAACTTCGAATTTCAATTTCAATATCAGAAGTGGTAGGTGCCAGTGTTATATCAAATTGCCTGCTACTGCCGTTGGGCATAACATCTGCATTGACAACGCTTTCTTTATATCCAATACGAGTAAAAACAAGTACAAACGCCTTTTGGGCTGGTACGTTAATATTATACCGACCGGAAGCATCCGTTTCTACCGCATTAGAGGAGCCCTTGAGGTAAACGGTCACAAACTCAACAGGTAAATCTGTTAATCCATCTGTTACTGTACCTGTGATTTTAGCACTGATAGACGATTGAGCAATATTTTTACCAATATTTACTAAAAAAACTGATAAAACAATAATTAACCACTTCTGCATATTATTAAGCATTAATATTGCCCGTTTTTAACATTATTTGCTATTTCATAAAATTTATTCACCGTTTCCTCTCTGTGTAACGCCTTAAATACCGAAGTACCCGCCACTAAATTATCCGCGCCTGCTTCTATGAGTTGTGCAGCATTGTCCAAATCTACCCCGCCATCTATCTGTATGATAATCTCCGGATAGGAAATATCTAATAAATTTCTTAACTCTCTAACCCTATTTATAGTCTGTGGAATAAATTTTTGTCCTCCAAAACCTGGATTTACAGACATAATTAATATCATTTCTACATAAGGAAATATGTCTTTCAGTAAAGAAACCGGCGTGTGAGGATTTACCGCCACCGCTGGAGAAGCTCCTAACTCTTTGATCTGTTGAAGGGTTCTTACCAAATGAGGACAAGCTTCATAATGCACGGTGATTCTATCTGCACCCGCCTCATGAAATGATTTTAAATATTGGTCCGGATTTGAAATCATTAAATGAACATCAAAAATCTTTTTTGTCAACGGCCTCAATGAGGATATAACGGTGAATCCAAAACTTATATTGGGAACAAAATGTCCGTCCATAATATCGAGATGCAACCATTCTGCCTGGCTGTTGTCAAAAAACAAAATTTCTTCCTGAAGTTGGCTAAAATCAGCGGCAAGTAAAGATGGTGATAAACAAAATGACCTCATTATATTTAATTAGTTAGCGCAAAAGTATAAAATAAGCATTGAATTTGTTGCCAAAATGCTTTTATATTCATTGAATTATTAAGAGAATAGATTTTTAGAACAACTAAAAAATCATTAATAACAAATAAATTACAAATCATTTGAATAAAAAGCATTAAATTTATAACTGCATTTTAAAAAAAATGAACCAAAATGTCTCTCGAATTACCTGTACAAACAAAAATCAATTGTCTTCCTTATGCTGGCTTAAGTTTAAATCAGCTGTATGACATAATGAAATTGAGGCAAAAAGTATTTATTGTGGAACAAAACTGTCCCTATTTAGATGCAGACGATGTTGATAAAAATGCCTGGCACCTGCTATTTTACGGTTGGAATGAACAATTAATTGGTTATTCCAGACTTATCCCAAAGGGCATTATCTTTCCAGAATATGCATCGATTGGAAGAGTCGTTGTTGATCCGGATTTCCGACAAAAAAATCTTGGTAAGCAGGTTGTTAACAGAGCGATAGATGAGATGGAAGTCTTGTATGGAAACATTGAAATTAAAATATCGGCACAATCCTATTTAATTAAATTCTATGAATTCCTTGGTTTCTACAAGGCTGGCGAAGAATATTTGGAAGATGGCATTCCACATACGCACATGATAAAACCTAAAAAGCTTTTATAACATATAATGCATTCACCGGTTACAAGCCGCCAAGGGCTAAAAGGTGTTTTGGGGGAGATTGTGCCGCCAGGGGCCAGTTGTTTGAATCAGGATTTTCAGGATTAACCATAACGTCGTTGGATTGATTCGGAAGGTTATTATTAAATACTGCTTTCATTGCCAGGCCTCTCGCCGATGTGTTACACATCGGCGAAAAGAAGGGTATGAAGTAATCCTCTACGAAACCCCATTATACCCATGCCGAAGACGTCCTCTGCAATCCTGAAAATCCTGTAAATCCTGATTCAAAACCAGATGAAAGCAGGTGAAATTTATATTGTATCCTGTCGGGGAAAAGACGCGAAGCATCACGTCTCTACATGATGACATTCTGACCATTGGGAAATGCATCTGTATCATCGGAGGGCGAATGCAATTCGCCTCTACAATAATGGAATGACTATCATCCGTGAAATCCAATAATCCTTAAAATCCGTGATTCAAAACCGGGTGATAGCAGGTAAATTTTACCTATAATAACACAAAAAAAGAGGCCATCTCTTCAGACAGCCTCTTTTTTTTGAAATGCTTAATTTCCTTGCATCACCTTTTCCTGGTGATTTATAGATTCCTGATGAATCGCTTTTAGCGTGGTTTCTACAAACTCCTCGCTTAATCCTTTTTTAGTACCTATGGAAAGACCTCTTTCCAAAATTTCGTTCCAACGATTAGTTTGAAGAATAGCAATATTATTGTCTTTCTTAAATTTGCCAATACCTTCGGCCAATTTCATTCTTCGGGCATATAAATTCATTAATTCATCATCAATTTCATCAATTTCATGTCTTAAATGATCAATATTATTGTGAAATTCAGGATTATCGGTGGTAGCGAGCCTGAACTTTAACTTATTATAAAGTTCTGCGCCATATACCTCCGGGGTAATTTGCTGGGCAGCGTCGCTCCAGGCATCATCGGGACGAGGATGAACTTCAGTCATAAGGCCATCAAAATTAAGGTCAAATCCCTTTTGAGCCACTGCTAATAAAGTATCTCTGCGTCCGCATATATGACTATTATCCACAATAATTTCTAAATCTGGAAATAACCTTTTCAACTCAATGGCAATTTGCCAGCGGGGAATATTTCTATAGTTTGATTCCCCATGATGAGAGAATCCCCTTTGAATAGCGGCAATTCTTCTGATACCTGCATTATAAACCCTTTCGATAGCACCGATCCATAATTTCAGATCAGGGTTCACCGGATTTTTAATTAATACAGGAATATCCACTCCTTTCAAGGCATCGGCTACTTCCTGCACGGAGAAAGGATTTACCGTCGTACGTGCACCTATCCAGAGTACATCGACGCCAGCTTTCAGGGCTTCAAAAACATGCTGGGTGTTGGCTACTTCCGTTGTAACAGGCAAACCAGTTTCAGCTTTCACCTTTTTAAGCCAGGGCAAACCAATGGCGCCTACCCCTTCAAATTCACCCGGACGAGTTCTTGGTTTCCAGATTCCTGCTCTAAAAAGATCCACTTTACCGAGAGCAGCTAAACCGCGCGCCGCCTGAAGTACTTGTTCTTCTGATTCAGCACTACAAGGGCCGGCAATAATAATTGGACGTTTTTCCGTACGTGCCAAAACGGGGCTAAATGTCATTTCCATGAATATTCCTTTAAATTAGTCAGGAAATAATGCGTTTTATAGCATTTGCTTCCTCGATAAGTGTGTGAAATGTATCAAAATCGTTTTTTATAAGTAAACTTCGAAATTGCGATAATTGGTTAATGTGTTCATCCAAAACATCGAGAACATTATCCCTGTTTTGTTTAAAAATAGGTATCCAGGTATCTGGAGAAGATTTAGCCAGACGCACTGTACTGCTGAATCCTGAACCTGCTAATTCAAATATTCTATTTTCATCTTTTTCCTTTGCGAGTACCGTTAAGGCTAAGGCAAATGAACTGATATGAGAAATATGCGAAACATAAGCGGTGTGTACATCGTGCGATTTCGAATCCAATTCTAATACCTTCATATTCAATGAAGAAAAAATGTTCCGAACCGTTTCGAGTGCATCGGGCGCACTAAGTTCAACATCGCAGAGAACGGTATATTTGCCTTCAAACAAATGAGGAATAGCTGCCTCCGGTCCTGAAAATTCAGTACCTGCCATTGGGTGAGCAGCAACATATCTTTTCCTCCTCGGGTGCAAGCGGACAGCCTCTGATAATTGCATTTTAGTGGAACCTACGTCCATTACAATTTGACGATCGGTAATACTTGAAAGTAGTTCGGGGATAATTCTTACCATGCTATCCATTGGGGTAGAAACGATAAAAAGATCCGCTCTTTTTATTGCTTCAGGTAAGGTTACTATCTCATCGGCCAAACCAAGTTTTAAAGCTTTAGCTGCATTGTCAGACTGACTGTCAATACCCAATATATGATTTATTCCCGCTCTGTTTTTAAGGGAAATTCCTAAAGACCCACCAATTAAGCCTAATCCAATAATGGCTACAATCATTATTAAACTTTTAGTTCAGATAAATGAATTCTTTCCAAAGCCTCTTCAAAATCAGTTACGGGACTACAAAGAGATATTCTAAGATACTTATCGCCCCCGCTGCCAAAAATACCGCCGGGGGTAATAAATAAATTGGTTTCATAGAGCAGTCTATCTGTCAATTGATAGGCATTTTCAAATGCATTCGGAATTTTTGCCCATAAAAACATGCCTACCTGATTATTCGCATAGACGCAACCCAATAAATCCATCACCTTTTCAGCCACCTTCCTTCTTTCAGAATAAACCTTATTCAGATTTTCATACCATGCATCTGTTAGTTCCAGCGCAGTGATAGCTGCTTTTTGAACCCCATAAAACATGCCAGAATCCATATTACTTTTAAATCGTAAGATTTCAGCTAAATAATCAGCTCTACCTGCTAACATTCCTATTCTCCATCCTGCCAGATTATGTGCTTTGCTTAAAGAATTTAACTCCAGGGCAACATCCATGGCACCGGGAACAGATAAAAGGCTATGTTTTTCAGGATTTAACACAAAGGTATATGGATTATCATTCACCAATAATATATGGTATTGTTTGGCAAACTGAACCAGCGCTGTAAAATAATCCATATCTGCGGGAGCGCCTGTGGGCATATTAGGATAATTCAGCCACATTAACTTAACCTTAGAAAGGTCGGTTTTTGCGAGAAGATCCAAATCTGCCTGCCAATTTTTTGACTCTTCCAAGGCATAATAGCGCAGCGTTGCCCCCGTCAACTGAGCTACGGCAGAATAAGCCGGGTAGCCAGGATTGGGCACAAGAACTTCATCACCTGCCTCGAGATAAGTCATAGAAATATGCATAATCCCCTCTTTGGAACCAATCAGCGGCAGAATTTCAGTATTTGGATTAAGATCAACCTTAAAATATTTTTTATACCATATTGAAAAAGCCTGCCGTAATTCAGGTAAACCTAAATAAGATTGATAACCATGCACCTCTTTTTTACTACTTTCTCTGATTAAAGTTTGAATAACCTCCTCATCGGGCGCCTGGTCTGGGCTTCCAATACCCAGATTGATTACTTTTTTACCCTCCGCGCGTAAAGATGCAATTTCCTTTAACTTTCTTGAAAAGTAGTATTCCTCTACTTGCCCCATTCTTGAGGCGGGCAAAATGATGGGCTCGCTTTTCATTCCTCAAAATGTTTACCTTGATTATAAATTCCAAGTATCTGCATGTTATTAGCCAATGGCTTAATAGCGTCAATGGCAGATTGAATGGGAACTGATCCCTCTGAAATAAAATCCAGATAGAACTGATATTCCCATGGCTTACCTAAAATGGGGGTAGATTGAATTTTAGAGACATTTATATTGTAGGCAGCTAATACAGCTAAGACCTTATACAGGCTACCAACAGTATGATCCACTGAAAATGTTATGGAAACTTTATTTGCCTGATCATCGATGATGGCCATTTTCTGAGGTTGTAAAACCCAAAATCTGGTATGATTGGCTTTATTTGTCTCAATACTTGGCGCAAGGATGTTTAAATCGTATATTTTTGCAGCTAAACTGCTGGCAATAGCACCTATACCCTTCCATTGTCCGTCTCTAATATACTTTGCTGAAAGGGCAGTATCCTCACTTTCGATAAGTTTAATAGAAGGAAAATTTCTGAAAAACTCACGACATTGTTCAATGGCAATAGGATGAGAATGAACCTCTTTCAAATCGGCTATGGACTGTCCAGGTAAAGCCATTAAATTCTGAACAATCCTTAAATATACCTCTCCAACGATAGAGAGAGAAGAATCATGAACCCTTTTGTAGTTAGGTAGCAAAGTTCCTGCAATAGAATTTTCAATAGCCATAAGCGCAACATCCACCCTGGTATCACTTTGAGCACTCTCCACTAATTGGTCGAAAGTTATGGCGGGAATTATTTCAATAGACTGACCTTCAAAACAATGTCTTGCAGCAATGTCATGAAAAGCACCTGGCACACCTTGTATGGCAACGCCCAGCGATTGGGTATTTTTTAACTTCTTTTCAAGTAACGTTTGAGCGATCATAATTCATTTTTAACCAAAAAAAAAGTCCCGATGCCGGGACTCTATTTTGCAGAAATAATTTTGTAGCAATAATAGCGTCCCTTTACGGCAAAACGTAAAAACAGAAACCACTAAAATAAAATGCTACTGAAAAATTCATTCCTATATGTTTTAATATTGTAAAAATAGGATAATTCAATAATATTCCAAAAAAAGTAAGGAAAAATAATCAACAATTTAACCTAATGGCTATATTATTGCATTAATATCAATTTTTAATCCTTCTAACCTCGATTATATGCGAATATTAACTCTGTTCATTTACCTGTTTTTGATAAAGGTCAGCTTAGTGGCTCAACTACCCGAAAGTAATATTTTCCAATTAGAAATAAAAAAAGATGCTCAGGGAAATTTAAAGCTTCAGAATCTTACCCTTTTAACCTCATTGAATACACAGGGTTATAACAATCACCCCCATTTAGTAGGAGATAGTCTTTTATTTTACAGCAGTGCCGCAAAAGGAGCCTCTCATCCAGATATTTATAAACTGAACACTTCCAGTGGTAAGTTAGTGCGCTTCACCGACACAAAGGAAGGTGAATATTCTACCATAACTATGCCTAATAAAAGGGACATTGGTGTTTTAAGAATGGAGTTTTGGCCAAAGGACACCCTTCAAAGGATTTGGTCACTGCCTTTAGACGGACAAAATCAAGGAAAACCCATTTTAGCAAATCAAACGAATATTGGTTATTTTAGATGGGTTTCCGATCAAGGCGTAATTACCTTTGAACTGGGAAATCCACAAACTCTTTGGTATCGCCGTTTAGATGAAACGGCCTCTACAATGATAACCTCTTCACCAGGAAGATGTTTTCGGGTCACTGAAAATGGGGAACTTTACTATATTCAAAAGGCTAAACCAGGAGAACCATCCTTCATTTATCGAACAAAAGCTATTTACTCCACTGAAAGCCCCAAAATACCTATCATCATGCCATTGAACCAACAGGAAGATTTTAGCATTTTAAAAGACGGAACTTTAATAATGGCAGAAGGAGCAAAAATTTATCAATTTCACCCTGTCAAAAATGCGAACTGGGAACTTTTGGTTGATTTATCCAATTTTCCAATAAAAAAAATTACCCGAATGGAAATTAACGGAAGTGAAAATAAACTTGTTTTGGTAGCTCAATAAATAGTACACATGAAAAATGCTTATTTAGTTAGAACCCTCCTGACTGTTTTGCTGCTTTGGCAATTTACGTCTCCTGTGATTTCACAATCAAAAAAGGAAGTTATTGAATACAGAAAAACACATTTGGAGGAACTACTGTCAGACCCCAGAAAACCTATTACGCCTGAGGAAAAAGATCTTATAAAATATTTTTCCTTTAAAAAATCCTGGCAGGTAGAAGCAGATTTTGTTCCCTTAGAAAAAGAACCTGTATTTCAAATGCCTACCTACAGTGGAATTACCCGAGATTATAGAAAATTTGCCACGGCAACATTTACCCATGGACAGAAAAAAATAACGGTATTTTTATACCAAAATATGACATTAATACGGCAACCCCAGTATAAAGATTACCTTTTCTTACCCTTTAAAGATAACACCAACGGTGCGGAAAGTTATGGAGGTGGCCGTTATATGGATGTAAGGATAAGTACTGTAAAAGACGGGAAGATCATTTTAAATTTTAATAAAGCGTACAATCCATATTGTGCCTATAATGAAGGATTCAACTGCCCGATTCCACCACAGGAGAATCATCTCAATCTCTCAATCAGCGCCGGAGAACGTAATTTTGAGTCAAAAAGAGGTAAAAAATAAGTGCTAACTGCCTTTTTGTTCTTAAAATCTGACATAAAAGGGATTAAACATGAAATTTTGGCAGATAATGAAGATTGGCACATAAAGTGATAGATAAAAATTAAATATTTTTTAACCACCTAATAAAATAAAGAGATATGAGGCCAATCAACGATCGTGTTGTAGTAAAGCCTGCTCCTGCGGAAGAAAAGACGAAGGGAGGAATTATTATCCCTGATACCGCTAAAGAAAAACCTCAAAGAGGTGAAGTAGTAGCAGTAGGACCAGGAAAAGACGGTAACCTAATGACAGTTCAGGTAGGCGACACCGTTTTATATGGTAAATATGCTGGTCAGGAATTGAATTTCGAAGGGTATGATTATTTAATCATGCGCGAAGATGACATTTTGGTCATTCTGTAATTATTTTCATTTCAAACCTTAAAGAGAAATCGAAAGATGGCTAAAGAAATTAGTTTTAATAGAGACGCCCGGGAAAAATTACGCGCAGGTGTCGATGCCATGGCCAATGCCGTGAAAGTAACCCTTGGACCAAAAGGTCGTAATGTGGTTATCCAAAAAAGTTTTGGTGCTCCTCAGATTACTAAAGATGGGGTAACCGTTGCTAAAGAAATTGAACTTGAGGATCCTATCGAAAATATGGGTGCTCAAATGGTTAAAGAAGTAGCTTCCAAAACAGCTGATATTGCTGGTGATGGAACAACAACCGCTACTGCTTTGGCTCAGGCTATTATAAACGCTGGTCTTAAAAACGTTACTGCAGGTGCAAATCCTATGGATTTAAAGCGTGGTATTGATAAGGCAGTGAAAGAGGTTATCCTTTTCTTGAAATCTCAGTCAGAAAATATTGGCTCTGATTTCAATCGTATCAAACAGGTTGCAGGTATTTCAGCGAATAATGACGAAGCGATTGGTGAACTTATCGCTGAGGCAATGAAACGCGTTTCTAAAGACGGTGTTATTACCGTTGAAGAATCAAAAGGTACTGAAACTTACATGGAAGAAGTTTTAGGTATGCAGTTCGACAGAGGATATCTTTCTCCTTATTTCGTAACGGATACAGAAAACATGGTAAGTGAATATGATAATGCGTTTATCCTTATCTACGATAAAAAAATCTCTAACATGGCGGATATTATCCCTATTTTGGAGAAAGTAGTAGGCATGGGAAGACCATTGTTAATTATTGCTGAAGATATTGAAAGTCAGGCATTAGGCGTATTAGTAGTAAATCGCTTACGTGCAAGCCTTAAAGTAGTAGCTGTTAAAGCTCCAGGTTTTGGTGATCGTCGTAAAGCAATGCTTGAAGATATCGCTATCTTAACTGGCGGTACCGTAATCTCTGAAGAGCAGGGCTATAAATTAGAAAATACTACGTTAGAGCACCTTGGTAATGCTGAGAAAATTTCTATCGATAAAGATAATACTACTATCGTTAACGGTGGAGGCGAAGAATCTCAAATTAAAGCGCGTATCCAACAATTAAAGCAGCAGATTGAAGCTTCTACCAGCGATTATGATCGTGAGAAGTTACAAGAGCGTTTAGCTAAATTAGCTGGTGGTGTAGCCGTTCTTTATGTTGGTGCTCCAACAGAAGTGGAAATGAAAGAAAAGAAAGACCGTGTTGACGATGCATTAAGTGCTACCCGTGCCGC
>Ga0247831_1002347_pt1 | contig 31002 bp, 33 predicted proteins | sample LaCruzMarch2015__9_FD_192406 | JGI IMG/M metagenome (GOLD analysis project Ga0247831, IMG submission 192406) | Freshwater microbial communities from meromictic Lake La Cruz, Castile-La Mancha, Spain - LaCruzMarch2015_1m | ecosystem: Environmental > Aquatic > Freshwater > Lake | place: Spain...
GACGGCAATCGCCAGAGCAATGGAATTAACCGCAAGCCGAACGAGGAAACGAAACATAGTTCCATGATGGCCTGTTAGAGCACGAAACACCAAAGCGCTGTGGGTCACTGACGGGGAAACAAGATAACCGTTGTGGGAGACTGACGGCCCCAGGAAGCGTTGCGCCGCTAGATTAGAGCCATGCCGTACACCGAGCACACCCTGCGATTGTTGGCGCCCGATGGAACCCTCGTCGTCAACGACCGCACCGAGGCTTATCACAGCGCTATTGGTCACCTGACCGAGGCTGACTTCCGTGAGTTTTATCGAGTGATGAGCGTTGTGCGCCGCTTCGATGTCGAAGCGGGCAACCTGCAACGCCAAGGTCACATGGCACTGTGGGTGCCAAGCATTGGACAGGAAGCCGCCCAGGTGGGATCCGCCTTTGCAAGCAGGCCTCAAGACCACATTTTCCCGGCCTATCGTGAGCACTCGGTGGGCTATATCCGAGGGCTTGATTTGGTCGACATTATTCGGATGCTGCGAGGCCTCACACATGGAGGCTGGGACCCGAAGAAGACCAACAATTTCCACCTTTATACCTTGGTCATCGGTTCGCACACCCTGCACGCCACGGGTTACGCCATGGGCATCAGTTTTGACGGAGCATGCTCAACAGGTGATCTGGAGAAGGACGAAGCGGTCATTGTGTACTTCGGCGATGGGGCAACAAGCCAGGGAGACACCAATGAGGCATTGATTTTTGCCCAGAGCTTCCAGACGCCTCAGCTCTTCTTCCTGCAGAACAACCACTGGGCCATTTCTGTGCCCGTGAGGGTTCAGTCCCGGACACCTCTGTTTGAGCGGGCGGCTGGCTTTGGAATTCCGAGCGTTCAAATCGATGGCAATGACGTGCTAATGAGCTATGCGGCCACCCGCATCATGATGGACCAGGCTCGCTCGGGCCAGGGCCCCCAGTTCATTGAGGCAATGACGTATCGAATTGGCGCACACACAACGAGCGATGACCCAACGAAATACCGCGACGAAGACGAGTTGGCGTTCTGGCAAGCTCACGATCCGATTGATCGCTTCCGCGCGTATCTGCAGGGACTCGGAGTCGAGCAGGCCTTCTTCGACTCGGTCGCTACCGAGGCTGACGACTATGCCGCAGATGTGAGGAAGCGCACTCTGACGCTCGAGAATCCGCCAACCACAGACATTTTTGCGCACGTCTTCACCGAAGACCACCCCGTGGTGACAGAGCAGGCAGCGTGGCTCGAGAATTACCTATCCTCCTTTGAGCAGGGGCCATCGTGACCGATATTCCCATGGCTAAGGCCATCAACGAGGGACTCAAAGCCGCGATGATTGCGGATAGCAAGGTGCTGGTCATGGGAGAGGACATCGGGCAGCTCGGTGGCGTTTTCCGGGTGACCGAGGGTCTCCAACAACAATTCGGTCCCTCCCGCGTGATTGACACTCCTTTGGCGGAGTCGGGCATTGTTGGCTCGGCGATTGGGCTTGCGATGCGGGGTTATCGCCCGGTGTGTGAGATTCAGTTTGATGGCTTCGTCTATCCGGCCTTTGACCAGATCGTGTCTCAGTTGGCAAAAATCACCATGCGACACGAATCGACACAAGCCTTCCCCGTGGTGATTCGCATTCCCTACGGCGGTCACATCGGAGCAGTCGAGCACCATCAGGAAAGCCCCGAGGCGTATTTTGCCCACACGGCGGGCCTCAGGGTCATCTCCCCGTCAAACCCGCACGATGCCTATTGGTTGATTCAAGAGGCGATCACCTCCGAAGACCCCGTGATCTATTTGGAGCCTAAGAGCCGCTACTGGCACAAGGGGCCCATCGATGACGAAAAACCTGGGGCTTCACTGCACGAGGCCCGAGTGGTCCGCGAGGGTGGCGACGTCACTCTCATCGGCCATGGTGCGATGGTGAGTGTTGCGCTCCAGGCCGCCGAGATTGCCCATTCAGAGGGTGTCAGCATTGAAGTCATTGACCTGCGTTCTCTCTCACCCATCGACTACGGCACGATTCTTGATTCTGTGAGAAAGACCGGCCGAGCTGTTGTCGCGCAGGAAGCGCCAGGGAATGTCAGTGTGGGCAGCGAGATTGCTGCGACGCTGACCGAGAAGTCCTTCTACGTCATGGAGGCTCCAGTGTTGCGGGTCAGCGGGTTTGACACCCCATTCCCACCGGCCAAACTCGAGGGCATTTACCTGCCAGACACGGATCGCATACTTGACGCCGTGGATCGAAGCCTGGCTTACTGATGATCAGGGTTAAGGAGTAATCGTGTCGCTCTTCACTTTCCCCCTGCCCGATGTGGGCGAAGGCCTCACCGAGGCTGAAATAGTGTCGTGGCGGGTAAAGCCGGGCGACACGGTCAGCGTGAACCAAATCGTCTGTGAAATCGAGACGGCCAAGTCCCTCGTGGAGCTGCCCTCACCCTTTGAAGGCGTGGTTCACGAGTTGCTTGCAGCAGAGGGCGACACCGTTTTGGTCGGTACCCCGATTATTTCCGTCGAAGGCGAGGGCGGAGCTGCGATGCCAGCCCCGGACGTCGTCGGCGACGCGGTGGTCGACGCGGCGGCCGACGCTGAAGCAAGCGTGAGCCATGACAGTGCCGAGTCATCTCCAAAGAATTTGGTCGGATACGGCACAGGACCATCGACTCCAGTGTCGCGTCGGCGCCGGGTGGCCCAAGCCGCCGAGGCTGCGATTCTGTCTCCCAGCGCTCGTCCCGATTTACCTGTCGTCGAGGCAGTTCCGATTATCGCTAAGCCGCCCATTCGCAAGCTTGCTAAAGACTTGGGTGTCGATTTAGCCTCAGTCCAGGCGACGGGTCTTGCCGGCGAAATTCTGAGAGAAGACGTCATTCGTCACGCGGGCCAAGCCACGGTGTTTAGAAACCTCGAAACACCGAAATGGCCCGAGAACCGCGAAGATCGTATTCCGGTCAAGGGTGTCCGGAAAGCCATCGCACAGGCGATGGTCAAGAGCATGTTTGAGGCACCTCACGTCTCGGTGTTTGTTGACGTGGACGCCACCAGGACGATGGATTTTGTCAAGCGATTGAAGGCTTCTCCTGATTTTGCGGGGATCAAGGTCTCACCCTTATTGGTCATGGCCAAGGCCATGATTTGGGCAGTTCAGCGAAATCCCACCGTTAATTCCACCTGGACCGACAACGAAATCATCGTTCACCATTTCGTCAACTTCGGCGTTGCTGCTGCGACGCCGAGGGGGTTGATTGTTCCCAACATCAAGGAAGCTCACACGTTGAGCTTGCGTGATTTGGCGCTGGCTTTGGAGAAGCTCACTCTGACTGCCAGGGAGGGGAAAACAACCCTGGAAGACATGTCTGGGGGGACCATCACGATTACAAACCTTGGGTCTTTCGGTGTTGACACAGGAACGCCCATTTTGAACCCGGGTGAGGTGACGATTGTGGCACTTGGCACAATTAAGCCAAAGCCTTGGGTGGTTGATGGCGAGGTGCGCGCTCGAATGGTCACCACGGTCGCGGCGAGCTTTGATCACCGCGTTGTTGACGGCGATGTGGCCAGCAAGTTTGTTGCCGACGTTGCCAGTGTGATGGAGGAGCCAGCCCTGCTCCTTGATTGATGTTGACAATCATTATCAATAAGGACTACGGTGAGGGTATGACACCTCACCGCGCTGCCTTAGCTCTTCTCAGTTCTTCTCTTCTCGTGGTCGCAGGATGTTCCGCCACCGAACAAGGTGACGGGTCCGAAGCACCAACTTCGGACCAAGCTGCTGTCCCAGCGGTAGTGGAGGGACCCTCGGTTGTGGTCACGACCACGATTCTTGGAAGCGTGGTCGGGAATATTCTGACGTGCGCGGTGGGCTCCGATGCGTCGAGGACGGTCGTGATGCCAATTGGCGCGGACCCCCATGACTTTCAGCCCTCCTCTGAGCAGGTCGCAGCGATGAGCACCGCCGAGTTGGTGGTGGCCAACGGCCTTTTCCTGGAGGAAGGGCTTGTTTCGGTGCTCCAGAGCCTCGAGACCGATGGCGTAAACGTCCTTCAGATTGCTGAACTTGTTGATCCGCTGCCCTTTGCCGAGGATCACGGTGATGACCACGGTCACGATCACGCCGACGACCACGGTGACGATCACGCTGATGAATCTTCAGAGGAGCACGCTCACGGAGATTTTGACCCCCACTTCTGGTTCGACATGGAGCGGATGGCCACTGCCGCAGAGCTCATCGGCTCAGAAATAGCGACTGCGACCGGGGTGAGCGACTACAAGGACTGTGGAGTGAGCGTGGCGGCGGACATTCGCAGCGCCGAAGGCGACGTGATTGCCGCATTGCAAGTGATTCCCGAGGAGTCGCGGATTCTTGTGACTGACCACGATGCCTTCGGCTACTTTGCCGAACGTTATGATTTTCATGTCGCGGGAGTTGTCATTCCCGGTGGTTCAACACTCTCTGACCCCAGCTCTCGAGAGTTGGCTGAGTTGGTAGAGGTCATTGAGCGAGAAAATGTCCCCGCGATTTTTGGCAACACAGCGACGTCTCCTGCAGTTGTGGCAGCCCTCGCGGCCGAGGTCGGCCGCGACATCCAAGTGGTTCCGCTGTTTGTGGGAAGCCTTGGTGGTCCTGGTAGCGGAGCAGAGGACTACATCTCCATGATGTCGCTGAACGCTTCGTTGATTGCCGATGCGCTGACAGACTAAGTCCGTGGAATGGTGGCTAGCTCCTTTTGAACTCGGCTTTCAGCAGAGAGCCTTGTGGGGAGGAATCCTTGCCGCTCTGATGGCCTCCACCGTTGGCACCTGGCTGGTGCTTCGGGGGATGAGTTTCTTTGGTGACGCTTTCGTTCACGGAATCATCCCTGGTATCGCCGCAGCGGTGGTGCTCGATGTCAACCCCTTTATTGGCGCTGCTGTGGCGGCACTGATCATGGTGGTCGCCATTGAACTCGTCCAACGCAAGACAGTGCTCGGCGAGGACACCTCGATTGGCCTGCTGTTTGTGGGCATGCTGGCACTCGGTGTTGTCATCATTTCCCAACTCGACTCTTACTCCGGAAGCTTGACCAGCATTCTCTTCGGAGATGCCCTCGGTGTGACGTGGAGTGGAATCTATAGCCAGCTTGTGCTGCTGGCTATTGTTCTCATCGCAGTCGTGGTGCTCTATCGTCCGCTCCTGGCCCTGAGTCTCAACAAAGAGAAGGCTGAACTACTGGGAATGCGCCCAGGGTTCACCCACGCAGCCTTGCTTGCGCTCATCGCGTTGGCGGTTATCGGCAGTTATCAATCGGTGGGAACCCTGTTGGTCTTTGGTCTGCTGGTGGGACCGCCAGCTGTCGCCAGTCTGCTTTCCCGCAGTGTCGTGCAGATGATGGTTGTGGCGGCCGTTGTCGGGGTGATCTCGGTGTGGTTAGGGCTCACGATTAGCTATCACTTTGGCACGGCAGCCTCAGCCACCATGGCTTTGGTGCCGATTGTGCTGTTCTTCGCTCTTTTGGCTGCAAAGAACGTCACTCGCCTTCTCGTGCGCGGAGGGGCGCAATGAGCGACATCGTGGTGGGAGCGGGCGTGGAAATTCGGCGCGAGGGCAAGGAAGTCCTTGCCGCGTCCAATTTCACGATTCCCGAGGCAAAAATTACCGCAATTATTGGCCCCAACGGAAGCGGTAAGTCGACCGTCCTTCACGCGATTGCTGGGCTCCTTGGCCTCCACGCGGGGTCGTTGAGCGTCTTGGGAAACACACCCGTTCACTCACGGGCCCATGTTGCTTACGTACTCCAACACATGAACGTGAACCACGGTATCCCGATGACCGTCAAAGACGTGGTGTCGATGGGGCGCTACCCGCTGCGCGGGTTTGTCGGGAAGTTTGGCCCCGCAGACCGCCAGGCGGTTAGCTCGGCCATGGAGCTACTGCGCATTGACGATCTGGCCGAGCGTCAAGTATTTCGGTTGTCGGGGGGACAGCGACAGCGGGTTTTTGTCGCACAAGCCCTCGCTCAGGAGCACAGTGTCCTTCTGATGGACGAGCCCCTGACCGGGCTAGATATCAATTCGGCGCAGACCATCGACGACATCATTCACGCTGAGCCGGCTCGGGGATGCTCCGTCGTGTTCACCACGCACGACCTCGAAGAGGCTAAAGCTGCCGACCATGTCCTGCTGATGAGCGGTCACGTGGTCGCCAGCGGTCCACCGGAGGAGGTCCTGACCCCGGCCAATCTCGCGAAGGCGTATGGACTCGGCCTTCTTCACCCTGAGAACATTGCTGGGGTAGGCATTATTGATGATGGACACAACCCGCATCACACACACGAGGGCGAGACTTAGCGCATGAAAAGAAACACCAAGCAGCGTGAGGAAGTCTGGCGGGCCCTCGAGCGCAACCCGGGCTTCGTCAGCGCGCAAGAACTGCACCAGGCACTTCGCGAGCTTGGTTCGACCATTGGGCTGGCGACGGTGTACCGAACTTTGAATGCGCTTGCCGACGAGGGCAATGTTGATGCGCTCACCCGGGAGGGGGAAAACCTCTATCGCGCGTGTTCCCCCGGGCACCATCACCACATCATCTGCAGAGAATGTGGGCTCACCAAAGAAATTGAGGCGTCAGCGGTTGAATCCTGGGCTAAAGCGGTGGCCGCTGAGCACGGATACTCAGATCCCCAGCACATCGTCGATATCTTTGGTACCTGCGGTGCGTGCCAGCCCCGGGTTGCCTAAGCGCCCCTAACCGCGTACAGTTGGGCTTTGGTTAAGCGGCGTGCTGCTTTTCTCTGTGCGCACATCGGTCCCTGTCTCGCCTGAAGGGCACGGATGGTTGCGTGCCGACAAGTGACCTTGGGTAGAGCAATAGCTCTACGGTAGCCATTACAGGAGGAACCATGGCAGCAGTCTGCCAAGTGACCGGAGCCGTACCTGGTTTCGGGCACAACATTTCGCACTCGCACCGTCGCACCAAGCGCCGGTTCGACCCGAACATCCAAAAGAAGACGTATTACGTGCCTTCCTTGAAGCGCAACGTGACCCTGACTCTGTCTGTCAAAGGCATCAAGACTATTGACGCCCGTGGCATTGAGTCCGTCGTGAGTGAGCTGCTTGCTCGTGGGGAGAAGATCTAATGGCGAAGGCACAAGACATTCGGCCCATCATCAAGATGCGCTCCACCGCGGGGACCGGGTACACCTACGTCACCCGTAAGAACCGTCGTAACGACCCTGACCGTCTGGTCTTGAAAAAGTACGACCCCGTTGTGCGCAAGCACGTTGAATTCCGCGAGGAGCGATAAGTCATGGCAAAGAAAAGCAAGATTGCTCGCAACGAGCAGCGCAAGGTCATTGTTGAGCGTTACGCCGAGAAGCGTCTCGCTCTCAAAAAGGCCCTCGTGGACCCCAGTGGCACAGATGAATCCCGTGACGCAGCGCGCTTGGGTCTTCAGAAGTTGCCACGCAACGCTTCTCCGGTCCGTGTTCGTGGGCGCGATTCCATCGATGGTCGCCCCCGCGGCTTCCTCAGCAAATATGGCGTTTCTCGCGTGAGATTCCGCGATATGGCACACCGAGGCGAATTACCGGGCATTACGAAGTCCAGCTGGTAGTTTTTTCGTGGCTCGGGATTGATTCTGAGCCGAGCCGAAACACTACAAATCAAGTCCGAGGAGGACAACTATGAATCGCTCTGAACTTGTTGCAGCAGTTGCTCAGCACACTGGCCACAGCCAGGCAGCCGTTAACGGTGTCGTTGACGCCATCTTCACCGTGGTGTCCACTGAAGTTGCCAAGGGCAACAAGGTCACCATCCCCGGGTGGGTTTCCTTCGAGCGCACTCACCGTGCCGCTCGTGCGGGCCGTAACCCCCAGACCGGTGCGACGATTCAGATCGCCGCATCCAAGAGCGTCAAGGTCTCTGCTGGTAGCAAGCTGAAGGCTTCTGTCAAGTAGTCACCTGAACTATCGATATCGGGGGCAGCCTTAGGGTTGCCCCCGATTCGTTTTTCCAGGCTGAGGAATCCGGGGCTCGCCTAAGCTTTGGTCGTGAAGACTCGCGTGCCAATCGCCCTCGCAGGAGCGTCTGCTCTGCTCGTTCTTGGCGGTGGGCTCGCGCTATTCGTAGGACTTGTCGTCGGAGGCGGCGCAGAGCCTCTCATTCTGGTCGATCCCGGTCAGGCTGTGAGATACGGCCTCCCCATTGCGAAGGGACTGGTGAACTTCGGGGCAGCGTTAGCCATCGGGAGCTTGCTGGTGGCGGCCTTTGCGCTGAGTGCCACAACACCGGCCTTCGACACCGCACTGCTTGTTGCTGCAGTGGGTGGCGCTCTCTGGACGGTGTCGGCTGGTGTGACCGGGTTCGTGACCTTTCTTGCGGTTTATCTGGAGCCAATTTCACCAAGCAAAGAGTTTGGTGATGTGTTGTGGTTGTTTATGACCGAAACTGACGTGGGGCTGGCCTGGCTGATTACGACCGGGATGGCAGCGACGGTGAGCGTAATGGCGCTCATGGTCCGCGCTTACGCCCTGGTGGCGCTCACCGGTGTCATTGCGGTTTTTGCGCTGTGGCCTCTGGCAGAGCAGGGGCACGCTGCGGGCTCTGCTAATCATGGTCTCGCTGTCAGCTCCTCCTTCGTCCATGCTGTTTTTGCTGCTTTTTGGATTGGTGGACTTGTGACGATGGCGGTGATTGTGTGGGCTCAGCGCCCGGCCGCTAAGGAATTTGCGACGATCCTTGCTCGCTATTCAACAATTGCGCTCGTCAGCTTCATCGCTGTCGCCACGTCTGGTCTCGCGAACGCGGTTCTTCGGATCGGGTCATGTGAGGGCCTCCTCTCCGGTTACGGGGTCTTGGTTCTCGCCAAGGTGGTTGCGCTCACGGTTCTGGGGCTGTTTGGGATGTCTTACCGTCGCTCACTGCTGGGCAAGTTGAGTGCTTCCCGTGCAACAACAGCTGTGATGGCGAGGGTCATGGGCGCTGAACTTGCCGTGATGGGTGTTGCCTCGGGATTAGCAGGCGCGCTGGCTCGGACGCAAACGCCGGTCCCGGAGGCGACGACGGAGCAGGTGACGCAGGCCACCCCTGCCGAAATTCTGACTGGGGAGGCGCTTCCGCCGGAGTTTATGTGGGGGCACGTCGTTACCCAGTGGCGCGTTGAGCTGATATGGGCGCTGATTGTTGCTTTTGGCATCTTCTTCTACGTGGCAGGCCACATTCGTTTGGCACGACGCGGAGACCACTGGCCAATCGCGAGGACTATCTCGTGGGTTGCGGGGATGGTCTTATTGGCCATCGCGACGCAGTCGGGACTGGCGTTCTATGGTGTCTATCTCTTCAGCGTTCACATGATGGGGCACATGATCCTGAGCATGGCGGTGCCCCTGCTGTTGGTGCTCTCAGCCCCGGTGACGCTGGCGTCGCGGGCGATTGTCGCCCGCAAAGACGGCTCACGCGGTGCCCGAGAGTGGATTCTTGGCCTGGTTCATTCCCGCTATCTCGCCGTCCTCGGTCATCCTGTGGTTGCGGCATCGATTTTTGCCCTGTCACTGATTGTTTTCTATTACACACCGCTCTTTGAGTGGGCGGTGGAAGAGCACGTGGGACACCAGTGGATGATTCTGCACTTCGTCTTTTCTGGCTATCTCTTCGCGCAAGCACTTGTGGGCGTTGACCCTTCCCCTCACAACCCTCCCTACCCACTGCGGCTCATCATCGTCTTCGCCACTATGGCGTTCCACGCATTCTTTGGGCTGAGCCTCATCTATGGCACTGGACTACTCGCCCCCGAGTGGTATGGCGCGATGGGTCGGGAATGGGGGTTGAGCCCACTGGCGGACCAGCAGCGAGGTGGCGAGGTGGCATGGAGTCTCGGGGAGATTCCCACGCTTGTTCTGGCCATCGTGGTGACGTATTCGTGGTCCAAGAGCGATGACCGTAAAAACAAACGTCGGGATCGGCAAGCCGATCGTGATGGCGATCAGGAGCTCCAGGCGTATAACGCGATGTTGAGCGCCAGGCACGCTGCTGATGCGAGGGCTAGTAGAGGTTGAGCACCGGTTCGTCGAGAGCTGTCCCTCTGACTACGCCGAGAACTGTGAAGGGAACAAGCTCGGTTACCTCTTCGAGGCTGCCATCGAATAGCGATTGCACTTGGATTGTTACCTCAGCAACGCCGCTGTTGCCAACGAGCGACCAGGTGGCCCGGTCTGCACCAAGCTCAAGAGACACGTCTGGGTAGTCGAGAACCGTCCACTGTGGTGCACCGACCACCCGGTCGGCGATAGTCACACCGAAGGGGCACCCAACGGGTTGGAGAACATCTTGAGCAACGCAGCCTTTCAGGAAGTCCTCAACCGCAGCTGTGGTTCTCTCCACCAGCTGCGTTGTGGGCTCGAGGGGCACCCGAAGTTGAACCCGCTCGCCCACCTCCCTCAGCGTGGCGAACGTTTCCGGGGCGGCGAGCCATTCCGTCTCCAGCGATGCCCCGTAAACACCGGGCACAAGCACGGAGGTCTGGGCGGGAACGCCCAGGCGACTGACCAGTAATTGGCGCCCGTTAACATCGACACGGTCGTCGCCTGGCACAATCAACTCCACTCGACCGAGCGGTGGCCGGTCGAAAGCCCACGTTCTAAAGAGGAATAGCACGGGCTCTCCGGCCCGCACGACGAAGAACGTGCTCTCGGGTTGACCGCCGAGAAGATACTCCGTTTGGACCAGAATGTCGCCGTTTGGCAGGGTCGCAGAGCCGAGGATGCGCGCATCCTGGAGCTCACCCTCGAGGGGCACGATGGCCGGAACTTCTGGCATGCCGGCGTGTCTGGCTGCGGCCACGTAGTCGCCGGATTCCAGCGCACGAAGGTAGCTGGCGACGTGTCCTGCTGGGGAATACACGCTCAGGTTAAGCGCCAGCACGCTTCCCAGCCACAGTGCGACAATTGCTAGGGCAATAAGCCCGAATCTCCGCACAATCGGCCACATAGATGCAATCCTAGGTGGGTTGCTTGGGCCAGAGCCTGAGTTGGCCACAGAGCAAGGATGATAGTGAGTGACCTGGTTTCCCTGAATCCCCAGCAACGGGAGATTTTGCAGGGCATGGAAGACACCCTGGATCATCTCTTCATCACGGGCCGTGCCGGTACAGGAAAAACAACGTTGCTGCACGAGTTCGTGGCGACTACGGCCAAGAGGGTGGCAGTGTGTGCTCCCACGGGTGTTGCCGCGTTGGCCATTGGTGGCCAAACCATTCACTCACTCCTTCGTTTGCCACTGGGGATCATTGGCGATAGAGAATTGGGCTTTATTCCCAAGGAATCTCTGGCCGTTTTGGCCAACCTTGATGCCTTGGTCATCGATGAAGTATCCATGGTCTCTGCGGATGTCGTGGACGCCATCGATCGTCGCCTCCGCCAGGCGAAGCGACGCCGTAACAGCCCCTTTGGCGGCATTCAGATGATCATGTTTGGCGATCCGTATCAGCTCTCCCCAGTGGTCTCGGGGCAGGCTGAGAAGGCCTACTTTCTCGATCATTACCGATCCTCGTGGTTCTTTGACGCCAAGGTCTGGTTGAACACCGAGATGACTACGTTCGAGCTCGACACAATCCATCGCCAGGCTGATGGCGAATTTCGCGCTGTGCTCAATGCGCTTCGCGAAGGTCGGATGGACCCAGAGATGGGCCGGATGCTCAACGAACGCGGAATGCGTGAGCCAGATGACCCTGAATTGATTACGTTGACCACCACCAACGCTTCTGTCACCAGAATCAACAGCATTGCTCTGGAGCGCCTCGAGGGCAAGGCCAAAATCGCTCACGCAGACATCGAGGGCGACTTCGGTTCCACCTCTGCCTACCCGGCCGATGAGCAACTCGTCTTGAAACCTGGCGCGCGGGTGATGTTTCTCCGAAACGACACTGCTGGGCCCGATGGGCCCAGGTTTGTCAACGGAACCATTGGCACGGTGACAAAAATCACCGACACCGTGGGCGTTGATATTGACGGCGAGGGCGTGTTGGTCGAGCCGGTGACGTGGGAGAAGATTCGCTATGAGTATTCGCCAGCGACGAAGACCATCAGCCACGACGTGGTAGCTGAGTTCACTCAGTTTCCGCTGCGACTGGCATGGGCGGTCACCATTCACAAGGCCCAAGGCAAAACCCTTGACGCTGCGGTTATCGACCTGGGCCAGCGGGCCTTTGCTCCCGGCCAGACATATGTGGCATTTAGCCGATTGACGAGCCTCGATGGTCTGTATTTGAAGAGGCCCTTGAGCCCTTCGGACATCATTGTTGACCAGGATGTGTTGCGGTTTATGTCTAGTCCCCGTGGCACGAATCGGCTGATTTAGCCCTCACCAGCAGACGCCAGGGGTGCTTGGCTGGTATAACTCTAGGCATGCGCAAATTCGTGGGTCTCACCAGGTATTCGGTTTTTGTCCCTGCCCTTGCAGCAATGCTTGGCGCCATCCTGCTCCTTGCTCAGGGTTCGATTGAGGTGGTGGTGGCGGTCTTTGATGCCATCGTCAAGCAGACGCCCCTCAAGGACACCATCGTCCAGGTGTTGACCGCCGTTGACGCAATCCTGCTGGGAACGGTCCTTCTGGTGATTGGCTATGGCCTCTATGAACTTTTCGTGGACAGCGATATCGAATTGCCCAAGTGGCTCCAGGTTCGGGATTTGGACGACCTGAAGTCCAAACTCATCGGTGTGGTCGTTGCGATCATTGCGGTGATTTTTGTTGGTGTCTTGGTGGATGTAAACCGAGCCACCGATGTGTTTTCCTATGGCGTGGGCTCGGGCGCGCTGGTAGTGGGTCTCGCCTTCTTTGTCTACGCCACGAAGAAAGACTCAGCAGCAAAACCCACTCTTACCAGGCGTTCAGTGCCGAAGGCATAGGACCTCGGCGTGGAGCGAGTGACGGGAATCGAACCCGCGCTATCAGCTTGGGAAGCTGAAGTTCTGCCATTGAACTACACTCGCGAGGCCAGTCTCTGGACCGACCGGGTCCAGCGACCTAATTCTACTAGTCTGGTTGGGTGTTGCTCTCAGATCGCGATATTCGCTCCGAGTTGAGTTCCGGACGAGTGGGATTAGACCCGCTCGATCTGGGAATGGTCCAACCCTCAAGCGTCGATGTCAGGCTGGATCGTTTCTTCCGGCTCTTCGACAACCACAAGTATCAGCACATCGATCCCGCTGTGGATCAACCAGATTTGACTCGGCTGGTCGAGGTGGATGCGACGGAGTCTTTTGTTTTGCACCCGGGTGAGTTTGTCTTAGGCGCGACCTATGAAGCGGTCACGCTTCCCGACGATATTGCCGCTCGTCTCGAGGGAAAGAGTTCGCTGGGTCGCCTGGGTTTACTCACCCACTCCACGGCGGGATTCATCGACCCTGGGTTTTCAGGTCACGTCACCCTAGAGCTCAGCAACGTTGCGACCCTTCCGATCACGTTGTGGCCGGGGATGAAAATCGGTCAGTTGTGTTTCTTTAGGCTGAGCTCGCCAGCCGAGCACCCCTACGGGTCAAATCAATACGGCAGCCGCTATCAGGGCCAAAGGGGACCCACAGCGTCCCGGTCGTTCCAGAATTTTCACCGCACCGACGTATCAAAGCCATAGTTCGGGCCCCACTGCTCTATTTGGCCCACAAGCCAGGGACTAAAGACAAAGGGTGTCTGGGTCACAGCGCTGACTAGGGAGTCGGGTTTCACCCACTGCCACTCGCAGACTTCGGCTGCTTCGGGACGCGGTTCACTGCGAGCCTCGGCTACAAAGACCGGGCATATCTCGTTCTCCACGATGCCAGAAGCATCCACTGCCCGGTATCGGAAATCAGGGAGGACCTCGGTGATGGAGCCAAGCTCCATCCCCAACTCATCCTTGGCTCGGCGCCGGATGGTGTCCTCCATGGATTCGCCGGGGCCGGGGTGCCCGCAGACAGAGTTTGTCCAGACCCCAGGCCAGGTTTTCTTCTCGAGGGCCCGCCGAGTGACAAGAACATCCCCGGTGGCACTAAAAATGTGACATGAGAAAGCGAGATGAAGGGGGGTGTCGGTGGTGTGAACCTCCGATTTTTCCGCCGTCCCCACGGGCGCTCCTCTCTCGTCGAGAAGGATGACAAGTTCGGAGGTTTTCATAGTGTTATCGCGATACTCTGCAGTGGTGAAGGTCGTGGGTGGCGGGGCGTTTGCCCGCATAATCAGCCTAGCCACATACCGGAGGGGGAGAGGGACCAACCATGGCGGTTGAGCTTGATACCCGCATCGATTTATACACCCGGGTTGCGCAAGAAACCTCCGCGGGAGTGATTCGTCGCTACTCGACGTCCTTTGGTTTAGCGTCGCGACTCCTTGACCCGGCTGCTCGAGTACACATCGGTAATCTCTATGCGATGGTTAGGCTCGCCGATGAAATTGTGGACGGTGTTGCCGACGAAGCTGGCCTGTCGAAAAAGACCGCGGGGACCATGCTCGATGCCCTCGAAGCAGACACTGAACAGGCCCTCAGGACCGGCTACAGCACGAACCTCATCGTCCACGCCTTTGCTCACTCTGCGAGGCAGGTGGGGGTGGGCACAGACCACACCAGGCCTTTCTTTCAGTCCATGCGCATGGACTTGACCGAAACCACTCACACGCCAGAAAGCTTTGCCGACTACGTCTATGGCTCAGCCGAAGTTGTCGGATTGATGTGTTTGCAGGCGTTCTTAGAGGGCAGGTCCGTCTCCGCCGGGGACAAGAAGACCATGGTCACTGGAGCACGCGCCCTCGGTGCCGCGTTCCAGAAGGTCAACTTTCTGCGGGATTTGGGAGCTGATGTTCAAGCGCTCGGGCGCACCTACTTTCCAGGCGTTGACGCGCAGGCCCTCACGGAGCAGACCAAGCACGCTCTTCTCGATGACATAGATCGTGACCTTGCGCAGTCTGCTCGGGCATTACCGCTGCTGCCGGCAAGCCCTCGCCGTGCGGTGGCACTGGCCCATGCTCTTTTTCAGGCACTATCCGAGAAGATTAGAACAACGCCGGCGACGACACTGCAAACAACGCGCATCAGTGTCTCTGGCGGCCATAAAGCTGTGCTTGCCACCCGAGTTCTTGCGGGCTGGGTGCCAGGAGTCCCCAAGTCTGTGCGAAAGGAAATGAATGTCTAAGTCTGCGGTCGTTGTTGGAGGCGGCATTGGTGGTATGGCCACCGCTGGCCTCTTGGCTAAGGACGGCTACTCGGTCACCCTGGTTGAGGCGTTGCCACGATTGGGCGGGCGTGCTGGGCTGTGGGAGAAGGATGGGTTCCGCTTCGACACGGGACCCTCCTGGTATTTGATGCCCGAAGTTTTTGACCACTGGTATCGCTTGATGGGGACCACGGCGGATGCCCACCTGACGCTGACCAAATTAGATCCCGGCTACCGGGTGTATTTCGAGCCCGAGGGCGCAGCCTCGGCTGAGTACGTGGACGTCCGGGCAACGCGCGAGGACAACCTGGCTCTGCTCGAATCGATGGAGCCAGGGTCCAGGAAGGCGATGGAGAAGTATCTGGACTCGGCGAAGGACACCTATCGAATCGCCAAGGAGTACTTCCTCTACACGTCGTTCCAGGATTTGAGGCCACTCTTCGTCCCCGAGGTCCTCAAGCGGATGGGGACCCTGGTGCGCCTGCTCACCACGCCGATTATGACCTTCGCCAAGAAGTTCACCAAGAGCCCGCGCATTCAGCAATTACTCGGCTATCCAGCCGTATTCCTTGGCTCAAGCCCCTTTATCGCACCGAGCATGTTCCACCTGATGAGCCATCTGGATATGGAAGATGGCGTTTTGTATGCCGAGGGTGGGTTTGTTCGGGTTATGGACTCCATGCGCGAGGTCATTGAGGACGCCGGGGTCACCGTGCTGACCAACGCGCCCGTGCGCAGAATTTGCACCAAGCGAGGTGGAGGACAGAAGGCTCGGGCAACCGGGGTCGAATACGTCGACCAGGCCGGGACCACCCACTTCGTGGGTGCCGACTTGGTGGTCTCCACCACGGATCTCCACCACAGCGAAACCAAACTTCTGCCTGCAGAGCTCCAGACCTACCCGCAAGCCTGGTGGGACAAGAAGCTCGCTGGACCGAGTGCCGTTTTGCTCTACTTGGGCGTCAAAGGTCAAGTCCCGGAACTTCTCCACCACAGCCTGTTCTTCACCAGGGACTGGGATGACAACTTCTCGAGAATCTTCTCAATCCCCCCAACTATTCCAGACCCCGCGTCGCTCTATGTCTGCAAGCCAAGCGCCACCGACTCGTCGGTCGCGCCGAAGGGCCACACCAATCTCTTCGTGTTGGTCCCGATGCCGGCCGATATCTCGATGGGACGAGGCGGAATCAACCGCTCGGGCGATGCGTTGATTGAGGAGATTGCAGATCGCGCCATTGCTCAGATTTCCCGCTGGAGTGGAGCCCACGATCTTGCTGATCGCATCGTGTTGCGCCGCAGTGTCGGTCCGGCAGACTTTGCCGGTGATCTGAACGCGTGGAAGGGCACGGCGCTCGGACCAGCTCACACGCTCATGCAGAGCGCTCTGTTTAGAGCAGGAAACGTCAGCAAGAAAGTCGATGGCCTCTACTACGCGGGCAGCTCGACCATTCCAGGGATTGGTCTGCCGATGTGTCTCATTAGCGCTGAAGTACTGCTGAAGCGGGTGCGAGGAGATGTCTCCACCACTCCCCTGCCCGAGCCTCTGGTGCCCATCGGCTAAGGGGATGTAATGTCCCTGGTGTATCTCCTCGCCCTTGTGGGTGCGATTCTCGGGACAGTACTGCTGGATTGGCGACACAAGTTGGCACTCTGTGGTGGCGCGCCCGGCAGGACGCTCATCATCATTGGCGTGGGCGTGGGATTCTTCCTCCTCTGGGATGTGGTCGGCATCGCCGAGGGTGTCTTTTTTAGGGGCTCGGGGCCCTGGATGACGGGTCTCCTGCTGGGACCGGAACTTCCTCTCGAGGAGCTCTTCTTTCTGATTCTGCTGTGTTACTCCACGCTGATTGCCTATCTGCTCGCTGCAGCGGCGCTGGGTCGGCGGGACCAGAGATGACCTACTGGTTGATCAACGTTCCTTTCCTGGCCGCGGCAGGCGTGGTCCTTGCCGCCGCGATTGCCACGCGCAGAGCACCAGGTGCGCCAGCGCTTTTGATCGCCGCTGGCGTCATGGTGCTGATGACGGCGATTTTTGACAATGCGATTATTGGATTTGGCCTCGTCGATTACGACGAGGCGCTGATTAGTGGGGTGCGGATTGGTTTTGCACCGGTAGAAGATTTTGCCTATACCGTGGCGGCACTGCTGATAATCCCTGCGCTGTGGCGCCTCATGGCGGCTCCAGCCAGAAACACCGGCCCATGAAGACGGCTGGGCTCATCCTCTGGAGTTCCAGACCACTGAGCTGGATCAACACCGCGTTTCCTTTTGGCCTCGCCTACTACCTCACAACCGAGCAGGTCGATAGCAACCTCATCATCGGCTGTGTATTCTTCCTCATCCCCTATAACTTGCTGATGTATGGGATCAACGACGTCTTCGACTACGAGTCCGACATTCGGAACCCGCGAAAGGGCGGAGTAGAAGGAGCGCTGCTTCCGCCGGAGCTCCACCGGGCCACCCTGCTTGCGAGCGTCATTCTTCCCCTGCCCTTCCTTATCCCGCTGGTGTGGTCGGGATCTGCGGCGGCCACCGGCGTGCTCGCCCTGGCCCTGTTCTTTGTTGTTGCGTATTCAGCTAAGGGTTTTCGGTTCAAGGAAATCCCCTTCTTGGATTCAGTAACATCGAGTGCCCACTTTGTCATGCCAGCGCTCTATGGACTTGTTCTGGCGGGCGCGTCGGTCTCGAGCGTCACCGTGACGATCGTGGTGGCCTTTTTTCTGTGGGGGATGGCCTCTCACGCTTTTGGGGCCGTCCAAGACGTTGTTGCGGATCGGCAGGCGGGTGTTGCCTCAATCGCCACCGTCATTGGAGCGAGGGGGACGGTTCGCTGTGCACTCGTGCTTTATGCCCTCGCCGGAGCGGTGTTGCTGGCCACTGCGTGGCCGCTTCCCCTGATCGCTCCGGTTGCAATCCTCTATATCGCAGCAATCGCGCCCTGGTGGTCCGTGAGTGATGCTGAGGCAGGTAGCGCAAATAAGGGATGGCGATGGTTCCTCCTACTCAACTTCGTCACGGGAGCAGTAGTGGTACTGGTGGTGTTCGAGTGGTGGCGAGTGGCGGCTTAGCGGGGCGAGCGAGCCGGCGCCTTGACGAATAGCAGCATCACTCCGCCGACCAGCAGCACCAGAGCGATTCCTAGAATCCCATAGATGGCCTGATTGCCTGCGAGTTGGATAAATACTGCCCACAGCAGAGATGCCATCCAACCGGCAGCCCGGCCGGTTGTTGCATACAGGCCAAAAACTTCGCCTTCGCGGCCAGCAGGGGTCACTCGTGCCAGAAACGAGCGAGAGGCCGCCTGGGCTGGTCCGACGAAAGCCGCGAGAATGAGTCCCACCGCCCAAAACATCGGGGTTCCAAGGTCTACTAATACGAACACCGCAGTGGTGCAGGCAACGAGGCCAAAGACCGCGACCAGAATGACATTCTTTGGCCCAAACCGGTCGTCAAGCCGGCCCGCAATAATCGTCGAGATTCCCGCAACAACATTGAGGGCAATTCCAAAAATCACCAGGTCGGTAAAGCCAAAGCCAAACACAATGCTGGCAATCACCGCGCCGAAGACGAAGACGGCCGACAGGCCGTCTCGGTAGACGGCACTCGCGAGGAGGAACCAGAAGGTGGGACGTGCTTCCTTGTAGAGGCGCTTGACGCTGCGTCCCAGTTCGATGTAACTGCCCCACAGACCGAGTTTCTCCCCAACCTGGCGGGTTTTTGGTTCTGGAACGCTGACAAAAATGGGGATGACGAAAATAACGGTCCAGATAGTGCACCCGAGTGCTACGAGCTGAAAGGTGAGAGCTGAATCCCCTTGGAGAACACCGCTCAGAATCAGCCCCACCACAGTAGCGAGGGCGATGATGCCCCCCAGGTAGCCAAAGCCCCAGCCCAAACCGGAGACTTTCCCCACGGTCTTGGAGTTTGACACCGAGACCAGCAAAGCGTTGTAGTTGACACCTGCGATCTCGTTGAAAACACTCCCGATGGCGATGAGGCCGACCCCTATCCAGAACCATTCTTGGCCGGGTTGGACGAAGGACAATCCAAGCTGGGTCAGCACGAGCAATCCGGTAAAAATCATTAATTGCAGCTTCTGCCTCTGGGTCCTATCTGCTTGCTGCCCGAGCACTGGTGCTAGGAAAGCAATAAGAAGGCCCGCAACGGTGATTCCGGCTCCGAGGTTTGCGGCAAGTTGACCGAGGGCCACTTCTTCCCCCGCTGTTCCCACGACATCGGGATCAAGAAAGAAGGTGCTGGTCAAGAAGCTTGGCACCCAGACGAAAGTAATGAGCACGGTATTGAAGGGCTGGGTCGCCCAGTCCCAAAAAGCCCACGCATAAACGCGCTTCCGGGGAATTTTCTTGTCGTCGTTGTGAGCAAGTCCCACTACGGACAGAGCATCGAGAGTGCCGTCATTGGCCATAGAAAAAACCGTAGCCGTTTTTGTGAAACTGTGGGTAACGCACTGGGAAGATTTGGGAAAATAAATATCTGAGTCGACGGGACTCAGATATTTCGTAAAAAACTTGACAAGAAGCGACTCATGTTTCAGAATAGAGTTCTGCTGGTGTGAAACCAGCACCCTGATACAACACGAAGGAGCAGGCCACATGGCACGCGCAGTAGGAATTGACCTAGGAACCACCAACTCGGTGGTGTCCGTTCTCGAGGGTGGAGAACCCACAGTTATCGCTAACGCGGAGGGATTTCGCACCACACCCTCTGTCGTCGCCTACACCAAAGACGGAGAGGTGCTTGTTGGTGAGACCGCGAAGCGCCAGGCCGTCACCAACGTCGATCGCACAATTTCCTCGGTCAAGCGCCACATGGGCACCGACTGGAAGCAAGAGATTGATGACAAGAAGTACACGCCGCAGGAAATCTCAGCGCGCATTCTTGCCAAACTGAAGCGCGACGCCGAGGCGTACCTCGGCGAGACCGTCACCGACGCGGTGATCACTGTTCCCGCCTACTTCAATGACGCTGAGCGTCAAGCGACCAAGGATGCTGGTGAAATTGCGGGACTCAATGTCTTGCGCATTATCAACGAACCCACCGCTGCAGCACTGGCTTACGGCCTAGACAAGGGGAAAGAAGACGAGCTCATTCTGGTCTTCGACCTTGGTGGTGGAACCTTTGACGTCAGCTTGCTCGAGGTGGGCAAGGACGACGAGTTCTCGACCATCCAGGTTCGCTCCACCGCCGGTGACAACCGGCTCGGTGGCGACGACTGGGATGCTCGCATCGTCGACTACCTTGCTACTCGCTTCAAGGAGACCACCGGTGTCGATGTCACGAACGACAAGATTGCAAAGCAGCGTCTCAAGGAGGCTGCCGAGCAGGCCAAGAAGGAGCTCTCCAGCTCGACGAGCACGCAGGTTCAGCTCCCTTACCTGTCTCTGACAGACAGCGGACCGGCAAACCTGGATGAGACCTTGACCAGAGCGAAGTTCGAAGAGCTCACCAAGGACCTTCTCGAGCGGACCAAGAAGCCTTTCAACGACGTGATCAAGGAGGCCGGAGTCAAGCTCTCCGACATTTCCCACGTCGTGCTGGTCGGCGGTTCGACTCGTATGCCCGCAGTCACGACCTTGGTGACCGAGCTCACCGGTGGGCAGGAGCCCAATAAGGGTGTCAACCCCGATGAGGTGGTCGCCGTTGGTGCCGCACTGCAGGCTGGTGTGCTGATGGGAGAGCGCAAAGACGTTCTGCTCATCGACGTGACCCCCCTGAGCCTCGGCATTGAGACCAAGGGCGGCATCATGACCAAGCTGATTGAGCGCAACACTGCGATTCCGACCAAGCGAAGCGAAACCTTCACCACCGCGGATGACAATCAACCCTCTGTCTCTATCCAGGTCTTCCAGGGTGAACGCGAGTTTACGAAGGACAACAAGGCCCTGGGAACCTTTGAGCTCACCGGAATCGCGCCTGCCCCTCGCGGGGTTCCCCAGGTTGAGGTGACCTTTGATATCGACGCCAATGGCATCGTTCACGTGTCTGCTAAGGACAAGGGAACGGGCAAAGAGCAGTCGATGACGATCACCGGTGGTTCTTCTTTGCCGAAGGAAGATATCGAGCGGATGATTCGTGAGGCTGAAGAGAACGCTGCCGATGACAAGAAGCGCCGCGAAACCGCTGAGGAGCGCAACAGCGCTGAACAGCTCGCCTACTCGGTGGAGAAGATTCTGAAGGAGAACGACGAGAAGCTGCCAGACGACGTCAAGTCCGAAGTGCAGGCAGATGTCGATGCACTCAAGTCAGCCCTGGCTGGCGACGACGAGGCCGCGCTCAAGAAGGCTGTGGAAACCCTCAGCCAGAGCCAAACCAAGTTGGGTGAGGCCCTCTATCAGGCCACCCCCGAGGGAGAGGCTACCCCTGAGGCCGAGGCTGAAGGTAACGACGAAGACATCGTCGATGCCGAGGTCGTGGACGACGACGCCGAGCCCAAGAAGTAGGACGCATGTCTGAGAAGAAAGCACCGAGTCCTGACGAAGAGTCAGAGCCACTGATTACGGACAAGCGTCGAATCGACCCAGAAACAGGCGATGTCCGCGCGGGTGTGGACGATTCCGCGGTGGCCGAAGGCCTGAGCGCGGATGACCTCGAGATTCTTGACGATGCCGCAGCAGATCTGGTCGCGGAATACCGCGACCGGGCTGCTCGAGCAGAGGCCGAACTCCAGAACTTTCGCACCAGGGTCGAACGGGACCGCCAAGCAAACAGGGACGCTGTGATCGCAGAAGTTGTGCGTTCACTTCTGCCTGCCCTGGATGACCTCGATCGCGCAGATGCACACGGCGACCTTGCGGGGACACCCCTGGAGCTCGTGGCACAGAAGTTACGGTCTGGTTTTGATCGCTACGGTGTCAGTTCCGTTGGCACAGTGGGCGAAGCGTTCGACCCGGCAATCCACGAAGCAATGGTCAGAATTCCCAACCCGGAGGCCACCTCCGACACGGTCGCAGAGGTCATCGAGGGTGGTTACACCCTGGGCGATCGCCTCATTCGGCCGGCGAAAGTGGCTGTCCAGGTTCCTGCGGACGAGTAAGCGAGGGGGTGAGCTAGGTGGCAAGCCAAGACTGGTTAGAGAAAGACTTCTATGCAATTCTCGGGGTGTCTAAGGACGTCTCGGAGGATGAGCTCAAAAAGACCTACCGCTCACTAGCGCGCAAGCATCACCCCGACTCGAACCAGGGAGATGCTGCAGCAGAAGCTCGGTTCAAAGAAATATCCGAGGCCTACTCGGTGCTCTCTGACGCGACCCAGCGCTCGGAATACGACCAAATTCGTGCCATGGCAGCTGGCGGACCGCGTTTCACCGCTGGCGGTTCCCAGGGTGGATTTGACGACGTTTTTGGCGGCATGTTTGGTGAGGGCGCAGCCCGTGGCGGTCGAAACGCTGAATTTGGTGACCTGTTTTCTGGCCTTTTTGGTGCCGGTGGTGGATTCCAGGGATATCGCCAGCCGACCAAAGGTCGCGATGTTGTTTCTCGGGTCACCCTTGATTTGAAGACCGCTGTGGCAGGTACTGATGTCACGCTGGAGGGCCCTTCGGGCAACACCATCAAGGCGCGTATCCCTGCTGGCGTCAAGGATGGCCAAAAGGTTCGCCTGAGAGGTAAGGGACACCCGAGCCCCGATGGCGGTCGTCCCGGCGACGCCATCATCACGGTGGGTGTTCCGAAGCACCCTATTTTCGGTCGCGACGGCGACAACCTGCGCGTTGTCGTTCCCGTGACATTCCTAGAGGCCACACTCGGTGCCACTATCGAGGTTCCGACGATCGAGGGAGACGTCGTGAAGGTCAAGGTTTCCCCGGGAACTCCCAGTGGCCAGATTCTGAGGGTCAAGGGCCGTGGGGTTCGAGGCGGTTCTGCGCTCGGGGACCTCTTGGCGGAGCTCGCCGTGGCTGTCCCGTCTCACCTCTCAGGTGCAGCAAAGGGTCACCTAGAAAAGCTTTTTGGCGCGCTTCCGGACGAGAACCCGCGTGATGACCTCATCAAGAGGGCGAAGAGCTAGCTATGGATGAGTTGACGCCACTGTTTTCGATCGCCGCAGCGGCTGAGCTTGCCGGCATGCACCCCCAAACCCTGCGCCAGTATGACCGCCTGGGCTTGGTGAGTCCCACACGCACGGCGGGTCGGACCAGGCGTTATTCAATGAAGGATGTCGTTCACCTCCGGGAGATTTCCCGCTTGAGCGCTGAGGGTTTAAATCTCGAGGGCATCAGACGAATCTTAGAACTCGAGAGCCAGGTCGAGTACCTCCAGAAGCGGGTCAGAGACTTGGAGGGCACCCTCGCCGATGAAATGCTCGCACGCTCTGGCAGGCGAGTCTTTGCCGCCGGTTCAGAAGGCGACGTTGTTCCGCTGAGGGCAGGGCAAAGGCTCAAGAGATCCAACCAAGTTGTGCTCTGGAATCCGTTGCGCTGGGCTCTGCCACCAGCTCAGGAATCGCAGAGATAGGGGTTATTCCATGCCACAGTCATCCGATGAAAAGGGCCAGAAGAGCGCACTAGAGCTCTATGGTCTCAATCTCACCGATATCGCCCGCGAGGGAAAACTGGACCCCGTGATTGGACGTGACCAAGAAATCCGTCGCGTGTCGCAGGTGTTGACCAGGCGGACCAAGAACAATCCTGTCCTCATCGGTGAACCAGGTGTTGGCAAGACCGCCGTCGTCGAGGGATTGGCTCAGCGCATCGTCGCTGGCGATGTCGCTGATTCCTTGAAGGGAAAGCAGTTGATTTCTCTCGATATGTCGGCAATCGTTGCGGGTGCTAAGTACCGGGGTGAGTTTGAAGAGCGCTTGAAGGCGGTTCTCAAAGAAATCAACGACGCCGAGGGCGAAATCATCACCTTCGTCGACGAGCTTCACACCCTGATGGGCGCCGGTGGCGGCGAGGGATCCGTTGCTGCGGCCAATATGCTCAAGCCCATGCTTGCCCGAGGTGAGTTGCGCCTCATTGGCGCAACCACCCTCAACGAGTATCGAGAGTTCATTGAGAAAGACGCCGCCTTGGAGCGCCGTTTCCAGCAGGTTTTTGTGGGCGAGCCGAGTGTTGAAGACACCGTGGCAATTCTGCGTGGTCTGAAAGAGCGCTACGAGGCGCACCACAAAGTGGTGATTGCCGATAGTGCTCTTGTGGCGGCTGCCACCCTGTCTAACCGCTACATCACCTCGCGTCAGTTGCCGGATAAGGCCATTGACCTGGTCGATGAGGCTGCCAGTCGCCTCAAGATGGAAATCGAGTCGTCGCCGGTTGAAATCGACGAACTCCGTCGTCTGGTTGACCGGATGCGCATTGAGGAATTGGCTCTCAAGAAAGAGAACGACACTGCCTCGAAGGAGCGTCTCGCCAAGTTGCGCGAGGATCTAGCCGAGAAGGAAGCTGAACTCTCCACGCTTCAGGACAAGTGGGCCACCGAGAAAGCCTCACTCCAGGACGTTGGTGAGCTAAAAACTCAGCTCAATGACGCTCGTATTGACCTCGACCGCGCCATGCGTGAAGGCCGTTATGAGGACGCGTCCAAGCTCAACTACGAAGTCATCCCAGGGATCGAAACCGCGATCTCCACCGCAGAAAACGGTGAGCCCTCTGGAGACCGGATGGTCAACGACCAGGTCACGGATGAGGACATTGCCGCCGTCGTGGCAGCGTGGACGGGTATTCCGGTGGACAAGCTCACTCAGGCTGAAACTGAGCGACTGCTGCACTTGGAGACCGAGCTTGCCAAGCGCCTGGTCGGCCAGAAGGATGCGGTTCGGGCAGTCAGTGAAGCCGTTCGTCGGTCCCGAGCGGGCCTCAGTGATCCCGGCCGACCAACAGGCTCCTTCTTGTTCCTGGGCCCGACTGGCGTGGGAAAGACTGAGTTGGCCAAGGCGCTTGCCGATTATCTCTTTGATGACGAGAAGGCCTTGGTGCGCATTGATATGAGCGAATACGGCGAGAAGTTCGCAGTATCGCGGTTGATCGGCGCCCCTCCCGGCTATGTCGGCTATGAGCAGGGCGGCCAACTCACTGAAGCCGTGCGCCGCAGGCCCTATTCGGTGATCCTCTTGGACGAGGTGGAGAAAGCTCACCCCGAAGTCTTTGACTTATTGCTTCAGGTTCTCGACGATGGCCGACTGACGGACGGTCAAGGCCGGACTGTCGATTTTCGGAACACGATTGTGGTTCTCACCTCTAATCTCGGTTCACAGTTTCTGGTGGACGAGGGGCTGTCCTGGCCTGACAAGGTCACGGCTGTGAACGCTGAGGTGAGGAGAGCGTTCAAGCCAGAGTTTGTCAACCGGCTTGATGACATTGTGGTGTTCTCGACACTCTCGAGTGAGGACCTGGGTCAGATTGTCGAAATCACCGTGGATCGCTTGTCAACGAGGCTCAGCGAGCGACGACTTGACCTTGCGGTGACCCCTGCCGCCAGGCTCTGGCTAGCCGACAAGGGATTTGATTCTCTCTATGGGGCGCGCCCGTTGCGCCGACTGATGCAAAAAGAAATAGATGATCGCCTGGCAAAGGCTTTGCTATCGGGGGAAATTCACGACGGTGACACCGTTCGTGTTGACTTGGCTAGCGATGCTTCTGGTTTGACTGTCGAACCCTTCAGTGTGGAATAAGTCACCGCTATACAGCGTTATCTCACGTAATCCAATGACTCTAAGGAACCGATGACTGGGAACACCCCAACAAAGACTTTCCCCATCCACGACGCTCTGGAGGCCAGGCGTAGCCCGCGGGCCTACTCTGCAACGGCAGAGCTCACCCCGGAGCAGGTGGGGCCACTGTTTGAGGCCGCTCGTTGGGCGGCAAGTTCGGGCAATTCCCAACCGTGGTCGTTTGTCGTGGGATTCCGGGGCGATGAGGTTTTTTCCACGATTCTCGGGACTCTTGCCTCCGGCAATGCGCTCTGGGCTGAACACGCGAGCGCCCTGGTTGCCAACATTGCTAGGACCCACACTGAGGAGGGCAAAGCCCTCTCTCACGCCTGGTATGACGTGGGCCAGGCCGTTGCTCACTTGAGCGTTCAGGCCACTGTCGAGGGAATTCTGGTCCACCAGATGGGCGGATTCGATGCGGAGGCTTTGGGCGTTGCCCTTGGCCTGGATGACCACCACCGTGTGGTGACGGTCATGACCCTTGGTCTGCAGGGAGACGTGTCTGACTTGCCAGAGAATCTGCAGGAGCGAGAGAGGGCCCCTCGCGTTCGCCGACCGCTTGGCCACAGCGTGTCAGGAAGCGCCAACTACGCCTGAAGCTCAGCGGTGATCGTGTCAACAAAGCGCGAGATGTCGTCTTCGGTGGTGTCGAACGAACACATCCACCTGACCTCGCCTTTGGCTCGATCCCAGTCATAGAAGCGGAACTTCTCGCGAATCCTGTCTGCAACAGCATTGTCGAGCAGCGCAAATACCGCGTTTGCCTGGGTCGGCGCGCTAAAGCCGAGCCCTGACAGTGCTCCCGAGGCCAGACGCTGTTCCAGTGCGGCCCGCAAGGTCGAGGCCATTGCGTTGGCATGACGGGCGGAGCGCAAACCTAGGTCGTCTCTGAACAGTGCGAGAATTTGGGCACTGGTAAAGCGCATCTTGCTGGCCAACTGCATGCTGAGTTTGCGGAGATAGATGAGACCCTCGACTGCGTCGGGGTTTGGAACAACAATCGCCTCAGCACCCAGCAGACCATTCTTGGTGCCACCAAGGCTCACCACATCGATTCCCAGGTCTGTCGTGAAAGCCCGGAAGGGCAGATTCAGGCTCGCCGCCGCATTCCAGAGGCGCGCTCCATCCATGTGGACGAGCATCCCCTTGGCGTGAGCGAAGGAGGTGATGGCCCGAATCTCGTCTGGTGTATAGACGGTGCCGAGTTCGCTGCTCTGGGTTATCGACACCACCAGTGGCTGAGCACGATGTTCGTCGCCGAAGCCGAAGGCTTCGGTCGCAATCAATTCGGGGGTCAGTTTCCCGTCGGGAACAGGGACCGGGAAGAGCTTGAGTCCACTGACGCGTTCAGGCGCCCCACCTTCGTCGGTGTGAATATGGGCGAGAGAGCTGCAGATCACTGCTCCCCAGCGCGGCATCATGGCTGTCAGCGCAACGACGTTGGCGCCTGTTCCATTGAATACGGGGAAGACCTCAGCCTTGGCACCAAAATGCTCCCGGATGGTCTCACTCAGTGCAGCGGTGTAGTCGTCTTCTCCATAGGACACCTGGTGGCCTTGGTTGGCCTCCTCGAGGGCAACCAACACCTCCGGGTGAACACCGGAATAGTTATCGCTGGCAAAACCGCGCCAGTCAGGGTTATGAAGTCTCACCAGACCATCATGACACTGAGGCGACTAGATTCCACTGGTTCCGGTGATTCCCGCGGTCTGTTCAATAGTCGGCCCTAGCTTTTTGGCCAGCGCCTCATAGAACATGGACAGCGGGAACTCGTCATCCATGACCTGGTCGGTAATGTCTCCCGGTGTTCCCTCAAGCGGGAGGGCCTTAGCCAGGAAGCGAGAGGCTGGGTGGGGTGCCAACACGTCACTGATTAGTTCGTGAGCTGCAATCCAGTGCACGATTTTTGGACGGTCGATGGAGGCCCAGTAGAGGTCATTGATTCGATCGGAGAGTTCCACGACGGTGTCGGGCATCGCTTCCCAGTCGATAGTGAGCTTGGTATCCCTCCAGTGCAGGACCTGGTGCTGGTGCATCCAGGCAAAAAGCAATTGGCCGGCAACGCTGTCGTAGTTGCGCACCCTGTCACCGGTGAGGGGGAAACGGAAGATTCGGTCAAGCACGACTGCGAACTGCACGAGTTCGGCGTGGGTGCGGGTTTTTTCGTCTGTCTGTGGGTTGCGCACCAGTGTGACTGCTTCCCGGAACGCGGTGAGATCACACCTCAGCTCTTCGAGCCCATAAAGGTAGAAAGGCATCCGCTGCTTGATCATGAAGGGATCAAAGGGCAGGTCGCCTCTCATGTGGGTGCGGTCGTGAATCAGATCCCACATCACAAATGTTTCCTCGGTGAGCTTCTGATTCTCAAGAAGACGCTTCGCGTTGGCTGGAAGCTCGAGGTGGGTGATGTCAATCGCGTGCTTCACAACCTTCCTGAACCGGGCGGCTTCGCGGTCAGCGAAGATGGCACCCCACGTGAACGCGGGCAACGCTGGCGCGGTTCCCTCGGGGGCACCGGCTGGAACCCGGGGGATGATCGCCACTGACTCCGGGAACAGCACCGCAGAGTTCGTGTCATATCCAGCGGTGAAGTCGATGAACCGTAACGGGATAAACATCGGGTTCCCGTAGGAACTACTCTCGAGGTTCGAGACAAAGTCTGGCCAGATGGTCTCACACAGCACCGCTTCGACGAAGCGGTTGGTGGAGCCGTTTTGGGTATACATCGGGAACACCACGACGTGGACGGTGCCATCACTGCGGGCGGCTTCGGGGTGGAACGCAGCGAGAGAGTCATAGAAGTCGGGGAGGGCAAAGCCACCGTCGGCCCAGGCGGCGCAGTCAGCAGTCAGCGCCTCGAGGTAGGCAGAATCGTGGGACACATGGGGCGCGAGCGCAGAGACAGCCTGCACCAGTGCTGTGACAGCGGTGGTCGCCACGTGGTGGTGAGACCCGTCCGGGATACTGCCGTCTTTGATCTGCATGCTCTGCAGAACGGCGCAGGACTCCTTGATGGTCTGCCACTCGGCCGAATCACGAATATCCTGAGCGCTCCACGGGCGGGTCGACGTCGTCGTCTTCACAGTGGCCTCCTTGATACGCCATCAGCGTTTCGCCCAGTGTAAGCGGGGGTCTGCGTGCGCATGGGTGCGTTGTACACAATCCACGCGCGAATGTGACCGTTGCTGCGCAAAAATATTGCGTGACGCAGCCTAGAACACCATCGGGCGGTCGTCATTGTCGATCGTGAGCTCAACGACGACCGGAACGTGATCACTGGGGCTTTCCCCGCGCCTGGTGTCCCGGAGAATTTCTGCCCCAGAGAGCAGCTCCACACACTCGGGAGAGCCAAAAACAAAGTCAATCCGAAGGCCGTGATTCTTCGGAAACTTTCCTCCGGTGTAGTCCCAAAAGGTGAACCCCTCAGGAACACTAGGACGCACCAGATCCGTGAGTCCGGCTGTGGTGAGAAACGCCTCCAGAGCGCTTCGTTCTGCTGGCGAGGTGTGGGTTGTCCCAGACCCGAGGAACGCCGGGTCTCCCACATCAGCAGGCAGTGGCGCGATGTTGAAATCTCCCATTACGGCCAAAGGCAAAGCATCGGGGTGTGACCGGTAGGAATTCCACGCTGAACCCAGGGCATCGAGCCATGAGAGTTTGTAGGAAAAGTGAGGATCATCGAGTGCCCGGCCGTTTGGCACATACACGCTGCACAGCCGAATTCCTTCGACGGTGACCGACAGAGCTCTGGCCTCGTGGGCAGCTGGCTCATCGGTGCTCTTGGTGAACCCCGGCATGCCAGCAAAGCCCATCTCTGGATCAGCAAGAGGTAACCGCGAGGCGAAGCCCACCCCGTTCCACTGGTTCAGCCCGTGGTGCACAATCTCGTACCCAGCTGCCTCAAAATCCTCGTAGGGGAACTGGTCGTCGCGGCACTTAGTTTCTTGCATCGCCAGGACATCGATGTCGTGCGCGTGCAAAGCCTCGATGACGCTGTGCTTGCGGGTTCGAATCGAGTTGACGTTCCAGGTGGCAATCCTCACCACTCCAGCCTAAAGCGCCTCAGTAGACTAAACACATGGCAAGCGCGCGGGACGAGCTCATTGGTTTTATCTCCAGGGAAGCCGTTCACCACGGAGACTTCACCCTGACCAGTGGCAAAAAAGCTAGCTTCTATATCGATTTACGCCAAGTCAGCCTGGACCATCGCGTTGCGCCCCTCATTGGTGATGTGATGCTGGAGATGCTCGCAGAGTTTGAGCCCATCGACATCATTGGCGGTCTCACGATGGGCGCAGACCCCATTGCCAGCGCAATCATGCACCGCGGAATTCTTGCCGGGAAAACTTACGACGCCTGCGTTGTGCGCAAGGAGCCTAAAGACCACGGTCGTGGTCGCCAGGTTGAAGGCCCCGATGTGAAGGGGAAACGGGTGGTCGTTGTTGAAGACACTTCGACCACGGGCGGCTCGCCCCTGGCTGCAGCCAAGGCACTGGAAAACGCAGGTGCTGAAGTGGTTGCGGTGTGTGTGGTCGTGGATCGAAAGACCGGGGCCGACCAGGTAATCGAAGATGCGGGTTATCCCTACCGCGCGGCGATTAGCCTTGACGACCTGGGTCTCTAAGTGACGACCGAGGAACCCCAGGCTGCACTGCGGCCGAGAAAGCGTCTGACGTCCACGGCTACCGGTCAAAGCATCTTTATTGGGCTGTGGATTCTTGGCACTCTCGTCATTGTTACGGTTCTTGCCGGGGCCTTTCTTCTTGGGCAATCATTCTCGAGGGATTCTGCAGAAGACAGCGAGATTGTCCTGGAAGAGGTTGACGTTCCCGCAGTGGAATTCCCCGCACTCCCCGGGGTGCCTATTGAGCCCGGGCAATGGCCATGGGATGAACTTCGGGGTGGCGAGTGCATTTCTGGTTTCGCGGGTGCTTTTGCCGAGGAGTTCACGGTGGTTGGTTGCGAAGTTCCACACGATGCTCAACTGATCACCGCAGTGCTGCTATCGCGCCGCGCCGAGGAACCCTTCCCGGGCCTTGATGACGTCGTGCAAGTCGCGCGTGAAACCTGCGAGGTCACAGACCGTATCGATTACACCCTCGCCACGCAGTACGACGACTTAATCGTCGACTACTCCTACCCAGCGAGCGAGGAGCAGTGGGCCAAGGGTGAGCGGG
>Ga0247831_1002349_pt1 | contig 30975 bp, 31 predicted proteins | sample LaCruzMarch2015__9_FD_192406 | JGI IMG/M metagenome (GOLD analysis project Ga0247831, IMG submission 192406) | Freshwater microbial communities from meromictic Lake La Cruz, Castile-La Mancha, Spain - LaCruzMarch2015_1m | ecosystem: Environmental > Aquatic > Freshwater > Lake | place: Spain...
AGCGGCAGCGGTGGCTATAACCCCGGCGGCAATAGCGGCAGTGGCAGCGGTGGCTATAACCCCGGCGGCAATAGCGGCAGCGGCGGCTATAACCCTGGCAATAACAGCGGCGGCAGCGGCTACAATCCCGGATCCAGCAACTCTCGCCCTGATTATAACCCCGGTGGTGCTTGGAACGGTGCGACCGGGGATGGCTGGAACCCTGGCAATTATTATCAGCGGTCTGTCATCCAAGGTTGGGTCCGGCTTGGCTTCGCGGAAGCGGGCAAGGGCGCTGATAAGGATACCATTCAGGCAAATGGACGCTACCGTTACTCCCGCATCAAGCTATGTGTCCGAGTGGCCGATGTGGCATTCTATGACGCACAAGTTCAGTTTGAGGCCGGCGGAAGGCAAGACATCCGAGTTCAGTCACGGGTGAAAAGGGGCCAGTGCACACGGGAGTATTATTTGCGAGGCGGCAAAAGACTCGACATCCGCTATGTTTATTTGTTCTTCCGGCAGGCTGATAATATAACAAATTGGCGAACGGCTCGCGTCGATTTATACGCTCGCTAGGGTCCAATCGACCCGTCAGTATAGCCAATTTCTCCAAACATCTGATCTCGGGTTGTTTTGGGAGGCGTTGGACCTCGATTGAGTGGATAACTTTCAAGTCTCAAGGACTTGGAGGTTTACAGAGTTGGTGTAAAACCTCACGGGCCGCTTTTGATTTTTATGTATAGCCAAGAAACGGGGTTCCTATGTGCAATGCGTGCGATGAAAAATTCATGTCGGTCATGCGGACCTTACACGGACGACGCGATTTTCTGCGCGGCATGGGCGGCGGGTTCGTAGCCACAGCCGTTGCAACGCCCGGCGCGGCTTTTGCTGCGGCGGAAGGGAAACGCTATGCCGACAGGATTTTTCTTGCCAAGCGCATCCATACGATGGACGCCCGCAATTCCATCGTTGAAGCCGTCGCCGTGCGCGACGGGTTGATTTTAGCGCGGGGTCGGCGTGATAGAATTTTGGGGCTGAAGGGGCCCCGCACGCAAGTGGTCGATTTTGGCGATTATACCGTGCTGCCCGGCTTTGTTGATCCGCACATGCACTCCAATTTCGCAGGGCTCCGCCCTTGGTTGGACATCGGACCCTTTACAACGGCGACGATGGATGACGCGCGTCAAAAAGTTCGCGATGCCGCTGCCAAGACATCTCCGGGGGGATGGGTTCAAGGAAAAATGCTAGACCCGTCGATTATGCCGGGTCCATCATTGACGCAGCAGGACCTCGACACGCTTTCCCCAGATGTGCCGGTCTTTATCTTGGAGTCCAATGGACATAATGCCTATGCCAATACCCGCGCCTTTGCTCTGGCAGGGGTGACGAAAGATACCCCCGATCCGCCGCAAGGGCGTTTTGTTCGTGGACCGGATGGCAATTTAACTGGTCGTTTAGAAGAACCGCCGGCATTCCAGCCCTTTATCCGTGTCATGTCCTCGCCAACTGGCCCCGAATTGGTGGGTTTCTTGCGCGCAGATCTTGATGATGCAGCGGCGAAAGGCTGCACGGCGCTGCATGATTGCGGAATTGGTGGATTATTTGCCGAAGCCGACATTGCCCTGATTGAAGCAGCGCTGAAGGATGAAGCACCTGTGCGTTATGCTGGGCTTCTTGTTTCCACCCATTATGAAAAATGGAAGGAAATGGGATTGAAGCCCGGTCTGCATTCACCCAATTTTTCCTTTAGCGGCATCAAGGCTTGGTCGGACGGTTCCAATCAAGGCCTGACCGGTTATCAGCGAGCGCCCTATTTAAACTCGACCAACCGCGGCGCGTTGAACTATTCGCCGCAAGAGATTGAGGCACTGGTACGAACGCTCCATTCTGATGGCTGGCCAATTGGCATTCACGCCAATGGAGATGCCGCAATTGACGTCGTGCTCGACGCATATGAGCGGGGAACCGGCGGCGAAGGCGGCCATAAGCTTCGCCATCGGATTGAGCATTGTAGCATTCTTCATGACGATCAGATCGCCCGAATGAAGGCCTTGGGCATCTCGCCCTCCTTCCTGATCGGCCATGTGCATTATTGGGGTCGGGCTTTCCAGGATCGCTTGTTGGGGCCAGATCGCGCCAACAGACTGGACCCTTGCCGTTCGGCCCTTGCTGGAGGCCTGCGGATATCCTTGCACTCCGATTACAATGTCACGCCAATCGATCCGCTGCGATGCGTTGAAAATGCAGTCTTGAGAGATATGAACGAAGGCGGCGGCATTTTGAATCCGGCTGAGTGCATCACGCCACTGCAGGCGATCCGCGCGGTGACCATCGATGCCGCTTGGCAGTGCCACCTCGATCAAACGTGCGGGAGCTTGGAAGTAGGTAAGGCCGCTGATCTCGTCGTGCTTGAACGCGATCCATTGAAGGTCGCGCCCGATACGTTGCGAACGATAGGCGTTCATTCAACTTGGCTAAGTGGCGAAAGCCGCTTTAACCCTGCCGGGTGACACGCTACGTTCAGTCCGCCCCCACGACCCCGCGGGAGTCAAACACAAAGCAGCCGCCTTCAAACAGGCTCTCGTCCTTGGGCACTTGCTCCATATAGGCCAAGATCCCGCCTTTGAGGTGATACACGCTCTCAAACCCTTCTGCGAGCAGGTAGGCGGAAGCCTTCTCACAACGGATTCCGCCGGTGCAATACATGGCGACCTTTTTGTCGCGCGCGGGGTCGAGATTGTCTTCGGCCCATTTTTTGAACGCGGTGAAGGTACGGATTTTGGGGTCGATGGCGCCTTTGAAAATGCCTTCCTCGGTCTCATAGGCATTGCGCGTATCAACCAGCACAATCTCAGGGTCCGAAATTAACGCGTTCCAGTCTGAAGGCGCAATGTAGGTACCCACAACTTGGCGGGGATCTGCTTTGGGCGCGCGAAGGGTGACGATTTCGCGCTTCAATCGCACTTTCATGCGCACGAACGGATTTTTGTCCTCCTGCGCATATTTGATTTCGGCGTCCTTGAAACGGCCAGAAAAGATCGGGTCATTCTCCAGATAGGTCACGAATTGATCTATCGCCTCAGGCGGCCCAGCAATCGTGCCATTAATGCCTTCAGGGGCAATCAAAAGCGTGCCCATAATCCCCAATTGCTTCGTCGTCGCCAATAGGTCCACGCGTAGGACTTCAAAGTCCGGGCAATAGGCAAACTTATAGAGGGCGCAAATCTTGGCAGTCATGTCAGGGCCATAGCAAAACAGCGCTATCTTGGGCACCCCCGGCGTGCAGATGAGGGGCGGGCGCGCCAGAGTGGTTTCTGAGCTAGAGGCCTGATGGGGCTGATAGGTGCGCTTTGGACCAAGGCTAATCGATTGGGGCGAGGCGGCGGTTGTAAGGCAAGCGGAACGCGGCCTTAAGCCGGTCTAGGTGATTGGGCTAACAACCAACCTAAATGCTATCAGGAAGTGCTTGACCATGGTGCCCTCCATGGTTGACATGCAGCCAGCGGCGCAAAGCGCATTTCAAGGATAGCGCTGTTCTTTCTTAATCGCGCGATTTCCTTAGACCCAATCAGATCCAACCATTCTAAGCCGCCAAGGCTTGTGGCTTCGTGATTGGGAAAACTGGGACAAACAAATTGGCTTGCGTGCCATGACCGATGCGGCTGCGGATCTCCACCCGGCCGCCGAGCAATTCACTAAAGCGCTTTGTAACGGCTAGCCCAAGTCCTGAGCCCTCATGGTTGCGGGTTAGGCTTGAATCAACTTGTGTAAAGGGTTCGAAGATCCGCTCCAGTTGGTCGTTTGGAATACCGCATCCAGTGTCGATCACGCTAAACCAAAGCCAGTCCTGCGTCGCATCACTAAAGGGACGCACACTGAGCGTAACGTGACCCATATCGGTAAATTGACACGCGTTTGCTGCCAGATTGATCAGACATTGTAGCAAACATCTTGAATCGGTCTGCAAAACAGGCAGGTCCGGCACCATATCTAGCTTCAGATCGACTGGCTTTGATTTCACCAAATGAGCAACGGTTTCGCGGACTTGGTCAAGCAATTCCGCCAACTCAACCGTGTCCAATTGCAGGTCGATGCGACCTGCTTCGAATTTGGTGAGGTTGAGAATGTCGTTAATCATCGCCAGCAAATGTTTGCCCGCGCGCTTTATGTTATTCACGTCGCTAATGGAAACTTTCTCGCCCAAATCCACATCTTCTTTGATAATCTCTGCATACCCAATGATGGAATTAAGAGGTGTTCGAAATTCGTGGCTGATGTTACCGATGAAGCTCGTTTTGACAGCATAGGCTGCTCGCACCGCCTCTAGCGCATGTGTCAGTTCTTCGGTTCGTGCCTTAACGCGCAATTCTAACGAATCGCGCTCTTCACTTAAGGCAAGATGGGCTGCCCTTAGGTCTTCGCCAGCCCGATAAAGCACGCGCGCGTTCACCAAGATGATTGCTATCGCACCTAAAAGCGCAAACGATGCAATGCTTGCAATTGTCCACGGGAAGCCTGACCACAGGTAGTGGACCACCAAGAATAGCAACATTATCAAAGGCGGCGTTAGCGATGCGACCAAGATATTCAGAGATCGTTGTCCATTTAAAATAGAATAAGTTGCCATTGTGAATAAGGCTATGACCGCAACCAATCGTGTCAGCTCGCTGCCGTGCTGCCACAACAAGTAAGTCAGGCTTACCCAGGTCATCACAACTGAAAAGATCGCGATTACATAGTGTGGTGCATACCTTATCTCTCCGGCCGCGACTTTGGGTCCGCACCACTTAACACAGCCTTCACCAAAGCTGATGCATGCTAGCCAAGTCAAAGCGATGGTCCAGTTAGTCGCAATTGCAACCATTAGCGCGACAATGCAGGCCATACCGACCCGCCAATACACTTGATCCTTTGTGTCCTGTTGTGCACTTGCGACAATTGGGTTCATTAGTTTTGGCTCTATTGGGGGCTTGGCTATCTGAGCGCGACATTCGTTTCCAGCGAGGTTTTTGCCGGGTCGCAACGATTAGTTATTCTGTTGTTACCTTCTTGTTACCTGGGAGGATTTAATAACCTTTAAATGTCGCGCACAAAATTTCTGAGATTGGGTAAAGGTTTATTGGAATCAAAGACTTTTTTAAAAGTCTAGATTGGAGCAAGATGGATTTACATGCAGTGCCGGGTGCTCAGACAGCAACAGGCTTCGCGTCATAGGGAGCATTCGGTTCAGAATATGCCATCTACATCGTCAATGGTGACGCCCACGTTCGCTTTGGACAGCTTTTGAGCGTCGGCTTACCGACTGCAATAGGCCCGAACCTACCATTCTCATTTCAGCCAAAACTCGCCAAAAAGTTTGAATCGAGAAACCTTTCACCCTGAGTTCCACACATTCAGCATGACTTCCGACCAGCCTAAGGTCGCGCCACGCGTATTCATCGATTTTTTTCAATCTTTGCCTTGACGCCCAACGAGGTTAATGGGATGCGGAATTACGGTTGCGAAACAAGGTTCAAATTGAGGTTTCAGATTTGATTTGGGTGAACTTTTGTATGGTAGATTTAGCTATTGGTAGAAATGGTAGATTTAGCTATTGGTAGAAATTGAGGAGAGCAAAGTGAACCGGATTATTGGTATTTCGGCGCTGGCCATCTGTGTCTTTGTGCCCGTTTTATCCGTGCAAGCTTCTGGAATTGCCTCCCAAGATGCTGGTGCAACCCAGGTGGCTGCCCCTGCAGTCACTGAACCGCCAGCCACTGCGCCTGCGCCGGCGGCTTCTGAACTGCCGCAAACAACGTTACCCATTGAAGCCATTGCGGCACCACCGCCTCCTGCTGAACTACCCGCTTTTGATATGGCCGCTACGGCTGCACGCTTCAATGCGCTGGTGGGGGAGGCAGATCGGCTAACGACGTTGCGGACCCTGACGCCAGAGGCCGTTCAAGGCGCGCTTTTGTCGACTGCGCGCCTGTCATCAGCTGGCATTTCCGAGGGTGCGGCTTCCTATGCGGTCCTGTCGGCGTCTGCCCACGCGCCATTTGCTTCAAGTTTGCAGACAGCTGTCAATCTGTTGGGACGCGATGCGGTGATCGAGCGCCTTAAAACGGACCCTGAGGCCTTCTTAGGACTCGTCGCTTCCTCGCAAGAGGCTGCAACCATTGCCAGCGGCGTCATGGCAGATAGCTTGTCCAAAATGGATAAGGCCAGCGCCTTACTGGGCGAGGCGGCTTATAGTGTGCAAAAAGAAGCTTGGGCGCAACGCGAAGTGGACGCTCAACTCATCCCGGCAGCCCATCGTACAGCTTCAACCAGTGCCGTCGAGCTTAGCCCGCTTGCCGCGTCAGATATGCGCAACACGCGTGCAGAAGTGCCTTTGGACAAAAGGTTTTTGGTTGCAGCAGCCTATCATGTGCTGGGTGACGACGTAGCCTCGACAAAGCTTATCTCTCGCACTGGCGGCAAGATGTGTATGACCCGGATGCAATTGAATGTGCGCCAATGCTTGGCGGCTAGTCGCTATCCCTATGAGCATTTATTTTGCTTGTCACGCCACAGCTTCCAAGAATCCTCTGGCTGCGTGCGCGACGCAATCAAATAGTCTGGCAAATAGTCTGGCAAATAGTCTGGCAAATAGTCTGGCAAATAGTCGGGCAAAATAGTCCGGCTCGGCCTAATTGCGCCTTTCTTCTTGCTCTGCCCCAACAAGACGCTAAGTCTGATGGCAGATTAAAGTTATGGGAGTGGCAGTATGAGCAGTCTAAAGGATAAGACCCTTTTTATAACCGGGGCGTCGCGCGGGATTGGCCTTGCTATTGGCCTCAGGGCTGCCCGCGATGGGGCTAATGTCGTCATCGCAGCCAAAACGTCTGAGCCACATAAGCATTTGCCGGGTACAATTCATTCTGCCGCCGCCGAAATTGAAGCTGCTGGCGGTCAAGCCTTGCCCTTGATGGTCGATGTGAGGGAAGAAGCATCCGTCCAAGCTGCGGTGGAGCAGGCCGTTGCCCGGTTTGGCGGCATTGATATTTGCATCAATAACGCCAGCGCGATCCAATTGACCGGCACCCTGCAAACTGAAATGAAGCGCTATGACCTGATGCATCAGGTCAATGGACGGGGTACTTATCTGGTCAGCCGCGCCTGCATCCCTTTCCTCAAGAAAGCGGCAAATCCCCATGTGCTAAACTTGTCACCGCCTTTGGATATGAGCCCGAATTGGTTTGGCAATCACGTCGCCTATTCGATGGCGAAATACACCATGAGCATGTGCGCGCTCGGTATGGCGGAAGAATTCAAGCACGACGGCATTGGCTTTAATTGTCTCTGGCCGCGCACGGGTATTGCAACCGCCGCGATCCAGTTTGCCTTGGCTGGGGATGAGGGGCTGCGCCACTGCCGCACCGTCGACATTATGGCTGATGCTGCGCATGTGATCCTGACCCGCGATGCCAAAACCTGCACCGGCAATTTCTTTATCGATGACGTAGTTTTGGCAGAGGCAGGGGTTACTTCCTTTGATCATTACCGGGTTGACCCCAGCAAAGATCTGATGCCGGACTTCTTTGTGCCCGCCGATACGCCTTTCCCGCCAGGGGTGTCCATGCACGCGATAGGCTGACAAGCCCTCTAGGAATTCGCTTCTCAGGCGAACAGTTGGCGGCCAAACTTGGCTTCGTCCAATGGCTCGAATTGGGGACTGGCGTTGGGTTCACAAAGGCTTTCCCAATCGCGCAGGGTGCAACTGCTGAGAACTGGCAGGAATTGACAAAAATCGCAGGACTTCGGGGCTTTACGGCCTTGATTTGGCCGTCATGAAGCGGCACGACCCAGATTCAATATTTGCGAATCATCGCATAGAACAGACCTAGAATCGCGAGAGAAAAATGTTCGGACGCCTCTTCAACTGGTTTTCCAGCGACATGGCAATCGACCTTGGTACAGCCAACACCCTTGTCTATGTGAAAGGTCAAGGCGTAGTCCTCAATGAACCATCCGTGGTGGCTTATCGCCAGCGTGGTGGTCGCAAGGAAGTCCAAGCGGTCGGCCATCAAGCTAAGTTGATGTTGGGGCGCACACCGGGTGAAATTCAGGCCGTTCGGCCCATGCGTGATGGCGTGATCGCAGACTTTGAAGTCGCTGAAGAAATGATCAAACACTTCATCCGTCGGGTGAATTCTGATAAGGGCTTCTTGCGGGGCAGGCCTAGGATCATTATCTGCGTGCCATCGGGGGCTACCCCAGTTGAACGCCGCGCCATTCAAGACGCTGCCTTGAATGCCGGCGCTTCAGACGCCTATTTGATCGAAGAGCCTATGGCGGCAGCAATTGGTGCGGGCCTGGCCATTGATCAACCTTCAGGCTCGATGGTGGTCGATATTGGTGGTGGTACGACCGAAGTGGCTGTTCTGTCGCTCGAAGGTATTGTCTATGCGCGCTCTGCCCGCGTTGGCGGCGATAAGATGGATGAGAGCATCATCAATTTCCTGCGCCGCACCGAAAACATGCTGATTGGTGAGACCACGGCAGAGCGGATTAAGAAGGAAATTGGTACCGCAATGCCTCCCGCTGACGGCTATGGCTTGTCTATGTCGGTCAAAGGCCGCGATTTGCTCAATGGTGTCCCTCGGGAAATTCAAGTCTCCGAGCAATTGATTGCGGAAGCTTTGTCAGATCCGGTCGATGAGATTATCGAAGCGGTCCGGGTTGCGTTGGAAACCACGCCACCTGAACTTGCCGCCGATATCGTCGAAAAAGGCATTATGTTGACCGGCGGCGGCGCGCTTCTCCGGAACTTGGACGTGGTTCTGCGTGAGCGCACGGGCCTGCCAGTCTCCGTGGCCGATGATGCTTTGTCGTGTGTGGTGTTGGGTACAGGCAAGTGCGTCGATAATTTCGAGCAATGGAAAGGTGTTTTGTCCAAGGTCTAGACTGGATAAAGCCCCCATTCGGTAAGGGTTATGCGTTAAAGGAGCAGGGATATGGCGCGCAGAGGCAATCGGCGGACAGGGGGGGCAGGGCCACTCATTGGAGTCGCGGTGCTGTCGGCGCTGATCACGGCCGCGGTCACCATTTTGGTAACAGATCAGCGTAGCGGGTCTGTAGCCGGAATTGCTTCTGATGTTTCTGGCGCGATTGGCGGCGTGTTGATGACGCCGGTGCGTTGGGGCGAAGGCATGGTTTCGTCTGCGGGGGCCTTCTTTGGCGGTGCGAGCCTTAATCAGAAACTGAAGGAAGAAAATCGGGCGCTCTTGCAATGGCGCGACCAAGCCAAAGCCATGGCTGAACGTCTTGACGCCTATGAAAAGTTACATGGCGTCAAAGCTGAGCAATTGCCCCAAGGCCTTACCGGGCGCCTGATCAGCGAAAGTAGCGGGCCTTTTGCGAAGTCTGGCATCGTCAACTTAGGGGCGAAAGCAGGCATTAAGGTGAACTGGATTGTGATGAACCAGAATGGTCTGGTTGGTCGTGTGATTGCTGTTGGCAGCGATACTTCGCGTGTTTTGTTTTTGGCCGATGGGGACAGCCGGGTTCCAGTCATGGGCGAGACAACCCGGGCCCGTGCCATTGCGATCGGCGATAAGACCGCAGCACCAAGGCTTGCCCACTTGAATACACCGACTTTGATGCGCGATGGCGAGCGGGTCATGACTTCGGGCGATGATGGTATCTTTCCGCGTGGCATCGCCGTTGGGCAAGCTGGCTTGGCGCCAGACAGGCAATGGCGCATTCGTTTGGCTTCCACCGCCTCGCCAATTGATTTTGTAAGGCTCGTGCCGCCGTCCAACTTCCCACCGCCCTTAGAGCCGGTGACGGCCCCTTCACTTGCGCCACCTCCTACCGAAGGGGCAATGACCTCGCCAGTCCAAGGCGGCGTTTTGCCCTTAGCGGCAGATGCCGCAGGTGTGCCAACCGCAGCGACACCAGAAGCCATTCGGGCTGCGCAGGCCTTGCGTGGCAGTGAGATCGAAGCCGCACGGGCGACCGCTGCCCGGCTTGCGAAAGAGCGCGACGCAGCGCGCGAACAGGCCCGACAGGCAGAAGCAGCGCGTCTTGCGGCTGAAAGCCGCTCCGTCCCAGTTGCCGGGCGAGCGACTTCCAGCCCCGGAGAGTCGGCCCCTCAAGCGGCCGCCGCAGCTCCGCCAGCTGCCTCTAACCCACCAAGCGGGGCACCCAAGCAGTGAGCACGCTTCTACCTGGGCGCCCCTCGACCAGGTCACGTCTTTTTTCTGGTCTGGCCATCGTGGCCGGGACAAGCTTGCTCAATCTTGTCTCGATCAATCTTGGACCGTTCGGCAGTATCTGGCCCGCCAGCCTAATTTGGGCGGCTTCCGGCTGGGCCAATCAGGGTCCTAATGCGGTTATTGGGTTGATGTTGTTCGGTCTAGGTCTTTGGGTTGATCTCTTGACTGGCGGGCCATTAGGCGCTTGGGCTGTTGTTGCCTTGATCGCCCACGCGCTGACCATACTTACCTCCCGTTTCAGTGTGGCGATGTCCTCCACCCCGATGGGCGCGGCAGCCATCACCGGACTTTTTTTCTTGGTTGCCGCCTTCATCCTGTCGATTTCAAGTGGGAAAGGGTTTAACGTGCTGTCAATCTTGGTCCCAATTGTAAGCGCGGTCCTGACCTATTCTTGGGTGGCACCTTGGTTTGATCTGTCTAAGGATGAAGCATGAGCCAAAGTGGTGGGTCAGATCTGTTTAGCCGACGGGCCTTGGTATTGTCCTCCCTTGGGGGGCTCTATTTTGCTGTGCTTGGCTTGCGCATGGCGCAGCTTCAGATTTTTGATAATGATGAATTCCGGCTTGAGGCTGCCGAAAACCAATTTAACCTCTTGGTCAATCCGGCTTCACGCGGGCCTGTCTATGATCGCTTTGGCGTTCCGCTGGCGGTAAACCGGCGTGACTTCCGTGTGTCCATTATGCGCGAAGATGTCGACGATCTGCCCAAGACGATTGGAGCTTTGGCCTCCATTCTGCGCATGTCGCCAGAGAAGGCGAACGAATCCCTAAGCGAAGCAAAAATCTCACCCCGCTTCATGCCCTCCATGGTGGCTGAAAATCTATCTTGGGAGGATTATTCGCGCGTCAGCGTTTATGCGGCCTCGTTTCCGGGGGTGCGTTGCGAGATGGGGGAGGCGCGCAATTACCCACTGGCACAGAGTATGGCCCATGTTTTAGGCTATGTCGCGAAAGCCAATGACAAGGATTTAGCAACGGACCCGCAAGCCCGCCATCCTGGTATCAGGGTCGGTAAAGAGGGTATTGAAAAGGCACAAGAAAATGGCCTCAAGGGCACGCATGGCGTAACCAAGCTAGAGGTCAATGCCCATGGCCGCGTAATCCGCGAAGTAGTCGATCCGCGCCTCAATCCCAAAAGTGGGGCACCAATAGTTCTCACCATTGACGCAGAAATTCAACAAGTCGCCTATGACCAGTTCCAAGCCAAGGACAAGCGCCCTGCCGAGGCGGGTTCGGCAGTGGTTATGGATATCCGTACGGGCGAGCTTTTAGCTTTGGTTTCAGCCCCGAGTTTTGACCCCAATAAGTTTGTTGATGGCATTAGTCGTACCGACTTCAATGAGTACAACACAGCGGAGATGCGCCCGCTGTATCACAAAGCGGTGCGCGGCATTTATCCGCCGGGCTCCACCTATAAGATGGTAACAGCCGTAGCGGCACTTGAGGCTGGCATTACAGACCCCGAAGAGACCATTAATTGCCCGGGTTTTTATATGTTGGGCAATCATCGCTTCCATTGTCATTCTCGGGGAGGCCATGGCAGCGTCAATTTGAATACCGCAATAAAAGTTTCCTGCGACGTCTATTTCTATGAGATGGGCAAGCGGATTGGCGGCGACAAAATGGCCGAGGTGGCGCGTGGCTTTGGCTTTGGTCAGCGCTTTGACCTAGGGATCCCTGGGATATCCTCATCGCATGTTCCCGATAATGCGTGGAAGATGAAAAATCGCGGCCAGCCTTGGGCGGTTTATGACTCGCTCAACGTGGCAATTGGTCAGGGCTTAATTGCTGCAACCCCCTTGCAAATGGCCGTTATGACGGCGCGCATTGCCTCGCAGGGTAAAGCGGTTGTACCGCGCTTAATCCGCGAGGGGCCAGGCGCTGTGCCCATTACGCCGTTTGAGTCTTTGCCGTTTAACTTCAAGAACATGCGTCTTGTCCATGAAGGCATGATTGCGGTGTCTAATGAAGCTGGCGGTACCGGCCGGGGCGATCTAGGCATTGAAGGTGTGCGCATGGCGGGTAAAACTGGCACGGCGCAGGTCCGACGGATTACAATGGCAGAGCGGCGCTCAGGCGTTCGTTCCAATGCCTCGCTACCTTGGCGGCAGCGGGATCACGCATTGTTTGTCTGTTATGCCCCAGCCGAGGACCCTAAATATTGCTGCGCGCTGGTGGTGGATCATGGCGGCGGCGGCGGGGCAGCGGCAGCACCGCGCGCGCGGGAAATCATGAAAGCGACGTTGTTGAAGGACCCATCTGCCCGTCCTGCTTTTACCACCAAGACCAAGACCGCAGATTTAGCCCCAGCATCACCTGACACCCCATCTGGGGACGGCAAAGCATGACCTTTTTACCAGATATGGAAAGCGGTCGTGACAGCTTCTTTGGCAAGCTGCGCCGGATCGAATGGGGCCTCGTCTTTGTGATGGCCATGATTAGCGTGGTCGGGACCATTCTTTTGTTTGGTGCAGCCGGGGCCAGCTGGGAGCCTTGGGCCGGGAATCACATCATCCGATTTTGCATCGTCACTTGCTTTATGCTGGTCGTGGCCACTGTCGATGTCCGTATTTGGTATCATTTGGCCTATCCTGCCTATTTTGGCGTGTTTATCTTATTGATTGCGGTGGAATTATTCGGGAAAGTCGCCCTCGGTGCGCAGCGTTGGCTGGAAGTGGGGCCGATCCGCCTGCAACCGTCAGAATTCATGAAAATCGCCCTGATTTTGGCGCTCGCCCGCTATTATCAAGATGCGGAGTCCGACCGGATGTGGACGATCCGAGCGCATCTGACTCCGCTCGTGATGCTGGCAGCACCTGCGGCGCTGATTACGCTGCAGCCCGATTTAGGCACCGCGATCATGGTGGCAGGGGTTGGGGCCACAATGGTGATTTTAGCTGGCCTCTCGTGGTGGTATGTGATCGCTGCGGCCACGTCGGTCGCCACTTTTGCCTTAGCGGCATTCTTTTTCTTCATGGCAGAGTTTCAGAGGAATCGCATTCTGACCTTCATCGATCCGTCTCGCGACCCGCTCGGCACCGGTTATCATATCACCCAGTCTAAGATTGCCATCGGCTCAGGTGGCCTATTCGGCGTGGGCTATATGCAAGGCACACAAAGCCAGCTCGACTTCTTGCCCGAGCGTCACACCGACTTTGTGTTTGCCATGTTGTTGGAAGAGTTCGGCATGGTGGGCGGCTTGTTTGTGCTTTCACTTTATCTCGCGGCCATGGCCTTTGGCAGTTATATTTCAATTGGCTGTCGCCATGTTTTTGGGAAGTTTCTGGCCGCAGGCGTCACGATGCTGTTGTTCATTTATGTGGGCATCAATGCCGGTATGATCATGGGCCTGATGCCCGTGGTAGGCGAACCTTTGCCGTTCCTCAGCTATGGCGGCAGTGTGATGCTGTCGCTCATGTTTGGCCTAGGCTTAGTGCAAAACGCCAAAGTGTTCCGCGACAAGACGCTGGGATCAGGCTTTAAGTCGTCGAAGCGGGTGCGGTAAGTGGCACGAAACGTCTTTAGCTAAGTTTATTTGGCGCTTTCAACCTTGATGTAAGCGATTACGTCGCGGCGGTCTTTTTCCTGCTTTAGGCCAACAAAGGTCATACGGTTGCCAGGCAGGAATCCCTTTGGATCAGCCAACCATTGGTCAAGTTTGCTGCCGTCCCACACAAATCCAGCGCCCTTCAAAGCGGGTGAGTAAGCAAAGCCAGCAGCCGTGCCAGCTGTGCGTCCAAAAACGCCGTAAAGGGCAGGGCCGACACGGTTGTCACCGCCTTTTTCCATCACATGGCACGACCGACACTTGGCAAACTGCCTACGGCCATTGGCAAGATCGCCTTCATGATAAGGGGCGGGTAGGCTCGCCAGAATTTTGGCGTCTTCAGGCGATGGGCCAAGGGCTGCAGGAGCCGGTGCCGCAGGCACCGTGGGCGCGGACCGCGTTGTTTCCGCGCTGGCGGCTTCAGTCGCAGTTTTGGATTCACCGGTTTGCGCCGCCGGACCGCAAGCAACAACTGCCATCAATGGGATAAGGGCCAGGCTGGTCCGGGTCGTCATAGTTTCTGCTCCACAGATTGAATGGGTTGGGCCGCGCGCGCTTGGACCGCCCCTTGGCGCAGAGGTAAATCGTTGAGTCCAATCCGAACAGAGGCAGCCCCCTCAACTGACAGCCAATTGTGATCACTTCCCAGTGAGGGTCGCGGCACTCGCGCGTGAGCTGTAACGACACACCAATCAGATTAGGCTTGTCAGATCCAATTGTTTAGGGAAAATGGTGCCGGTTGCAGGAATCGAACCCGCGACCGTCCGATTACAAATCGGGCGCTCTACCTGCTGAGCTAAACCGGCATCGGGGGTGTCTCTAAACGTTATGGACAACGTTTTGCAAGGGAGAAGCGCAATGAATGATCAGGCAAAACACAGCTTGAGCCGCAGGGCGGCCTTGCAGCACGCCGCGATCCCGGCCGCTTTACTCGTGGCACCTCAGCTTGCTAGCGCATCGGCACCGGCCATCCAGACCGCAAAAGCAAAGACCTTTGTCCTTGTACACGGCACGTGGCATGGCGGCTGGGTTTGGCGGCAAGTGGCGGATAAATTGCAGGCTAAGGGGCATCGTGTGTTGACGCCTACGGCAACTGGGTGCGGCGAGCGCGCGCATCTGATCCGGCCCGATACCAATCTGACGACCCATGTGCAGGACGTCTGCGCCGTGATCGAAGCCGAAGACGCCGAAGATGTGATCCTGATCGGGCATTCGTTTGGTGGTCTTACGATTATGGGCGTCGCTGATCGGTTGGGCAACCGGATTGCCCAAATCGTTTTCTATGATGCCTTCATCCCGACCCGCACTCGCCCGGCTTGGGTGATGCAAGAAGCCGATGGGTCTTGGCCCAAATGGTGGAAAGATCGGCAGGCGCATTTCATCGACGGCTACAAGATGAATTTCTTCGAGCATTACCCGATCAAAATGCTGGTGCCGGACGACGATGCGGCCAATATCGCCCGCTAAAGCGTAAATTGACGTGGCACCCTGCACGGCAATGGACAGAGCCCGTCAGCTTTGCCAATGGCGGTTGGGAAGATCGACCGCGCACCTACATCCACACGACTTTGCAGACCTATGCCCCTTCCTCACAAGCCATGTGGGGGCCGGGCAGGGAGGCCGACTGGCGCTGGATCGATGTGCCGACAGCGCGCAATGGCATGTTAACCCACCCCGACGTGGTCGCATCCTGCTTTGCCAGCTTGGGCTGATCTTTAAAGACATTTCGCAGGCGATTACGGCCTTCGCGCATTGCGCCAAGACCCACTCCAGCCTAGTAAAATCAGATTCGATTGCCTCGGCCGGACTAGGCTTGGGGCGGTTCAAAAGGTACGTTTCAAGAGGGCACACATGGCCGACAGTGCAGTGTCAGCAGTCAACCAAGCCGGTTCGGGCGTTCAGCAGACCTTGGTCTCGAACGCTTTTCTGCTCGACTTTCTCCCCATCGTGATCTTTCTGGTGATCGCTGCAGGCCTTGGTTGCGCCTTCATGCTGGCCTCTTGGGTCCTTGCGCCTTCAAGCCCCGACCCTGAAAAAGTGTCGACCTATGAGTGCGGCTTTAATGCATTTGACGATGCGCGCATGAAGTTTGACGTGAAATTTTATTTGGTTTCGATCCTCTTCATTCTGTTCGATCTCGAAATCGCCTTCCTATTCCCTTGGGTTTTGGCACTCGATGACATTGGACCCTTCGGCTATTGGTCGATGATGAGCTTCCTTGGCATCTTGTTGGTTGGCTTTATCTATGAGTGGAAGAAAGGTGCTTTGGAATGGAACTAAAGCTTCCCCCCCGCGCGGGCGTTGTCCCCGCCACACTCGATAACATTGGCCCTGTCATTCCTAACGACCCCTATTTCTCGGGGCTGTCGGATGAATTAGCCGATAAGGGCTTTGTCGTTGCCGCTGCCGACGATCTAATCACCTGGGCGCGCACTGGTTCGCTGATGTGGATGACCTTTGGCCTTGCCTGTTGCGCCGTTGAGATGATGCAGGCCGCCATGCCGCGCTATGATATGGAGCGTTTTGGCTTTGCGCCGCGCGCCAGCCCGCGTCAGTCTGACGTGATGATCGTAGCTGGCACCTTGACCAACAAAATGGCCCCGGCTTTGCGCAAGGTCTATGACCAAATGCCTAACCCGCGCTATGTGATCTCGATGGGCTCGTGTGCCAATGGCGGTGGTTATTATCACTATAGCTATGCGGTTGTGCGCGGCTGTGATCGCATCGTGCCCGTCGATATCTATGTGCCGGGCTGCCCGCCAACAGCGGAAGCTCTGATGTATGGCATTTTGCAATTGCAGAAGAAAATCCGTCGTGAAGGAACGATCGAACGATGAGTGCTTTGGCTGAGTTGCAAGAGCGCCTGACTTCGGCTCTGGGCGCGTCCATCCTGTCCGCGACGCAGGCGTCTGGTGAGCTGACCATTGTTGTGCGCCGCGACGATAGCCTCGCTGTGCTGCAGCACTTGCGCGACATCGAAAGCTTCTCGACGTTTATCGATGTCTGCGGTGCAGATTATCCTGAGCGCGGTGAACGCTTTGAAGTGGTCTATCACCTCCTGTCCATGAGCAAGAACGCGCGCATCCGGGTGAAGGTCACAACCGATGAAGACACGCCCGTGGCTTCGGCTTTTGGGCTCTGGCCAGCTGCGGATTGGTTTGAGCGGGAAGCCTTTGATATGTATGGCATCCTCTTCTCGGGTCACCCAGATTTGCGCCGCATCCTCACCGATTATGGCTTCCATGGCCACCCACTGCGCAAGGACTTCCCGCTGACCGGCTATACCGAAGTGCGCTATGACGAAGCGCAAAAGCGGGTGATTTATGAGCCCGTTAAACTCGTCCAAGAATACCGCAACTTCGACTTCTTGAGCCCTTGGGAAGGCATGCTGCCCGGGGATGAGAAGGCGGCGGAGTAAGGGGGTTACCCCTTCACCGCCTTCGGCGGAGCTTCCCCGCAAGCGGGGAAGCGGCTGGCGGCGACAGTGAAGTCAAGCCGCTTCCCCATTTATGGGGAAGCTGGCCCGAAGGGACTGAAGGGGTACGCCTATTCTCATCTGGACCCCCAAGTGGAAAACGGGTTCCAAATAGCCGCACTATCAAAAACAGTTTGACCTCAAGTTGAAATTTTGCGACGCTCAAGCTCGAATTTTGTACGTAAGAATTTTTGATGTCGCAGTCTTCCTTGGAAACTTGGTCCTTAAGTTTTGTGATGATGTTCACAGTGCGTCTGCTTTTTACGCTTCATCGTAAGCGAGCAAAAGCTGCAATCTTAGGACAGAGAAAATTTTTCCTTTATTGCTCGCTTGACGCTTTGGTTGAAGCAACCACCCTTGCATTCATTGTATCCAGCCTTTTCTTCATGGATGAGAAAGACATCATGATCGGGGACTCTGATTTCAGTTTATTATTTTTCATTGTTGTTATCGGGGGCTTTATAGCGATCAACATGGCTTTAAGACGCTTCCCGTTCGTTCGGGGTGCCCTAGCCGAATTGGAGCCAGACCCCTCGCAAACAAAGACGAAATAACTCTGCTTAGGTTTGTGGATGGACTCCCCCATACCATCCCCGTGACGCCGTCCCCAAAAGCCGCTAATCCAGCCGCATGAATTCCGACCCCATCCTCTCCCTCTCCGACGCTGACGTCTGGACCGCAACGGATGCGGATCGCCCCGCTTTGGCGGCCTTTTGCCGCGTCAATCCAGAGTATGACCTGTTTTTGGCGGGCGAAGTGCCCAACGAGGCCGAGTGGGTTGAGGATTTTATGACGGACCTGCCGCCCGCATCCTTCAATTGGACCCAAACCCACAAGCTGATCGCACGCCGCCACCAAGACTCTGACACAATTGCCGCGATCCTGGACGTCACCGAAGACATGATCGACAAGGGCGTCGGCCATATTGGTCTGTTTCAAGTTGCCACAGCCCTGCAGGGTACGGGCTTGGCGCACGACTTGTATCAAGGCTTGGAGGACTGGCTGGCAAGCCGTGGCACGGATGTGTTGCGCCTAGGGGTTTTGGACGGCAATGCACGTGGCATGGCCTTTTGGACCCGGCATGGATTCTTAGAGACGCGCCGGCGCCAAGGCACGGCACCAAGTGGCAAAACCCACCTCAGCCATGTCCTGTATAAGCCACTAACGCGGCTCACGCTTGAGGCTTACCGCCGGCGTGTGCCGCGCGATGATCCAAACAGCGTTTAGCAAGCAGTCTCCAGACCTGAAAACCGCAGGCAAAACTATTGATCCTGTGGTCATCTTGGCCCACAAGGACACGATGAATCGGGTGCTTTGATAAGCGCGTGACTTGGTAGGATTTTGACCCATGGCAGACGGCACACAAACCCTAGAAACCAATCCTTCTGCCGATCTTTTGCCGGGCGAGACCGCCATGCGCAATTTCAACATCAATTTCGGGCCTCAGCACCCCGCCGCCCACGGCGTGTTGCGTTTGATTCTGGAATTGGACGGCGAGATTGTTGAGCGGGTTGATCCCCATATTGGTCTGTTGCATCGCGGCACCGAAAAGCTGATCGAGTATAAGACCTATCTGCAAGCCATGCCTTACTTCGATCGGTTGGACTATGTGGCGCCCATGAACCAAGAGCATGCGTGGTGCTTGGCGATTGAGCGTTTGGCCGGGATAGAGGTGCCGCGCCGCGCGCAATTCATCCGCGTTATCTTCTCAGAAATTGGCCGCATCCTGTCGCATATCCTAAACGTCACCACCCAAGCCATGGACGTGGGCGCACTGACCCCGCCACTGTGGGGCTTTGAAGAGCGTGAGAAGTTGATGGGCTTTTATGAGCGGGCTTCAGGCTCACGCATGCATGCGGCCTATTTCCGCCCAGGCGGGGTCCACCAAGACCTGCCAGACGCTTTGGTGCGCGATATCGATGAGTGGTGCGACCCATTCTTGAAGCTGTGCGACGATATCGAGACTTTGTTGACCGATAACCGCATCTTTAAACAGCGTAATGTCGATATTGGCGTGGTTGACCAAAAGACCATTCTCGACTGGGGCTTCTCGGGCGTCATGGTGCGCGGTTCCGGCATTGCTTGGGACCTGCGCCGCAGCCAGCCCTATGAAGTCTATTCCGAGTTGAAGTTTAAGGTACCCGTCGGCAAGAATGGCGATTGCTATGACCGCTATCTCTGCCGGATGGACGAAATGCGCGAGAGCGCCAGCATCATTAAGCAATGTATCGAGATGATGCCGAAGGGTCCGGTTCTAGCCGAGAACTCCAAAGTGACCCCACCGCGCCGCGCCGATATGAAGGGCTCGATGGAAGCCCTGATCCATCACTTTAAGCTCTATACCGAAGGCTTCCATGTGCCAGCTGGCGAAGTCTATGCCGCCGTGGAAGCGCCAAAGGGTGAGTTTGGCGTCTATCTGGTCGCCGATGGCACCAATAAGCCGTATCGCGCCAAAATCCGCGCCCCGGGCTTTGCCCATTTGGCGGCGATGAGCCATCTGAATAAAGGCCACATGCTGGCCGACGTGTCAGCCATCCTCGGCTCGCTCGACATCGTGTTTGGTGAGGTGGATCGCTAATGAAGGCACCGACAAACCGTATCCTGCGGCCTTGGCTCGCGACCTTTGACGACCTAACTTCATTGCCAAAGCCGCGGTTGGCGGTACTTTTGTATTTGTTGCTGTCAGGAGTAGCGTTAGTGGCTTTCGGTGCACTCTTGTTTCCACTGCACAAGCTTGCGCTGACCTATGCACCAGTTTTGGGGACCCAATGGGCTTTTGAGACGAGGTATGGCGGTACATTTAGCGCCGATTTAGGCGCTATGATCTTGACAATATGTGCCATCATGGCCTGGGCCCGAGTCCTACCATTTGTCAGCCGGATTGCTGTCTGGGTCGGTGGTGAAACAAAGGAAGTGCCGCAATGAGTTCGATTATCGACGCAAACTATGCCGCTTATGCCGCCAATGATCTGGAAGGCGTTTTGACGACTCTGGCGGATGATTACACCGTCTCGCCATTCGGCGGCTCACCTTGGCTGACCAGTCGGGATGCAGCGCGGAAGCTCTATACGCGCCATTTGGTGGATTATCCGATGGACCGCACAGATGTGTTGGGTCGGATGGAATTGGCCAATGTGACGATAAAGCGGGAACATTCCGAACCGGGCGAAGGCTCTAAGGCCCCCGCCGCCGATGTGATGATGATCTATACTGTGCGCGATGGCTTGATCGCCCGGTGTGAATCCATTTCTCGGCAGGGCGATGAAGCAGCAGCGTTGGCCATCGTGGCTAAGCAGCTGGAAGCCTATAATGTGCAAGACTTAGACGCCCATGTGGCCTGTTTTGCCGATGATATCGTGATCGCAGACCTCAACGGTGCTGAGACTATGCACGGCATCGCCGATTATCGCGCCCGCTATCAAGGCGTGTTTGCGCAATATCCGCAAAACCATGCAGAGCTTGTAGGCCGCCTTGCCTGCGGCAATGTCGTGGTCGATCATGAGCGTGTACGCCGCAGCCCTGAAGGCGAGCCGTTCGAAGTGCTGGCGATTTACACCATTAAGGATGGCAAAATCGCGCGTGTGGACTTTGTGAAATAAGGCCGCGGGCAGATGCTGGAATATGGCCTTAGCGCTTTAGCTCTTTTGATCCTTGTAGTCCTCCTGCCACGGACCATCGAATTCACGAGTCAAGGTAAGCGCTTAGCGGCAGTTATGCCAGGTGGCTTAGAACGCGTGGGCCGGGCCGAGTTGGCTTCTGCGGTTTTGGGAGTTATCCCTGTCGTATTGGTCATATTGATCGACTTGCTTGGTGGCGCTGTGACGATCGATCAGTATCCGCTGGCCATTCTGGTAGGTATGTTCCTTCAATTCGTCGGGCATTATGGTGGGCCATTTCGTCGCCTCTTGGAAGACTTACACGAGGCCCGTGATCGCCTCGACTATAACCGTGTTCATGGCTTGCCTTTGGATGAGCCAAATCGTCAAACTGAGAAAGTAAGTTAAATGGCCACACGTCGCCTAGCCCCGCCAGAAGTTCAGCCCAAGTCGTTTGACTGGTCGGCCGATAGTGCTGCCAAGGTCGTATTTTGGATGGGCAAATATCCAGAAGCCCGTAAGCAATCGGCTGTCATTCCGCTTTTGTGGTTGGCGCAAAAGCAAGAAGGCTGGGTGAGTGAGCCTGCGTTGCGCAAGATCGCGCTCGACCTCGCTATGCCTTACATCCGCGTCTATGAAGTGGCGACCTTTTATACGATGTTCCACTTGGCACCCGTCGGCAAACACCATTTGCAAGTCTGCGGCACGACGCCTTGCATGCTGCGCGGCTCTGGCGATTTGATCGAAGTGTGTAAGAAGCGCATCGGTAATCATCACCATGTCACGCCCGATGGCTTGTTCTCGTGGGAAGAAATGGAATGTATGGGCGCGTGCGCCAATGCGCCCATCGTCGCCATCCATGATTATTATCATGAGGATCTGACGGCTGAGAGCTTTAGCGCCATTATCGACGATCTGGCCGCTGGCAAGGACGTTACCCCCGGCTCTGCCATTGGTCGTTTGACCAGTGCGCCAGATGGTGGCCCGAATGTCTTGAACGATGAGACCTTGTTTGACGGCAGCCTCGCCAAAAAGCTCAAGCTGCCGAACTTGCCTGAGAAAGCCTGAACGAGGGGTCGGGGGCGGGTGCGCCGATGAGCACGGGTTCCAAGCCGCCCCATCTGCGCCCGCAGGATGATCCAAATCGGGTCGGGATCCCAATCACCAGTGATGCGGCCTTTTGGGCATCCATGATGCTGTCGTGGGTGGCCCAATCGCTCGACCATCTGCTCGACGTTGACCGGTGGGCTGTGAATTTGACGGCAGTCGCCGGGATCGCACTCGTTGGTATTGCGATTTTCAAGGGGCTGGAACGGCCCTTGCCGACGGGTATGCGTCTGCCGCGTGCGCAGGCTTGGATCATGCTGGCCGTGATGATCGCTGTGACTGGGGCTTGGGCTTGGTTTGGCTTGATTTATACCCGCGACCTCCCGGCCCGTGTGGTTTACGGCGTTTGCGCCAGCCTGACGGCGTGGAGTGCCTTTGTCACCTATCGCGCCTTAACGCCCCGCCCCGCTAAACCGGACGATCTTTAGAAGTTCGCCGGGTTTTAAAGGTCGCTCCGCACGCATGCCGTTGATCATCAAGAAGCGCTCCGTCTTGAAATCGGGATAGGCCATGCGGGCTGAAAGGCTTGCCACTGTGTCGCCAGCGAGAACGGTCACAATCTCAAGCTCACGCGGGCAAAGCGCGGCAATCTCCGTGGCCGACAATTCCCGGAACGTCTGTGTGATCGGGAAGGTGGGCGACAAGCCGTCTGCGGGGCCAATCATCACGAAGTGAAATGCGCGTCCGTTCAAATTATAAGCAATCACGCCAACATCGACGAGGCCAGAGCGGGTTTGCGCGCGGGCGAGTAGCGTGATCGTCGGCATGCCATTGGTGGTGCCCGGTGTCGCAGGGCCCAAATTGGCCGGCGTTTGGCCCAATGTTTCGCGCACTTTGGCAATCGCATAGGCGTCGAGCGCGCCCGTCAGCGGCACGCCGCCACCAAAGCGACCCTTGAGGCTGTTTGGCCCTTCAATTTCAACGGCTTCAGACGTGTTGTTGAGAGAAAATCCTTGCGGCACCTCAAACGTGATCTTCATGGTGGGATGAGAGAAGCGTCGTCCATCGACAAAGCCCTGCTCTGGGTCATCGCCTACGCGCAGACCGGACAGAGCGGTTAAATAGGGCAGGACCAATTCCGGCGGCACGTCGCGGCTGGCTTTAGCGGCTTGGGCAGCATTGGCTGTGCGGGTGACGCGCTCGGTCGTGATCGGATGGCTGCGCGCCCAAGTTGGCACCTCGCGGGACTGGCGATTTTTTACTTTGGCGTCGAGCGCTTCTTGCGCGGCCAAAGCTGCCAGCATGTCGGAGGCGGCATAGAGATTATAGCCATTGGCTTGCAGATAACGCACGCCATAATCGTCTGACTCATTTTCCTGTTTGCGCGAATAGCTCAGCGTATAGACCTGCGCCAATTGCCCAGCGGTTTGCATGATTTCATCGGACTTCGTGGCAATGCCGAGCGCAATAGCGCCTAAGGTCGAGAGCGTTGAGGCTTGGGTCCGCTTCAATGAATGCTTGCCGACAATATGGCCGACCTCATGGCCCAAAACCGAGGCGAGTTCGTCCTCGGAATTCATAATCGTCATCAAGCCGCGAGTGATGTAGATATAGCATCCAGGTACCGCGAAGGCGTTGACGACGTCAGAATTGATGACCGTAAAGGTGCATTGGTCCTTCAGGCCTGCAGCAATAGCCACCTTTGCGCCGACCGTTGAGACGTAGGTCGCGACCGGGCCAGTGATCGCGCCGCCAAATTGTGCGAGGATCTGAGGGTGTTGCTTGACCGCTTGGGCGCGCTCATTCGGTTTGATGATTTGGGCGGCTGCTGGCGTGGCGACATGTGCGGCCAAGACGGCCAAAGCCGCATAATTTACACAGATTTTGCGCATCACGACTCTCCACATTTGGCCCTCATGATGGCGGCGTTGGCTTGATCTGGCTAATTAAATTCGCAGGTTATTTGGGCCAAGTTTGCATGACTCGACAGTAGGTTGCCTCCTGCAGTGGGAGTGCGCTTCCACCTGCAAATGTCGTTGGCAGGCTGGATGAAGCCCTATAGAAGCCTAGATACGAACTATCACGCCTAGCTGATCGAGTGTTCAATGATTGCCGATAAAGACCGTATCTTCCTGAACCTCTATGGCCGCCATGATTGGCGCTTGGAAGGGGCTAAACAGCGTGGTGCGTGGAATGCCACTAAAGATATGATCGATGCTGGGCGCGATTGGATCATTCAGCAAGTGAAGGATTCAGGCCTGCGTGGTCGGGGTGGCGCTGGCTTCCCGACCGGCCTCAAATGGTCCTTTATGCCGAAAGAGGTCAAAGACCGGCCGCATTATCTGGTCGTCAATGCCGATGAGTCCGAGCCTGGGACGTGTAAAGACCGCGACATGATGCGCCACGATCCGCATTTGTTGATCGAAGGCTGCTTGATCGCCTCGTTCGCGATGCAAGCCCATGCCGCCTACATCTACATCCGCGGCGAATATGTGCTGGAGCGGGAACATCTCGAAGCGGCCATCAAAGAAGCTTATGAAGCCAAGCTGATCGGCAAGAATAATATCCACGGCTGGGACTTGGAACTTTATGTCCATCACGGGGCAGGGGCCTATATTTGCGGCGAAGAAACCGCTCTGTTGGAAAGCTTGGAAGGCAAAAAGGGCCAACCTCGCCTGAAACCACCTTTCCCAGCTAATGCTGGTCTCTACGGCTGCCCAACCACCGTCAATAACGTCGAATCCATCGCCGTTGTGCCAACCATCCTGCGTCGTGGTGCGCAGTGGTTTGCGGGCTTTGGCCGTCCGAATAATACGGGCACAAAAGTCTTTTGCGTCTCGGGCCATGTGAACAAGCCCTGCAATGTCGAAGACGCGATGTCGATCCCGCTGAAATATTTGCTGGAACAGCATTGCGGCGGCGTGCGTGGCGGCTGGTCGAACCTAAAGGCCGTCATTCCCGGTGGCTCCTCGGTACGTATGATCACCCAGGAGATGGCCGAAGATGCGCTGATGGACTTTGACAGTCTGTCTGCCTTGAAGTCGGGCCTCGGCACCGCTGGCGTGATCGTGATGGATAAATCGACCGACCTGATCAAAGCCATCGCGCGGCTAGCCTATTTCTATAAGCATGAAAGCTGTGGCCAATGTACGCCATGCCGCGAAGGCACCGGCTGGATGTGGCGCGTTTTGGAACGCATGGCCGTCGGCCAAGCTGAACACCGCGAGATTGACCTTTTGCTGGAAGTCGCTGGCCAAGTTGAGGGCCACACGATTTGCGCTCTGGGTGATGCGGCCGCTTGGCCAGTCCAAGGCCTGATCTGGCGCTTCCGGGGTGAGATTGAAGAGCGTATCGACCGCTATCGCTTGGGCAAACCCCATGTTATGGGGGCGGCCATCGCGGCGGAGTAGGTGGTTTAAACTCTCCACCAAAATCGCATAGCTCACACCTCACTTTCAGCGTTTGACGAATAGCTAAGCACATGCCCAAATCCTGACTTTAGGTAAGGATTTGCGCATGGCTTTTGGGTTGATCAGTCGTGGCTGGCGGTGGGCAAGATTGGCCTTGGTGTTGTGCTCGGTGGCCCTCGCGGCGGCGTGTACACTGCTGGTCGGGCCATATCCATCCGATCGCGATTGGCCGTTTGGTGCGGAGGTGAGCGAAGTTACGTTAGAGCTTCAGCCGCACGAATCCCTGTTTCCACCGCCCCAAACAATTCGTTTATCGCGAAACATGGATGGCCTTCGGTTTTATGCGTCGGCACTTAGCGAGGGCCCCTTAAGTGGCCGAATTGCGATGAAATATTTGGGCTCGAATTCGCTGGGTCGAGTCTATGGCTATGCGATCCCGAAAACAGACCTCCCCGATAACACGGAGGGGCGCAAAACCAAGTCTGACCTTTACAGGGTTCGACGCGAAGCGGCTTCAGCATTTTATGGTTTGATACTGATCAAAGCACCTCTGAGTGAAGAACCGAGTCGAGAACTGGCGCTTCGGCTGCCAGCATGTGATGAGACCTCGGCTGAGGACTGCACCTATGACACCTCCGTCGCCGTCTGGGCGCTGTTGGCTGCGAAGGTTCCCGAGATGACGTTTGAAGAGATGCCAATTTACGACATTCGGCATTAGGGCTTTTGGTGCGAGATTAGGGCGGCTCGACCACGCGAAATACCCTACCATTCCGCGTATTACGCACCAGATCGACGCGTTCGACATCCCTATGATAGGCGAGCTGGCTGAGTGCGGATTTAACGCCGTGAACGCGCGTTACTGTTTGCCTTGGGCCTCATTACATACCTGCGAGTTCATAGCGGCGACCTGCTTCAGCAGGGCGTGAAAGGTGAGGCAAGCGCTAGCAAAATCACCTCGCACCCGGATACGGTTGGATCGTTTTGGCTTTGGTTTATGAGCTTGCTGTATCTGGATGGATTTTTGCTGGTTTTGGGGTGAGTTTGGCGGTGGCAATTTGGGTCGTAGCGTCGTATCTCGGCGGACGGCGGGTCAGCTTGGCTGAGTCTGTTTCAAACCATGGGGCGAGAAGATGACGAAAATCGTCGTCGATGGAACCGAAGTAGATGTGCCAGGCGAGTACACGCTGTTACAAGCGTGCGAAGCTGCCGGCGCAGAGATTCCGCGGTTCTGTTATCATGAGCGTTTAAGTGTTGCTGGCAATTGCCGCATGTGCTTGGTGGAAGTCAAAGGTGCGCCTAAACCTGTGGCGTCTTGCGCCCAGCAGGTAAAGGATCAGCGCCCCGGTCCGAATGGTGAGCCACCCGTCGTTGTTACCAAGTCTGCGAAGGTGAAGGCCGCACGCGAAGGCGTGATGGAATTCCTGTTGATCAATCACCCGCTGGATTGCCCGATTTGCGACCAAGGCGGGGAATGCGACCTGCAAGACCAAGCGGTGGCCTTTGGCCGCGCCGGTTCGCGCTATGACGAAAATAAGCGCGCGGTTGAAGAAAAGAATATGGGCCCCTTGGTCAAAACGGTGATGACGCGCTGCATCCAATGCACACGCTGCGTCCGTTTTGCGACCGAAGTGGCTGGCGTGTCCGAGCTTGGGGCCATTGGCCGCGGCGAAGATATGGAAATCACCACCTATCTTGAGCAATCTTTGACGAGCGAGCTTTCGGCCAATGTGGTCGACCTCTGCCCCGTCGGTGCGCTCACCTCCAAGCCCTATGCGTTTAATGCCCGTCCGTGGGAATTGAAGAAGACCGAAACCATCGACGTGATGGATGCGGTCGGCTCCAACATTCGCGTCGATGCGCGGGGCAATGATGTGCTGCGCGTCCTGCCGCGCCTCAATGAAGAGATTAATGAGGAATGGCTGTCGGATAAGTCGCGTCACGCGGTCGATGGCCTGCGCCGTCAGCGCCTCGACAAGCCGTATCTCAAGACCAATGGCAAATTGGCCCCCGTCAGCTGGCCACAAGCACTCGAAGCTTTTGCGGCGCGCTTGAAGGGCGATGCCGCCAAGATTGGCGCAATTGCTGGCGACTTGAGCGATGCTGAAGGTCTGAAAGCCGCTTTGGACCTGTTGCGTGGTCTCGGCGTTGCCAATACCGATTGCCGTCAAGATGGTGCAGCGATTGGCTTGTCCGGCCAGCGCGGCGAATATTTATTTAACACCACTATCATGGGCATTGAAGATGCCGATGCCCTGTTGATCATTGGTTCTAATTTGCGTCTTGAGGCCCCGCTGATCAATGCGCGTGTGCGTAAGACGTGGTTGCGCGGCACGCTCGATCTGATCGGTGTTGTGGGCGAAGCAAGCGACCTGACCTATGCTTACGAGCATGTTGGGGCAGGGCCGAAGACTTTGGCGGATTTGGCCAAGGGCAAAGGCGACTTCTTCAAGCGCTTTGCCAAGGCAGAGCGGCCAATGGTCATCATCGGTATGGGCGCTTTGACCCGTCCAGATGGCGCTCAAGTTCTGAAGTTGGCCGCTGAAATTGGCATGAAGGCCAAGATCGTGCGTGAAGGCTGGAATGGCTGGAATGTTGTGCATCAGGCCGCTGGCCGCGTTGGGGCGCTTGATGTGGGCTTCTTGCCGGGCGACCAAGGCCTCTCAACCGCGCAGATGCTGCAAGCTGGCGCGTTGGATACGCTGATCCTGTTGGGTGCAGACGAAGTCAAGGCCCCAGCCGAGACCTTTGTTGTCTATGTCGGCAGCCATGGCGATGCAGGCGCGCAACAGGCGGATTTGGTGCTGCCAGCATCGGCCTATACCGAAAAGAACGCCACCTATGTGAACACCGAAGGCCGGGTGCAACAGGCACGCCGGGCCGTGTTCCCCAAGGGCGATGCCCGTGAAGATTGGGCGATTTTCCGCGCTGTCTCCGCTCTCGTTGGCAAGACCTTGCCCTATGACAATTTGGACGCCCTGCGCGCCAAGCTGATGGCCGATAGCCCGAGCTTTGCTGGTCTCGACTATGCGCCAGGGGCCAGCACACCGCTAGAACTCAAGCTTTTGGGTGTGGCAGGCGATGTGGATGCAGCGCCGTTTACCGGCGCGATTTCTGACTTCTATCTCACCAACCCGATTGCCCGCTCCAGCCAAATCATGGCGGAATGCTCGGCAGCCAAGAAAGCAGCCTCTGTGGCTGCGATAGCAGCGGAGTAGGGGCCCATGCAGGATCTCGTTCGCGATTGGGGCCCATTGTGGGGCGTGATTGGTGGGGCAGGCCAGATCCTCGCAATCATGGTCATGCTGCTTTTGACCTTGGCCTTTATCCTGTTGTTCGACCGTAAGGTTTGGGCCGCGGTGATGATGCGCAAGGGACCAAATGTGGTTGGACCGTTCGGTCTATTGCAAAGCTTTGCTGACTTCTTGAAATTCGTCGTCAAGGAAATCGTGATTCCAGCTGGCGCGAATAAGACGGTCTTTATTCTCGCGCCTCTGATCACCATCACCTTGGCTTTTGTCGCCTATGCCGTTGTGCCCTTTGCACCAGGCTGGGTGATTTCCGACATGAATGTCGGGATTTTGTACCTGCTCGCGATGTCGTCCTTGGGTGTTTATGGCATCATCATGGGTGGCTGGGCGTCGAACTCCAAATACCCATTCTTGGGCTCGCTACGTTCTGCCGCGCAAATGGTATCGTACGAAGTCTCCATCGGCTTTGTGCTGATCACCGTGCTTCTGGTGGTCGGCAGCCTGAATTTGACCGACATTGTCGACCATCAGAAGGCTGGCATCTGGGATTGGCACGCCTTTTCCTTCATCGGCGCACTGGTGCATCCTCAAGAAGGCGCGGGCGTTGTTGGCACCGTTTATGGCGTTATCGTCGGCCTTGTGATGCTCATGATGTTGGGCATTTTCTTTGTGTCGGCCTTGGCAGAGACCAACCGCCCGCCGTTTGATTTGCCTGAAGCCGAATCTGAACTCGTGGCTGGCTATCAGGTCGAATATAGTTCCACTCCCTATCTCTTGTTCATGATCGGGGAATATCTCGCCATCGTGCTGATGTGTGCGATGATCTCCATCCTGTTCTTGGGCGGTTGGAACGCACCTTGGGGCCCGATTGAGAACCCATGGGTCGGGTTTCTCATTCTCTATATCAAGATTTGGCTGGTCTTCTTCATGTTTGCCATGGTGAAGGCGATTGTACCCCGCTATCGCTATGACCAGTTGATGCGCATTGGTTGGAAAATCTTTTTGCCCACGACCTTGGTCGCGGTGGCAGTAGTGGGCGGCCATGTCGCTTACTTCGGGAGGTAGATCATGGACGAAGAATGGATGCTTGCTGTCGGAATGGTCGCCTTTTGGGCGATCCTGATCGTAGTTGTATTCGTTGTTTTGGTGATCATTTTGTTGGATTTGTCCACGCTCTTGAAGCTTAAAATCAAGCAAAACCAAGTTAAGTTGAATGCGATGATTAAGGATCAAGAATCATGAGCATAGCCCAAGCTCTCAAAGGCGCTTTGATGCTCGACTTTGCAGGTGCGTTTGGCCTTGCGATGAAGAAATTCTTTGAGCCAAAGTTCACCATCAACTACCCGTTTGAAAAGGGCCATATCAGCCCACGTTTCCGGGGAGAGCATGCGCTGCGCCGCTATGCCAATGGCGAAGAGCGTTGCATTGCCTGTAAATTGTGTGAAGCCATCTGTCCCGCCCAAGCCATTACGATTGAGGCAGAGCCACGGGAAGACGGGTCACGCCGCACCACGCGCTATGACATCGACATGACCAAGTGCATCTATTGCGGTTTCTGCCAAGAAGCCTGCCCGGTGGATGCGATTGTGGAAGGTCCGAACTTTGAGTTTGCTACCGAGACGCGGGAAGAATTGTTCTATGACAAGGACAAGCTTCTGGCCAATGGCGACCGGTGGGAACGCGAAATCGCGAAGAATCTAGAGTTGGATGCGGCTTATCGTTAAGCCGCGGCCCATGGAAGTTTAACAAAGCGCGCGCCTGTCACACCATGCACAGGGCGCAGAGGGGAAGAGAGTAGCGATGATTGCGGTCGCCGCCTTTTACATCTTGAGTGCGATTGCGATTGCCTCGGCCTTTATGGTCGTGGTGGCTCGCAATCCTGTGCACTCCGTCTTGTTTCTGATCCTGACCTTTTTCACCTCAGCCGGCCTGTTCGTGTTGTTGGGCGCAGAATTCCTCGCCATGCTTTTAATCGTCGTCTATGTCGGCGCTGTCGCGGTCTTGTTCCTCTTTGTTGTCATGATGCTCGACATCGACTTTGCAGAGTTAAAGGCAGGCTTCTTCACTTATCTGCCGTTTGGCGGCTTGATTGCTTTGATCCTGTTCGGCCAGTTCGTGATGGTCGGTGGGGCGTGGATTGAGAAGTCCGTCTCGGCCGAAGCCATCGCCGCGCCAACGCCAGCTGCGGCGGCAGTTTCGAATGCCGAAGCCATCGGGCGCATCCTTTACACCGATTACATCTTCTTGTTCCAATCCGCTGGTATCATTCTGTTTATTGCCATGGTGGGCGCAATCGCGCTGACGCTGCGGCACCGCGACGGCATCCGCCGCCAGAATGTCACCGCTCAAGTCGGCCGCACCCGTGCAGGCGGCGTTGAAATGACTGACCCGAAGCCGGGCGAAGGAGTGGTACTTTGATCGGCCTATCTC
>Ga0247831_1002359_pt1 | contig 30845 bp, 32 predicted proteins | sample LaCruzMarch2015__9_FD_192406 | JGI IMG/M metagenome (GOLD analysis project Ga0247831, IMG submission 192406) | Freshwater microbial communities from meromictic Lake La Cruz, Castile-La Mancha, Spain - LaCruzMarch2015_1m | ecosystem: Environmental > Aquatic > Freshwater > Lake | place: Spain...
CAGGAATGATGCCGAGCGCCACCTCGGTCTGTGCAAAGCGGGCATTGGCGCTGGCGTATATGAAGTCTGCGGCCAGCGCGATCTCACAACCGCCTGCGAAGGCTGCGCCATTGACGGCCGCAATGATCGGTACCGGACAGTCGCTCATGGCGCGAACCATCTGCTCGACGATGGCGTGCTGTCGCCGCCACGTCTCGTCGCTCATGCCGTTGCGTTCTTTCAGGTCGGCACCCGAGCAGAATGCCTTGCCTCCGGCTCCCGTTATGACGACGCACCGCGTCTCGCCGGGCTCCACGTACCAAGCGGAGAACACCGCGCGCAGTTCCTCCATCATCGGGGTGTTGAGGGCATTGCGCGCGTCGGGCCGGTCGAGAGTGACGATGGCGATGTGGCGCTCGACGGTCTCGAGCGACAGCGTGGTGAAGGCGGTGGTCATCGGGGGCCTCACTGGTAAGGGTGCGGGCGGCTGCCGCGGACAGCTGCGGAACTACTCGCTCACAGGATGAGAAGGGCGATACCTGCCACGGTCGGGGCGTGTCGACCACGCCCGGAAGCGGCGGTCAGAAGCGCGCGGCGATTTGGCTCGCGCTCCATCAGAACTTTCGTCGACAGTGTTTTCGATCTCATGTGTAACGGCGGAGGCGCGATCAAGTGCGCTCAATCATCTCTCCTCAGTCGTCCCTTCGCAGAGTTTGGCTTACGGGGCTGCTTGCAGCGGTGGCAGGCACGCGGCAATCTGGCGACCGCCCGCTCGTCCAAAGTCGCCATCGGTTGCACCATCCATGAACCTCTCGCTCATCCTGCGCGCCGTGGCGCGCGCCTTGCCCGATCTGCCGGCGCAGACCGCCGCGGACGCGACGCTGTCCTACGGCGCATTCGAGTCTCGGGTGGCGCGGATCGCCGGTGCGCTACTGAAACGCCACGGCCTAGAGCCGGGCGATCGCGTGGCGCTCGTGATGGAGAATTGTGGCGCGTTCTTCCCAGTGTTGTTCGGCATCTGGCGGGCGGGGCTCGTCGCCGTGCCGGTCAATGCCAAACTGCATGCCCGCGAGCTAGCTTGGATCTTCGACAACGCGGGTGTCCGGCTCGCAGTTGTCACGCCTGCGATCGCCGGCGCCATGGGCGAGGTCGCCAACCACGGCTGGCCCGAGACGATCGTCACCGACACGCGCGAGTTCGCCGACCTCTGCGCCGGCGAACCTGTCGACGGGGTTGCAGCCGACCCTGGTCGGCCAGCCTGGTTGTTCTACACCAGCGGCACGACCGGGCGGCCCAAAGGCGCCGTGCTGACCCATCGTAACCTGCTCTTCATGAGCCATGGCTATCTGGCCGACGTCGATTTCCTCGGGCCTGGCGACGCCATGCTGCATGCTGCGCCCTTGTCGCACGGGTCCGGGCTCTACGGTCTCGCGCACTTTCTCAAAGGGTCGCATAACGTCGTGCTCGACGGCTTCGAGGCAGCGGAGGTGGTGGCGGCGTGGTCGCGCTATCGCCAGGTTTCGATGTTCGCCGCGCCGACCATGCTGACGCGACTGCTCGGTTCGCCGGCGCTCGAAGGGGCCGACGTCTCGGGCTTGAAGACCATCGTCTACGGCGGCGCACCGATGTATGTCGCCGACCTCGACCGCGCGCTCGCCCGCCTCGGACCGCGCCTCTACCACCTCTACGGCCAGGGCGAGAGCCCGATGACCATCGCGGGGCTCGCCAAAGCACTGCATTTCCCCCAGGGCGAAGCGGACACGCATCTGGCTGCCCGGCTCGGCTCGGTCGGGCTGCCGCGCACCGGCGTCGCGGTCCGCGTCGTCGACGAAGACGGCCGGGATGTCGCGACCGGCGACGTCGGCGAGATCATCACCGCGAGCGACTGCATAATGGCGGGCTACTGGGCCAACGAGGCGGCGACCAAGGCTGCCATTCGCGACGGCTGGCTGTGGACCGGCGACATGGGCAGCCTGGACGACAAAGGCTTCCTGACGCTCAAAGACCGCTCCAAGGATCTCATCATCTCGGGCGGGTCCAACATCTATCCGCGTGAGATCGAGGAGGTGCTGCTGACGCACCCGGCCGTCGCCGAGTGCGCGGTGATCGGCCGCCCGCATGCCGACTGGGGCGAGGAAGTGATCGCGGTCGTGGTGGCGCGACCGGGGGTGCAGGTCGGGGCTGCGGCACTGGACGCGCTCTGTCTTGCGAGCATCGCCCGCTTCAAGCGCCCGAAAGCCTACCGGTTCGTCGATGCGCTGCCGAAGAACAACTATGGCAAGGTGCTGAAGACGGCGCTGCGCCAACTCGTCGACGCCGAGCCCACTTGATTGGTTACGACGCTGCGGCGCATAAGGTCCGAGCCGACCCGATGAGTTCCCTGGCGCACGACGCCCACGCGAGGAGTTTTCAGCATGACGCTTTCGATGTCGGCGGCGGCGATCCCGCCGGTCGTCCAGACGCTCGCTGCGCTGCGCACCTTGATCGACAAGGCCGAGGCGTTCGCGGCCGAACGCAAGATCGCCGAAGCGGTGATCCTCGATGCGCGGCTCGCCCCCGACATGTTCCCGTTCGTTCGCCAGGTGCAGTTGACCACCGATTTCGCCAAGGGCATCGCGGCACGGCTGTCGGGCCGCGAGGTGCCGAGCTATGAAGACAGCGAGCGCTCGTTCGCGGATCTCCGCCAGCGCATCGACAAGACTGTGTCGTTCGTTGCCTCGGTGCCGATGGCCGAAATCGACGGGGCAGCCGGCCGCGACGTCACGGTCCGCATGCGCGGCCAGCCGGTGACCGTGAAAGGCGAGCCCTACCTCGTGCACTTTGCTCTGCCGAACCTCTATTTCCATGCTGCAGCCGCCTATGCGATCCTGCGCCACAACGGCGTCGTGATCGGCAAGGCCGATTTTCTCGGCACGATGCCGGGCTTTCCGGGCTGAGGCCAAGGCTCGGCCAGGCTCGGCACGACGAAGCGGGAGCAGGAGATGTTCGATCTGACAGGCAAGGTCGCGTTGGTGACCGGCGCCTCGTCCGGCCTCGGGCGGAGTTTTGCCGCGACGCTTGCAACGCACGGCGCGAAGGTGGCCGCCGCCGCGCGCCGCCATGACCGGCTCGAAGCGCTCGCCGACGAGATCGCCTGCCTCGATGGCATCTGTGCGCCGGTGGTGATGGACGTGACGGACGCCGCGAGCGTCGCTGCCGCGTTCGACGCGGCGGAGGCGGCGTTCGGGCCGGTCGACATCCTCATCAACAATGCGGGCGTTCCCGCCAATACGTTCTTCACCAAGCTGACCGAGGCCGACTGGCGCGGCGTCATGGACGTCAACCTGGACGGCGTGTTCCGTGTCGCCCAAGAGGCGGCCAAGCGCATGCAGGCGCGCGGCAAGGGCGGCGCGATCGTCAACATCTCCTCGGTGCTCGGCTTCGGCGTGCTGAAAGCGGTGGCGCCCTATGCAGCGTCGAAGGCCGCGGTGATCCAGCTGACCAAGGCGATGGCGCTCGAACTCGCCCGCGATCGTATCCGCGTCAACGCGCTGGCGCCGGGCTATGTGTCGACCGAACTGAACGCCGACTTCCTGGCCAGCGAGGCCGGCCAGAAGCTGGTGGCCAAGATTCCGCTTGGCCGCGTGGCTGCAGTGCACGACCTCGATGGTGCACTGTTGCTGCTCGCCTCCGATGCCGGCGCCTACATCACCGGCACCACGATCACCGTCGACGGAGGCAGCCTGTTAAGCTTCGGGTGACGACATGACCGCGCTCGGGCTTGTTGCATTCAGGCGGATCGCTTCGTCCAGATGAGTTTCGGGGATTCCTATGAGCATGTTCACGGCATTGATCGGTGCTGGTTGTCGACGCCTGGCGACGGTTGTGGCAACCGCCATGCTGGCGGTCGGATTGACTGGCTGCCTCGATATCGAAGCCGACTTCAAGGCGACGCAAGACGGCGGCGGCAGTGTCGTTGGTCGGCTCGCATTCGAGCGCGAGTTGGAGGATGTGTTCATTGCCGTACAGGCCTTTGCGCGCCTTCACAACGAAGCCAAGATTGCAGTCATGGGTCGCGGTATCTGTGCGGCGGCCGGCGCAATTGCAGAGCAGGAAGGCGCGCCCGTGCGGTTCGTGTCGCGCCAGTACATGGCCGGCGACCGTCTCATCTGCGACTTCTCGACGACGGTGCCGAAGATCGACCCGGCGACATCGAACCCCGATGGACTAGGCATATTCAGCCTCGAGCGACCGGCCGCCAATCAATGGCGCGTCACGCTCGACCTCGACAAAGTGCCCGACCTCGTCCCGTTCCTGTCGATCTCACTCAATGATGCTTTGCGGAAAAATCCGCAGATCACACCGGATGTGTCAGGGCGCGACTTGATCGAACTGACCGAGAAAGTGCAGCGCGCCACCTCGACCTTGGTCGCCATGGCGTTCCGTGATCACCACCTGCAGCTCTCGTTCACAGGCACGCGCATCGTCGATGCGGAAGGGGCGACGTCAAATGACGGGCGAACTGCGACCTTCCGCATCCCGATCCGCGAGGTCTTGAAGCTCGCGACCGATCAGCAGGCACGGCTCGGCCGCAAGCTGTCGGTCACTTTGGAATACTGACTCGCAAGCCGGGACCACATGACCAAGGATCGTTTTCGTACGTTCGACCCGGCGCGTGTGCCGGCGCTCGCCGGCTGGCTCGCAACACGGCTTGGTGCTGCGCGCGTCGAGATTGCAGAGGCGCGCCGGTTGTCGGGTGGCGCGGTGCAGGAGAACTGGCGGCTCGCCGTCGTCGTCGAAGGTGGCGCGCGGGCTGGCCGCCACGACTGGGTGCTCAGAACCGATGCGGCGGCAAGCCTCGCCGTCAGTCTCGACCGGGCGAGCGAATTCGCGATGCTCGAGGCAGCCCATGCGGCGGGCGTGCGCGTCGCCGAGCCGCTACTGCGCTCGGACGATGCGGAGGTGATCGGTGCGCCGTTCCTGATCCAGGGGTTCGTCACGGGCGTCGCACAGGCCCGTTATCTGGTGCGCGACAAGGATCTCGCGCGGCGGGGGCCGCTGATCGCCGCCGACTTTGCTCGCGAACTCGCAAAGATCCATACGATCCGCCCGACCGAGGGACGCCTGAGCATGCTGCCGATCCCGGTCGGCTCGCCCGCCCTGCACGAAGTCGCGCGCTACCGGACGGTGCTCGATACCGCCGGCGAGCCGCGACCGGCGCTCGAATATGCGCTCGCCTGGCTCGCGGCCAACGCGCCGGATCCGGTCGCGCCGGCACTGGTGCACGGCGATTTCCGCACCGGCAACCTGATGGTCGACGGCGACCGGTTGTCGGCGGTGCTCGACTGGGAGTTCGCACACTGGGGCGACCCCGACGAGGACATCGGCTGGCTGACGGCGCCATGCTGGCGTTTCGGCAATGCTGCCATGGAAACCGGCGGGCTCGCACCGCTGCAGGCCTTCCTGGACGCCTACGAGCAGGCCGCCGGCCGTCGCGTCGATCCCCGCCGCATGGCGTGGTGGCGCATTCTGGCGGCGGCCCGGTGGGCAGCGATCGCTGTATTACAGGGCGATCGCTATCGGCTCGGCGGCGAGGACAGCCTCGAAGTCGCGCTGACCGGCCTGATGGCAGCCGAGATCGAGCTGGACGCCCTCGACGGCATCGAGGCCTATGAGGCGGGGAAGCCTGCACCATGACCTGCACCATGACCGGCGCCACGAGTAGTCTCAGCATGCGCCGGGGAGCGAGACGACCATGACCAACCGTCGTATCACGCCTGAAAGCCTGATCGAGCTGGCGGTCCAGACCTTGCGGGCCGAGATCATGCCGAAGCTCGACGGCGACGCGCGCTATCAGGCGGCGATGATCGCCAACGCGCTGGATATCGCGCGCCGCTCCATTATGACCGACGGTGAAGAGGCGCGCTTTGCGCTGCTTGACAAGGTCTACGACGACGGCGACGGCACGCTCGCCGATCTCGCCCGCGATATCCGCTCGGGCGTGGTCACTACAGCGACACACCCTGATCTGCCGCAGATGCTGCGGCGCCTACTGGTGGAAGAGATCGAGGTCAGAAACCCGCGTTTCCTCGAGGGGCGTCGGCGTTGAGCCGCCAGTCGCCTGGGGGCTCCCGTCGCCACCGCGGAGCCGATCCAATATGATGCGCCGGTCCAGCGAGATCGGTTCGACGATCTACTCGCTGATCGTACGCCGGGCGTTGCCGCATCAACTTCTGGCGGTCAGCCTCGCGATCGTCGTTGCCCCACTCGCCGCCGTGCCGCTCGCCATGCAGGAGCGGCTGATCGATCAGGCGCTGCCAGCCAAGGATTTCGGCCTCGCCCTGACGCTGGCCTTGCTTTACGGCGCCGCCGTGCTTGGGCGCTCTCTGATCAAGTCGACCGTCACCTGGTTGCAGGGGGTGATCGCCGAGATCATTTCGCGTGTGCTGAGACAAGCGCTGATCGACACGCAGCGGCGGCGCAATCGAAAGGCGGCCCGCCAGGAACTCGGTACTGCAACGTCGGTGATCACCGCCGAGGTCGATGCGCTCGGCGGTTTCGCGGCGGAGGCGATTTCGACGCCGATGCTGCAGGGCGCCGTTATGGTCGGCATCCTCGGCTTCATGCTGGTGACCGAGCCGATGCTGGCGGCGATCGGGGTTGCTGCGCTCGTGCTGGAAGCGGTTCTGACGCCCCTTCTGCAGGCGCGCGTCAACCGCCAGACGCGACTGCGCATCGAGAGCCTCAGGGACGTCAGTGGCGAAACGATCGCGGCCACCGAGACGGGCCTGCGCCAGCACAACGTCGCGGCGCTTCGTGGCGTCCGGCAGACGTTCAAGATCAATCTGACCATGAACGCCCTCAAGGTGGCGATGAAGCTGATCAAGCACGTGATCGATCATGCGGCCGATGTTGCCGTGCTGGTGGTCGGTGCGTGGCTGGTCATCAAAGGGCAGACGGAGATTGGCGTGGTGGTCGCCTTCCTTGCCGGCATGCGGGAATTGCGCGAGCCGTGGGGTGAACTGATCGGCTTCTACCGGCGCTGGGAGGATGCGCGGACCAAGCTAGACCTGGTCCGCTCGGCATTCGAAGATTGAGGCGTCATCCAGCTTCGTGGAAGCGTACCGGTTCGCCGGACGCTTTTGCCGAAAGCTCGCCCTCCCACATCGCGGCATGCCCGCGCACGAACGTCGCCACCGGCCAGCCAGTGACCGTGTGTCCATCATAGGGCGTCCAGCCGGCACGGCTCTCGATCCAGCCATGAGTGATGGTCTCGCGCCGCTTCATGTCGACGACTGTCAGGTCTGCGTCGTAGCCGACGGCGATACGGCCTTTGCCTGCGATGCCGAACAGCCGCTGCGGGCCGTGGCTCGTCAGGTCGACGAGGCGGGCGAGCGACAGGCGGCCGGCATTGACATGATCGAGCATCAGGGGAACCAGCGTCTGCACACCGGTCATGCCGGAGTGGGAGCCCGGATAGGCATGGTCCTTCTCCTCGCGCGTGTGGGGGGCATGATCGGAGCCGAGCACGTCCACCGTGCCATCGAGGATGCCGGCCCAGATGCGGCGCCGGTGGCTTTCGTCGCGCACCGGCGGGTTCATCTGCGCGTACGTGCCGAGCCGCTCGTAGCACTCGGGCGCAACCAGGGTGAGATGGTGCGGCGTCACCTCGACGCTCGCCCAATCTTTATGGTCGCGCAGGAATTCCATCTCGTCGCCGGTCGAGATGTGGAGAACGTGCACACGGCGGCGGTGCTGCTCGGCCATGGCGACGAGGCGGCGGGTCGCGAGCATCGCGGCCTCCGGATCGCGCCAGACGGGATGCGAGCGCGGATCGCCCGGCACACGCTCGCCCATGCGGGCCTTGAGGCGATCCTCGTCCTCGGCGTGATAGGCCGAGCGGCGCCTTGTCGCTTGAATGATGCGGGCGAGCGAGGGATCGTCGTCGACCAGCAGGTTGCCGGTCGAAGAGCCCATGAATACCTTGATGCCGGCGGAGCCTTCGAGCCGTTCGAGCGCCGGGATGTCGGCGATGTTCTCGCGCGTGCCGCCGACGTAGAAGGCGAAGTCGCACAGCATGCGGTGGCGGGCAGCCGCGACCTTGGCGGCGAGGGCATCGGCAGAGATGGTGAGCGGGTTGGTGTTCGGCATCTCGAACACGGCCGTGACTCCACCGGCAACGGCCGACCGGCCGCCGGTTTCGAGGTCTTCCTTGTGAATGAGGCCCGGCTCGCGGAAATGGACCTGCGTGTCGATCACGCCGGGCATGATGGTGAGGCCTTTGCAGTCGCGCACCTCGGCGGCCTGGCCGACGTCGAGCGCACCGACGGCGGCAATGCGGCCGGCGCGGACGGCTATGTCGCGCTCGCCCTCGCCGTCGTGGTTGACGACGCGGCCACCTTTGAGGATCAAGTCGTAACGCTCGGACATGGGAAAGGCTCCCTCGGATGGTTGCGGCTGGCCGCTCGCAGGCCTACGTCAAGAGGTAGCCTTACACCGGCTCGTGAGCCTGCCCAATACCGCGGCCGGCCCGGTGTGTATCCTCAACCTGTGGGTCCGCCATGACCACTACCCCGATGATCGACGATGATCTAGCGACCGGACCGTTCATCGCGCCCCTTGCCGAACGCGGCGTGGTGCGCGCGAGCGGTCCCAACACGATCAAGCTGCTGGACGGCATTCTGACAAATGATCTGGAGCGGTTGGCACGACAGCCGGTGATCCACGCTGGGCTGTTGTCGCCGCAGGGCAAGATACTGTTTGCCGTGTTCCTCGCAGCCGATGGCGACGGCGTGCTGATCGACGTGCGGCGTGCCGCCGTGACCGATCTCGTCAAGCGGCTCGAACTGTACCGGCTGCGTGCCAAGGTGGCCTTCGAGGATGTTTCCGAGCGCATCATGGTCGCCGCGCTGTGGGGCGGTGAGCCGGAGTTGCCGGCGGGCGTTCTCGGCGGCGCCGACCCGCGTGCGACAGGTCTCGGACAGCGCCTGTTCCTGCCGCCGCAGCGTCAGGTGGAGATCGCCGCACGTGTAGTGGATGCAACGGCCTATGACGACCGGAGGATCGCGGCCGGCGTCGCCGACGAGGAGCGCGACTATGCTGTCGGCGATACATTCCCGCACGAGGCCAACTTCGATCTCACCGGCTGCGTGGACTTCTCAAAGGGTTGCTTCGTCGGTCAGGAGGTCGTCTCGCGCATGCAGCACAAGACCGTCGTCAGGAAGCGAGTCGTGGGTATAACGGTGCCGACCGGTGCGATGGGGCTGCGCGTGGGCGCCGATCTGTCCGTCACCGGTGTGCCCGCCGCGGTCGGGCGGGTCGGATCGGTGTCGCGGGATGGATTGGCCGGGCTCGCCTTCGTCAAGCTCGACCGTATCGCCGAGGCGCTGGCGAAGGGCGGTACGTTGACCGCCGGCAGCGGGCCGGACGCGACGGTGGTCGCCATCGACGCGGACGCCCTCGCGCGCTACCAGCAGGCGGTCGCAGCGCGCGCGGCCGGCGACGGGAGCCATCTATGAATTCGTCACGCTCCGACGGCGAACCGGTGCGCTGTCCCTGGGGCGGCATCGAAGATCCCGAATATGCTCGCTACCACGACGAGGAGTGGGGCGTGCCCAAGACCGACGACCGTCAGTTGCTCGAGAAGCTGGTGCTGGAGGGGTTCCAGTCGGGGTTGTCGTGGCTCACGATATTGAAGAAGCGTGAGAATTTTCGCCGCGCGTTCCATGGGTTCGATGCAGAAGTGATCGCGCGCTATGGCGAGGCGGACACGGCTCGCCTGATGGCGGACGCCGGCATCGTGCGCAACCGGCTGAAGATCGAGGCGACCATCGACAACGCGCGCGCCTATCTGAAACTCGCCGAGCGCACGACACTCTCAGCGTTCGTTTGGGGGCATCTCGACGGCCGTCCGGTGATCAACACGCATCGCACCTTCGCCGACGTGCCGGCTGCCACCGAGATCTCGAAGAGGATGTCCAAGGCGCTTAAAAACGAAGGTTTTCGTTTCGTCGGTCCGACCACGCTCTATGCCTTCATGCAGGCCTCGGGGCTGGTCAACGACCATCTCGTCGGCTGTCATCGCCATGCGCCATGCGCCAAGCTGCAGCGGGCGATGGGGGCGGCTCATGGCGCGTGAGGCACCGCGGGATGCTGTTGGCGCAGCTGACGCAGCCGGCGAGCCTGTGAGAGCCTGGCAACGCATGTTGTCCGGGCGTCGGCTCGATCTTCTCGATCCTTCCCCGCTGGACATCGAGATCGCCGACATCGCGCATGGGCTTGCGCGCGTCGCCCGATGGAATGGCCAGACGCATGGTGCCCACGCCTTCTCGGTCGCCCAGCATGCGGTCGTGGTGCACGATATCGCGTGTGCCCTGCAGCCAGAGCTTGCCCGCAACTGGCGACTAGCAGCGCTGCTGCACGATGCGCCAGAATACGTCGTCGGCGATCTGATCAGTCCGTTCAAGGCGGCGATCGGGCTTGACTATAAAGCGTTCGAACTGCGGCTGCTGGCAGCGATCCACACCCGCTTTGGATTGCCCCCAGAGTTGCCCGATGCGATCCGTACCCTCGTCAAAACGGCTGACCGCATAGCGGCCTATCACGAAGCGACGCGGCTGGCTGGCTTCACCGAGGCTGAGGCAAGTCGATACTTCGGCGAGCCCGTCGCTCTCGACGGCGAGGCAGCCGTCATGCTCGATGCCCTGGAGGCCCTCCCGACGGGGGAGGCGCAAAGCAGCTTCCTTGTGGTGTTCGAGGCATTGGACGCACATTGATGCGCCAGCCGAGCTTGTGGTCCGGTCAAGGCAGTCGAGAGGGTCTGAGATGACGAAAGGCATTGTCCACGTCTGCGCACTGGCGACGATGCCACACATCGTGGCCTCGAGCCGTGCCGGCCACCTAATTTCGCTGATCAATGCGGAGATGCTGCCCGCGACGCCGCCCCATCTCGCCCCGGAGCGACATATGAAGTTGGTCATGAATGACATTGCTGCCCCGCGTGAGGGGCTGATCCCTCCGGGTGTCAGCCATGTCGAACAGCTGATCGCGTTCGTGCAGTACTGGGACCGGCAAGCCCCGCTCGTGGTGCATTGCTGGGCCGGAATCAGCCGGTCCTCCGCCGCCGCCTACATCGCCATGGCGACGTTGCGCCCGGACGCGGACGAATTCGAACTCGCCCGATCGCTGCGCGCCGCCTCGCCAACTGCCACGCCGAATCAGAGACTTGTCGCGCTTGCTGATGCAAGTCTCGGCCGTGACGGCCGTATGATCCGCGCGATTGCCGCGATCGGTCGCGGTGCGTCGGCCTTCGAGGGGGCTCCCTACATTCTGGAATGCTAGCAGTTGGCCCGAAAACACGACGATTTGGTCATGCAACACACGATTTGATGATTTCCGGCAAATCTGTTTACTCAAATTCGCCACGTTCCATAGCCAGCCTCCTACAACCGTTGGTGATGGAGAGCACTGATGACTATGGAACAGTCACTTACCGCGAGCGAGGAAACCGAAGTGCATGACCGTCGCAGTCCGGCGGGCGCTTCGACCGAGTTCAGTGGTATCGAGATCGGCCTCAGTGCGGCGATAATCGCCGTTCAGTCGGACGAGCCTCGCGTATTGGTTGTAAAAGGCGGCGGCGAACGGACCGACGACGACACGTTGCCTCACGGCGCGTTCTCACCGTTCGAACACCGCTCGCTCGATGCCGGATTACGCAGCTGGGTTGGAGCCCAGACCGGGCTGTCGCTCGGCTACGCCGAGCAGCTTTACACGTTCGCCGATCGAACGCGGCCGGCCGACCAGACCACCTCGAAGCCGCATCTCGTTTCGATCGGCTATCTGGCGTTGACCCGCGCCTCGCCCGAGGACGACCTGCGCGGCGGCGAATGGCAAAGCTGGTACGCCTACTTCCCGTGGGAGGACTGGCGTCACGGCAGACCGCATCTGCTCGCAACAGTGATCGAACCGGCACTGCGGGCCTGGGCCGAACGAACGCCTGTGAGCGCCACCGCGTCGCCGATGGTCGGCAGGCTAGACCTCGTCCGCATGGCGTTCGGCCTCGACGGGGCGACCTGGGACGAGGAGAAGGTGCTCGAGCGCTACGAACTGCTGTTCGAAGCCGGGCTGATCGTCGAGGCGCGGCGCGAACCCCGTGACGGCGCGTCGCCACTTGCAGCACTCGGCCGGCCGATGCTGCATGATCACCGTCGAATCCTGGCGACAGCGATCGGACGCGTACGGACCAAGATTAAATACCGCCCGGTGATCTTCGAGCTGATGGACGACGATTTCACGCTGTTCGAGTTGCAGAAGACGGTGGAGGCGATCCTCGGGCCGCATCTGCACAAGCAGAACTTCAGGCGGCTCGTCGAGAGCGCCGGCCTCGTCGAATTGACCGGTGACGTCAGGGTCAAGACGGGTGGTCGTCCGGCCAAGCTCTACCGGTTCCGCCGCGAAGTGCTGCTGGAACGTCCGGCGCCGGGCGTCAGGGTGAAGCCAGGCCGCATCTGATGGCGGGTGTCACGATCCCGGCCCGGCAGGTGGGGGGGCCCCTGAGGCCGCGGTCGTGACATCCGGCCGGCTCGCGCTTTGGCGCGTGACGCCAAACGTGTTGACGGGTGACTTTCGAGCATGATCGGTGCATCTTGCCGCCCGTTATGGGTTGGCCCGTGAGGATGGATGTCCGAGACCGTACGACTGGCGCTGGGCGTATTGCCGTTCATTGCCCTGGTTGCCGCCGCCGCAACGACTGGCGCCATGTTCCAGCCCGGGCCCTGGTATGAGTCGCTGTCGAAGCCGTGGTGGACACCGCCCAACTGGGCGTTTCCGGTCGTGTGGACCACGTTGTACGTGATGATTGCCGCTGCAGGCTGGCTCGTCTGGCGCGCCGAAGGGTTGAGTCTGGCGCTCGGTCTCTGGGTCGTCCAGCTCGTTTTCAATGCGGCATGGTCGTGGATCATGTTCTCGCGACGCGAGATCGCGCTGGCGCTCGTGGATGCCGTGGCGATGTGGGTCGCCATCCTCGCCTTCATCGTCGTCGCCTGGCCCATCAGCCGCACAGCGAGCCTGCTGTTCCTGCCGTATATCGCGTGGGTGAGCACGGCGATCGCACTCAACTGGTCGGTGCTTGCGCGTAATCCTCAGGCATAGTGTCGATGGCGGGGGAACGATGAAGATCTACGGCAGAGCCAACTCGATCAACGTGCGCAAGGTGCTGTGGGCGGCCGACGAGATCGGCCTCGCCTACGAGCGCGAGGATTGGGGGCGGGGGTTCCGTCCGCTGACCGACACCGCCTTCGAGCGCGTGTCTATTTTTCGCGCCATCCCCGTCGTCGAGGTCGATGCCGTGCTGTTGCGCGAGAGCCAGGCGATCGTGCGCTATCTTGCGGCACGCCATGGCCGTGATGACATCTACCCGACCGACCTTGCAGCTCGCGCGCGTTGTGAGGCTTGGATGGATTGGGGCGCCACAGATTTCTACGAGAACTGCCGGCCGGTGTTCCACGGCCTCGTCGTCAAGAACCCTGCCTATTCCGACCCGGCGATGCTGGCTCGCGCGATCGATGCCTGGAGCGACCACATGGGCATGCTCGACCAGACGCTCGCCGCCGGAGGACCCTATGTCATGGGCGAGACGTTCACGATTGGCGACATTCCCGTTGGCCTAGTCGTCAATCGCTGGTTCTCGATACCCTTCGAGCGCCCTGAATTTCCTGCCGTGTCAGCGTACTATGACCGCCTCGCGGAACGGCCGGCCTATCGCCGGCATGGCCGCAATGGCACGCCCTGACGACACGACGGGAGCAGCGGTAAAGGGAGTGGGCGCGCCGTGCCCAATTCTGGCCCAACTGGGGGCGCTCGTAGGCTCGATGAACAAAGTAAACCAATTCCACAGGGTGGGGGCTGCGAAAGGCCGGGCAAGCCTTGCCGTGATCGTGGCCGCCGCCATCGCTTGGGCAGCATCGGCCGGAGTCGCGGCGGCACAGGCCACCGAGGTCTGCGTCGAGTGCGCAGAACCCGACAAGACGTATGTCTGTCAGATCGAGAAGAGTGAAAAGGTCGCCTCGTTTCGCGCCGGGCTGCAGGCGCTGCAGTATCTATGCGTGAGCGATCTCGCCCGACTTGGTCCGCACGCTCGCTGCAAGGCGCGGCGTAACGCGGATAACTGCCTCGGCACCATACACACAGTTTCGATCGCCGAGGCGAGGCGTGCCCTGTCAGGCGCTCTCGCGCCGGACGCGCCGATGGAGCCTTCGACGGAGAAGCCTCAGAGCGCGAGCGGACCCGTGCCCGGTGTGTCTCCTACCGCCCGGCCGCAAGCCGTCACGGCCGGGCAGCCACCACCCGCGCCGGGTGACAAGTCGCAGCCGCCGCGTACCATGCAGGAGTTGGCCGAGCGTACGCTCGACGCCTCCGGCAAGCAGGCCAAGGACGCGGGTGACGCCGTCACCACCGGCGCCTCCAAGACCTGGAAATGCATCGTCACGCTGTTCCAGAAGTGCTGAGCGGCCAGCGGCGGAGCGCTGACCCCCCGCAGCTTTGCTTAATGCGTCGCGAGCCACTCGCGAGCCAGTTTCTGGGCGCGCGCGATCTCGGCCCTGGTGAGTTCGGCGCCGATCTCCTGGCGAAAGTGCTTCGCCGCCTCGTTGCCACGCAGCGCCGCGAGGTTGAACCACTTGTGCGCCATTACGAGATCGATGGTGCCGTCGCGTCCCGACGCATAACTCAGTCCGAGTTCGAACAATGCGTCCGAGCCACTGATGGTGCCGACCGGGGCGAACATGTCGTCCGTCGTCATTTCATAACGTGCCATCGCTGTCGTTCCTTCCCACGCTTGGCCGAGGGCCTTGCGCAGCCCACGCCGCAACGATCTCAGCGAAGGCCTGACAAAACGTAAAGTACGCCTATAAAATAATTCAAATACAACGATTTAAGTGATAACCTCAGGTGTCCGACCGGCCTGTTTCGGGACAACGGCCGGCATCCGCTTCGGCCACAACGGCCACGCCGGTTGATAGAAGCGGGGCCACGTCGCTATAAGGCTGACGCCAACGCGATCAAGCGACCAACACGAACGAAGAGAACACCGATGGCCATCGAGCGCACGTTTTCAATCATCAAGCCCGACGCAACCGAGCGGAACATGACCGGTAAGGTCAATGCCGTGATCGAGGGTGCAGGCCTCCGGATCGTCGCGCAGAAGCGCGTCCGCTGGACGAAAGCACAGGCGCAGAAGTTCTATGAGGAGCATGCCGCCCGCCCGTTCTACGGCGAACTCGTCGACTTCATGACCTCGGGTCCGATCGTGATGCAGGTGCTCGAGGGTGAGGGCGCCATCGCCAAGTACCGCGAAGTGATGGGCGCGACCAATCCGGCAAACGCCGCAGAAGGCACCATTCGCAAGCTCTACGCGAAGTCGGTCGGTGAGAACTCGGTGCACGGCTCCGACAGCGCCGCGTCTGCCGAGCGCGAGATCGCACTCAACTTCCGCCTCGACGAAATCGTCGGCTGAGAAGTCAGGGACCAGGTTCAAGGAGACAGGTTACAGGGGAAACAGCTGCCCCTATTCCCTGTCCCCTATTCCCTGTCCCCTATAACCTGTAGCCTCACGACGATGAATCGCACCCACATCACCTCTGGCTCGACCTTCGAGCGCGACTACGCCTATTCGCGCGCCGTGGTGTTAGATGACGGCTACATCTTCGTCGCTGGCACCACTGGCTACGACTACCAGACGATGACCATCGCCGACGGGCTTGCAGCCCAGTGCGAGCAGACTCTGAAGAACATCCAGACGGCCCTGGCCGAGGCCGGATCGTCGCTCGACGACGTCGTGCGCGTTCACTACCTGATCGCGCCGGGGCAGGATTTCTCGGTCTGCGCGCCGATCCTCGCCCGCACGATGGGCACGGCGCGGCCTGCCGCCACCATGATGGTGGTCGGTCTGCTCAACGACGCCATGAAGATCGAGATCGAGGTCACCGCGCGCAGGCGTCGCTGACCCGCGCCTGAACGTTCACACCAATTCTGCTCACACCAAAACGGGCATCGCGGCTTCGTCCGCGGTGCGGAACACGCGACGATAGCGCGCGACGCTCGCCGCAGGCCCGGTCGCCTTGGTCGGGTTGTCGGAGAGCTTTACGGCGGGCGCGCCGCCGGCCGAAAGGATCTTGCAGACGATCGAGATCGGGTCGAGTGCCTTGTCAGCGGCGAAACCCCTGAAATCGTTGGTCAGCAAGGTGCCCCAGCCGAAGCCGAGGCGCACGCGGCCGCGGAAGTGGCGATGCACCTGCTCGATGCCGTCGACGTCGAGGCCGTCGGAGAAGATCAGCATCTTCTGCGCCGGGTCCTCGCCGCGTTTTTTCCACCACTGGATCGCTTCTTCGCCGCCGGCGATCGGCTCTTTGGAATCGATCCGCATGCCGGTCCAGCGCGCGACCCAGTCGGGCGCGTCGGCAAGGAACGACGTGGTGCCGAAGGTGTCCGGCAGCACGATCCTCAAGTTCCCATCATAGTCCTGCTGCCAATCGGCGAGCACGTCGTACGGTGCGCGGGCGAGTGCCGCGTCGTCGCGCCCCGCGAGTGCAGCATAGACCATCGGCAACTCGTGGCCGTTGGTGCCGATCGCCTCCACCTCGCGGCGCAGCGCGATCAGGCAGTTGGAGGTGCCGAGGAAGGCCGACCCGAGCCCTTCACGCATCGCCTGCACGCACCAGTCCTGCCACAGGAAGCCATGCCGGCGGCGCGTGCCGAAGTCGGCGATGCGCAGACCCTCGAGTCGACGCAGCCGCTCGATCTTCTCCCATACGCGCGTCATGGCGCGCGCGTAAAGCACCTGCAACTCGAACTTGCCGAGACTGCGTGTCACCGCGCGCGAGCGAAGCTCGTTGACGATCGACAGCGCCGGGATCTCCCAGAACGTCGTGGCGAGCCAAGGGCCTGAGAAAGTCAGTTCGTACTGGCCATCGCGTTTCGCCAGCTCGTAGTCGGGAAAGCGGAACTCCTCGAGCCAGGCGACGAACTCCGGCGAGAACATCTGCCGCTTGCCGTAGAATGTATTGCCTCTGAGCCAGGTAGATTCTCCACGGCTCAAGCGCAGCGTGCGGACATGGTCGAGCTGCTGGCGCAGCTCGCTTTCCTCGATGAGGTCGGCAAGGCGGATCTGGCGGCTGCGGTTGACCACACCGAATGTCACGGCGACGTCCGAATGCCGGCGGAAGATCGTCTGCGCCATCAGCAGCTTGTAGAAATCCGTATCGAGCACCGAGCGCACGATCGGATCGATCTTCCAGTGGTGATTGTGGACGCGCGTCGCGATGTCCGTCATCGTCGTCTCCAGGCCGCGCGGTCGATGCTGGCGGCGCCGGTATCATAACGGAGGAAATGGCGATGGTGAGCCCCCAACGGCGGGGCACTGTCATTCGCCCGAAAACGGGGGAGCCAACATTGATCACGCCTGCTTACGTACAGCTGATGGCGCGCTACAACACGTGGCAGAACCGCTCGATCTATGCCGCCGCCGGTGGGCTGTCGGACGTGGAGCGGCGGCGCGAACGGGGCGCGTTCTTCGGCTCGATCCACGCGACGCTCAGCCACCTCGTGTTCGGCGACCAGATCTGGATGCATCGCTTCGCCGGCACACCGGCGCCTCGCGTCAAGTCGATCGCCGAAAGCACGACGGCGTTCGAGCACTTCGACGATATGGCGGCCGAGCGCGTGGCCCTCGACCGCGTGATCGAAACCTGGGCGATAGAACTCCAAGCAAACGCCCTAGGCGGCGACCTGACTTGGTTTTCGGGCGCCATGCAGTGTGACGTCACGCGGCCGCGCTGGGCGCTCGTCGCCCACATGTTCAACCACCAGACCCATCATCGCGGGCAGGTGCACGCTATGCTGACCGCCGCCGGTGCCGAGCCGGAGGCGACCGACATTCCGTTCATGCCCGGCCCCTGAGATTATCGACGACGGGGCGAGGATGGCGGCGCGGGCTTCTACATCTTGGGGCGGAATGCATCGCGCACCCAGTCGCGGTCGTCCGTCGTCGGGCTCGGGTCGCCCTGTTGGGCACGAACATCGACGCTCGCAATGACGAGAACGGCCAGCATGCCGAGCGCGAGAGCAATAAATTTCACGATCTCATCTCCTTATAGGTCCCGCCTGAATGGCGTGATCGGGAGATGAGCAGCCGGCACAGGCGCGACAACCGGCCTGACACGAAGGTGAAGCAGGGTGATCGGTCGCGCCCGGCGTATGGGCGCGACCGGCTGCTTGAGGCTCAGTCGTGAGGCATCAAATGCGGATGCTCGCGCCGCTGAGCGACCACACGCGCTCGCGGACGCGACCGCCGTCGTTGCCAGCTTTTACGACCCAACCGCGGGCACTGCGTCCGGTGATGATGCCGACGTGATTGCCGACCACGACCACGGCACCGACCTGCGGCGCAGTGGGGCTGCCGTAGCTGCGCCAGGAGCGAGCCAGATTGTAATGCGCGCCGCCGCCGAGCTGGGTACGCATCCACCAACCGCACCACTGGCTCGGCCGGGGGCCGACGCCGTGGCCGCCACCGTAAGAGGCGCTGCGCGACGAGTATCCGCCGTAAGACGCTTCGCTCGACGCATAGCTGGCGGACCGGACCGCTCGCGAACGGCGCGACCGGCGTGGACGCGATTCACCCGCGTCGTGCCAACCTGATTGAGCACGGGTTGACTGAGCACGGGCATATTGGGCGCGAGCACTGCCACGCGTCGAGCGCCGGCTGTACGATTCGCGATCTGCCCGGCGGCTGGACTTGTAGGCGCGCGAACGGCGAGCGCCGCTGTGCTGCACGTGGGACGAGGTTCCATGCCAGCCGGCCTTGTAACGCTTGGCTTCGGCGTCGGTGCCGGAGAACAGCGCCAAGGCGCAGATTGCTAACAGTAACGCGATACTCTTCATTGTTTGATCCTGTAGTTGTTTCACGACAGTCGCGTTAAGGCGATAATTCTGCGGGCTGAAAAGGGCGTTTTGGCCATTCGCGACAATGCGTCTCGATCTGATAAACAGCGATCAGCGCAGTAAAATCCATTAACCAGTTGATTTTATTTAATTAATACATCTTAACCATGTTTGCGGTACATGCATGCTCAACCAACCCTTGCGTCATGGGCGCAGCCTGACGCACTTTAATGGCGTCGACCGCCCCGCAGTTCCCGGCCGAGATGGAGTTCCCCGCTAAGATGGATGACGCCGCCCCCCGCATCGGCCACTCGGTCTGCCCTCACGACTGCCCGTCGACCTGCGCCATCGATGTCGAGCTGCTCGATGCGACGCGGATCGGCCGCGTGCGTGGCGCCAAGGCCAACAGCTACACGCTCGGTGTCATCTGCGAGAAGGTCGCCCGCTACGCCGAGCGCATCCATCACCCAGACCGCCTGCTGCATCCCCTGAAGCGCACCGGGCCGAAGGGATCCGGCCAGTTCGCGCGCTGCTCGTGGGACGAAGCGCTCGATCTGTCGGCGGAGGCCATGCTCGCCGCTGAACGTCGGCACGGGCCCGAGGCCATCTGGCCCTACTACTTTGCCGGTACCATGGGTCTCGTCATGCGCGACGGCATCAACCGGTTGCGCCACGCCAAGCGCTATTCAGACCAGTATTCTTCGATCTGCACGACGCTCGCCTGGACCGGCTTCGTCGCCGGCACCGGCCGCCTCGCCGGCCCCGACCCGCGCGAGATGGCGAAGGCGGACCTCGTGGTGATCTGGGGCACCAACCCGGTCAATACGCAGGTCAACGTGATGACGCACGCCGTCAAGGCGCGGCGCGAGCGCGGCGCGAAGATCGCAGCCATCGATATCTACCAGAACGGCACCATGGAGCAGGCCGACATCGCCCTTATGGTGAGGCCCGGCACCGACGGTGCGCTTGCGGCAGCCGTCATGCATGTGCTCTTCCGCGACGGCTACGCCAATCGGCCGTGGATGGCCGCCAATACCGATTGCCCGGACGAACTCGAAGCGCACCTCGCCGACAAGACGCCGGAGTGGGCCGCTGCCATCACCGGGCTCGCCGTCGCCGAGATCGAGGCCTTCGCGACGCTGATCGGCACCACGCCGCGCACGTATCTGCGCTTGGGCTATGGTTTCTCGCGCCAGCGCAACGGCGCCCACAACATGCACGCCGCCCAGTGCATCGCCTCGGTCACCGGTGCCTGGGCGCACGAGGGGGGCGGTGCCTTCCACAACAGCGGCGCGATCTTCCACTGGGACAAGACGCTGATCGAGGGGCTCGACGCCAAGGATACCTCGGTGCGCGTGCTCGACATGAGCCGCATCGGCGCCGTGCTGACCGGCGATAGGCAGGACATCGGTGATGGTCCGCCGGTCGAGGCGCTGTTCATCCAGAACATGAACCCGGTGCAGGTGGCGCCCGAGCAGCGCCGCGTGAAGGCCGGCTTCGCGCGCGAAGACCTGTTCGTGTGTGTGCACGAGCAGTTCATGACGGCGACCGCCAAGATGGCCGACGTGGTGCTGCCGGCGACCATGTTCCTCGAGCACGACGACGTCTACCAGGGCGGCGGCCACCAGCACATCATGCTCGGGCCGAAGCTGATCGAGGCGCCGGGCGAGTGCCGTTCGAACCACGAGGTTCTGCAGGGGCTCGCAACGCGCGTCGGCGCAAAGCACCGGGGCTTCGAGATGAGCCCGCGCGAAATCATCGACGAGACGCTCAGGGCGTCCGGGTGGGGCAGTCTCGCCGAACTCGAGGAGAAGCGCTGGATCGACTGCCAGCCGGACTTCGCCACCTCACACTACACGAACGGCTTCGCTTATCCGGACGGCAAGTATCGCTTCAAGCCGGACTGGTCGGCGGTACCTGCACCGCGTAAGCATGAATGGGGTATCTCGGGGCAGGTGCCGCGACTGCCAGGCCATTGGGATATCAACGAGAAGGTCGACGCGCGCCACCCCTTCAAGCTCGCCACCTCTCCGGCCAGAGCCTATCTCAACTCATCCTTCAACGAGACGCCGTCGAGCCGCAAGCGTGAAGGCCGGCCGACCGCGAAGATCAATCCGGCCGACCTCGCCAGACTCGGCATCGCCGACGGCCAGAAGATCAGGATGGGCAACGAGCGCGGCGCCATCACGCTGCATGCCGAGGCGTTCGCCGGTATCCGCGAGGGCGTGGTGATCGTCGAATCGATCCCGCCCAACGAGGATTTCGAGGGCGGCGAAGGCCTCAACACGCTGACCAGCGCCTATCAGGTGGCTCCCTACGGCGGCGCCGCCTTCCACGACAACCACGTCTGGATCGAGGGTGCTTGAGCGGTGAGGGCGCCGACCGCTGAACTCAACCGCTCACCACCGGCCGCAGCGACTGGCGCAGCAGGCGGAGCTGGACGTCTTTCTTGGCGATGCCGAGTTGGGCTTCGAACCAGCCGGTGACCAGCCGGCAGACCTGTTCCGGTGTCGCCTTGGACAGTGCCTGCGGATTCGAGAACAGTTCGAGGTCGCCGCGCGACCAACCGCGCTTGATCAACTCGTCCGACAGCGTCGTGTAATCGGAGGCGAACGGCTGCACGTAGACTTCTGGCCGTTGCTTCCCGGCGGCGATCGCGGCTACCACCGCGTCGAGTTGCGCCAGTACTGGCCTCGTCACTGCGCCGTCGCGGCCGATCAGTGGCAGCACGGCAGGACTTGTCTCGCCACGCGAGATGAAGCCGTAGCAGGCGTCCGTGCTCTTCGCCGCCAGCGCCTTGAGATTGACCAGGAAAGCCGAGGCGAGACTGATCACCTGCTCCGGCGGCGCGGCGAGTGCGTCGTCGGCATTCTTGCGGCGCAATTCGACGATCGCTTCCATCAGCCGGCCGTCGATGGTGTCGTCGGGCACGCGTTGCTCGCGTAGCTTGGCGACTTCGGTAGTACGCGAAGCGACCCAATCCGGAAACTGCGCAGCGATCGAGGCCCAGAGCGGCGTCGCCATCAGGCCGCGGGCGTCGGCCGGGACAGCACCCTGCGCGGGCTGCGGCGCGGTCGACGCCGGCTGGACGGCGGCCTGACGCTGGAGTTCGGAGGGCGGCTGGCGTCCGGCATCATCTGTCCCGGGTGATCGCTCGATCTGCTGGCGGATCGGATCCGCCGGCGCCGCGGCGTCTGCGGCGCGCTTGGCGAGTACGGCGCTCGCCCCCGTCGTCTCGCGCGGCTCCTCTAACGATGCCATGCCGATCATGTCGAGCAGCATAGCGCGGTTCATGTAGGCATAACCGGTGCCGGCGCCGATCAGCGCGAGCATCAGCAAGCCGACCAGCACGCGCATGAGACCGCCACGGCGCGGCGGCTCGTCGTAATCGGCGTCGTCGTCCGGCTGCAGATCGCGCGCCTGCTCGGCCGGCATCGGCCGCGCGCGCGGATCGATCGAACGCGGGTCGGGCATGACGCGCCGATCAGTGCCGGCGGGCATGGGGCCAGCCTGGTGCCGCCCGCCTGCGAGGCGTGGGTCGGCAGGCATCGCGTCCGCCGGGCGGAAACCGCCTTGCTTTGGATCTACGTGTCTTGGATCGCCGTGCCTCGGATCGCCGTGCCTGGGATCGAACTGGCGCGGATCGGTCTGTCTCGGATCGGTAGGGCGAGGCTGCCCGAAGCGCGGATCAGCGCCGTGCTGCGGCAGGCCCCCAGGCTGCTGTGCCGGATGCTGACCTGGATGCTGACCCGGATGTTGATTGGGGCCGTGCTGCCCATGACCCGGCTGGCCGCCGAAGCGCGGATCGCCCTGCGGCGCCGTCATGTCGGGCTGACCACCGATCGGTCCGTCGAAATCGCGATTGGCGAGCAATTCGAGCCGCTTCTGCCATGCGGCCGGCTGTCCACTCGCCGGGCTCGGCTGCCCGACCGCCTGGTTCGCGGCAGGCGTCGCCACCTGGACGGCACCCATCCCGGCATTCCCGGCAGGCATCGACTGCGTCGTGGCAACTGAACGAGCCGACGGTTGCGTGTCGGCCGGGGCTGCTATGGCACCGCCGCGGCTGGTATCCTGGACACTTGCGTGCGCAGCCGATGTTGCAGCTGCTGCAACGTCCACCGGATTAGGGCGCTCACGCACATCGGCCGGGGCTAGCGCTGCAGCCTGCGACGGCGGCGGACCCTGAACTGGTTTGGGCGCCGAAGGTATGATCTCGTCGCGCACCTCGCCAAGCGGGCGCCAGTCTGTGAAGCCTGCGCGCCACACCAGATCGCCGTCTTTTAGGTGGCCCAGTTCGACCAGCTTGGCGATCTCGACCAGCTTCAGCGGGCCGTACTGCTGACCGTCGCGTGCCAGATGCCATTCGATGGCCGGTGCCGATGTCGCTGCACCGCCTGGATCACCGTCATCTGTAGTCGATCGAGTCTGTGTCATCCGACGCCATGCCGCAGTGCCCGAGGATCGCGAGCCAGGAAACGCCGACAAAGCACTCCCCCGGCCGGCTGCCAGCGGCAACCGACCAAGCTCACGTACACCCGTGCGTCGTGCGTTTGTCAATCTTTGGGCGCTGGACGTCGAAACCCACCGTATTTCGGCCGATCACTTCCGCCGTGCGCGAACACACCACGCAGTGCGCCGGAGCTATGTCTTGGGCGCAGCGTCCGAATTGCGGAACTGCGGATCGACCGGAACGCGGTAGCCGTTGGCCAGCCGGTTCGTCATGTTGGCGAGGCCGACCACGGCGATCAGTTCGTTGATCTGGGCGTCCGTCGCGCCTTTGGCGCGGGCCGCTGCGGTGTGGCTGGCCATGCAGTACTCGCAGTTGTTGGTGATCGAAACGGCGACGTAGATCAGCTCCTTGGTGAGCGGATCGAGCGCGCCCGGCCCCATCAACTCCTTGAGGCTCGCCCAGACGTGCGCCAGCATGCGCGGCTCGTTGGCGAGGTACTTCCAGAAATTGTTGACGTCGGTGACGCCACGCGTCGCCATGATGTCTTCGAGCACCGCCCGGGCTTCAGGCCCGGCATCTGCAACTTCGATCGGCTTCACGGACAATCTCCCTGTTCACGGTTCTCGGCCACTCTTCGTTCAGAGACATGGGTCGGTTGCACGACGAGGCTTGCTAGCCACGCCGCCGCAGGCGACGATGATAGTCGACCCGCCCCGAGGAGACTTACCCGATGATGAAGCTGCTGTACTCGCCCGCCTCTCCCTATGCCCGCAAGGTCACCATGACGGCGTTGATCAAGGGCCTCGACGGCGGCATCGAGAAACTGGTCGCCGACACCATGGATCCGGCCAAGCACGGGCTCGGCGAGGCCAACCCGCTGCACAAGATCCCGACGCTGATCCTCGAGGATGGCACGGGCATCTTCGACAGCCACGTCATCTGCGAGTATCTCGACAGTCGGGTCGCCTCGCCCGTGTTGTTCCCGGGCGAAGGCCCCGAGCGCTGGCGCATGCTGACGCGGGCGGCCCTCGCCGACGGCATCCTCGATGCGGCCCTGCTGATCGTCTACGAGGGCCGCTATCGCACGGAAGGCCAGCGCGTGCAGGCCTGGGTCGATCGCCAGCAGGGCAAGATCGCGGCAGCGCTCGATCACTTCGAAGCCCACCCGCCGGCTTTCAGCGGCCATCCCGACTACAGCCACATCACACTGGCGGCAGCTCTCGGCTACGTCGAGTTCCGGATCGGGGCCGGCTGGCGCGAGGGGCGGCCCAAGCTCGTCGCCTGGCTCGACGACTTCGCCGCCCGCGTGCCCGCGTATGGGGCGACGATTCCCAAGTGAGGCGTGTCGAGGATCGAGGGCCGCAAGTTGGGCTCGTAACGAGCACGCCGACTCGTATGCTGCAGCCAGATCATGCCTGCAAACGATTCGCGCGTAAGCGCCTCGAACCGGACCACTGCGCCATGTTCGAGCGGCGCTCGCGCACACGATCGGGGTAGATCGGGCTAACGTTGGTCGTCGAGAAGCCACTCGGCGCTCATCGTCGAGCGAAACGATGCCCGCAGGCAACGGGCGGTTGCGCGATTAGCCTAAAGTCCGGTGTTCTTGGACAAGCGGGCGGTCATATAACATCCTCAGCTTGGCCCGGGCACTGCCTGTCGTCCGAGACACACGCGAAGTCTGCTGGGCGATTGAACCCCAGAGAATTGAACTGAAGCAAGCTTCGAACCCAAGCACGGGAGGGTGACAACAGATGGCGACTATGGACACGATGGCTGACGAGCAATCGCGCAAACGGCCGATGACCGCCGAAGAACGTAAGGTCATCATCGCCTCCTCGGCGGGCACCATTTTCGAATGGTACGATTTCTACCTTTACGGCGCCCTCGCCGGCGTGATCGGCGCGCAATTCTTCTCCGCTTATCCCGAAGCCACGCGCAACGTGTTTGCGCTGCTGGCGTTCGCGGCGGGCTTTCTCGTGCGCCCGTTCGGCGCCGTGTTCTTCGGACGGCTCGGCGACCTCATCGGCCGCAAGTACACCTTCCTCATCACCATCCTGATCATGGGCCTTTCGACGTTCCTCGTCGGCCTGCTGCCCAGCTATGAAGTGATCGGGACCCTGGCTCCGATCGTGCTCATCGCGCTGCGCATGCTGCAGGGACTCGCTCTCGGCGGTGAATACGGCGGTGCGGCGATTTACGTCGCCGAGCACGCGCCCGAGCGCCAGCGTGGCTACTTCACGAGCTGGATTCAGACGACGGCGACGCTCGGACTGCTGCTGTCGCTGCTGGTCATCCTGTTCACGCAGATCTACGTGAACGCGAACTTCCCGATGGTGCCCGATATCAAGGACGCCAAGCCGGTGCTCGATGCCGCCGGCAAGCAGGTGATGCTGACGCCGTTCGCCTCGTGGGGCTGGCGCGTTCCGTTCCTGGCGTCGATCGTGCTTCTGCTGATCTCGCTGTACATTCGCCTGCAGATGAATGAAAGCCCGGCCTTCAAGAAGATGAAGGAAGAGGGTTCCGCCTCCAAGGCGCCGATCAGCGAGGCATTCGGCCCGCCGGTCAACGCGCTGGTGCTGCTGCTCGCGCCGATCGCACTGGCCGGAGCGGCGTTCGCTGGCATACTCACGCCCGCCTTGTCGGCCTACATCGGCATGGGCTTCGTCGCGATCGTGCTGGTCTGGGGCTTCCTCAACGCCCGCATTCCGTTGCTGGCTCTGCTCGGTCTCGTCGCCGGTCAGGCTGTGATCTGGTACACGGGTCAGTTCTACGCTCTGTTCTATCTGCAGAGCATCCTGAAGGTGGATCAGTTCACCGCTAACGTGATGATCGCCTGGTCGCTGATCCTCGGCACCGGCGGATTCATCTTCTTCGGCTCGCTGTCGGACAAAATCGGCCGTAAGCCAATCATCCTCGGCGGCTGTCTGCTCGGCGCACTCCTCTACGCACCGACGTTCCTCGTCGCGCCGAACCCGGTGAACCTGTTCAACCTGATGTCGCAGCAGGCCAACCCGTCGCTCTCGAGTGCCTGGGAGAACGTGAAGGTGACGGTCGTCGCCGACCAGAACGACTGCTCGTTCCAGTTCAACCCGACTGGCACGGCCAAGTTCACCAATTCGTGCGACATTCTCAAGGCCGCCCTCGCACGGGCTTCGGTGAACTACAAGTCGGTGCCTGGTCCGGCAGGCAAGGCTGCCGTCGTGCGAATTGGCGAAACGGAGATCGCCGCCTACGATGCCGCCAAGCTGACTGGTGACGCTGCACGGACGACGCCGGCCGCCTTCAACAGAGCCTTGTCCGAAGCCTTGACCAAGGCTGGCTACCCTGCGGCTTCCAACCCGTCGGTGGTCAAGATCGCGATCGAGCCTAAGGATGGTCTGGCCAACTTCGCCAAGCTGTTCGACATCTTCACGGCGCAGCGGCTCATCATCATCGGTATCCTGACGGCAATGGTGCTGCTGGTAACGATGGTCTACGGGCCGATCGCGGCGGCGCTGGTGGAACTGTTCCCGACGCGCATCCGCTACACCGGTCTGTCACTGCCCTACCACGTCGGTAACGGCTGGTTCGGCGGTCTGATGCCGGCGACGTCCTTCGCCATGGTGGCGCAGACCGGCGACGTGGCATACGGTCTGTGGTACCCGGTGATTATCGCGCTCGCTACCGTGGTCATCGGCATCCTGTTCGTGCCGGAGACTTACAAGCGGAACCTGTTCGTGGACGACACGAATCGTCGGTGAAGAGGCCCTCCGGTTTCTTATCGGCATGAACACAGTTGAGCAGAGGTTCCGCCATCACGGCGGAACCTTTGCCGTATCAGGGAGACCGCAGTGAGCAACAAACTTGCGCTTCATATGCTCAAGCATGCTGTCTTGGCAGCGGTGATTTTCTTCGTCTTTCAACGGTTCGGCGTCGGTACATCGCTCGAAATCAGTGCGCTGTGGGCAGGCGTCGGAGCGGTGGGCGCCGCCGCGCTCGCGTATTCGCAACATCGTCGCGGCAACTAGCGTCCCGTTGATCCGCGGCGGGCTCTGTTGCGCCAAGCAGATGGAGTTTGCTGGACCAAGTCCTGCCGAACGGTTTATCTGCACACACACGCCGGTATCATGCGAGAGTGCCATGGCTGCCTTCGATGCCACCACCGCTGCCCGCTTCATCGCCGAGGCGCATCTGCGCGGCGATGCGTTCTGTAACCTGCCGGATGAGATCGGGCCGGCGACGGTGGAGGAGGCGTACGCGGCACAGGAGGCGCTGAGGGCGCTGTGGGAACCGGCACTCGGCCCGATGGTCGGCTTGAAGATCGCGACCACCACCAAAGTCATGCAGGCGCTGATGGGCATCGACCATCCCTGCGGCGGCATGATTTACCGGAAGCGGGTGCATCAGTCGCCGGCCCGCATCGCGCTTTCGTCGTTCCAGAACCTGATGATCGAGTGCGAGATGGCGGTGCGCATCGGCCGCGACCTGCCGGCGCGGGCGGAGCCCTATACGGCGGCGACTGTGCGAAACGCCGTCGCCGCAGTGATGCCGGCGTTCGAGCTGATCGAGGACCGCCGCGCGGTTTACAAGGAGACGCGCGCGCTGTCGCTGATCGCCGACAACGCCTGGAACGGTGGCATCGTGCTCGGGCCGGAGACGCCGGTCGCGGCAGGCGTCGAGCTCAATGGTGTATTTGGGCGCTTGGCGGTCGACGGCGCAGAACGCGCCGAGGGCCGCACCGACGATCCGATGGGCGCACTCGCCTGGGTCGCCAACCTCGCGGCTTCACGAGGTCGGCCGATGACTGCCGGTATGGTGGTGATCACCGGCAGCCTGATCGCAACGATGTCCATCAAATCGGGCGAGACGTTCCGCTTCGAAATCGCAGGCTTCGGCGCGACCGAGATGTCGGCAACCTGAGCCACGCGCGAATGCTAGCGCAGCGTCGGGGCGGGCCGCCCCGTCGCGCATTGGCGAAGCGCGCCTCCGGTCAGTGCGTACCGGTCCTCAGTGTGTCCCGGTCTCTGGCGGCCGTTCGGCCAGCCACATCTTCTCGAGGTTGTAGAACGTGCGTACCTCGGGACGGAAGATGTGGACGATGATTGCGCCGACGTCGACCAGAACCCAGTCGCAGGCCTCCAGGCCTTCGAGCCTGACGCCGCGCATGCCGCCTTCCTTGAGCTTCCGCGCGATCTGGTCGGCGATCGCCCCGACGTGACGGTCGGTGCGGCCGGTGGCCACGATCATGTAGTCTCCGAAGGAGGTTTTGCCGGAGAGGTCGATCGAGACCAAGTTTTCCGCCTTGGCGTCGTCGAGCCAAGCCATGATCTCGTCGTGAATGGCCTTCGAGCTCATCCGGGCATCAGTGAGCTTGGCCGTGAGTGCGCCATGCTCGGCGCTCTCTTGAGCAGATTGCATCGGGTGTTTCGGTTCCTTTGTCTTCATTTCATCCCCAGCGGCACGACGCGCTGCGTCGGCCACCAATCATGCAGTGCCGCGCGCCGAGAGGGCGAACGAATCACCAGAGGCTCATACAATACGACGGCGAGAATGTAGGCGCGATGACGGCCGGCGGCAACTGCCTGTGGTGAAACAGGGTTTGCGCAGGCCTGCGCGATCGGGCGAAGGGCCGCTTGGCCGCGAGCCGAAAGCCCTGCGCGCTCGTCATGCAAGAGGCTGGATCGCCGAGGCTCGTCACCGGCGCGGGCGTATGCTTTTCTGAGGGCGACGTAGCTCACCCACGCGCCCCCGAGGACATCCCGCAATCATGACGCTGAAGCCTGAAACCATAGCGGCTCAAGCCGCCGGCGCCATCGACGAGGCGACCGGTGCCGTCGTGCCGGCGATCCATATTGCCACCACCTTCGAGCGGGCGCCCGACAACAGCTATCCGAACGGACTCGTCTATAGTCGGGCGGACAACGTGACGACGCGCCAGGCCGAGCAGGTGATCAACCACCTGGAAGGCGGCGCGCGCACGCTGCTGCTGGGTTCTGGCATGGCGGCGGCGACGGCACTGTTTCTGGCGCTGCGCCACCCGGGCGAAGCGTCGACCCACGTGGTAGCGCCGAAGGTGATGTACTGGTCGCTGCGCAACTGGCTGATCAACGAGGCGCCGGCCTACGGCCTCACCGCGAGCTTCTTCGACAACGCCGACCTCGCGACGCTTGCTGCTGCGATCCGCCCCGGCGAGACGCGCCTCGTTTGGCTCGAAACGCCGGCCAATCCGCTGTGGACGATCACCGACATCGCCGCCGCTGCCCGCGTCGCGCACGATGCCGGCGCGCTGATCGCCGTCGATTCGACCGGGGCGACGCCGGTGTTGACGCGGCCGCTCGCGCTCGGCGCAGACGTCGTCATGCACGCGGCGACCAAGTATCTGAACGGCCACTCGGACGTGCTCGCCGGCTCGCTGACATTCGCGCGCGACGACGATCTCGCCGCGCGCGCCGCGGCGGTGCGCAAGAACCTCGGCGCCGTGCTCGGCCCCTTCGAGGCTGCGCTGTTGATGCGCGGCATGCGTACGCTCTATGTGCGCGTGCGCCACCAGTCTGCTGCGGCGATGACCATCGCCCGCCATTTCCGCGGTCATGCCGGGGTCGAAGAGGTGCTCTATCCGGGGCTCACCAACGCGCCCGGTCACGACATCGCGGCGACCCAGATGCAGGGCGGGTTCGGCGGCATGCTGTCGATCCGGGTCAAGGGTGGCGAGGTGGCAGCGATCCGCTGCGCGGCACGGCTGAAGGTGTGGAAGCGGGCGACCTCGCTCGGCGGCGTCGAAAGCCTCGTCGAGCACCGCGCCTCCATCGAAGGCCCAGGCACGCCCTGCCCGCCAGATCTGCTGCGGTTGTCGACTGGTATCGAGAATGCCGACGATCTGATCGCCGACCTCGAGCACGCGCTCGCTTCGTAAATATGAAATGCGTGATGGTCTGTAAAAACACGCGATAACCGGGAAGGAACCTGCCGATGAAACTCACCCTGCATCACGTCAACCTCAGCACCACCAACGTGCCGCAGATGGACACGTTCTATCGCGAGGTGCTCGGCCTCGACATGAAGCCCGGCCGCAACGCCGTGCGCGTGAAGAACGAGGGCTACGCGGGCGACGTCTCGTTCGTCACCGACGGCACCATGGAAATCCACCTGGCCGAGAAGGACCTGGGCGTTGCGTTCCGCACCAAGCAGGCGGTCAATCCTCTGGAGCGCGGCCACATCGCGTTCCGCACCGACGACATCGCCGGCTTCAAGCGGCTGCTCGATGAAAAGGGCGTGCCCTACTCCGACTTCGGCGGCTGGGCGATGAGCGGCTGGCACCAGATCTTCTTCTACGACCCCGACGGCAACGTCATCGAGGTGCATCAGGTGGATGGGGAGTAGGTTACAGGGGACAGGTTATAGGGGACAGATTCGATAGGGTATTGCGTTGGCTGACCGAACAGCCACCCTGTCCCCTGTCCCCTGTCCCCTGTCCCCTGTCCCCTGTCCCCTGTCCCCTGTCCCCTGTCCCCTGTCCCCTGTCCCA
>Ga0247831_1002361_pt1 | contig 30819 bp, 31 predicted proteins | sample LaCruzMarch2015__9_FD_192406 | JGI IMG/M metagenome (GOLD analysis project Ga0247831, IMG submission 192406) | Freshwater microbial communities from meromictic Lake La Cruz, Castile-La Mancha, Spain - LaCruzMarch2015_1m | ecosystem: Environmental > Aquatic > Freshwater > Lake | place: Spain...
CTGGTGGCAGCACGACCATGCGAGACACATTGCACAACGCCTTAAAACGGCGCTGGATGACTCCATTAGACGCGCTGCAGCGCAAGTTTTGCGGGCATTACCCGCCGCATAAACGAACTTTGACCGTTTGGGAGAACTGGGTAAAAGGGGAGCGCACCCCCCGATGGCGGTAACGCTGCGGACCCTGACAGCAAGGCGTCTATCGAGCTTCTCGGCCAGTCGCTAGGTCTCGGCAAGTGGGACGAGCTGAAAGAGCCGTGGGCAGCGTACAAAGCCCGCGTGAAAGGGGTTCCAGCATGACGCACACCTACGCATTGAAACGCCTGCTTGAGCATGGCCCGCTGACGGCTGGCGAGATAGTCGAGATCACTTGCTGGCCGTACAAGGCTGCATGGGGTGCGCTGACGAAACTCCGAGCGCAGGGCATTGTGACTTTTCGCGGGCCAAGGGGTAAAACATGGTACGAACTGAAGTCATGATCGAACAGCGCATATCCGAGATGGTGCAGAGAGTCTATTTTAGAGAAACTGCCGCCGAAATTGCAGCGCGGATCTGATTACTGGGATACACACACGCCTGCGGCGTATCCCTGCAGAGCGCGCGTCTGGTCTGCCAGGCTTCGAGCAGCTTTGTCCATCTGGACAAGAGCGCCGGCACATTCGGCAATGATGCTGTCTCTGGGGTCGTCATCAGCTCCGGCGGGGGCGGCGGGATCTGCGCGGGCTTCACCACCACTGGCGATGGCGGCCTGGAGCTGGCGCAGGCTGTCAGCAGCAAGCTGATCAGCAGCAGCGCGGCGAGTTTTCTCAGCGTGGTAGTCATTGGTGACCTTTCGGACTTTGGTTTGCAGGGCCTGCTCTTTCTCCCGGGCCAGCTGCTCGGCAGCGAGGGCGGCGGCTGTGGCCTGGGCGGTGGCGGCGTCCCACTCCAGCTTCACGGCCTGCTTGCCGGAGGTGTAGGCTTTCCAGTGCGTTCCGGCCAGCGCGATCGCCATAGCGACAGCGATCCAGACGCGCGGGGACAGCAGAGACAGCAGCGCAGTCATGGCCGAACCACCGGGAAGGTGCAATCCTTCGGCCAGTGGCCAACCCGGCCGCACCTGGCGCAGAACGGGCTCATGCCACCGCCGTGGGGTTGTTGATGGTGATCAGCACATGATGGCCCGATGCCAGTGCAGCACGCACCCGAGACTTGACCAGGGCCACAGCCGGCCCGCTCGTGCCGCCGACAATCGTGTTTTCGGTGACGCGCAGGCCCAGCAGCGGGCAGCCCTCGGTGTTTTCGTGGGTGTTGCCGCCGTGGATGCGAACACCCACGAAGCCTGGCACGTTGTTGATCGTCAGCGTGTCCGGGCCGAACCGCGGCGAGTGCTCCAGAGTCACACGATACTCGCCGCTGGGGATCGCCGTGGCGCCGCGGATCTTCCAGTTGCCAACCGGCTCGCCGACGCGCTCGCGGATCTCATCTTCCAAGGTGTAGCACAAGCGGGCGCCGTCCTCGAGCAGCTCGCCAATGGTGGCTCCGCCCACGCTGGGCCGGCGGTTAAGAGTCAGTCGCATGGTGTAGCTCCTTGATTTGGAAAGCTGCAGGGGGACTTTTCTGCCAGTACCGGGCGGTGACGGTCTGGACCAGGGCGATGCTGGCCAGTAGCAGCAGGCTGACGGCGTCGGGTTGCCAGCTGATGAGCAGCGGCGCAAAGGTGGAAAACAGCGCGGCCACGGACAGCAGCCAGAAGCTGAGCAGGATGGGCAGGCTGGTCTGGGCGTTGGTGCGGGTAGCCCGGCAGAAACAGGACCACAGCAGCACCCCGCACAGCAGCTCATGCAGGATCATCAGGGCGGCGTTCATTGGGAGGGGCCCCCGCGCTGCTGGTCGCCGAATCGGTTGACCAGGTTGACCAGCGCGCCGCGCAGGCCCTGCAGCACTGGCCGCCAGCCGTTGCCCACGGCACCGATCAGGAATGCGACCAGCGCCACGGACTCGACAGCGGGCACGTTGTAGGTGCTCTCGATCCAGTAGGCGGCAAAGCTGGTGAGCAAGACGGCGCCGGCGACCACCCGCAGCAGGAAGGCGGCGCCCTGCGCCCGGGTGACGGTGGGCATGGTGGACAACGGCCACAGCGCGCCGGCCAGGGCGGCGAAGACGATCAGAGCATAGGGCCCAGCCATCGGCCCCAGCACGGCGATCGCCAAGGCGGTGATGCTCAGACTGGTGGCGGATGGTTCAGCCATGGGTGCTCCTGGTCTTGATGTGGATGCCGTCAGGGTCAAAGGGGTCAAGCAGGTAGCGGGCGACGAACCATGCCAGGATGCCGCGCCACCCGGTGTCGAGCACCAGGCGCGAGAGGCGCGTGCTGAATGTCCACTCGCCGCGCTTCGGCCAATCCCAGGTGATGAGGGCCAGAATGGTGAAGTTCATCACCACGTTCAGAACCAGGGCCGGCAGCGCGACCACCAGGCACACACGCCACCAGCCGCCACGCTGGTACTGGATGCCGACGACGTACAGCACCCACAGCAGCGGGATGGAGAGCACGGCGGCGGCGATCATGCCTCGCCCCTGATGACTGCGCGCAGGCCGGCGATCAGATCGTCGAAGGCCTTGAGCTTGACGTAGGCGGGCAGATGGGCGAGCTGCTCAGGTGTGCTTTGCGCCTGCAGGCTGAGCAGCATAAATTCGCGGGTGACACGGGGCAGCAGTTGCTCGAACTCCAGGGCGCGGATCTGCGCAGCGGCAAGAGATTTGCGGCCCACCTCGGCGCGATCAAGCAGCTCTTGCTGGGTGGCATCGCGGTCGCCCTGGATGCGGTCGCCGTGGTAGAACTCGCCGCGCGAATTGACGTAGAACTTGCTCATGCCCAGGCCCTCACGACAAAGCGCCAATTGGCGGATGTGATGGTGGTGGCCACTTGCGTGGTCTTGTTCAGCACCTGGGTACTGCCACCGGTGTAATTGATGATGACGTTGGTGGCGTCTGCGGCCAGGTTTAGGATGCTGACACCTGCAATGAGGTCAAGCGGGGTTGTTTCATCGTCCACCGCGTAATTCGCCTCCGCGATCACGCACTTAAGGACGAAGAAGAACAGCTTGGGCCGGGCGCCCAGGCCGTGGGCCACGTTCAAGGTGCTGTTGGGCGTGACGGTCTGGTCAGCCGACTGGAAATACTTTGACAGGCCCAGCGCACCGAGCAGGCCGGCCGGGGTGACGGAGCGCGTGGCGTCTGATCCGGCCTGTGTCTCCGCAGTGGTGGCCAGCTCCACATGGCCAGCAGTGGTTGTGCTGGCTGCCGGATTGGATGCCGTGACAAACGCGGTGGTGGCCACCTTGGTGCTGTTGTCGCCGCCGGCCTGCGTGGTGGCCGTGGCGGCCCCCAGGGCTGGCGCGTTGAGCGAGGTGATGTCGGTGTTGGCACCGCTGGCAGCTGCGCCCAGTGTGGTACGGGCAGCAGCAGCGTTGGCATCATCGAGCAGCGTGGCGCCGAACGCGGTGACGTGCGCCATCATCTGGTTGACAGCGTCGATCGCGTCCTTGATGTCGTTGCGCGCGGTTGCCGGGCTATCGGTGCCGGCGTCCACATTGGTGGTGCCGACGGCTACGGTGGGCCATGTCATGGGTCAATACCCCTCTACAAAGAAGTCAACAAAGTCGGGATCTGTCAGCGTGCCATTGAGGCGGAACTGCCAGCGCGGGCCATACGTCATGGTCTGGTCGATGCGGGTGGCCACCCAGGTGCCGGCGCTGGCGTCCTGGATGGTCACGGCGGTGCGTTTGAGGGTGGTGAAGCTGCCCACCAGGGGGATGCGGATGTCGCCGGTGCCGATGCGGTAGCTGCCGGTGAGCGTGCTGATGTCCAGGTCGTTGATGTATTCCGAGCGGATGGGCGCGGTGATCTGGTAGGACCAGCTGCGCACCACTGGCACGGGTGCCGGGCCGGTGGCGGCCACGGTGATCCGCAGCTTGATCCAGCGGCTGTTGAACTGCGCGGCGGCGCTGCCCCAGGCGCTCCAGGTGACGCCGTCGGCGCTGGTGGCCAGCTCTTGGGTGACGCTGCCGTCTGCGTCGATGGTGCTGCTGACGGCGCCCACCAGCACGGCGCCCAGGTCGCGCGCCGGGGTCTCGTAGTAGACGGGCGTGGTGGGCGCGTAGTTCCAGCGCGTCCATGCGGCCCAGGTGGCGGGCGTGGTGGCCCAGGTGGTGGTGTCGATGGCCTGCAGGATGCCGTCTTGCAGCTGGCAGCCGGTGAGCGTGCCGGCCCAGCCCTCCAGGTGCTCGAAGTATTCGTCGAACACGTCGCCCAGGCGGCGGGCCTGCAGGGTGATGGTCTGCAGCAGATAGGTGGACTTGTTGCCGCTGGTGTCGACCGACTTGCAGGCAAAAGTCCACTCGCCAGAGAGCGGCTGGTTCAGCTCCACCGGGCTGGCGGTGAAGAAGGTGGCAGCGTCGACGAGGGGCGTCATGCTGTCCCAGTCGGGCGATGCGTGCGCGCCGCCCAGGTAGCGGATCTCTGCGCCGCGCCAGTCGATGGGTTTGCTGGCCTCGCTGGCGTAGCCAAACTGGTATTGCCGGGTGCCATCGGGCTGGGCCAAAACCACGAAGGTGTCAAACGGTGGAGGGGCCTCTGTCTTGCCGATGACCTGGTGCTGCACCTGGGTGCCCCAGTCGCCCACGGCCAGGCTGTTGCGGGCACGGGCGCGCACCAGGTAGTAGACGGCGTCTTGCACGTCGGTGATGAGGGCCTGGGTTTCGTTGCCGGATACTTGGACCGATGCCCATTCGCCGGTACTGATCGCCTCGCGGTACTGGATTTCGACCGAGCCGGCCTGGGTGATGCTGGCGTCGTCAATGGTGGGCCAGCTCACGCGCATGCGGCTTTTGACGGTGCCGTCTGCCTGGCGCACCAGTTCGGCGGTGCCGCTGCTGATGGTGAGCGTGCCCACGGGCGGGACGTACCAGGGGGACGGCAGGCCCGTGTTGGCTGCCCCACCTTGCGGGGAAAACTCGGCGTCCAGGGTGTAGATGGATTCGGCGGTTTCTTTGAAGGTGAGCTGCAGCCGGCCGTCTTGCGTCCACTCGCGGGCCATGACCATGAAGGGCTTGGCGGACCAGCCGTAGCGCGACAGGGTGAGGGTGACGTTGTCGAACACCTCGATGGGGTAGGCGCGCAGCTTGAAGGGCAGCACGACGGTGAGCGGGTCGCGGGCGTCGCGCATCATCACGCCGGCAACGTGCAGGGCCTGGGGGGCGTAGCCAATGGCGCTGTACGTGAGGGCCTGGGCCAGTGTGGCGCCGTCGCGGGTGACCAGGGCGGAGCCGATCAGGGGCGTGAGGGTGACTTGCTTGTAGTCTTGCGCCTGGTCCCACATCGTGACGTTGACGGTGTTGAACTTTTGGGCGCGTTCGCGGTGCACGCTGATGCTGATGGGGCGCTGGCTTTCGCTGGCACCGGTGCGCTCGACAACGGCCAGGTCAGAGTCGGCCAGGGCCATGACGGGAGCCGTCCAGACGCCTGCACGCAGGTAGAGCTGGCCGCCGGCAAAGGCCCAGCTGCCGGCCATGGCCTGGGCGAGGTCGTCCATCACGTCGCGGGGTGCTGCGCCAAAGGGCACGGCCAGCGCAGAGCGGTACAGGGCCTGGGTGTCGGTGACGCCGTCGACCACGTAGCCGGTGGAGGTGTCGCAGGCCAGGGCGGCAAGGATGATGCGGTCGTCTTCGTCGGCGCTGACGGTGGCTTTGCCGAATTGCGGGTGCTGGTAGACGTGGCGCAGCTGCAGGGCGGGGTTTTGGCTCCAGGCGATGGTGGGGAGGATGGCGGTGCTGGTGGTGGTGACATTGGGCTTGGGGGTGCTGCCCTGCACCAGCTGGGCTTCGCCAATGTAGAGCTGCTCGCCGGCGCTGAACGTGCCATAGCCGCCAATGAACACCTGGATGGAGGTGTCACCTGGCCGCGTCGTGACGCTCACGGTAAAGCGCTGCATGGATGTGGTGACATCGCAGTTGAAAAAGGTGTCTGCATAACTGGAAAACGATGGGTCCCAGGTGCGGCAGATCAAATTCGCGCTGATGGAGCTGGGCGCCGACAGCCACACGCTGAATGTGTAGGTGGTGCTGGGGAGTGCCGTGACCAGCTGCTCGAGCAGACCGTCGCCGCTGCTCGTGAAGTGGTCGGCGGTGATGGTGCCGTCCCAGTTGGCCACGGCATTGGCGGCTGTCAATGAGCAGTTGTATTTGCCCCAGGTGGCATGGTCGAACTGGCGCGAGTAACGCAGCATGTTCTCGCGCGGGTCATACACCTTCGCACCACGGATGACGGCAGATACCACGGGCAGGCCGTTGGGAAAAGCGGTCTCCGAATACTGGAAGGTGCACACCAGGTAGGCCACGCCGCGGGCACGGTGCGCGGCTGTCCAGGCGTCGGGCAGCAGGGCCATAAGGGCAGCGTCTGCGGCCTGGTCGTCGGCACCCAGTACGGCACGGATGTTGGCATAGCTGCCGTTGTTGGCGTACTGGTAGACCACCGTGGCGCCGGGCGAGGTGGTGACGGTAAGGCCAGAGACTGCGGCGTTGACGTTGACCACGTCGCCATCCGGGCCGGACTGGGTGCCGGTGTAGGCGTAAACGCTGCCGGCAATGGGGGTGTGCGCCAGGGTGGCGATGCCGCTGCCGTTGGCCACCACGGTGGCGGTGAGGCTGCTGGTGATGAGGTAAGGCGCCTCCTGAACGTTGCCGGAGCCGTCGAGGGTGACGGCCTGGTCGTTCAGGTAGATCTGCTCGACCGCGTCGATCTCGTGGCCGGCCAGGGCGACCAGCATGACAAAGGTGGATTTGTTGCTGCCGGTGGACGCGCGGTAGAACACGCTGCCGCCTTTGCGCACGCGCCCCAGCACCAGCTCGCGCGGGGCGACGGTGCTGCTGATGTTGGCAATGCGGTCGACCTGGGCGGCGTTGTATTGCTCGCGGGCTTTGCGCTTGGCTGACTTTTGGGCGCTTGAGGACAGAGCGAGGCCGCCGAGCAGGGTCAACCCGCTGGCCACCAGGCTGGCGTTCATGATCAGGAACGCGCCAGACAGGCCACCGACGGCCGCACCCACCGAGGCGATCACCGGGACGAGAAACTGCGGCATCAGCCAACCCTCCACGCGCACAGCGCATCGGACAGTGGCGCGGAGCACAGCCCACCGGCACCCGGGCCGACCAGCATGCCGTCGCCCAGCATCACGCCCAGGGCGGTGCGCTTGCCCATGGCGACCAGGAGCACGTCGCCCTCCCGCGCGTCGTACACGCCACGGGCCGCACCGAGGGCCCGGCAGGCGATGCCGAACAGATCACCATGGCGGCGGATGGTGCGCAGCGCCTGGCGGGCAGTGCGGTGGCCGCGCAGGCCAGTGGCGAGATCCACGCCGGTGATGGCCAGCACGCAATCTGCTGCGAACAGGGCGCAGTCGTTCACGCCCCAGGCAAAGGGGCGGTGCATGCGCTCGGAGACCAGGGCGTCGAAGTGCAGGCGCCAGTCGGGCAGGCGGTCGATCATCATCGGAAAAAGAACTCCCGCGAGGGCCAGATGACGGGCTGGTCGATCTGGCTGACGACGTACTCAAAGGCGCGGTCGCCGGGGAACAGGGCCTGTTGGTCTGCCTCGGTCAGCGTCACGGGCGTGCCGCGCAGGAGGTCTACGGCGTTGGACTCGGCACTGACGCGGATCTCGGCCTGCAGGCCGTCCTCGCCGATGCTCATGGTGTCGCACTTGCCAAGCCAGTCCGGCGGGGCTTCCAGGACGGTGTAGTCGGTGGTGCTGATGATGGCGGTGCGGATGCGGACAATGGCGCCCTGCACTTCGTCTGCATCATCCAGCGCCAGGGCGATGCGCACGGGGTCGCCGCCGGATAGCACCAGGGTGACGCCCTGCACTTCGCCGGGCTGGTCGGTCACCGGGCTGACGCTGCCCAGGCCGTAGGCGCCGGTGTAGGTGTTGCCGCCGTAGACCAGGTTCCAGTTGGAGCTGTTGAGGCGGATGGTGCCGCTGGTGAAGACCAGCTCGACCAGCTGCACGATGGCGATGGAGCCGCTGGCCAGGGCGGCCAGGACTGGGGCGGCGAGCGATTTCACGCGATGTACTCCCCGAACTCCAGGGAGAGCGCCGAGGCGATGCTGGGGGTGTAGCGCACGCCACTGTCCGACAGCAGGCGGAACAGCGCCGTAGGCCGGTACCAGGTCACAGCGGCGCCGCTGGTGAGGGCCTTGCGCAGGCGGTTGGCAAGGGGCACGGTTATGACGCCAGCCACGGCGGTGCAGTCGGTGGCCACCCGCAGCAGCAGGCCGTCCACGCCGACCAGGTCGCCGGCCAGGTAGGTGCCGGTGCTGGGGGACACGCCGGTGATCTGGATGCTGGATGCGCCCTGCGCTGCCGATGCGTTCAGCGTCTGCGTGCCCCGGGCGGTTCCGGCGGGCGCCTGGTGCTGGAAGTGGTACAGCGCCACCCAGTTGACCTGGCCGCGCATGGACTCGATGAACGCCTCGCGCCACCGGCCATCGGCGGAGGGCGCTTCGGGCAACTCGCAGGAAAGCAGCCAGCGGTCGTTGAGCATGTCGACGGCCTGCTCGGAGCCGCCGAACGGGCTGGCACTGACGCGCTGGTTGGCGGACATGCGCAGCTGGCAAGACCGCACCTTGAAAGCGGCCGGCAGTGTGATCAGGCTCATGCCAGTGCGCCCCCATAGTTCTGGCTGCGCATTAGGCCGCCCTGGATCTGGCGCACCAGCGATTCGTTGGAGCGCTGCAGCATGCTGACGGTGGCGATGTCTCCCACCTGCTGGTTGATGTTGACCACCACGGTGCCGCCAGTGCTTCCGCCCTTGGTGTGATCGATCACTGTCTCCTGCGGGTGCAGCATGGCCATGAATCCGCCCTTGCCGTCCAGACCGCCAGAGCGGGCGCTGCCGCCGGTGTAGCCGCCACCGTCCAAGCTGAAAATGCCGGAAAGCGCCTTGCTGAAGAAGCCGCCCAGCGGCTCGGTGACGGCTTTGCGTACGCTGATGCGCAGGATGTCTTGGCCGATGCCCTTGAGCACATCCTGGAAAGACTTGCCGCCGACGATTGCGTCCTCGAAGGCGCTGCTGAAAGACAAGCCGAGGTCATCCACGACGGACTTGGTCTTTTCGATGGCGTCACCGGTCTCGCCGACCAAGCCCTTGATGGCCTGGATGTACTGCTCGGCGCCGCCCTGCAGGCGCCCGGCGGTGAACTCTTCAGCCAGCAGGGTGACGTCCTCCCGAATGCGGGCGAAGCGCTCTTCGTCGGTGCTAGACAACAGGCCCTTGAGGCGCTCGGCGCGCGGGCCGTTGTCGACACCCTGCGCGATTGCCACTTCGCGGCCGATGCGGATGCGCTCTTCCTGGGCATCGTTGGTGGCCTTCATCGCGTCTTTCAGCTCGCGCTGCTTGTCGATCTCTGCGGCCAGGGCCAAGATGCGGGTGCGCTGGGCTTCGCTGAACCCGTTGGCGCCGGCTTCCGAGATCCGCAGCTGGGCGGTTTGCACTGCGCTCAGCTCCTGCTGCTTTTCAATCGCTTGCTCTAGACTGGAAAGATAGCGATCAAGCTCTGTAGTGATCGGCGTAACAAAATCAGCAGACTTGATTTCGGGCGGCAGTTTTGGTCGGCCTTTTGTTGAGCCACCTGCTGAACCGCCGACAGAGGGAAGTGCAGCACCTGGAACTGGCCCGCCAAAGTCGTCCAGGACTTTGCGGTAGTTCTGCGTGACGCGAATCTGCTCCTTGATGCCAGCGATCTGCGCCTTCGTGTTCGTCACTACGCGCGAATCCTCGGCAAATCCTTGACCGCGCTGGTCCTGCAGCGCCTTTTCCAAGTTCAGCAGAATTTCGGTCTGCTCGGTCAATGCCTTGTTGTTTTTGTACCGATCATCGCCAGTGAAGAGCGTGCGAAAGCCCTCGATCAAGCCGCTTTCTTTAAGCGCTGCAGCCGCTTTGTTGATCCCAGTGACTAGGTCACTGACCAAAAGTCGACTGAGGTCTTGTGCATTCTTCTGCATCTCGAACAGTTGCAGATTGAATTTTTCAGCCTCTGCAACCTGCTCGCTGGTGACCTTGGCTACCAGGCCGCCCTGCTTTGCAAGGTCGGCCAAAAACGGCGCCACCTGTTGAAGGGATTTGCCAAAAAGCTCTTGCGTGAGCCTTGCCTTGTCGCCATCGTCGGCAAAGCCAGAAAGCGCAACTGCTGTTCGTCGAAGCGCCTCAGCCGGATCGAGTTCACGCAGCTCTTTGACACTTAGGCCCAGTCGCTCCATAGCGAGAGCGGCATCGCTGCCAGGCTTTGCGGTGTTCAGGGCCTGATTAAATTTAACCAGGCTGCCAGTGACTGTATCGAGCGTGGTGCCCGTACGTACCGCCACGTCTTCCAGCGCGCTGATGTTCTCGATGCTGGCGCCCGTGGCGTCCTTCACATCGTTCAGGGCATCCAGGGCGTCAATTGTCGAACGGGTGAAGGCCACCAGCCCACCGACGCCAATGCCGGCCACCAGGCCACCCGCTGCAGCCTTGATGACGCCGAACGCGCCGGAGATCTGCGAGGCGGTTTTCTCAGCCGCGCGGGCGGCCTTGCCCATGTCTTGCTCGAAGCTGGCCAGCTTGGCGACCAGGTCGATGGACAGTGTTGCGAGTGCCATGTCAAAGGGTCTTTCGGATGTGTCGCATCAGCTCGATCAGGTGGTGCCAGTCGTCCACCGGGTACAGGGCGGCATAAACAGGCCAGCGCTCGGGGGCCCAGCCCGCACAGAACTCCCAGCAGTGCCGGGCGCGCTCGGCATCAGGGGTCAGCTCGGGCGCCTCACCCGCCAGGCTGGCCAGGAAGCCCGCGCCTTCGGCCTTCTGCGCGTCCTTGTTGGCGCGCTCCCAGCCGATGCGGGCCGTCAGTTTTTTGCGGCTGTATCCTCGACTGCCTGGCGCTCGGCAATGCGCTGCATCAGGGCCTGCAGCAGCTCGCCCTCCCACTCGGGTTGGGCGTCGAAAAGCACCTCAGCGGCGCCGGGCTCGAACTCGAAGGCGTCGTCTGCGGCATGCTCGGGCAGCACATGACGCACGGTGATGCCAGACCAGCCCACCACGGCCTGCACCACCAGCGCGCGGTGGAACCGCAGGCTGGTGGCCGGATCGCGCCGGCGCTTGTCGCCCAGTGCGTCGGCATAGGCGATCGAGCTTTCCAGCTTGGTCGGTGCGCGCATGCGGAAGGTGGCCGGGCCCACCTGGTGCTCGAACTCCCGCGCGGCACGGGCCTTGCGGGCGATGTACTCCAGATCGGCCATGGGTTAGGTCGCGTACTCGGTGGGCAGGGCTGTCATGGCAAAGCCCACAGAGCGGCTGTTGATCTGCCCCGTGTTGATGGTGGGCATGTCGGACATGGTCCAGTAACCGTTGAGGAAGATCTTGCCGCCGTTGGGCAGCGTGAGGCGCATGGCGGTGGGCACGCCTGCCAGTTCGACAGCGCGGATGGTGGCCTGCTGCGCCAGGGTGAGGTCGTCGGCCAGGGTCATGGTGAGACTCAGCGGGCTCTTGGACAGGGGGATCTGGCGCTGACGCAGCTCGTTGAGGAACTGGTAGTCCAGATAGCGGGCTTCGCCGCCTTCGGTGGCAATGGTCAGCACCTGGGCAAGGTTGGTCCAGGCCGTGATCTCGCGCACGGTGCCGATGCCCGTGCCTGCCGGGTAGATCGTGGTGTTGGCGGTGGAGAAACCTTCCAGCGTGATGTCGTTGGTGGCCACGACGCTGGCACGCAGGATCTTGTCGTCCAAGCCGGGCCAGCCGGACGACATCTCCATGATGTCGCCGACGATCACGCCGTGAGCGGCTTCAAGCGTGGCGACTGCCGGGTTGGTGTTGGTGACGGCGGACATGGTCTTTGCCGCGCCGTATGCGGTTGCGATTGCGACGAGGGTGCCGTCTGCGACTACTGCTGCCATGATGGGCTTCCTTTCAGGTCAAGAAAAAAGGCCCTCGAACTGAGGGCCTTGCATATCCGGCAGCGCCGGGAGGGGTTGGGGTGGGTCAGGCCCACCAGTTCACATTCAGAATTGTTCCGTGGGCATCGAGGTCGGTGTCGTACACCGCTGCGCGACCTGGCACGGTCTGGCGCACCACGCCACGGATGGCAGTGGTGACGGCATCGGCCAGCGCATCGGCGCCGGCTCGGGTCTTGGCCCAGCACTGCACATCGATGCTGGCCTGGCTCAGGGGCACGCTGCCGTCGAGGAACTGGACGGGCTGGGTGCTGGTGCGGGCAAACACGACGAAGGGCATGGCGGCGCCCTGCTCTGCCCGGTCGGCAGATACGCGGGTGCCGACCAGGGCGGCCACGGGCGCATCGGCCACCAGCAGCGCGCGGATCTCGGTCTCGGCACTCATGGCTGCACCTTTCCGGTGACGTTGGTCTTGGCGATCCAGCGGCCCACCTGCTCCTGGAAGACGGCCAGGGCGGCCGGCAGCCGGGCGGCAGCGTTGGTCAGGAACGGGCGCGCGGCCATCTTCTTGGTGCCGAAGTTCACGAAGCGCCAGTAAAACGGGTCGTTCTTGGACTTTGCGCCGCGCATGCCGGACTTGGCCGGGCGCACGTTGACGAACACGCCGACATCGCCAGCGTGCCGGGCCACCTTGCTGGTGCGCACCACGATCTGCTTCTTGACCAGGCCGGGCGTGCGGTAGGGGGTGGGCGCCTGCAGCACCGGGGCACTGGCGCGGGCCGTATCGCGCACCAGGCGACCCCCGGCGGCCAGGGCGTTGCGAAGGACGCGTTTGCGCATGGCCTTGGGGATCTCGCGCAGCTTGGCGGCCAGATCGTCGAAGCCGCGGATCTGCTGGGTGTCAACGGCCATCTTTCACCCCCCGCCGGCACAGGAGCCGGGTGCGATCCTTGCGGCCACCGAAGTCGGACACGCTGGTGATGTCGTAGCCCACCCCGCCCCACTGCAGGCGCCAGGTCGTCAAGACGTCTGCACGGTGGCGGATGTGCAGCTCAACCACGTCGTCGTCGCCCATCTGCGCGGCCTGGAATGCCTCGGCGCTGCGTTGGTTGATGCGCCGGGCCCAGACAGTGGCCACGTCCACCCAGGTGATCACGTCCTGGCCCATGGCGTCCTTCACCACGCTGCGGGACTTCAGGGTGACGCGCTGGTCCATGCTGCCGGAATCCATCAGCGGCTCCAGTCCTTGACGGTGTTGAGAAGCACCTGCACGCCGTAGGGGATCTCGGTGAGCGCACCCTTGTCGGCGGCGTTGCGGTTGTCGAAGTACAGCCCGGCGAGCAGGCGCAAGGCCTGGGCGACGGCGCCATCGAGCGTGGTGGCGCCGGCGACGTAGCGGATCTTGACTGCGTTGACGTCGTCGAAGGTGGCCGGCCACTCGGTGCCGACGGCTGGCAGCAGCTCCTGCGGGGTGACGTAGTCGTTGAGGCGGTAGGCGCCAGAGGACAGCACCTGGCTGGCACCGGCTGCGTCCAGATAGGTCACGCTGGTGATCGAGGTGACCGGGCCCCGGGGCAGCGGGATGCCAGCCTCGGGGAAGGCGGCCAGGGCCAGCTCCAGGGTCTGCTGGCCGATGCTGGTGCCGGTGTGGTGCTCGCAGGTGGCACGGGCGGCGGCCAGAGCTGCGGACAGATCCGTATCGGCATCATTTGCCGAGGTCGGTGGGTCGATCTTGCAGTGGCGGCGCAGCTGCTCCAGGCTGAGGGCGGCGGCGGGCGCGGTGATGACTTTTACGGTCATGGGTTTCCTATGTGCACCGGCAGGGGATGGAATCAAACGGTGTTCGCAGCCACAAGCGCCGAATACAGGTCATCCATCGTCCCCAACTCGATCAAACCCTGATCTGCCCGCAGACGCAACTGGTCGCAGTAAACGACGAAATTGCGCAGACTTGCCTGAGTGCTGAAGTGGTGGTGGTAGTTGCCGCAGATCGCGCCCCGCGTGATGCAATCATCCACGTAGGCCCGAATCGTGGATTGGAGGTCCGTGCCGCCGCCATGCGTGTCCATGTTGCTGGGCACGGTCAGCCATTGATTGATTGTCGTACCGAACTGGCCGGTAAGTGCTGCGCCCGACCCGCCGCTAACGATAGCGTTTGCCAGCCGGGGGGTGTAGTCAACCTTGGCAATGCCACTGCTTGCGTAGGTTCCGCTGCCGGTGCGCAAAGTTCCGGCAGTCCGCATCGCCAGCAGCACGGATTCCGTCTCAAGACCAAAACCGCCCTGGTTGGGGGCGTAGTGCCGCCAACCGTTCAGGCCCCAGCCGCGCATCAGCGCCTGCCCGGTGTCGAAATCCGCCTGGATCGCGCTGCTGTCGCTGGCGCTTCCCCGGAAGCGGTATCCCCAGTTTGCCGCAGTGCCTGCGCTGCTGTACGTGATGATGTTCGTGTTGTTGCACGCATCTGCCTCGGTTCGATGGGCGGTGAAGGCCGTCGTTGTGGTGTTCCGCAGCCAAAGCGTAGACCCCACAGAAAGCGGATCGCCGGATGCAGGAACGGGGAAATCCGAGCCGATCAGCGTCACCGCCATTGCCTGATTCCCGGCTACTCCAGAGGTGAACGTGATGTTGTGGGCTGCGCCGGCCGTGATGACGCCGGTCCCGGTGTTCACAGAGGAAATGCCGCCAATCGCCATCAGCGTGAAGCCTGCATTACCAAGCAACCGCAATCCTAGGTTCGTCAGGTTCAGCGGATTGGCGTGCGTCTGGAACCCAATGCACCACCCGTAGGTGTTCTGCAGATCAAGAAGTTGCGCCGACGTGAGAAATCCGCCCGCCGTGTCGCCAACGTGGCGGGTCAGGATGTAGGCCGTGGCCTTGAGGCGAAACGCCTGACATACCGACAGTGCCGAATGCGCGACGCCTGCAGTCAGGGTAATGCCTGACTTGCCCACGAAATCCGCTGCAAGGGTTTGGCGCGGCACGTATTGATCCAGCACACAATCATCGAGCCGCACATAGCCAAACGCACGGGCCGCAGGATCGCGGTACAGGGGGCCGAATACGATGCGGTCAGTCGTGCCATTGACAGCAGGGCGTCCGGTGTTGGTGCAAAGACCTGCAGACTCACGGATGCGAACGTGCGTGAATGGCGTTGTCCCAATCGTAAACGTCCCGCTGGTCCCCCATGCAACTGGTGCCGGGCTGGTCAGAAAATGCCAGCGCCCATCACACGGAACCGATACCGCGAAGTATGCGTAGTTGGTGAACCCAACTTCTGCACCCAAGTCCACAAACAGCGAAGCGGAAGCCTGCCCACTGGCGCGGACGGTAGACATCGCCCAAAAGCCGATTTGGCGCATGGCAGACGACTGCGATCCGGCGTTTGCCGCCGCCAATGCTGTGCCGCCCACGGTACTAATCTGCGCCAGCGCAGTGCCGCCCACAAGTGGCGATGTGTCCAGAGTGTTGGCTGTTCCGCTGTAGCTGCTCGACCAGTCAGCGATCAAGGTGCCTCGCGTTGCTGGCGCTGCCACGTTGTTGGTCAAGTTCAGCGGGGTGGGGAACGTGATGACGGTCCCATCCCCTGACACCAGGGATTGAATTGCCGGGTCATAGCGCACCAGGCCACCTTCATCCGGATCTGGACCGTCAAGGGCGTAGCTGGCAATGTTGGCGGCGACCAGGGCGGCCTCGGTGGAGCCATTGGGCGAGGTGACCACCTGCCCGGCGTAGTACCCGTTCCAGCTCGTCAAAAATCGGACTGTCATTGCTTGCCCTTCCTGGATGATTTGGCCGGCTTGCTGGCCTCGACGTATTTGGCACACTTCACCTGGCTGACGAAGTGTTTGGCCAGCGCGGGATCGCACCGCAAGGTGTCGCCGGGTGAGAATTCGCCCACTTGCGGTGAGCCACCCTGGCGCGTGAACTTGATCTGTACTTGCATGGAATCTCCCCATGAAAAGGGCCCGCCGAGGCGAGCCCTTTCAGTTGGCAGACTGGCTGCTTATGCCGGGGTGAGGTCACCACCGCGCACGGCGGCAGGCTTCTCGGTAGCCAGCGCCAGGCGGCGCTCGGCGCGCAGGGTGATCAGGTTCTTGGTGAAGTTGTCCGAATCGCTGTCAGACATTTCCACCACCACGCCCTCGCGGTTGTAGACCATGTAGGCCTCGCTGAAGCGGCCCACCTGGAACGTGTCGGCAGCCATGCCGATGGCTTGGATGACCGGGATGCCGAACAGGCGGGCCTGGCCGGCTTCGTTGACACTGTAGAGCGTCTGGCCGGCGGCCGTGGTGAACAGCTCGATTTCGATGGTGGCCCAGTCGGCAGGGTTGAGCACCACCGCGTCCGCCGGGTAGCCGGCAGCATACAGATCGGCCATGATCTTGCGGATCAGCACCAGCTTCTTGAGCGTGGAACCCAGGTTGGCGTTGGCGTAACCGTGGGCGGTGAAGTTGCCGGTGTCGTAAGTGCCGCTGATGTTGGGGGCGGTGCCATCACCGACCACCAGCTGCGTGTCCACCTTCTGGTTCACGCCGTAGCGCATGCGGCTGTTGACGTAGGCGGCCAGGGCTGGCGCATCGGCGGCGAGCTGCTTGGAGATCTTGATCCAGTGGGCGACGGTTGAGATCGGCATGTTTACCAGCGTCCAGGTGAGCGAAGACTCAGCTTTTGCGGCGCCTTCTGCGGCCTCGGCTGCCGAGTTCGTGTACACGTTTTCCTTCGTGAACTCGATGGCGTTGCTGGTGGTCGTAGTGCTGGGCAGCAGGGCCTCCATGCTGAACGGCAGCATGGCGCCGCCCACGATGTTGGTACGGCGATCTGGGGCGACGTTGGTGTCGGAGCCGGTCAGAGTGTTTTTCACCTCGACGCGGAGCTTGGACATGTTGCCGCCGGCAAAATCGGCATAGCGTGCGTTCTTGATGAACTGCTCGCCCCAGGACGTGTCGGGCTTTTGCTCAGGACCGGCGGTGCCCTTCTGCTCGATCTGCAGTAGGCGATCGGCCAGCTCGCGCTGCTGGGTGCCGATGTTCTCCAGGGCGGTCTTGGTATCGCTGGACACGCGGCCGACCGTGTCCACCTGGCCGGCGGCTTGCTCGTCCATGGCCTTGAGCTTGGCTTCGATGCCGTCCAGGCTTTTCATCACCAGCTCGATGGAGCCGGCAGCGACCATGCCCAGGCCGGCCATGGCTTCGGCATGCGGTGCCAGGAGGGCGTGCACGTCGATGCCGATGGCTTGCGCACCGGCAGAGACCAGCGCGAGAGCGGCGGCCATGGCCACCAGGAAGATGCGGGATGTTTTCATGTCAGTCTTTCAGAGGTTGGGTTGGGTTTTTCCAGCGATGCGGTCGATGCGCTGGTACAGCGTTTTCATCATCTCGGCCTCTGCTGCACCAGGTTCCCCCTGAACGAACAAAGCCTTGACACGGGCCACCAACGCGGAGGCGGCTCCCTTGGACATGCCGGCTACATCCCGCAGCAGGCTCTCCAGATCTCGTACAGATTCGATCTCGCCAATGCAGGCGATCAGATCGGCGCCGCCCTTGACGCTGGTGGCGTCGATCCGCGCGGCGTTATCTGCCGGGAAGACCACAGGCGACACTTCCATCAGATTCGACCAGCGGCGGATCACCCGGCCGTTCTCGGTTTCGTCGTAGTCGCCCTTCTTGACGTAGCCGCCAATGGACAAGCCATCGAGCGTGCCGTGCTTCATGGCGGCGCGTACGTCGGCAGACAGGGACAGGCCCGGAGTCAGCTCGCCCTCGACCAGCAGGCCGTGATCGTCTTCGGTGGCCTTGATGTACTTGCCGATGGGCATGTCCCAGGAGTGGTTGAAGAACATTTTTGGCTTGCCATGGGTGCGCAGGGTAGACTCGAAGGCACCTTTGACGATGGTGTCGCCATAGGAGTCAACACCGCCGAACACCGACGCATAGCCGACGAAGCGGCCACTGTCGCCGTCCATCTTGAGCGATACGTCTTGCAGCTGCAGAGTTTTGCGGATCAGCATTGAATCACCTCACATCATCATCAGGACCAGGCAGTCGTCGTCGTCATTGCGGATGGCAATGGGCTGGGCTTCGTAGTCGTTGAACCGGTCGACCTCGTAGCGGTTGCGCTTGCGGGTGCTGCCAGACCCACGGCGAACTGGCTCGAGATCTGGCTGGAAGGCCGGCGCACCAGGCGCCGGCCGATCCTCATGGTTCAGACGCCGATCAGTTGTTGTCCAGCTTGGCCCGCAGCAGGGCGCCCAGGCTGGTGGTGCCGGCGTTCTCGCGCTGGGAGTTCTGGCTCAGGGTGGCCATGGCTTCCTGCTGGTCGGCGGCATCCTTGGCCTTGATGGACAACTGGATGTTGCGGGTCTTGCGATCCACGTTGACGACCACGGCGGTGACTTCGTCGCCTTCCTTGAGCACGTTGCGCGCGTCTTCGACGCGGTCACGGCTGATCTCGGAGGCACGCAGGTAGCCGATGACGTCCTGGCCCAGGTCGATCTCGGCGCCCTTCGGATCCACTGTCCGGACCCTGCCGGTCACGACCTGACCCTTGTCGTTCACGCTGACGAACGTGGTGAACGGGTCGGAGTCGAGCTGCTTGATGCCCAGGGAGATGCGCTCGCGGTCCACATCGACGGCCAGCACCAGTGCTTCGACGTCCTGACCCTTCTTGTAGTTGCGCACGGCCACGTCGCCCGGCTCGTTCCAGCTGAGGTCGGACAGGTGCACCAGGCCGTCGATGCCGGCAGCCAGACCGACGAACACGCCGAAGTCGGTGATCGACTTGATCGGGCCCTTGACGCGGTCGCCGCGCTTGGTGTTCTGCGCGAATTCCTGCCACGGGTTGGCCTTGCACTGCTTCATGCCCAGGGTGATGCGGCGCTTGTCTTCGTCGATCTCGAGGACCATGACTTCGACTTCGTCGCCCAGGGAGACGATCTTGCTGGGGGCCACGTTCTTGTTGGTCCAGTCCATCTCGGAGACGTGCACCAGGCCTTCGATGCCGGGCTCGAGTTCGACGAACGCGCCATAGTCGGCGATGTTGGTGATCTTGCCGAACATGCGCGTGCCCTGCGGGTAGCGGCGGTTGACGCCCATCCAGGGGTCGTCGCCCATCTGCTTGAGGCCCAGCGAGACGCGGTTCTTCTCGGTGTCGAACTTGAGGATCTTGGCGGTGATTTCCTGGCCGGCGGTGACCACTTCGCTCGGGTGGCGGACACGGCGCCAGGCCATGTCGGTGATGTGCAGCAGGCCGTCGATGCCGCCGAGGTCGACGAATGCGCCGTATTCGGTGATGTTCTTGACGACGCCCTGGACCACGGAGCCTTCCTTCAGGGTCTGCATCAGCTTGGCGCGTTCTTCGCCCATGCTGGCCTCGACCACCGCACGGCGCGACAGCACGACGTTGTTGCGCTTGCGATCGAGCTTGATGACCTTGAATTCCATGGTCTTGTTCTCGTACGGAGACAAGTCCTTGGTGGGGCGGGTGTCGACCAGCGAACCGGGCAGGAAGGCGCGGATGCCGTTGACCAGCACGGTCAGGCCGCCCTTGACCTTGCCGCTGGTGGTGCCGGTGACGAACTCGCCGGATTCGAGCGATTTCTCGAGGGACATCCAGGAGGCCAGGCGCTTGGCGGTGTCGCGGCTGACGATGGTGTCGCCGTAGCCGTTTTCCATGGCGACGATGGCCACGGAGACGAACTCTCCGACCTGCACTTCGAGTTCACCCTTGTCGCTCTTGAATTCGGACAGCGGCACGTAGGCTTCAGATTTCAGCCCGGCGTTGACCACCACGAAGTTGTGTTCGATGCGCACCACTTCTGCGGTGACGACCTCGCCGATGCGGGTTTCCGAGCGTTTCTGGGATTCTTCGAACAGGTCGGCAAAAGATTCAGACATTGCGTTGTGCGGATGTACCGCAGGGTTAAGTTGTTGAACCACACGGCCAGTGCGCAATAGAAGGCGCGAGGGGAGCCGTGGGGACCATTGCCAGGGCGGGCAGCCCGGGCGCTTCAGCCAGCAGGCTTTACGGGGTGCGTAGCGCCTGCCTGCCTTCCCACCATCGAAGCACGGTCTCGACGGATGTTTCGACCGTCAGGTCCGAGTTGTCCAGCAAGAAGGCATCCTGCGCAGGCTTCAAGGGTGCGGTGCTGCGGGACGAATCCCGGGCGTCGCGTGCCTCCAAGTCGGCGCGAAGAGCGGCGAGTGTAGTTGAAATGCCCTTTGAAATCAACTGTTTATGGCGCCTTTCCGCGCGTTTTGCAGCACTTGCCGTCAGAAACACCTTGAGTGGCGCCTGCGGGAAGATGACGGTGCCCATGTCGCGGCCGTCCGCGACCAGGCCGGGAAGGCGCCGGCGGGCGTGCTGCAGGTCGATCAGGGCGGTGCGCACCCGCGGCAGGATTGACACGCGGGAAGCGTTCATGCCCATGGCCTCGCTGCGGACCGTGTCGCTGACGTCCTCGCCAGCCAGGAAGATCTGGCCAGGGCCGAAATGGATGTCCAGCGTCGGGACGAGGTGCGCGATGGCTTCCTCACCGCTGCCATCCAGGTGGATGCCTGCGCGCGCGGCGGCCAGCGCCGTGATCCGGTACAGCGCCCCGGAGTCCAGGAAGTGGTAGCCCAGGCGGCGGGCCAGTTCTGCGGCCAGCGTGCCCTTGCCGGACGCGGTGGGGCCATCGACGCAGATCACCGGAATCGCGGTCTGCGGCGTGGCAACGACCGAAAACAGCGCCTCGAAATAGTCCGGGAAGGTCTTGGCCACGCACTTCGGGTCTTCGATGCGCACCGCCAGCCCGGCAGGATTGAACGCCGCCAGCGAAAAGCACATCGCCACGCGGTGGTCGTCGTAGGTGTGGATGCTTGCGCTGCGCCAGTCGGCTGCCGTGGCGGGGGGCGTCACGCGGATGTAGTCGGCGCCTTCGTCGACGGTGGCGCCGAGCTTTCGCAGCTCGCAGGCCATCGCGGCAATGCGGTCGGTTTCCTTGACACGCCAGCTGGCGATGTTGCGCAGCGTGGTGGTGCCCCGGGCATACAGGGCCATCACGGCCAGCGTCATGGCGGCATCGGGGATGTGGTTGCAGTCCAGGTCGATGGCCTTCAGTACCGCGCCATCGCTTGTGTCGCCACGCGACACCTGCAGCCAGTTGGGCCCGCTCTCGATCTGCGCACCCATCTGCCGTGCGGCATCGATGAAGCGGATGTCACCCTGGATGGAGTCTGCGCCGACACCCTGGATGCGGATGCCGCCGCTGGCCGACGGCGCGATGGCGCCGAGTGCGATGAAGTAGCTGGCCGAGGAGGCGTCCGCCTCCACATGCAGCACACCGGGCGAGCGCAGCCGGCAACCGGCCGGGATCACGAACCGCTGCCAGCCTTCGCGGTGCACCACCACCCCGAAGCGTGCCAGCAGGTTCAGCGTGATCTCGATGTAGGGGCGCGAGATCAGCTCCCCCTGCACATCGATGATGATGTCCTTGCGGGCGACCAGGGGCAGCGCCATCAAAAGCGCGGTGAGGAACTGGCTGGATACATCGCCCCGCACCCGGATGGGCGCCCCCAGCGCCAGGGCGGGCTGGCCGATGCGCAGGGGCGGGTACCCCTCGCGTTCGAGGTACTCGACTGCGCAGCCGAGCTGGCGCAGGGCGTCGACCAGGTCCCCGATCGGACGCTCGTGCATGCGCGCGATGCCGCGCAGTGTGTGGTCGCCCCCCAGCACCGCAAGCGCCGCGGTCAGGGGGCGCATGGCCGTGCCGGCATTTCCCATGAACAGCTCGGCGGGCTCCGGCAGCAGTTGTCCGCCCGTGCCTTCGATGGTGACGGTGTTGCCGTCCTGGGCAATGGCGCAGCCCAATGTGCGCAGCGCCGCGAGCATCACGCGCGTGTCGTCGGAATCCAGCAGGTCGTGCAGCGTGGTGGTGCCGGAGCACAGGGCGGCGAGCAGCAGGAGCCGGTTCGAGATGCTCTTGGAGCCCGGCAGCAGGACACTGCCTCCCGCGCTGGCCAGTGGCGGGATGTCGAGGAAGGCGGTGGCGAACATTACTTCTGCTGCCTGGACATGCTACAGTTCGCGCGGGTGGCACTGGCGTTTTCGATCTGTTCGAGCAGCGCCTCGCCATTGCCGCTGGAGATCATCAGTTCCAGCGATTGCAGGTTGCGCTGGAACATGCGCGACTGGTTGAGCAGTTCCTCGCGGTTGGACAGCATCACGTCGCGCCACAGCGTGGGGTCGGCCGCGGCGATGCGGGTGAAGTCGCGAAAGCCTGGCCCCGCGAGCGACAGGAAGTCCTTGCCCAGCGGCTGCCCCGAGATGGCATTCATGAGGGCGAAGGCGATCAGATGGGGCAGGTGGCTCACCGCGGCGAATGCAGCGTCATGCGACTCCGGGCTCATGGTGACCACCCGGCAGCCAAGCGCCGACCAGACATCCACCGCCTTTTGCAGCTGGACCCGGTTGGTGCGGTCAATGGGCGTCAGCACGACCTGGCGGCCCATGTACAGGTCGGCATCGGCGTTCTCGACGCCGGACACTTCCTTGCCGGCGATCGGATGCGCCGGCACGAAGCAGTCCACCTGCTCGCGCAGCGCGCGCCGGGCCGCGTCGATGACATCGCGCTTGGTGGAGCCGACATCCATGATCAGCATGCTGGGGGTGACCAGGTGCTTGATGGCCTTGAAGGTGGCTTCGGTCGAGGCGACCGGCACCGCGATCAGCACGATGTCGGCGCCCGACACCGCCAGCAGGGCAGAAGGTGCCTCGACATCGATGACGCCCATCTGCCGGGCGCGCTCCGTGGTGGAGGGCGACTTGCTGTAGCCGACCACCCGCTTGACCAGGCCGGCGCGCTTGAGCGCAAGCGCGAACGAGCCGCCCATCAGGCCGCATCCGATCAGGCCGAGTTGCTCGAACATCAGTGTCCCCCGACCGGGTAGGTACCCAGCACCTTGTAGAACGCGCACAGGCCCTGCAGGTCCCTGAGTGCCTGCGCGACATGGGGCTGCGAGGTGTGGCCCTGGATGTCCAGGTAGAAGTAGTACTCCCACTGGCCGGAGCGCGCCGGACGGGATTCGAAGCGGGTCATCGACACCTCATGCTGCTTGAGGGGGACCAGCAGGTCGTGCACGGCCCCTGGCCGGTTGGGCACCGATACGATCAGGCTCACGCAATCGTGGCCGGTGGGCGCGGGCGCCTGCATCTGGTGGGGCAGGCAGACCACCGCAAAACGGGTGCGGTTGAAGGCGTCGTCCTGGATGGCATGGGCGGCAATGTGCAGGCCGAACTCGGAGGCCGCACGGTCGCCGGCGATGGCGGCCCAGGCCGGGTTGGTGGTGGCCAGGCGGGCGCCTTCGGCATTGCTCGATGCGGTGCGGCGCTCCACATCGGGCAGGTGGTTGTTCAGCCACCCCTGGCATTGCGCCAGCGCCTGCGGATGCGCGTAGATGGCCTCGATGCCCGCGAGCGAATCGGATTGGCGCAGCAGGTTGTGGCGCACCAGCAGGCTGGTCTCGCCCACCACCTGCAGCGGCGTGTTGAGGAACAGGTCGAGCGAACGCGAGACCACGCCCTCGGTGGAGTTTTCGACCGGCACCACGCCGAATTCGGCGCTGCCGGAGGCGGTCGCCCGGAACACCTCGTCGATGCTGCTGCACGGCACCCGTTCGATGCTGGAGCCGAAATACTGGAAGGTGGCCTGTTCGCTGAAGGTGCCGGCAGGGCCCAGGAAGGCGACTCGCTGCGGCGCTTCGAGCGCGCGGCAGGCCGACATGATTTCACGCCAGATCGGCGCCAGGCTGGCGGAACGGATCGGGCCGGTGTTGCGCTCCTGCAGGCCACGGATCACGGCGGCCTCGCGTTCCGGCCGGAACACCGGCGAGCCTTCCTGGCGCTTGATGTGGCCGACCTCGTTGGCGAGAGCGGCGCGCCGGTTGAGGAGTTCCAGCATCTGCGCATCGACTGCGTCGATGTGCTGGCGTAGTTCTGGCAGGGTCTTGGTCATGGGCTTGGTGGATGCTGCGCGTGGCGTGTCAGGCGCTGGTCTTCTCAAATTCTCGCATGTAGTCGGCCAGCGCCTGGACACCGGCCAGTGGCATGGCGTTGTAGATGCTGGCCCGCATGCCGCCGACGGACTTGTGCCCCTTGAGCGACAACAAGCCCCGGCTCGCGGCACCGGCCAGGAAGGCCGCATTGCGGCTTTCGTCCTTCAGGAAGAAGGGGACATTCATGCGCGAGCGGCAGTCCGCGGCGACCCGGTTCTCGTACAGGCCGGAGCGGTCGATCGTGTCATAGAGCAGCCGGGCCTTGGCGATGTTGCGCGCCTCCATGGCCGCAATGCCGCCCTGGCGCTTGAGCCATGCGAACACCAGGCCGGCGATGTAGATGGCATAGGTGGGCGGCGTGTTGTACATCGACTGGTTGTCGGCCACCAGTCGGTAGTCGAACGCGCTGGGGCAAATGGGCAGGGCATGGCCGATCAGGTCTTCGCGCACCACCACCACTGTCAGGCCGGCAGGCCCCAGATTCTTCTGGGCACCGGCAAAGGCCAGGCCGACGCGCGTCCAGTCCACCGGGCGGGAGGCCACATGCGAGGAGAAGTCGATCACCAGGGGCGCGTCGCAGCCCAGCGCACGCAGGTCGGGCAGGCTGTGGAACTCCACCCCATGGATGGTCTCGTTGCTGCACACATGCACGTAGCTGGACTGCGGATGCAACTGCCAGCTTGATGGCTGGGGAAGGGTGGTATGCGCGGTTTCGGCATTGCTGGCGGCGACCCTCGCCGTGCAATACCTGGCAGCCTCCTTCAGCGATTTCTGGCTCCAGCTCCCAGTGACGACGAAATCGGCCTGTGCCGGGGCATGGGCCCGGCGCGCGCAGAGATTCAGAGGCACGATCGCGTTCTCGCCCAGACCGCCGCCCTGCATGAACAGGATGCGGAAGTCCGGCGGGATGGCCAGCAATTCGCGCAGCCCTGCTTCGGCGCCTTCGTAGATCGCGATGAACTCCTTGCCGCGGTGGCTCATCTCCATCACGCCCATGCCGCTGGAACGGCCACTGGAATCGTGCCAGTCGAGCATGTCGGCCGCTGCCTGCGCCAGCACTTCCTCGGCGATCGCGGCGGGGCCGGCAGAAAAGTTGTAGGGTCGCTGCATCGCAGGAGTGTCGGGGTCGTGTTCAGCCCTGGTGGGGCCCGTGCAACGCGCCGGGCCGCCTATTCGCCGACGCCGTCGCCGGCATCATCACCCTCGCCGACATTGGCATCGTTCTCGACGATGCGCTGCAGGCCACTGAGCTTGGAACCTTCGTCGAGCCCGATCAGAGTGACGCCCTGCGTGGCGCGGCCGAGTTCGCGGATCTCGCTGACTCGGGTGCGGACCAGCACGCCCTTGTCGGTGATGAGCATGATCTCGTCATCGACATGCACCAGCGTGGCGGCGACCACCTTGCCATTGCGCTCGCTCTGCTGGATGGCGATCATGCCCTTGGTGCCGCGGCCGTGGCGCGTGTATTCGGTGATGCTGGTGCGTTTGCCGTACCCATTTTCGGTGGCGGTCAGCACCGACTGGGCTTCGTCCTCGGCCACCAGCATCGCGATCACGCTCTGGCCATCATCGAGCATCATTCCGCGCACGCCGCGCGCGGTGCGGCCCATCGGACGCACGTCGTCCTCGTCGAAGCGCACGGCCTTGCCGCCGTCGGAGAACAGCATCACGTCGTGGGCGCCGTCGGTCAGCGCGGCGCCGATCAGGAAGTCGCCCGGATCCAGGTCGACGGCGATGATGCCAGCCTTGCGCGGATTGCTGAATTCGTCGAGCGCGGTCTTCTTGACGGTGCCCATGCTGGTGGCCATGAACACGAAGTGGTCGGACGGGAAACTGCGGTTCTCGCCGGTGAGCGGGAGCACCACGGTGATCTTTTCACCGTCCTGAAGCGGAAACATGTTCACGATGGGGCGTCCGCGCGAGCCGCGCGATCCCTGGGGCACCTCCCAGACCTTGAGCCAGTACAGCCGGCCGCGGTTCGAGAAACACAGGATGTAGTCGTGCGTGTTGGCGATGAACAGCTGGTCGACCCAGTCGTCTTCCTTGGTGGCGGTGGCCTGCTTGCCACGCCCTCCGCGTTTCTGCGCCCTGTATTCGGACAAGGGCTGGCTCTTGATATAGCCACTGTGGCTCAGCGTGACGACCATGTCGGTCGGCGTGATCAGGTCTTCGGTGCTCAGGTCGTAGGAGCTGTGCTCGATCTCGCTGCGGCGCAGGCCGAGCTTGGTCTGGCCGAATTCCTGCTTGATATGACTCAGCTCGTCGCCGATGATGGCGGATACCCGCTGCGGCTTGGCCAGGATGTCGAGCAGGTCCTCGATCTCGGCCATGACTTCCTTGTATTCTGCGACGATCTTGTCCTGTTCAAGACCGGTCAGGCGCTGCAGACGCATCTGCAGGATTTCCTGGGCCTGGGTTTCGGACAGGCGGTAGAGACCGTCGCTGCCCATGCCGAATTCGCGCTCCAGGCCGTCGGGGCGGTAGTCGTCGGCATTCACCACGCCGCCATCGGCCCGGGTGCGGGTCAGCATCTCGCGCACCAGCCTGCTGTCCCAGGGGCGGCTCATCAGCTCGACCTTGGCCACCGGGGGGGTGGGCGCGTTGCGGATGATCGCGATGAAGTCGTCGATGTTGGCCAGCGCCACCGCCAGGCCTTCCAGCACGTGGCCGCGCTCGCGGGCCTTGCGCAGGTTATAGACCGTTCGCCGCGTGACCACCTCGCGCCGGTGGTCGAGGAAGACCTCGATCATGTCCTTCAGGTTGCACAGCTTGGGCTGGCCGTTGACCAGCGCCACCATGTTGATGCCGAAGGTGTCCTGCAGCTGGGTCTGCTTGTACAGGTTGTTCAGCACGACCTCGGGCACTTCGCCGCGCTTGAGCTCGATCACCAGGCGCATGCCGGATTTGTCGCTCTCGTCCTGGATGTGGCTGATGCCCTCGATCTTCTTCTCGTGCACCAGCTCGGCCATGCGCTCCTGCAGGGTCTTCTTGTTGACCTGGTAGGGGAGCTCGTCGACGATGATGGCCTGGCGCTGGCCCCGGTCGATGTCCTCGAAATGGCACTTGGCCCGCATCACGACACGGCCACGGCCGGTGCGGTAACCGTCCTTCACGCCGTTGATGCCATAGATGATGCCGGCGGTGGGGAAGTCCGGCGCGGGGATGATCTCCATCAGCTCGTCGATGGACGCAGCGGGGTGCCTGAGCAGGTGCAGGCAGGCGTCCACCACCTCGTTGAGGTTGTGCGGCGGAATGTTCGTCGCCATGCCCACCGCAATGCCGCCGGAGCCGTTCACCAGCAAATTGGGCAGCTTGCTCGGCAGTACCAGGGGCTCTTTCTCGGAGCCGTCGTAGTTGGGCCCGAAGTCGACGGTTTCCTTGTCGATGTCGGCCAGCATCTCGTGGGCGATCTTGGCCAGGCGGATCTCGGTGTAGCGCATGGCGGCGGCGCTGTCGCCGTCGACCGAGCCGAAGTTGCCCTGGCCGTCCACCAGCATGTGACGCATCGAGAAATCCTGCGCCATGCGCACGATGGTGTCGTAGACCGACTGGTCGCCGTGGGGGTGGTACTTGCCGATCACGTCACCGACGATACGGGCCGACTTCTTGTAGGCGCGGTTCCAGTCGTTGTTGAGCTCGTGCATCGCGAACAGCACCCGTCGGTGCACCGGCTTGAGGCCGTCCCGGGCATCGGGCAGCGCACGCCCGACGATCACGCTCATGGCGTAATCGAGGTAGCTCCGCCGCATTTCCTCTTCGAGACTGATAGGCAGGGTTTCTTTGGCGAACTGGGTCATGCGGGGGCTTTTCGACGGAAAGTGCGATTTTAGGGGCAAGCTGCTGTCGTGAATGGGCAACACATCGGGCCGATCAGCATCTCCTCCTACAAGCGCCGATCCTGTCCATGCTTGTGGCATCAAATGTGTATGGCACAATACATCGCATGCCTCAGGTGGCGGTCACCTTGGGCTCTCAACACCTCGCAGCGCCGCTGCGGTTTTTGTCTCACTGAGGAGAAATATGAAGAAACTGAACAAAGTGGCAATGTTGTTCGCAACGGCAGCACTCGCCACCGCGGCTGGCGCACAATCGATCGACAACTGGCGCAACAACGCCAACGAGCTGGTCTGGAAGAACGGCACCAACGAACTTTGCTGGCGCGATTCCTTCTGGACGCCGGCCACCGCCGCCGCTGGCTGTGATGGCGCCATCGCTCCTGCTCGCGCCGCTGCCCCGGCACCGGCCCCAGCGCCTGCTGCCCGGCCTGCTGCCCCTGCCCCTGCTGCTGCCGCACCGGCCGCGCGCCCCGCAGCGCCAGCGGCCGCCGCCCCCGCTGCCCGTCCGGCTGCTCCTGCTGCTTCTGCTGCCCAGCCGCCGGCCGCCACCAAGGTGACATACGCGGCCGACGCCTTCTTCGACTTCGACAAGTCCGTTCTGAAGCCCGAAGGCAAGGCCAAGCTCGACGACCTGGTCGACAAGGTCAAGGGCATCAACCTGGAAGTCGTGATCGCTGTCGGCCACACCGACTCCGTGGGTGCCGATGCCTACAACCAGGCTCTGTCGGTTCGTCGCTCGGAAGCTGTGAAGGCGTACCTGGTGTCGAAGGGCATCGAGCGCAACCGCGTGTACACCGAAGGCAAAGGCGAGAAGCAGCCAGTGGCTGACAACAAGACCGCCGAAGGCCGCGCGAAGAACCGCCGCGTGGAAATTGAAGTGGTCGGCACCCGCGCCCGCCGCTAAGCAGCCTCTGATGCATTCGGGCCACCTTGGGTGGCCCTCGGAAACCCCGCTTCGGCGGGGTTTCCTGTTTCTGGCCCCTGGTCTTGATCGGCGTTGCCACGCCGATCCTGCCAACTGCGCATAATCCAGCCATGCCCACCACCTCCAATGTCGATCCGGCCGAACTGGCCAAATTCTCCGATCTGGCCCACCGCTGGTGGGACAAGCAGAGCGAGTTTCGCCCCCTGCACGAGATCAACCCCTTGCGGCTGGACTGGATCGCGCAACTGTGCCCGATGCCAGGCAAACAGGTGCTCGATGTGGGGTGCGGTGGTGGCATCCTGGCCGATGCGATGGCACGCCGGGGGGCCGAGGTGCTGGGCATCGACCTGGCCACCAAATCCTTGCGGGTCGCCCAGTTGCATGCCCTGGAGGCGCAGACCCCCAACGTGGTGTACCGGGAGGTCAGCGCCGAGACGCTGGCTGCCGAGCAACCCGGATCCTTCGACGTGGTCACCTGCATGGAAATGCTGGAGCATGTGCCGGACCCTGCCTCCATCGTGCGTGCCTGTGCCACGCTGGTGCGGCCTGGCGGCTGGGTGTTCTTCTCGACGATCAACCGCAACCCCAAGTCCTTCGTCTTCGCGATCGTGGGCGCCGAGTACGTCCTCAACCTGCTTCCGCGCGGGACCCATGCCTATGCCAAGCTGATCCGCCCCAGCGAACTGGCCCGCGCCTGCCGCGATGCCGGTCTGGAATTGCGCCATACCCGCGGCATGCAGTACAACCCGCTGACCCGGCGTTACTGGCTCGACGGCGACACCAGCGTCAACTATCTGTTTGCGACGCAGCGACCGGCCACACCCGCCGCCTGAGGCCATGACCCGGTTTTCCCATGTCCGGGCGGTGCTGTTCGATCTGGACGGCACCCTGGTCGACAGCGCGCCGGATCTGGGTGCCGCCGCAGACCGCATGCGTGTGGCGCGCGGTCTTTCGCCGCTGGCCTCGTCGCATTACCGTCCGCGCGCTGGTTCCGGCGCGCGTGGCATGCTGGCGGTGGCATTCGGCATCGATCCTGAACATGCCGACTACCCGGCCATGAAGGATGAGTTTTTCTTCCATTACGAGCGCTGCATGATGGACACCATCAGCCCGTTCGAAGGTGTTGCGCCGCTGGTGGCAGATCTGTCGCGCCGGGGCCTGGTCTGGGGCGTGGTGACCAACAAGTCGGCCCGATATGCCGAGCCCCAGACCCGTGCCATCGACCTGTTCACGACGGCATCTGTGCTGGTGTGCGGCGACACCACGCCCCACACCAAGCCGCATCCGGCGCCCTTGCTGGAGGCAGCGCGGCGCATCGGAATGGACCCGTCCCATTGCCTTTATGTGGGCGACGACCACCGCGATATCCTGGCGGGGCGGGCCGCAGGCATGTCGACCGTCGCCGCCACCTATGGTTATCTCGGGCAGGTGGCCGACCCCCTGCAGTGGGGGGCGGACGCGGCAATTAAATCTCCGCTCGGTCTCTTGGAATTGCTGGCCCCGGCCTAAAATGACCGGTGAGGGGCTGCACTGGTTTCGACGTGGGTACGGAATCGCTGTGGTGCATGTCGAGCTGAATGCGCTCGTAAAACAGATTCAAACAAACTAACTGCAAACGACGAACGTTTCGCACTCGCTGCTTAAACACCAGTGAGCCTTACAACGGCAGGCCGGTGGGCCGGGCAAGGGTGTCGTGACCGCAAGGTCCTGATGTCCAGGCTGTAAGGTTATTCACATCGGCTGGCTCCTGACCGGGTACCTTGGTTGGGGGCGAGACAATAGGGTGCTGGCGTCCTGGGTAGCGTGTGGCTGCGCGACACAGGTGGCGAGACTCAAATCAGACCACTAAACATGTAGATCTGCTCGAAGATGGCTTGCGGACGGGGGTTCAAATCCCCCCAGCTCCACCATATATCAAATCCAACCGGTCATACGGTTGGATTTTTTTTGGTGCGCCCAGCATGGGCGCACTCCTGCGGGTGCAAGTCTCGCCGTAAGTTGATCACAGCGAACGAAGTGAAGCGCAACTGCATGAGGGCGACCGAGTGTGGGAAGGAAGCGTGGAGCA
>Ga0247831_1002364_pt1 | contig 30793 bp, 24 predicted proteins | sample LaCruzMarch2015__9_FD_192406 | JGI IMG/M metagenome (GOLD analysis project Ga0247831, IMG submission 192406) | Freshwater microbial communities from meromictic Lake La Cruz, Castile-La Mancha, Spain - LaCruzMarch2015_1m | ecosystem: Environmental > Aquatic > Freshwater > Lake | place: Spain...
AACTTATGCCTAGAAAATAAAGATATTTGATACTCGAAGCTTGCGTTGAAACAGCCGATCAGGCTGTTTTAGCTGAACAAAATGGGGCAGATAGAATTGAACTCTGCTCCCACCTCGAATGGGATGGCTTAACGCCTTCCGATGATTTGTTGAATGAAACCCTTTCCCGGATCTCCATTCCCATTATGGCTATGGTGAGATCCAGGAAAGGTGATTTCGTTTATTCTTCAGAGGATATATTCGATATGAAAGTTTCCGCTTCATTTTTTAAGGATATCGGCGTCAAGGGTATCGTTTTCGGAGGCCTTTTGAAGAATAATGAAATTGATTTTAATTCCCTTGATAAAATCTCAAATGCGGCCGCAGGCCTTCCTCTTACTTTTCATAAAGCCATAGATTTAACTCCGGATCCTTTGAAATCCTTGATGACTCTTGCCAAAGAAAAGATGGTTTCAACCGTTCTATCCTCCGGAGGACCTGGCTCAGCATGGGACAATAGATTGGTCCTAAAGGAAATGGTTGCCTTTGGAAAAGATAATAATGTAACTGTTTTGGTGGCCGGGGGCGTTCGCTATGATAATCTGCCAGCCTTGCACGAGTTTTTACACGCAACGGCCTATCATGGTAGAAGAATAGTACCCAATATTGGTTGAAAACCAATATTTACCACCATAGAAATGAGGATTCTTCAGCATAGAGGGTAATTTCCATGTTTACAATGCCCAGGGAAGAAAAAGAATGGCTTATCCATCTAGGGATGGTCTCATCTTCCATTTTCCGCCAGGTAATAACGCTTCCTTCTTCCTTTTCGTTTTTATAGACAATGGGCGTATTAATTTCTTTTTTTGAGAATACATCAGGGAAAAAATCTATCGAAAATGGTCCTGAAACAACTTTTCTAAAAGATGAAAATCGGTAGATACTTCTTGTATTGTCCGTAAATAACCATTTTTCTGCATAGATAATCTGATAGGTCAGGTCCGCATAAAAAATATATTGTTTAGTGTCAGGGTTTAAATAAATCTTTCCTTCTAAAGGTGTTTTTCGTCCTTTTTTGGAAACTAAATGCCCTTTAACTCTTATCCGAAGACATGGCCCATCAACATACAGCGTTTTTGCTATAGAAACAGCTTGTTTTCTAACCTTATTTGCTCCGAGGGAATCAAGTAGTATAAAGATGAATACAATCCAAAGTAAGGAAGTTATAAGAAGTATCATGGTTATTTTTAAAATATAAGCTTAAAAAATCATAGATCTTTTGCGTGTAATAAAGAAAAGATATCTGGGAATTTCTCCATCGTTGGTATAGGAAAATAAAGAAGATGAACAATAACGACAGGTAATATTTCAATATCTGGCCTTCCAATACATTCAAAAATGCAGTTTTTGTCCCAGCCACTTATTTCAGCTAAGGTTTCCCACCAAGATTCTTCCCCTTCCGGCCATTTTCTGTCCGCATTTTGCGCTATGTAAATTTTAGACCATTCATGAGCGGTAACCGGATAATGATTTATTGGATTCATGTATCCCTGGAATATAGCTTGTGCAGAAAACAGTAAAACACCGTCCTCTGAAAATGATTCTGAATGATGAAAGTTACTAGGATACTGTGGAGAGGGAAAAGCCGTAGGGTAAATAACTATTTTTTCATAACCACTAAAAAGAAATTTCTCTTCGTCGAAGGTTAACATGACGGCGGGAATAATAGCCATAAGTTTGAAATCTTCAGGCAAACTCTCTTCTGATTGACCTTGAAAATCAATAGCCAGAAGCATTAGAAAACAGCGTTGCTCAAAAACTATTTTTTTCTCCGCAGTCAACCCATTGTAAAATGGACAACCTGTGAGGAGGATCTGTTTTTGAATATTATCGAGGCCTGGAGTGAATTTTTTATAGTAATACCAGTCTATCTGGGGCGAAAGTACGTATATAACGGCTATCAAAACGATTGGAGGTAACATCCATATACTATATAAACCTTCGTTTATCCATGAATGATAACCCGCGATAAGAAATACTATAAAACAAGGAGTGAGAAGTATCCTGGACGGCATCTTTTTTTTGTAAAGATAAGTGGATTCGGCTCAGACAAATCTGCTTTTTAAAATAATTGTATTTTTTTTTGAAAGAATAGTACTTCTTTAAAAAAGAATGCTATCTTTGTCCCGCTCAAAAGAGGAGTTTTAATAGGAAGGTATGGTAGCTCAGTTGGTAGAGCACAGGACTGAAAATCCTGGTGTCGGCGGTTCAATTCCGCCCCGTACCACAATTTTATTTTATATGATTAACATAGCGTTTCATATTGGTCATCATCATCACGTACTACCTTGTAGTGTGGGTTGAAACCGGTATAAATGGTTTAAAAGAGGTTTACCCACTCGTGGTTAAACCTCTTTTTTTTTGCAATTTTTTATCAAACGAGTGATATGCTTAAGTTAGCGGTACAAAAATCGGGAAGACTTCTTGAGGGTTCTTTAGATTTATTGAAATCTTGTGGTATCAAAATTGATAATGGAGAAGACCGGTTGCGTGTTACGGCCACTCATTTCCCTATGGAGCTTTATTTTTTAAGAAATTCCGATATTCCGCAATACGTTCAGGACGGTATTGCAGATATTGCTATTCTCGGAGAAAATACCCTGGTGGAGAAAAATAGGGAGATGGATAAAATTATGCCCCTTGGTTTTTCAAAATGCCGTCTTTCTATTGCTGTACCTAAAGGGGTGAACTACACGGGCGTGCAATGGCTGGAAGGTAAAAAAATAGCCACTTCCTATCCGCATTCACTGGCAAATTATCTCGATACCTTAAAAATAAAAGCTGAAATTCATGAAATTTCTGGCTCTGTAGAAATCGCTCCTAATATTGGTCTCGCCGATGCAATCTGTGATTTGGTGAGCAGTGGTTCCACGCTCTTCAAGAATAATCTGGTGGAAAAAGACGTGCTTTTCAAATCAGAGGCTTGGTTGGTATCACATAAAGCTATCTCTCAAGAAAAAAAAGTTTTACTCGATAAATTGATATTTAGAATGAAAGCCGTACTTACTGCGGCAAATAATAAATATCTTTTGATGAATGTTCCTAATGATAAAGTAAAAGAAGTGATTGAACTGCTGCCAGGTATGAAAAGTCCAACCGTCATGCCGTTGGCAGACCAACAATGGAGTTCAGTTCATACAGTGATTGGAGAAGATCAGTTTTGGGATATTATAGACAGATTAAAAGATGCGGGTGCTCAGGGCATTTTAGTTATTCCAATTCAAAAAATGATTCTATGACCTCTTTTATAAAGCACTTTTATGATAATCCACCGAAAGCGGAATGGGCAAAAATTCTTGCCAGACCAAATCCCGGGGGTGCTGATATTTCTGCACTCGTTGCTGATATTCTTGCAGCCGTTAAAGAAAAAGGGGATCAGGCTATAATAGAATTTAATACTCGATTTGATGGATTTGCCAGCGCGTCATTTGAAGTGACTGAAGAGGAAATAAAGGAAGCGGTTTTATCATTACCAGAAAATTTAAAAAAAGCTATTCTAAGTGCAGCGTCTAATATTACCGCCTTTCACGAAAAGCAAAAAGTAGATCAGGAACCTGTTGAAACCATGCCAGGTGTTTTATGTTGGCGAAAAAGTGTGCCTATTGAAAAAGTAGGTTTATACATTCCGGGTGGAACAGCGCCTCTGTTTTCCAGTGTGCTTATGCTGGGTATTCCAGCTAAAATTGCCGGATGTAGTGAAATAATATTGTGCTCTCCTCCGCAGAAGGACGGAAAAATTCATCCGGCTATTTTATTTGCCGCTCATATTACGGGTATAACCCGGATATTTAAAGTGGGGGGGGCTCAGGCTATCGCCGCTATGGCCTTCGGTACCGAAACCATTCCAGCCGTATATAAAATTGCCGGACCAGGAAATAGGTATGTCACTGAGGCAAAACAGTCTGTTACAAAGTTTGGTGTCGCTATTGATATGCCCGCCGGACCAAGTGAGGTGCTGGTTTTTGCCGATGAAGGGGCAAATCCTGCCTTCGTGGCCGCCGATTTACTCTCGCAGGCCGAACATGGTGAAGATAGTCAGGTTGTGTTGATTTGTCCGGATAAAATGTTTTTTGAAAAGGTGGATATAGAAATTGGTAAGCAATTAGCCTTCTTGCCACGAATGGAAATAGCTGTAAAGGCACTTCAAAATAGTGTGGCCATCGCAGTAAATGATGTTTCCATAGCCATGGACTTAATCAATGATTATGCTCCGGAACATTTGATTATGGCGTTGAGGAACCCAATCGATTTTGTGAATGATATCAGAAATGCTGGTTCTGTATTTCTTGGGGATTACACTCCCGAAGCGGTAGGCGATTATGCTTCAGGTACTAATCATACTTTGCCAACCAATGGTTTTGCCCGCGCTTTTAGCGGAGTTTCTGTTGATTCTTTCATAAAAAAAATTACTTTTCAACAAGTTAGCCAGTCCGGTTTAACTACATTGGGGCCAATCGTTATGACTATGGCGGAAGCTGAACGGCTCGAAGCCCATAAGCAAGCGGTTTCAATCAGACTTGATAATCTTCAACTATGAAGAATATAGCTTTTTTGTTATTGATTTTTCTCGCTTCTTTTTCACTTAAGGGCCAGTCGTTCCTTTCAGGGAAAACCTATTTTAGCGATAAGGACTATATAGAATATTTCGCTGGAAATATGCCTCTTATTTTGACAGTGCCCCATGGAGGTTTGTTGGTCCCATCGAATATTCCTAACAGGAATTGTGCGGGATGTGTGACCGTTATGGATACAAATACCCAGGAATTGGGAAGATTGATTGTCGACGAGGTTAAAAAAATGACTGGGGGAAATTGTTTTCCTCATCTTATAATTAATCGCCTGAGAAGAACTAAACTTGACGCAAACAGAGATCTTTTTGAGGCAGCTTTAGATAATCCCGACGCTGTCAACGCCTGGTATGCCTTTCACAAGTTTATTGATTCTGCCAAAATGATGGTCGCTAATCAGTTCCAACGAGGTTTATTGATAGACCTTCACGGTCATGGTCATGCCTTTCAAAGACTGGAATTGGGTTATTTACTCTCTGCTTCCAATCTTAGGAGTGGGAATAATTTTCTGAACAGCCCCGTGGCTATCGAAAATAGTAGCATCAGGCATTTAGCCTCAAATAATAAAAATGAATACCGTCACGCTGAATTATTGAATGGTCAGGAGAGTTTGGGCGGATTTTTTGAAACGGAACGATATACCGCAGTGCCTGGGCCCGCAGATATTGCACCAAGAAGTGGGGAGGATTATTTTTCCGGAGGATACAACACAGAGAGACATGGCTCGGTGGATAGTGGAAAAATAGATGCTATACAGATTGAATGTAATTTTACAGGGGTGCGGGATTCAGAAATATCTCTCCAGTTTTTTGCTGAAGCTACGGCTAATGCATTGGTTAAATTTTTAAAAACTCACTATTTTGGTAAAGAAGGATTTTCATGCACTACCTCGATAACAAGTAATAAGGATAATAATACGGAGCTTTCTTTTAGCGTATTTCCTAATCCCGCCTGCGAATCGGTCACGTTGAATTTACCTTCTTCGGGTACCCTTCGAATGTATAACGCAACCGGGCAGGTTTTAAATGAATTTTCTTTGCTCAAGGAGGGCGAACACACCCTACCTTTAGCGTTTAATGATAAGTTTGTTCTTCTTCAATTTATTGGTAAAGATGGATCAAGTGGGTCCATGAAACTTATGCGTCAATGTTATTGAAAAAATTAGACTTCAACCGCCTCGTGCGCGCAAATATTCTTAAGCTCACTCCTTATTCGTCGGCAAGGGGAGAGTTCAAAGGTGCTGCTTCCGTTTTTCTGGATGCGAATGAAAATCCTTTCGAATCAGGTTATAATCGCTATCCTGATCCACTGCAATTAACTCTAAAAGATAAAATTAGTGCCCTTTGGCATGTTCCCGTACTTTCTATTTTCCTTGGAAATGGAAGTGATGAACCCATTGATTTACTCGTTCGTCTTTTCTGTGAACCAGGCTTAGATCACATTATCATTACGCCTCCCACCTACGGAATGTATCGTGTCGCTGCTGATATTGCCGGGGTCGAAGTCAAAGAAATAAATCTTCGCGCTGATTTTCAACTTCCCGTAAAGGATATACTCGCTCAGGCAAATGAACAAAGTAAAATCCTCTTCTTATGCAGCCCCAATAATCCAACGGGGAACCTTTTAAATAAAGAGGATATTATTCAGATTATCCATCATTTTCCGGGTATTGTAGTACTCGATGAAGCCTACACCGACTTTGCAGAGAATACCAGCTTCCTTCCGGAGCTATCCAATTTTCCAAATTTGGTTATCCTCCAAACCTTCTCTAAAGCATGGGGCCTGGCCGCTATTCGATTGGGCATGGCCTTCGCCTCCATGGAAATAATAGATTTGCTGAATAAGATTAAATCTCCCTACAATCTAAATATTTTAACCATAGATTTTGTCCTTCGTCAACTGGACTTTTTAAAGGAAAAAAATGACTCAGTGGACATTTTAATAAAGGAAAGACACCTGCTGATAGAACATTTTAAGTCCTTCACTTTTATAAACAAAGTGAATCGTTCCGACGCTAATTTTATCCTCATTCAGGTAGATGACGCAGATGGACTTTACCAATTTCTTGTTTCTAAAGGCATTATCGTGAGAAATAGGTCAAATATGCCACTTTGCGAGGGAGGATTAAGAATTACCGTAGGTACAACGCTGGAAAATAATAATCTTTTAGCGTCCATGAGCGAATGGGCCATTTTAAAATCTTTATCATGAAAAGAGTTTTATTTATAGATAGGGACGGAACATTAGTGTTTGAACCTGCTGATTACCAAATAGATAGTAATGAAAAAGTTTCTTTTTTACCAGCTGTGTTTGCTTCATTGGCGCGTATTTGTAAAGAGACAGATTTTGAATTGGTTATGGTGACCAATCAGGATGGATTAGGTACAGATTCCTTCCCGGAAAATACTTTTTGGCCAGCTCATGAATTTATTTTAGATGCCTTTAAGAAGGAGTCTGTTGTTTTCAGTGAAGTTTATATCGACAAATCTTTCCCTCACGAAAATGCTCCCACCCGGAAACCCAGACTTGGGATGCTGCAAAAGTATTTGTCCAGTGAATATGATCTTAAAAATTCCTGGGTCATCGGCGATCGCTTAACCGATATGGAATTGGCTTATAATCTTGGTGCAAAAGGTATTTTTATCACAAGCAATGAGGAACTAGGAGTACAGGAGGTAAGTAGGGATATGACTGAAATCAATAAGGTGATTGCCCTGAAAACGAGAGATTGGAATGAAATGGCTACTTTTTTGTGCCAACAAAGAGCGCCTGTCACCTTATCAAGAAAGACGATGGAAACAGACATTTTCGTAAGTCTTAATCTCGACGGTGCAGGTAATTATAATCATCAAACCGGATTGGGTTTCTTTAATCACATGTTGGATCAATTGGCTAAACATAGTGGCATTGATTTATCTGTAACCGTTTCGGGCGATTTACACATTGATGAACATCATACTATAGAAGATACCGCCCTTGCTCTAGGCGCCGCATTTAAAAAGGCATTGGGGGATAAAAGAGGCATTGAAAGATATGGTTTTTTTATTTTACCTATGGATGACGCTTTGGCTCAGGTAGCCATAGATTTTAGTGGAAGACCCTGGTTGGTATGGAATGCTTCTTTTTTAAGAGAAAAAGTAGGTGATTTTCCAACGGAAATGGTGTATCATTTCTTCAAATCATTTTCTGATGCCGCAGCTTGCAATATTAATATTTCGGTGAGTGGGGAAAATGAACACCATAAAATAGAGGCGCTTTTCAAATCTTTCGCCAAAGCTATAAAAATGGCAGTGAAAAAAGACCCGGAAAACCATGCTTTACCTTCAACAAAGGGGTTGCTTTAAATTGATTTTATGAGCCAGCAAATTGCCGTTATTCAATATAATGCAGGAAATATACACTCCGTATTATCCGCCTTACATCGTCTAGGTTTCAAGGGTATCCTTACCGATAATCCGGAGATTATTCAATCTTCCGATAAAGTTATTTTTCCCGGAGTGGGTGAGGCCAGGTCAACCATGAATCATTTAAGGGAAAAGGGTTTGGATGAGATTATTAAAAACTTAACCCAACCGGTCCTGGGAATTTGTTTGGGAATGCAACTTCTTTGTAAACATTCAGAGGAAAATGACACAGATTGTTTAGGAATTATTCCCCTTGAAGTGAAAAAATTTATTCCCCAACAGAGGGAAAATGTTCCTCATGTCGGTTGGAATACCCTGCTGAATACCCAAAACTTACTCTTTGAGGGTCTTCCTGAAAATTCTTTTGCCTATTTTGTACATAGTTACTATGCAACGTTGGGGCCTGAAACCATAGCACAAACAGATTATATTTTTCCTTTTAGTGCGGCGGTTCAAAAAGATAATTTTTACGCAACGCAGTTCCATCCCGAAAAATCTGGATGGGTTGGAGAAAAAATTCTTGGTAATTTCTTAAATATCGCTCCCTAATTCATTTTTTAAAATGTATATATGATTATTATTCCTGCCATTGATATTATAGGTGGAAAATGCGTAAGATTAACGCAAGGTGACTATAATCAAAAGATTGAGTATAATTCCAATCCATTGGAAGTGGCGAAACTTTTTGAAGGAAATGGATTAAATTATTTGCACGTCGTTGATCTTGACGGTGCTAAGGCTGGTAAAATTGTCAATTATCAAATCTTAGAACAAATTACTCATCGAACGAATCTAAAGGTTGATTTTGGGGGTGGCTTGAAATCAAATGACGATTTGAAAACAGCCTTTGAATGTGGTGCCAATCAAGTTACTGGCGGTACTATTGCTGTCAAAAATAAGGCTTTATTCTTGCATTGGCTGGAACAATTCGGGGCAGACAAAATAATATTAGGCGCAGATTTCAAAGCGGATTATATAGCTACTGACGGTTGGCAGGAATCGAGTGATAATTTGCTTTTACCCTTCCTGGAAAGTTATTTTAAAGAGGGAATTAGGTATGTTATTTCAACAGACATAAGTAAAGATGGCCTCTTAAAGGGTTGTTCTTTAACTAAATACGAGGAAATAAGACACGAATTACCTGAAATAAAACTGATAGCCAGCGGGGGAGTAACGACAGTAGATGAGTTAGACAAATTATTTGAACTCGGTTGCCATGGTGCTATTATTGGTAAAGCGCTTTATGAAGGTCACTTTACAGCCAAAGCCTTAGGTCTTCTTCAGGAAACATATTTTTCAAAACATGGGAGCTAGTTTATTTGTTTAGCTATTGTTTCCAAACCCATATTTGCAAATAAACTGGTTTTATAATGGATATATCCAACTCACCTGAAGATTTAAAGCAGGAATTTATAGAGATTATTGGTGCGAGAGAGCATAATCTTCAAGGTATTGATTTAAATATTCCCAGAAATCAACTCGTTGTTATTACGGGTATAAGCGGAAGTGGGAAATCTTCCCTGGCTTTCGATACGTTATATGCCGAAGGGCAACGCAGATATCTTGAAACTTTTTCAGCTTATGCGAGACAGTTTATAGGAGAAATGGAGCGACCTGATGTGGAAAAAATTTCCGGATTAAGTCCGGTCATTTCCATTGAACAGAAAACGACAGGTAATAATCCTCGTTCTACCGTTGGTACAGTGACTGAAATCTATGATTTCATGCGTCTTTTATTTGCCAGAACAGCAGAAGCTTTTTCTTATGTTACAGGGGAAAAGATGATTGCGTATAGCGAGGAACAAATGAAAGAAAGAATCCTTTCCGATTTTGAACAAAAGAAAATCATGATTCTTGGTTCCCTCGTAAGAGGTAGGAAGGGACACTATAGAGAGTTATTTGAACAGGTTAGAAAAACAGGATATACCAAAATCAGGGTCGATGGGGAAATGCTGGATTTAACGCCAGGACTGTCTGTCGATCGTTATAAAGTGCATGATATTGAAGTAGTGGTCGATAGAATTCAAGTGACTGAGGACAAATTACCCAGAATAAATGAAGCGCTGCAAATGGCGCTGAAGCTTGGCCAAGGGTTATTAATGATTCAAGATACAGATTCTGGGGTTACCACTACATTAAGTAAATTTCTTATGGATCCGGTTGGGGGTATTTCCTATAGCGAACCCTCTCCAAATTCCTTTTCGTTTAACTCTCCCTATGGCGCTTGTCCAGCATGCAATGGTTTGGGGGTTCTAACCAGGGTGGATATAAATAAGATGGTGCCCGACCCTCAAAAATCAATCAATGAGGGAGGTATTATTCCTCTTGGAGAGCCTCGGGATAACACCCTTTTTAAACAATTAAGAGAGCTTTCAAAGCATTTCAAATTTAGTTTCTCCCTCCCTATTTCAGAATTGCCAGCTGAAGCCTGGAAAATAATTCTTCACGGTACAGGTAAAATGAGTAACCAAAAAGAAGAATTTACCTACGATATTGTGGCTGAGGGTTTAATTAAAATGATGATGCATTGGTATGCTGATACCTCTTCTGAAAAGGTTCGGCTCTGGGCAGAAGAATTTATGGTGGTAGATACCTGTCAGGAATGTAATGGTTACCGTTTGAAAAAGGAATCTCTTCATTTCAAACTCGCCGGTAAGCATATTGGTGAACTCTCTTCTATGGACATACAGTCCTTAAAAAATTGGATTCAAGATTTGCCACAAAATTTAGAAGAAAGACAGGTAACTATTTCGGAACCTATATTGAAGGAAATCGAATTGAGAATTGGCTTTCTTTTGAAGGTTGGACTCGATTATTTAACCTTGAACAGACCCGCACGGACCTTATCGGGTGGAGAATCGCAGCGTATTCGTCTGGCTACACAGATTGGTTCCCAACTTACAGGTATCACCTATATTCTCGATGAACCCAGTATTGGTTTGCATCAAAGAGATAATCAACGATTAATCGATTCGCTAAGACAATTGACCGATATAGGTAATACAGTGTTAGTCGTTGAGCACGATAAGGATATCATGTTGGCTTCCGATTATTTGATTGATATGGGGCCTGGTGCGGGTAAGTTGGGGGGAAGAATAGTAGGGGAAGGTATTCCTGCCTCTTTCGCTCAAAAAAACACCTTAACTGCAGACTATTTAAGTAAGAGGATCTCCATCGAAATACCCCAAAGCAGAAGAATTGGCTCAGGGAAATATCTGCATTTAGAGGGTGCATCAGGGAATAATTTGCATGATGTTTCTATAAAAATTCCATTAGGCATATTAGCCTGTATAACAGGTGTTTCAGGTAGCGGAAAATCTACGCTTATAAATGAAACGTTGTATCCGATATTAAGGCAACATTTCTTTAAAAGCCTGAAACCACCCATGCCTTATCAATCTATTTTAGGATTGGAGCATTTAGACAAAGTAATCGATATTGATCAATCTGCTATTGGCAGAACACCTCGTTCTAATCCAGCAACCTATACGGGTGTTTTCACTGAAATAAGAAAAATATACTCGGATCTTCCGGAATCAAAAATACGCGGTTATCTTCCTGGTCGGTTTTCGTTTAACGTCAAAGGGGGGCGATGTGAAGAGTGCCAGGGTTCAGGAATGAGGGTCATAGAAATGAATTTTCTTCCAGATGTTCACGTTCATTGTGAAAAATGTCAGGGAAAACGCTATAATAGAGAAACCTTGGAGGTGGTTTATAAGGGTAAATCTATTAATGATGTGCTCGAAATGACGGTAGCTGAGGCTGTTGGCTTTTTTGAAAATATACCGGCCATTTACCGTAAGGTAAAAACCCTGGAGGAAGTTGGTCTTGGCTATATTTCTCTGGGCCAACAAGCAACTACCCTGTCCGGTGGCGAAGCTCAAAGAGTCAAACTCGCCGAAGAATTATCAAAAAAGGATACAGGAAATACCATGTACATTCTGGATGAACCTACCACAGGACTTCATTTTGAAGACATTCGACATTTGTTGGTCGTCCTTCAAAAATTGGTCGACAGGGGAAATACGGTGTTGGTTATTGAACATAACATGGATGTTATCAAAGTGGCAGACTATGTTATTGACATGGGCCCTGAAGGTGGAAACCGAGGCGGGGAAGTTATAGCAGAGGGAACACCAGAGCAAGTGGCTGCAGTGGATAGAAGTTTTACCGGTCAATTTCTCAAATTAGAGTTACCAGATTTTAATGCTAATTAAGATGTAATTCTGTTCAAATGGATCGAAAAGGAGAAGGGCATTAATAAGAATGCGCTGATAATTTACTCAGAAAATTTAGTTATTTGAGTATCTTTATCAAATATCGATGTTTATGCGCCATTGGATAAATAGTCTTTTTAAGCTTTATTATTCTCGCAGGTATCTGTATTTTAATTCTATTTACAGCAACCCTGAAAAATTACAAGAGCATTGGCGGTCGTATTTAGTTCGTAAGGCTGAAAATACCACCTACGGAAAATCGTTTAATTTTTATCAAGTCAAAGATTATCATTCATTTTCCGAGCAAATTCCCGTGGTCGATTATGAGCCTTTGAAACCCTTTATACATCAAATGATGTTGGGGCACTCAGATGTTTTATGGCCGGGAAAAGTTCGCTGGTTTGCTAAATCTGCCGGAACTTCCCAGGATAAAAGTAAGTTTATTCCGGTTTCATCAGAGAATAGACAGCAATGCCATCTTCGGGGTACCTGGGACACTATGATGTTTTATTATCATTTGCGTCCCAATGCAAGACAGTTTGAGGCTAAAACGCTATTGATGGGCGGTAGTATTTCACCTTTTAATGAGTTTCCGCAGTCACAGGTAGGCGATATTTCTGCCATAATGATTAAACACCTTCCATGGGTGGCCATACCTTTTTTTGCACCGGATATCCCCACCGCGCTTATTTCAGATTGGGATGAAAAATTAGAGAAAATAGCCCAATATGCCGCTAATCAATCAGATATTGTTATGGTTGGGGGCGTTCCAACCTGGACTGTACTACTTTTACAAAGGATATTAGCCATAACAGAGAAAAATCATATTCAGGAGGTTTGGCCCAATTTTCAACTTTATACCCATGGCGGCGTCAGTTTTTTACCCTATAAGGAACAGTTTAAAGCTCTTTTTCCTCTTCCCGGCGTGCAATTTATCGAAACCTATAATGCAACGGAAGGTTTTTTTGCTGTCCGCGATCACCCCGATGAAGATTCAGGCATGCGCCTTCTGCTAAATAATGGTATATTTTATGAATTTATTCCTCAAGATGCTCATAACGACTATAATAGTTCTCCTGTTCCCTTGTCGGAGGTAGTGCTAAACATAAATTACGCTATAGTCATTACTACCAATAGTGGCTTATGGCGATATAAGATTGGGGACACCGTTGCATTTACCAGCTTGAATCCTTACAGATTAAAGGTGACTGGCAGAGTTCAACAGTTTATAAATACCTTTGGAGAAGAGGTAATGGTAGAAAATACAGACAAAGCGCTTGCTATGACTTGCCAGCAGTTTGGTGTTTTTGCTATTGAATATACCGTAGCTCCTAAGTTTTTATCTCACAATGAAAAGGGTGCCCATGAATGGATTATCGAATTTGAAAATCCTCCCCTCGATGTGGAACTATTCGCTGTCTCTTTAGATAAGTACTTGCAAACTATAAATACTGATTATGAAGCCAAAAGATTTTCAAATTTGGCCATAACGCAACTTATCTTGCACAGTGTAATTAAAGGGACATTTCATCGGTGGATGCGATCAAAAATGAAATTCGGAAATCAGAACAAGGTGCCCAGATTATCAGAAAATCGTGGAGTTTTAGAAGAAATTTTGAGTTTTTCTAAATTATAATCGTATATTATGTTTGGTATTTTAAACAAAAATGTACCTTAGGTGTTTTTAAAGGTACGTTTGAATATTTCAATGATAGTATTGTTATCATTATAGGATAAAATAAATTTTAGGTTAGTTAATAGGGTTTTAGGTGTTTTTTCGGGTCGGCGTTCTATCGCTGACCTTTTTTATTAGTGCATTTCTCTCGTTTTCAGAAAATCTTTGAGCTATTCTTTTTCTATCACAGTGATGCATTTGGTTATTTTTCCAACCTCTATACATTGTTGTTATCCAGTCCTTTAATCGCCTGTTTTCACTGTTTTGAAAATAGCCTCCTGATTGATAACAAGATAAAATTCTTTTCATCTCCGTTTCCAATACCCCATTTGTTATAACCAGAATAGGTCTGCCCGTACCTAAATATTCAAAAAGCTTGGTGGTTAAGATGCCTTTTTGAACGGAGGTACTCCAGGTTAGTACCAGATTTATCGTTGCCTCCCGCTGCCTTTTCTGCGCTTCTGAAAGGGGTAGATATGCTTTAATGTCTATCTGTTCTTTTGGAAAATGCGGAATCAGCCATTGCTCATATTGACATGGATGTAAGCCGCAATAGGTCCAGATGATATCTTTTTTATTCATTTTACCTTCCTCAATTAACGATAAAATAACTTTAACTAAAGGGGATAAGTCCTGATAGTCAGGATAAATAGAGCCTGTATAATTTATGGTAAAGCTTGGTGATATGATCGTTGGACGTTGTACTTCTCCAGGAGAAATACAACCTGAGTATATATTAATCTTTGTACAAAATTTTTCTAATTCGTTAGCGATGCCCTTTGAAACGGTGATGACAGCATCCGCTTTTTTTAGTAAATGTTTTAAAAAATATTTACAGAAGGTATGATTCAAATAATGGGGGTATTTAACATCAACGGGCAAGTCCCTGAAATCGGCTATCCAATGAAGGCGTGGAAAGGTGCATTTTAATAAAAAAGCAATGAAATGGTCAACCATAGGGCTGTAAGAAGTGAAAATATGAGTGATTTTATAGTCTTTTATCCATTTTACCGCCTTGAAGTAAGCTATCCAAAGGTAAATTAAGCCACCATCTCCAATGATGATATTGAATGGAAAGCGGTTTCTAAAAGTTAAAAGCGACGATATAAATACCTTCTTTTTCCACAAAAGGGGAAAGGTATAATGAGTTAATATGAAATTTGACAATAATCGCCGCAAGCCAATAAGGGGTATATGGTAAATGTTCGAAATGGGTAGATTTATGGTCTGTTCCCCTGCCATTTTCTTTGGGAATTTTCCTGTAAGTACAGAAATAGTGAATCCGTTGGCAATAAATCCTTCATAAAAATGCCTAATTCTAATCGAGGAACTAACCTGGACAGGTGGAAAATAGTAACTCAGGAAGAGCAAATTTTTAGCCATATAATTAGAAATCGTTTGCATTTTTTTATTCATTTCATACAAATAATCTTTTCAATGGAAAGGGCATAACCTTGGTGAATAGACAGATTGAAGTAGCGGGGTGGAATACTGCCTGGCGATTGCTTAGCCATAGACAAAAGTTTTGAGTAGGGCATGAGCAGTATTTTTTTGAATAAAATCGTTAACTCTTTTATGTTATCTGTTGGAAAAAGCCAGCCATTCTCGCTCTCTCTGATTAATTCCGCACATCCGGGTGCAGTGGAAGAAACAACGGGTCGCCCACAGGCAAGGGCCTCTAAAATAGTTCTGGATAAGCCTTCTCTTTTGGAAGGTTGCACAATCATATTCGCAAGAGCCATTAATGGGCGAACGTCGGAATGATTACCTACGTATTGTAAAATGCCCTCTTTTTCCCATTCCAATATCCTGTTTAATGGGATGTCAGTGGGGTGTCCACCGCCTATTTTACCTGCCATCAAACAATGAAATGGAATATTTTCATTTTTAAGGCGTTTTAAACTGGCTATTAAACATTGTAAACCTTTATCGTATTGAATGCGACCTAAATATAGAATTACTCTGGTTTTTGCATATTCAGGATAAGTAATAGGTTGGTAATAACTTGGGCAAATGCCGGAACCAGCAACAATGACCATTTTTTCATTATTTATCCATTTGTTCCTGAGAAAATAATGACCATCCTCCTTATTTTGAAAAAAGATTATTGGGCATTGCTGGAATATTTTTTTTAATAAAAAACCTGACACATTAGCAATGATTTTCTGATGCATAAACAAAAAGCCCAATCCGGTGAAAGTTGGAATTAATGGTATGTTTAATTCCCTGCAAACGATGGCAGCGGCAATAGATATTTTAAAAGTAAAGGAAAAAACAGCAGATGGCTTTGTTTTCAACAGTATCTTTTTAAGTTCCCGATGTAATTTAATTTGTTGGAAACCATTGAATTGATAAGCATGAAAAAATGGTAAAATGTAAGTGTCGTAATCTGTTGGGAAGTCATTTTCCATGACATTATTGTCCAAAGGAACAATGATGCTAACGCGATAACCCGATGATGTAAAAAATGTAAGGAGGTGTTCATAGTAATGATGTAAAAAATAAGCACTATTTGCAATGAAAAGGATAGAAACCGACTTTGATGAAACATTCATTAGCATATTGTTAGGTTGGACTTAGAAAAGATTAAATATCCCATCATTTTATGGGAATCACAACGTCTTCCCTACCCTAATGAAGGACAAAACACCGGATTTGTCGACCTGCTGAAAACATTCGATTTATTATATTTGTATATTTGTATAAAATTAGATCCTAGCTTATGCGAATCTTGTGGCTGGTCCTCAGCATTTTTTTTCTTTCCAACCTTCAGGGCCAGGAGAAAAAGACCCTTCTTATCAATGGAGATATATTTGAATATATCCTCGATGATTGTGGAGACACCATTGTATTGGCAAATTTTGGTGACATGACGGTAACCTCAAGAAGGGAATTCGCCAGTATGGACGAATATAATAAGTACCAAAGATATAGGAGGTATGCCTATCAGGTGTATCCTTATGCTGAAAAAGCGATCCGAATTTTTAAGGAAGTTCAACGGCAAACGGCGGAAATGAGGAAGGGAAAAAGAAGAAAATATACCAGGGAACTTCAGGATCAACTAAAAAATGAGTTTGAAACACCTCTGCGAAATTTATCGAAAACCCAGGGCATGATTCTTATGAAGATGATTGAAAAGGAGGTGCAAGCGCCTATTTTTTATCTTATAAGAGATTTAAGAGGTAATTTTACCGCCTTTTATTGGAATACGTTAAGTGGGTTTTACGGTCATAAATTGAAGGATGGGTACAAAAGGGGGAAGGATTCCATATTGGATATGGTTCTTGACGATGTTAATCTTACCTACGGAAGTGATGAGGGGCCTTTGCCTGCGAGCATAAGACTACCTAAAAAATTAGGAAAAGAATGAAATTATTCGGTGCTTCTGGTTTAAAGGGCAGATTTTGGCGTATTTTACCCTGGATAATTGGCATTTTATGTACCTTACTCTTATGGCAATACATTCGAACCAGACGTCCTTTGTCACAACCCACTACCAGCTTTTACTTTACTAACAATATCAATTTAATTCTTTAAATATGGATTTTCCCGTGGAGCTATTATCTGACATTGCCAAAGATTTCGACGGTGACTTTTTTCAAGACGAAACTACACGCATTCTTTATGCAACGGATGGGTCTGTTTATAGGGAAATTCCTTTGGCTGTAGCTTGTCCAAAAAATGAAAAGGATATTAAAACATTGGTGTCGTTCGCTCACCAACATGGTATTTCCTTAATTCCGAGAACTGCAGGGACTTCTCTCGCCGGACAATGTGTTGGTAGTGGTATAGTGGTTGATGTTTCAAAATATATGAATCGCATCCTGGAATTCAATGCTGAAGAAGGGTGGGTAAGGGTGCAACCTGGCGTTATTCGCGACGAGCTAAATCATTTTCTAAAACCATTTGGTTACTTTTTTGGACCAAATACCTCGACAGCAAATCGATGTATGATAGGCGGTATGGTAGGAAACAACAGCTCCGGCACTACTTCTATAAAATATGGCGTAACCAGAGATCATGTTCTTGAAATAAAAGGATTTTTGTCAAATGCCGATGCTGTTCATTTTTTGCCCCTTAGTAAAGAAGGGTTTCACGAAAAAACGAAAGGCGATAGTCTTGAAAATGAATTATATAAGCATGTTTTTTCGATATTAGATGATGCTGAAAATAGAAGGGAAATTGAAGCCCAGTTTCCAAAACCTGAAATTCATAGACGGAATACAGGCTATGCTATAGATCTGTTGCTTCGCTCCGAGGTGTTTACTCCAGGTGGGAAACCTTTTAATTTTTGCGAGTTGATGGCAGGTTCAGAAGGTACGCTAGCCTTTTTCACAGAGATAAAATTACACGTTAATCTTTTGCCTCCGCCCGCAGAAGCCATCCTTTGTGCTCATTTTTCTTCGCTGACAGAAGCGTTGGAGGCTACTTTAACCGTCATGGAACATGGCCCCTATGCCTGCGAACTGATGGATAAATTTATCATGGATTGTACCAAAGAAAATAAGGAGCAACAAAAAAATAGATTTTTTCTTGAAGGTGATCCAGCCGCTATTTTAATCATTGAGTTGAGAGATAAAGAGGTAATTTCCTTAAATAAACAAGCGGAACACCTTATTAATGTGCTGAAAGAAAGGGGTTTTGGCTATGCTTACCCCATCGTTTATCCGCCAGATACACAGAAAGTAATGGCGTTGAGAGCGGCAGGTTTTGGTGTCCTTTCTTTGGTGAAAGGAGACAAAAAACCCTTAGAATTTGTTGAAGATACAGCCGTTGCCTTAGCTGATCTACCAGCTTATATTGCTGAATTTCAAGAGTTAATGAAGAAATTTGGCCAGGAAGCTGTGTATTATGCTCATGCCGGTGCGGGTGAATTACACATTAGACCTCTGGCAAATCTGAAAACCACTGATGGTTTAAATGAATTCAGAGCCATTGGTGAGGCATCGGCAAGATTGGTTAAAAAATATAATGGGTCTCTTTCCGGTGAACATGGCGATGGCAGAGTAAGAGGAGAATTTATTCCTCTGATGCTTGGTTCACACAATTATGAGCTATTGAAAGGACTAAAAAATAAATGGGATCCAAAACATATTTTTAATCCGGGCAAAATTATCGATACGCCTCCTATGAACGCTGGTACACGGTATCTGGTAGATGTGGAACAACCGAAATGGCAGACTATTTTCGATTTTTCTTCTCATGGAGGTATATTGAAAGCTGCTGAAAAGTGCAGTGGATCAGGAGATTGTAGAAAATTACACGATGTTTCTGGCGGGGTAATGTGCCCTTCCTATATGGTTACTAAAAATGAAAAGGATTCCACCCGGGGAAGGGCAAATGTTTTGCGTGAGGTCCTGACCAGGACAAATCAAGGTCAAAGTGCTTTTAATAGAAAGGAATTGGACGAGGTGATGGATTTATGTATTTCCTGCAAAGGTTGTTCATCGGAATGTCCTTCTAATGTGGATATGTCCACGTTAAAAGCGGAATATCTTTATCAGAAATATAAAGAAACAGGTATTCCCTTTCGTTCCTTTATGATCGCAAATATCAGTCTGTTTAATCATATAGGTTCTTTTTTTCCTCCTTTAGCCAATTTCTTCTTTTCAAATGCTTTCTTCAGTCGTTTCATAAAAATGGCTATGGGCATTGCTGAACAAAGGAATCTCCCGCGCATTGAAGGCGATTTAAAGAAATGGTTTACATCAAATAAACCTAAGCCTAAGGGAAAAATGCTGGGTAACGTCTTGTTTTTTTGTGATGAATTTACCCGGTTTAATGACGTAGAAATAGGAAAAAAGGCTATTTTACTGCTTACCAGACTAGGTTATCAGGTGGAAATACCCGATCATGTGGATAGCGGAAGAGCGGCTATTTCAAAAGGTTTATTAAAACATGCCCAAAAATCTGCGGAGAAAAACCTTCTTCTTTTAGGTGGTAAAGTTTCGGAATTTGTACCACTTATTGGTATTGAGCCTTCTGCTGTGCTAAGCTTTAGAGATGAATATCCAAGATTGGTGAAGGAAAAATGGAAAAATATTGCTAATAGCGTTAAAAATCATGTTTTTTTGCTGGAAGAGTTCATCGCCAGGGAAGTTGAAAGGGGAAATATCACGCAAGAAAGTTTTACAAAGGAGAAAGCTAAAGTAAAATTACATGGGCATTGTCATCAAAAGGCATTAGCCTCTCAAAGTGATGTTGCTTTTTGCCTGAATTTGCCTGAAAATTATCAGGTAGAAGTGCTTCCCACGGGTTGTTGTGGCATGGCAGGGTCGTTTGGTTACGAAAAGGAACATTATGATTTAAGTATGAAAATTGGGGAATTGGTGCTTTTCCCTGAAATTCGTAAAAATGAAAAGGAGGTTATTATTGCCGCTTCAGGAACAAGTTGCAGACACCAGATTTTTGATGGAACAAATAGATCCGCGTTTCACCCCGCAGAAATATTATATGATGCGCTTAGATAAATTATCTTTGTCTTACAGTTTTAATTTTCTTGCTTTTTTTGAATAAATATTTTTTTAAATGGGACTCGAAATTTTCTTAACATTCTTTTTAGTATTCTTAAATGGTTTTTTTGTAGCAGCTGAATTTGCTATTGTGAAAGTTAGAATTTCGCAGATTCAAGTAAATAATAATCCTAGTTTTAATGCTAAAATGGCGCACAATGTAGTATCAAATCTCGATGCCTATCTCGCTGCAACACAATTGGGAATTACCCTGGCTAGTTTAGCTTTGGGTTGGATTGGCGAAGACGTGGTTACCCGCATCATTTTAAATTTCATGGATTGGCTGGGCTTTGAGTTTTCTGAAAGTGCAGCACATAAAATAGCTATTCCTATTGCCTTTTCTTTTATTACTGTTCTTCATATTGTTTTTGGTGAGTTGGCTCCTAAATCGCTGGCTATAAGACATCCTAAAGAAACCGCCCTGGCTGTATCTCTGCCACTAAAAGTATTTTATCTCCTTTTTCGTCCCTTTATTATCGTTCTAAATGGTTTTGCAAACTTTATATTGAGAATTATTGGTATAAAACCTGTGCCTCATGGAGATATACATTCTGAAGATGAATTGAAGTTAATTATTGCCGAAAGTGCTGAAGGTGGCGCCATTGAAGCCTCAGAAAGAGAACTTATTCAAAATGTTTTCGACTTTGATGACAGAACCGTAAAAGAGGTTCTTAAACCTAGAAATCAACTCGTCGGCTTAAGTGCAAATTTAACCGTCATTGACGCTATTGATATTGCCATAGAGGAAGGTTATTCCCGATATCCCGTGTACGAAGACAGTATGGATGTAATTATTGGCTTCGTTCACACTAAAGATTTGTTATCCAGCTCTAAAATAAATCCAGATAAAATAATTAAGGATATGGTTAGACCTATCCTTTTCCTTTCTGCTAATAAAAAGATTTTGCAAGTTTTAAGGCTGTTTCAAAGTAAGAAAACACAGATGGCCGTCGTTGTCAATGAATTTGGAGGAACCATTGGCTTACTAACTTTGGAAGATATTATCGAGGAGCTGGTGGGCGAAATACAAGATGAGCATGATACAGAGACGCCTATCGTGGAAAAAATCAAAGAAAATTCATTTAGGATTAAAGCGCAAAATCCCATGGACGAAATAAATGAATTTATTCCCGTTCCTTTCTTAAAAAGTGATTCTTATGTTACCCTTGCTGGCTTAATTTTGGAATTATGTGAAAGTATTCCCGTCGAAAATCAGGAAATTTTCATTCATCCCTATCAAATTAAAATTATTAAAATGGGACAAAACAGTCCTGAAGATGTTCAAGTTACGCTCACTGAATGATATTTTGGCTGTATGGAAAAGGAACTTGTGGCCTGTGTGCCCAATTTTAGTGAGGGTAGGAATCCCGACAGTATAGCGTCAATAAAACAAGCTATTGAATCAGTCAGTGGCGTAAAAATCCTACATACAGATATAGGTTTTTCTGTAAATAGAACAGTAATTACCTTTGTTGGTCCACCTCAACAAATCGTTGAAGCTGCTTTCCTTGGCATTTGTAAAGCTTATGAGCTCATTGACATGAGTAAACACAGCGGTACTCATCCTCGAATGGGTGCTGTGGATGTGTGCCCTTTAGTGCCTTTGATAGGGGTAAATATGGAACAGACAATGTCTTTGGCAGAGCAGTTGGCCATTAAAGTAGCAGCAGTCTGCCATCTTCCCGTTTTTAGATACGAGAAAAATGCAGTCTTACCCCATCGTATGAAGCTTTCCCAAATCCGTTTTGGGGAATATGAAGGGTGGTTTCAGAAGATAAAAAATCCGGAATGGAAACCAGATTTTGGCCCAACCGAGGTGTCGGTTGAAAAAGGAATTCTGGCCGTTGGTGCCAGAGATATTATGCTGGCTTATAATGTTAATTTACACTCAAAGGATGTATCCATAGCGAATAAAATAGCTAGGGAATTAAGAGAATCCGGGTATGTTGCCGCAGATAATCAAGGAAATAAGACGATTATTCCTGGTTTATGTAAAGGGGTGCGCGCCATTGGTTGGTTTATTCCAGAATTCCAGTGCGCCCAGGTTTCTATGAATCTTATGGATTTAAATCAAACATCGTGGGTTCAAGCTTTTGAAACTTGTAAAAAGTTAGCGGCCAGACATGGCGTAGAGGTAAGTGGTTCCGAATTGGTGGGTATGGTGCCGGAATCTGTCATTTTAGCCGCCGGGAATCATTTCCTGAGGATTGAAAAATCTCATTTCACTAAAAAAGAAATAATTTCCGCAGCCGTTACCGGACTAGGATTGTCCGATAAAGTGCCTTTTATTCCTGAAGAAAAAATTATTGAATGGAGATATAATACCTTAGCCATTTAAAATGCCTAAATTGTGTTCGATTTCATTTGCTTTTTAAATATCTCGAAAAATGATACTGAATTATATAAATTGGAACGCTAATCCTGAAATATTTTCTTTGGGAAGTATCTCTCTTAGGTGGTATGGGCTTCTGTTTGCATCAGGCTTTCTAATAGGCCTTTATATGGTGCGAAAAATGTATCAGGCGGAGGGTGCACCTGAAAAATGGTTAGATTCTGCCTTCATTCATATTGTTTTAGGAGCTGTTATTGGGGCAAGATTGGGACATGTTTTTTTCTACGATTGGGATTATTATAAAGAGCATTTAATTGAAATTCCTCAAACTTGGCATGGTGGTTTGGCCAGTCACGGCGGGGCAATTGGCATCTTTATTGGCCTTTGGCTTTTTTCAAGAAATGTGTCGAAAAAACCAATGGTCTGGATGCTCGATAAAATTGCGGTGCCCACAGCCCTCGCAGGATTCTTTATACGTATGGGGAATTTAATGAATTCCGAAATTTTAGGTAAACCAACCGATGTCTCCTGGGCTTTTATCTTTGTAAGAGAAGGAGATGGATTACCAAGACATCCAACGCAATTATATGAATCATTGGCATATCTTGTCATCTTTTTTATCCTTTATTTTGTTTATTGGAAAACGGAAAAAAGACATCAGCCAGGCTACCTTTTCGGCGCTTTTATGATGTTAGTTTGGGGCGTTCGGTTTTTCCTTGAATTTACTAAAGAGAGTCAGGGTGGTTTCGAATCTGCTTTGGGTCAATCACTTAGCACCGGTCAATGGTTAAGTATTCCTTTTGTTTTGATAGGTGCCTATTTTGTTTTTAGGCCCTGGGATTCATTAAAGAAAATTTGAACAAATTATTTAAATATATTTGAAGCGATATGAGTTTGATTGAAATGAGGGTGCCACCCGTCGGTGAATCCATAAATGAAGTTACGTTGTCTCGATGGCTTAAAGAAGAAGGGGCAATAGTTAAATTAGATGAGCCTATATGTGAATTTGAATCCGATAAAGCTACCCTGGAATTTCCAGCGGAAGCAACGGGTAAGTTGACTTATGTGGCAAAAGAAGGTGATGATCTTACTATCGGTGCACTTGTAGCTACTATTGATACTTCTTTTGTTAGTGAAGCTGCTACCATTCCAACTGCGCCTAAGGAAACCTCTGCACCTACTGTGGTAGTTGGAAAGGCAGCCCCAGTGGCGTCAAACACCTATGCTGCAGGTCACCCATCTCCAGCGGCTTCAAAAATACTGGAAGAAAAGGGTATTCCGGCAAATTCTATACAAGGATCAGGAAAAGATGGCAGAATTACCAAAGCTGATGCCACACAGGCCGTTCCCGCTAAACAGCAGGAACAACCTAAAGTAGTTAAAGTATCTGCCCCGGCCCACTTCTCAAGAACAGAGGAACGCAAAAAGATGTCCCGCATGCGCAGGACTATTGCAAAAAGGTTGGTTAGTGCCAAAAATGAAACGGCTATGCTAACCACTTTCAATGAAGTGGATCTTACCGAAATTATGCAAATTCGCGATAAATATCAAGAAAAATTTGTCGCTAAATACGGTATTAAACTCGGCTTTATGTCCATTTTCGCTAAAGCTTGCGCCAAGGTGTTAATGGAAATGCCGGAAATTAATGCCAGAATTGATGGCGAAGAGCTCGTTTTACCTAATTACGCCGATATTTCTTTCGCTATCTCTACCCCAAATGGACTTGTCGTTCCACCTATAAAAAATATTGAGTCTCTTTCCTTTGCTGATATTGAATTAGCACTGAAAAATCTGGCTCAAAAAGCCAGAAATGGTTCCTTAACCTTAGACGAAATGTCTGGAGGTACTTTTACCATTACCAATGGTGGCGTTTTTGGTTCTTTGCTGAGTACACCCATTATAAACGAACCTCAATCAGCTATTTTAGGTATGCATAGTATCAAAAATAGACCCGTCGCTATAGACGGAAAAGTGGAGATTCGTCCGATGATGTATCTCGCCATGTCTTATGATCACAGAGTAATCGATGGAAGTAGCTCGGTCACTTTCTTGGTTAAAGTAAAAGATTTACTGGAAGACCCTATCTTACTTTTTATGGATCTATAATAGTTGGCTAACCTTCTTTCGTATATCTATTATTTCATTGAAGGCAAAAAATAAGGACGGTTGGTTTGAGGGTATGTCTAATGCTTCCAGCCAACCGTCTTCATTTATAGTTTCTGTTAAGTTACAACGCCTCGCATACAGTAAAAATAGTTCCTCATAGTGTTCAAAGGCAAAAAATCCTCGGACTAAATATTTTTCCCACATTTTTACTAAGTGAAATTGTAAATGTTGTGAGTTCTTTTCCGACCAGCTTAGATACGGATGTATTAAAATGCTATATAAAATATGATCATTGTCAATGGGTTCCTTCCAGTGAAGCAAATATTTCTGAGTTAATTTAATGGATTCTTCCCCTGAAAGTATGTCTATAAGAGCGGTGATTACCTCCTCTGATAAAGCACAGGTTTCAGTATATTCAATGGCGTATTGTAACAAATAAAATGCCCATTCATTGCTTTTATAATGCAATACCGCTTGCGTAAGATGCGGTAGCCAAAGCTTATAAATAGATTCTTTAAGTAAAATATCTAAAAATTGCTCCGGGCTTACCTGTAAATTTTCATGCCAAATAGAGGGGTGGAATATGGAAACAAAGGGTAGATAGGCCGTTGATTTTTTACTTTCTTCATTGAAGCCCAGATGTCTCCAGTTTTCAGGCCAAGGTGCTGGCATTTGAACCCAAAGGGTATTTTCATTGAACTTAAAACATGCTAAAACTTCGGTTTTTAACTGTTCAATTTCTTTATCATCAGGCAGTAATTTACATCTGATTCGGGTCGAGATCTTAATTAATTCAAATTCATTGTCTTTTCTGGCCAGGTCCGTCAAATAATCACCGGGTAGAATATTCATTTTCTCAAGAAGCAAAAAAAAATGAATTTTATCATACGAATTATCCTCTTTCCAGGTGCTGGAAAGAATGGTTTCTATTTTGTCAGGGAGGTGTACGCACAGATGAGTCAATAAAGCAATTCTTTCAGAAAAAGTGCCAACATACCATACATTCTCATCATTTGTCGGTAAAAGTGAACGCCATTTTTTATTTTTTGGCAATAAATGGTATCCATTTTCGGGAATGACAGGTTGTAATCTCTTGTAATAAAATGCATCCTGGCAGGCAATATCAAACAATGTGGGTAAGAGCAAAATGGGAACAAATCTGTTTCCTTCCTTTACCCTGTTAAAAAGGGCTATCTGTAAGTCCAGATAGCTGGTATTTTTAAATATTTTTTTAAGATAAGTAAGCTCCTGAAATGAAAGGTTTTTTTCATTTTTAGTCTCGGTATTTACATTGATATCAGCTGAATTTTCAAGGTATGAAGGGCTCGTCTTTTCGTAAGTCGGTTTAGAAAGAGCAGGAGATATTTTTTTAAAGCCAACATGCATGGCCAGAGAGATGCGCATAAATGGGGTATCATTTAAAGCAGAATCTATGCCGGCAGTTGCCCAAAATGCTCGTATTTCAGAGGTTACGGGTAGATGATCGGTGCCAAGAATCAATATCTTTTCCCAATCGTTCATTTTGCACCTTCTTTAAATACGGTACTCTTTTTACCCTGAATTAGCATGCGAAAAGTGCTCGCAATAACGAAAAGATATAAAAAAAGAGCTGGGAATCCACCAAGGTTAGATGCCATTTTAACTCCGTCTATGCCCGCTTGGCTTACCATAATCCAGGCAGTAAGTCCAACGATAACACCCCAAATTATTTTGATTTGGTAAGGTGCCTCTTCCTCATTTTCAGAAATACCTTTGGTACTTAATGCGCTCATTGCCGATGTATTGGAATCGGCGGCCGTTACAAAGGATATGAAGACTAAAAGGAAGTAAAAAATAATCCACCAGGTTGCCAATGGAAGTTGTTTTATGATTTCAAAAATAATAGTTTCCGGTCCCTTTTTTACTAAAAGCTGATATAACGCGCCATCAAATACCTGGTCGAAATGTAGGGAATACCCGCCAAATAGAAACATCCAGATCATGGAAAAAAGACTTGGAAAAAGAAGGTTAAATCTTATAAAAGTCCTGATATTATAACCTCTTCCCAATCGACCTAAAAATAAGGCGGAAATAGGGGTCCATGCCAGCCAATTGGCCCAATAAAAAATAGTCCAGCTATTTGCCCAGCTTTTATCAATGCCTAAGGCTAAGCTTTTGGGGATAAGAGTAGTGGCGAAATCAGAAAAATACGAACCAAAATGAGGCAATATTTCGGTGAATGGGCCAAAAAAAGTGAACCACCCAATAAGGATGATAAAGCCAATGATATTAATATTCGATAATAATTTAATCCCTTTTTGTAGTCCCGATGCAGCAGACCAGATAAAAGTTATGGTCAAAAAAAAGGCAATGATGCCTAAGTTTGTTTGCGTTTTTGCCGTGGGAAAAAATTGATTTATGCCGCCTGAAAGGGTCAGCAATCCTGCACCCATGGAGGCCGACATGCCTGCAACTAAACTAAATAAACTTAGGCTGTCAACGTAAGGGGAAAGTTTCAATGATCTTTTTTCACCAAGTATCGGCATGAGTAAACTGCCAATTTGGAAGGGTTGTTTCAAATTATAAAAGCCGATGGCAAACATGAGGGCAGTCAGGGTATAAATGCTGTAGGGTATAAAAGTCCAATGTAAAAATAAGGTGGAAATAGAAAAAATCTTCGCCGATTCACTTCTACTCTCAATGCCTAATCCATCTGGTGGTGTGTTGAAGTGATAAAGTGGCTCGGCAGAAGCCCAAAATAAAATGCCCACTGCTATGGTCGTACATAGTGAAATGGAAAACCAATGTAGTTTATTCAGCAATGGCTTTGCCTCTTTCCCTCCTATTATTATGCCGCCAATAGGTGAAATGTAAAGGAGAATAATCAGAATTAATCCAACAATGGCAGCTGTGGCAAATAACCATCCAAAATGATTCAATATCCATTGATTGGCAGCTTTCGTAACTGTTAAGAAGCCATTCCCATCTGCCAAACTATAAAAAATAGTGAGTATCAGTAAAATAACAGGTACACCAAAAACTGCTTTACGAAGGTTCATAGCATGAATTTAAAACAAAGAAATGGTAAAATATTTACATGCCATGTTAAATTTTAAAATTCAACTTGTCTTTGTGCGCCTATTATCAGTTATTATGTCTAGTTCATAAAAGTATCCTCTAACCGAGCCATCTCCACTTTATTTCACTGAAGTGAACAGGCTTTGGAAAAATTATAATGTTGCTGCTTACCTTTGCGCCATCTGAAATATAACTTCCTCATGAATAAAGCAAAAGAAACCCATACTTCCCTTTCCTATTCAGAACCTGGAGATCCGTTGGTGACGAAATGGATTATTCAATTGGTGGAGGGCCTGACAGGTAGGAACCTTATTGAAAAAAAATACAATGAAGTGTTGAATAGGGGTCTGCCTGGAAAAGATTTGATGAGTGCCGCCCTCAGGGAGTTAGATATAAATTTATGCTTTGATGGTTTTTCAATCATGGATATTCCCAGTGAAGGGCCAATCATCTTTATTGCCAATCATCCGTTCGGAGTTGTTGATGGCTTGGCGCTAGGTGAGATTATTTCAAAAGTTAGAGACAAATTTGCCATCCTGGTAAATGCCGTCCTATGCAGAAATCCGCAATTAGATCCATTTTTATTGCCCATTGATTTTAGGGAAATACCGGAAGCAATGAAGACAAATATTAATACCCGACAAGAAGCAATAAATAGACTTTTAAATGGAGAAGCCATCGCTATTTTTCCTTCAGGGGCAGTAGCAACCGCCCCTTTTCCAGGGAAGGAACCTGTCGATTTAGAGTGGAAAAGATTCGTAGTTAAACTTATTACTCAGTCTAAAGCAACCGTTATTCCTCTTTATTTTCATGGAAATAATAGTTTCTGGTTCCAATTGGCCAGTTATATTCACATGAATTTAAGATTAGGCCTCTTATTGTTTGAGGTGAAAAATAAAATGGGAAAACCCCTTTTTGTATCTATCGGAAAACCAATAACACCAGCAGAATGGCAATCAAAAAATGTCATTTCAGAATTATTGCCCTTTTTACGTGCACAAACGATGTCTTTAGGTGATAAAAACCCTTAATTGCTTACTTTTGTATTCGATTCCTATTTTACTATCTTTCTTTTTCCAAAATAAACAATATGTTTAAAGAGTTTAAAGGACTTAATCTGCCTCAAATTGATAAGGAAATTCTTGAATATTGGGATAATGCTCAAATTTTTCAGAAAAGTATCGATCAAAGAGATTCTAATCAGCCTTTCGTATTTTATGAAGGTCCCCCGTCCGCAAATGGTATGCCTGGGATTCATCATGTGATGGCACGTGCTATAAAAGATATTTTTTGTCGCTTTCAAACGATGAAGGGTAAAAGAGTTGAGAGAAAAGGAGGGTGGGATACTCATGGGTTACCCATTGAATTAAGCGTGGAAAAGGAATTGGGTATTACAAAGGAGGATATCGGCAAATCAATTTCAGTGGAGGAATATAACGATAAATGTCGTGAAACCGTCATGCGTTATAAAGATAAATGGGATGCCATCACGAAGCAAATGGGGTATTGGGTCGATCTTGAGAATCCTTATGTTACTTATACGAATGAATATATTGAATCGGTCTGGTGGTTGATTTCTCAATTATATCAAAAAGGTTTGCTTTATAAGGGTTATACCATTCAACCTTATTCACCTGCTGCAGGTACCGGACTGAGCTCCCATGAGCTGAATATGCCCAATGCTTATCAGGAAATTACAGATATTTCAGCCGTTGCTCAGTTCAAAGTGAAAGGGGAAGTCAATACTTTTATACTGGCATGGACAACAACACCCTGGACTTTGCCTTCCAATACCGCGCTGGCCGTTGGAAAAGATATCCGATACGTTAAAGTACACACTTTTAATAGATATACAAAGGAAGAATGTTTCGTCATTCTGGCTAAAGATAGATTTTCATCCTATTTTAGCGAGCAACAGCCCGATTTACAACCCGATCAGATGAAAGCGGGAAATCAGCCTATTCCTTATATAGAAATAGTGGGCGAATATTCGGGAAGAGAATTGGAAGGTATTCATTATGAACAACTTTTGTCGTATGTTATTCCTGAAGGAAAGGCTTTTGAAGTTATTTTAGGAGATTTTGTCACGACCAGCGATGGTACAGGTATTGTTCATATATCGCCTACTTTTGGAGCGGACGACTTTAAAGTAGCCAAACTTAATGGTATCGCCGCGCTAACTGTTCCCGACGTGAATGGCAATCCAATGCCTTTGGTTGATAAACAAGGCAAATTTGTCTCGCAGGTAACTGATTTTGCGGGTCGTTATGTGAAAGATTATGGTCAAAAAGAGGAAAGATCAGTAGATACCGACATTACCATAAAACTTAAAACAGAAAATAAGTTATTCGTTTCTGAAAAATATGTGCACTCTTATCCTCATTGCTGGAGAACAGATAAGCCGATTCTTTATTATCCTTTAGATTCCTGGTTTATCAAAACGTCCAGCTTGAAGGAAAGAATGGTGCAGTTAAATCAAACCATTAATTGGAAACCCGCTTCGACAGGGGAAGGAAGGTTTGGTAAATGGTTAGAAAATCTTCAGGACTGGAATCTCTCCCGCTCAAGATACTGGGGTATTCCACTGCCTATCTGGAGAAGCGCAGACGCTAAAGAAGAAATTTGTATTCAATCTATCGCCCAGTTGAAAATGGAAATTGAACGGGCTAATGATGCTTTTGGTCTCCAACAATCCGTTCCCGTCGATCTTCATCGTCCTTATATGGATGAAATTATTCTTGTGTCGGCAAATGGGGAGAAGCTTTTCAGAGAACTGGATCTTATTGACGTTTGGTTCGATTCAGGAGCCATGCCTTACGCTCAATGGCATTACCCATTTGAAAATAAAGAAAAATTTGAACAGAATTTTCCAGCCGATTTTAT
>Ga0247831_1002366_pt1 | contig 30780 bp, 23 predicted proteins | sample LaCruzMarch2015__9_FD_192406 | JGI IMG/M metagenome (GOLD analysis project Ga0247831, IMG submission 192406) | Freshwater microbial communities from meromictic Lake La Cruz, Castile-La Mancha, Spain - LaCruzMarch2015_1m | ecosystem: Environmental > Aquatic > Freshwater > Lake | place: Spain...
TCCGTCGGCGCGTTCAGCGCCCGACCGCGTCGCTGTTCGCCCCCACCGGGCACCGCCTGCCGCGACGCGCGCCAACGCCAAGGTAGTCCTGGAAGCACCACCGACGGCATAGAGAGCCAACGCCAAGGTAGTCCCGGAAGCACCACCAACAGCATAGAGAGCCAACGCCAAGGTAGTCCTGACACCGCACGCCAACGCCAAACCAGCCCCGACCAGGAGCCTGCAAACCCATGATGGTCCGACCACGTTTTCGCAGGTGGATGGTGCTGGGCTTCCTGCTGTTCGCAGCGGCCGTGCTCCTGGGTCTGCAGATTCCGCCGGCCCATTCGGAAGGGCCGAAGCTTGCTGCCCAGCCTGACCCGGTGCGGGCGCCGCCGGCTCCGTTGCGCCAGACTGCCGCCGATGCCCTGGGCAAGTCGGCGGGCTGCGAGAGCTGCCATTCGCACAATGCAGCCGCCAACGACCACCGTACCATGCACGCAAACCCTGGTGTGGTGCTGGGCTGTACCGATTGCCATGGCGGCTTTGCAGGCGTCAAGCGGCCGCCCGATACGCTGCGCAGCGACAAGAGCTACATCGCAGCGATGGAACAGGCCCATGTGCTGCCACGCCATCCGTTCCAGTGGAACTACCCCTCGTCCTCCAACCCGCCCGGCAGCTACACGAAGCTCAACCGCGAAAGCCCGCAGTTCATCCGATTCATCAACCCCGGCGACCTGCGCGTGGCCCGCGAATCCTGTGGCGCCTGCCACCTGCCCATCGTGCAGGCCAGCGAACGCAGCCTGATGGCCACCAGCGCGATGCTGTGGGGTGGGGCGGCCTACAACAACGGCATCCTGCCCTTCAAGCGATACATCCTGGGCGAGGCCTACACCGCGGCCAGCGAGCCGGCGCTGCTCAAGAACCCGGTGGCGGTCACGCCGCAGATGCGCGACATGGGCATCCTGGAGAGCCTGGCACCCCTGCCGGCGTGGGAAACGGTGCCGCCGGCCGATATGTTCCGCGTGTTTGAGCGTGGCGGCAAGATCAACGGTACCCAGTTCCCCGAGATCGGCCTGCCCAACGTCACCGGTGCGCTGCAGAAGCTCGATGAACCCGGCAGGCCCGATATCCGGCAGTCCAACCGCGGCCCGGGTACCGGCAACCGCATCGCGGTGCCGCTGATCAACATCACCAAGACCCGGCTCAACGACCCGCACCTGTGGTTCCTGGGTACCAACGAACAGGCTGGTGACTACCGATCGTCCGGCTGCACCGCCTGCCACACGCCCTATGCCAACGACCGCGACCCGAGGCACTCCGGCCCCTATGCGAAATTCGGCCACGAGGGCAAGACCGCCACGTCCGACCCGGCGATTCCGAAGTACCGCTCCGGGCACCCGATCGCGCACCAGTTCACGCGGGCGATTCCGTCCTCGCAGTGCATGGTGTGCCACATGCACCAGCCCAACATCTTCGTGAACTCGTTCTACGGCACCACGATGTGGGACTACGAGGCCGACGCCCCGTTCATGTGGCCCAAGAAGCAGAAGTACCCGACGGATGCCGAGATCCGCAAGATCCAGGAGCGCAACCCGGAAGAGGCGGCGATCCGTGGCCTGTGGGGCGACCCGGAGTTCTCCAAGCGGGTGTCCGAACTCAATCCGCAGCTCAAGGACACCCAGTTCGCCGACTACCATGGCCATGGCTGGAACTTCCGCTCGATCTTCAAGCGCGACCGCAAGGGCACCCTGGTCGATGCGAAGAACCAGCCGGTGGCGGACGAAGACCCGCAGAAGTTCAAGAAGGCGGTGCACCTCACCTCGGTGCATCTGGATGTCGGCATGCATTGCGTGGACTGCCACTTCGCGCAGGACGCGCATGGCAACGGGCACATCTACGGCGAGGTGGCGGCCGCGATCGAGATCGACTGCAAGGACTGCCATGGCAGTGCGAACAAGTACCCCACGCTCTTCACCTCCGGCCCGGCGGCCCGTCCCGGCGGCATGGACATGAAGCTGCTGCGCACCCAGGACGGCCGGCGCCGCTTCGAGTGGCGCGAAGGCAAGCTGTACCAGCGCTCCGCGCTCGACCCGAACCTGGAATGGGAGATGTCGCTGGTCAAGGACTCCGTGACGCCCGGCAATGCCCACTACAACGAGAAGGCTGCACGCGCCAAGCTGATGCGCGAAGGCCCTGCCGGGCAGGACGGCCAATGGGGCGCCACGCCCGATGGCAAGGGTTATGCCCACGGCGACGAGAAGATGAACTGTTATTCCTGCCACCTGTCCTGGACGACCAGCTGCGCGGGTTGCCACCTGCCGATCCAGGCCAACTGGAAGACCGAGCGCCTGCACTACGAGGGGGGCGAGACCCGAAACTATGCCAGCTACAACCCGCAGGTCGCACGCGACGACATGTTCCAGCTCGGTATCCATGGGCCGGTGAAGGGCGGCAAGATAACGCCGGTGCGCTCCAGCTCGGCGCTGGTGCTCTCCAGCACCAACATCAACCGCGAGAAGATCTATATCCAGCAGGCGCCGATCGCGGCCAGCGGGTTTTCGTCGCAGGCCTTTGCGCCGCATTACCCGCACACCGAACGCAAGACCGAGACCAAGACCTGTTCGGACTGCCATGTCAACCAGAAGGACGACAACAACGCCATCATGGCGCAGCTGTTGCTGCAGGGCACCAACTACGTGAACTTCGTGGGCTACAACGCCTGGGTGGGCGCAGCGAAACACGTGGAGGCGGTGCAGGTCACCGAGTGGGATGAGCCACAGGCCGTGATCGGCAGTTATCTGCAGCGGTATGCCTACCCCGACTGGTACCGCCAGCACCTCGATGCCAAGGCCCGCCTGCAGCAGGCCCATGACCACGGAACCCGCGGGCCGGCGCAATGTATCCAGCTGCGCGGCGAATACCTGTTTGTCGCGGAGGGCGCCGGGGGCATGCGGGTCTACGATGTGGCCAGCATTGCCAACAAGGGCGTGTCGCAGCGCATCGTGAGCGCGCCGTTCTCGCCGCTGGGGCAGAACACGCATGTTGCATCGCCCAGTGCGACCTGCGTGGCCCTGCCCACCAACCAGCCGATCGCGCCCGAGCGCAACACCGGCGAGCTGATGCGGGTCACCAACCAGGAGCAGGCCTTCCACCCGATCTACCACTACGCCTTCATCACCGACAGCCGCGAGGGCCTGATCGTCGTGAATGTCGACACCCTGGCCGACGGCGAGCCGCGCAACAATTTCCTGAAGCGCGCGGCCACCTGGAACGGCGAGGGCGCCAGCCGGGGCGTGCTCGATGGTGCGCGCCACATCACGGTGGGTGGGCATTACCTCTACATCACCACCGCCCGCGGCCTGGTGATCGTGGATGTGGACGACCCGCTCAGGCCGCGCTGGCTGGCCACCGTGCCGCTGCAGGACGCGCGCGCCAGCGCGCTGCAGTTCCGCTACCTGTGGGTCACCACCGCCCAGGGGCTGGAGCTGGTAGACGTGACCTCGCCGCGCAGGCCGCTGCATGTCGAGAGCGCCCGCGTGCCGCTGGCCGATGCGCGCAAGGTCTATGTGGCGCGTACCTACGCCTATGTCGCAGCCGGCGCCGAGGGGCTGGTGATCGTGGACGTGGAGCGCCCGCGCCAGCCCCGCATCGAGACCCGGGTGCAGCAGGGCGACACGCCGGCGACCAGCCTGCGCGACAGCCAGGACGTGATCGTGGGATCCACCAACGCCTCGCTGTTCGCCTATGTGGCCGACGGCGCGCACGGGCTCAAGGTGCTGCAGCTGACCGCGCCCGACACCCAGCCGAAGTTCTACGGATTCTCGCCGGTGCCAAGACCCCAGGTGATCGCCTGGCGCGACACCCGTTCGCCGGCGTTGTCCCTGTCCAAGGGCCTGGACCGGGACCGCGCGGTGGACGAGACCGGCGGCCAGATCGCGGTGTTCGGGCGTATCGGCTCGCGGCCCTTCAATGCCGCCGAGATGGCGCGCCTGTACCAGCGCAGGGACGGCAGCGTCTGGACCGTGACCGACACGCCGGGGACGTCGTATTCGCATGTCGGTGCGCCAGGTGCGGCCGGCGCGCAGGCGGCCGCGCCCGCCACACATGCTGCACCTGTCCGGGGGGCCCGCCCATGAGACCGATCCAATTCCTGCACCGCATGGCCCTTGCCTGGCTGCTGGCCGTGTGCGGCCTGCAGGCCACCGCCCAGGTGCTGCCCGACAAGTCGCGCGACAAGACCCTGGGGGTGGTGACCTGTGCCAGTTCGCTGTGCCACGGCTCCATCGCCTCCTGGAACGGCTCGCCGGTGAACCAGAATGAATACGTGGTCTGGTCACGGCTGGACAAGCATGCGCGGGCCTACAACCTGCTGCTCAACGAGAAATCGCGCCGCATCGCGGCCAACCTGGCCTTGCCGGAGCCGGCGCACCAGTCGCGCGTATGCCTGGATTGCCATGCCCATGTACCTGCGAATGCCGCGCCCGCCCACAAGGTCAGCGACGGCATCGGGTGCGAGGGCTGCCACGGGCCGGCCGAACGCTGGATCGCCTCGCACACCGAACCCGAGGCCAGCCACCGGGCCAATCTGGCCAACGGCCTGTATCCCAGCGACCAGCCGCTGGCGCGTGCCAGGCTGTGCCTGTCCTGCCATTTCGGCACCGCCGACAAATATGTCTCCCACCGCATCATGGCGGCCGGTCACCCGCGCATGAGTTTCGAGATGGAGACCTTCACCAACCTGCAGCCGGCGCATTTCAAGATCGATGCCGACTACATCGCGCGCAAGGGCAATGTCGACGGCGTGCGCATCTGGGCGATCGGCCAGGCGGTCGCGGTGGGAACGCAGATCGACATCCTGCTCGACCCGCGCCGCGGGCGCGACGGCGCGTTCCCGGAACTCACGCTGTTCGACTGCCATGCCTGCCACCACCCGATGGCCGACACGCGCTGGAAACCGGTCGGGACCTTTGGCCGCAGCATCAGCCCCGGCCTGGTGCGGCTGAACGACTCCAGCATGCTGATGCTGCGCCTGATCCTGCGCCAGATCGACCCGGCGCTGGGCGAGCGCTTCGTGCAGGGGGTGGTGCAGCTCAACCATGCGGTGGCCGGCACCGGCGACATGGCCGAGCGGGCCCGCGCCGTGAAGGCGCTGGCCGACGAAGCGGCCCAGCGCATTGTCCGCACCGGTGTGACCAGCGAGAACCTGCGCGGCATGGCCCTGGCCCTGGTCGACGACGGCATTGCCGGCGCCTATGCCGACTATGCCGGCGCCGAGCAGGCCGCGATGGCGCTGGGCAGCGTGGTGAACACCCTGCACAAGCTCGGGCAGCTCAAGTCGGCGGCCAGCCTGAACCAGGGGCTGGCCCATCTGCGGGCTGGCCTGGTGCACGACGAAGCCTACAAGCCTGCCGACTTCCAGAACCGGCTGCGGACCTTCCGACCCCTGGTGGCCATGCCACTGGCCACCCGCTAATGCAGAAGGCGGCTTCATGATCACACCCTATACCGTCGCCATCATCGGGTCTGGCCCTGCCGGCCTGTCGGCAGCAGCCCATGCGGCCCGGCTGGGCCTGAACCACATCCTGCTGGAAGCGCAGCCGCACCTGGCCGACACGATCTACAAGTACCAGAAGGGCAAGCATGTGATGGCCGAACCGGCCTATCTGGACCTGCGCAGCCCGATGAGTTTTGCGGCCGGCACCCGCGAGAGCATCCTGAACAAATGGGACGACGAGATCGCCGCGCTGGGCGCGGTGATCCAGCACCGGGCCGCCGTCAGTGCGATCCAGGGGCGCAAGGGGTGTTTCTGGATCACGCTCGAATCGACCGAGCTGATCTGCGCCGAGCAGATCGTGCTGGCCATCGGCATGCAGGGCAACCTGCGCACGCTCGGGGTGCCTGGCGAGAACCTGCCGAACGTGCAATACCAGCTTGACGACCCGCGTGCCTATGGCGGCGAAACCATCGTCGTGGTGGGTGCTGGCGACGCTGCGATCGAGAACGCGCTGGCCCTGGCCGACAACGACAACCGGGTGATCCTGCTCAATCGCAACGAGGAATTCAGCCGCTGCAAGGAGGGCAACCTCTCGGCCATCCAGGCGGCCATGCGCGACAGTCGGCTGGCCGTGCGCTACCGCACCAGCATCGACCATGTGGACGCGCTGGAGGCGCCGGCCGGCGCACCGGCGATGGACCCCAACCGCACGATGATGGTCTCGGTGGTCGACCTGTCCAAGCGCCAGGCGCGCAAGGGAGCGGCCGGGCCCTCGCTCAAGGTGGTTCTCAACACGCCTTCCGGCGAAGAGGTGGTGGAATGCCACCGCGTGATCGCCCGGCTGGGGGCGATCCCGCCACGCAAGCTGGTCGAGAGTTTCGGCGTGCGTTTCTCCAGCAGGGATGCGACCGCGTTGCCGGAGCTGTCGCCGACCTACGAGTCCAGCGTGCCGGGCCTGTATGTGGTGGGCGCACTGGGTGGTTACCCGCTGATCAAGCAGGCGATGAACCAGGGCTTCGAGGCCATCGAGTCCATCTGCGGGCGCCCGGTGGTGGCGGCGGACCAGCCGCTGCTGGAGAAGAAGTTCGCAGCCGTCATCGCGGCCACCGCCAAGCTGCACACGGTGGAGGATGTACTGGCGCTGGTGTCGACCAACATGCCATGGATGCGCGGGCTCAATGCGCTGCAGTTGCGCGAATTCATGCTCGAGAGCGACATCCGCATGCCCCGGCAAGGCGAGCTGGTGTTCGAGCGCAACGACTATTCCAACTCCTTCTTCAGCATCGTGCGCGGCCAGGTGCAGATCGAGGGCGCAGAGGCCGAGACCGGCGGTACGCCGGTGCTGCTGGGCACGGGCAACTTCTTCGGCGAGCTCGGCCTGATCTCGGGGCGCAGGCGCTCGTCCACCGTGCGTGCGGCCGAGCGCTGCATCCTGGTGGAGACACCGCGCCGGGCCATGCTCAAGCTGCTGGCCTCGGTGGACTCGGTGCGCAAGGAACTCGACCTGGTGGCGTTGCGACGCGCCGTGCGCAAGTATGTGGCACCCGACATCACCGAGGCGGACCTCAGCACCCTGATCGAGGGCTCGCAGATCCGCCACTTCAAGAGCGGTGAGGCGCTGTTCAGCGAAGGCGACAAGTCCGACGGCCTGTACCTGATCCGCAAGGGCTCTGTGATGGTCTCGCGCACACTGGGTGGCCGGGAGGTGGTGCTGTCCTATGTGTCGGCCGGCAACTATGTGGGCGAAATGGCGCTGGTGCAGGACGCTCCCCGCTCGGCCACGGTGCGCGCAGCCGTGCCCACCGAAACGATCGTGCTGATGGCCGACAAGGTCACCGCGTTGATGGCCAGCAACACCGCGATGCGCGGCAAGCTCGACGACCAGTACCTCGCGCGCATGGAGGCCAACCAGGCCATGACCTCCAACCTGGCCTCGGGCAACCTCATCTCCTTCCTGCTGCAGCAGGGTGTGGGCGAGGCCACCGACGTGCTGCTGATCGACGAGTCGCTGTGCATCCGCTGCGACAACTGCGAGAAGGCCTGCGCCAGCACCCACGGCGGCACCTCGCGCCTGGACCGCGAGGCCGGGCCGACCTACGCCAACCTGCATGTGCCCACCTCGTGCCGGCATTGCGAGCACCCGCACTGCATGAAGGACTGTCCGCCAGACGCGATCCGCCGCTCACCCGGCGGCGAGGTCTACATCACCGATGCGTGCATCGGCTGCGGCAACTGCGAGAAGAACTGTCCGTACGGCGTGATCCAGATGGCCCCACTCGATGGCGGTCGTGGCATCCAGAGTCTGTGGGCCTGGCTCGCCCTCGGCCTGGGCCGGGAGCCCGGCACGGCACGGGCGAAACCGGTAGCGAAGGCCCCGGTGGGCAAGGGCCAGGAAAGGCCTGCCGAGATCAAGAAGGCCGTCAAGTGCGACATGTGCCGTGACATCCGCTCCGGCCCGGCCTGCGTGCGTGCGTGCCCGACCGGTGCGGCCCTGCGCATCAGCCCCGAGAAATTCCTGGATTACGCGGGACAGGGTCACTGAGCGGCACCTCCGGCTGCAGCCCCGACGCGCTGCATCTCGAGCGCAATGGCGTGCTGGCTGGGTGTCCTGCGACATCACCAACCCGGCCACGGGCAAGGTGGCGGCCGAGATGCCGCATGGGTGGGAACTGGACGGCGCGTATCTGGGGTGCGGGGTTTGCCCAGCACGCGCCCGTTACCGCCCCCCGGCCGGCTCCAGATGCGACTGCGACAGCACCCGCAGCAGCTCCCGGTTGACATCCGCGATGTCGATTCCGTGGGTGTCGCACAGCCCTGGTACGGTGGCCATCTGAGGGTATTCGAGCGCCGCTGCCAGTTCAAGGTACGGCGCATAGGGCCCACGGTGGCTGATGATGCCCTCCAGCACCCGCTCGGATAGCGGGATATGTTGCACCGCCTGCAGCAGCGGCTCGCCCACCAGCAGGTCGATCTGGGCCAGCCGCGCACACAGGGAAACTTCATGGCGCAGGCGCACTTCGTCGCCGGCGTCCAGCAGGTGCTCCATCAGGCGGGCGCGCACGACCATCGCGCGGCGCACCGGCAGCAGTTGGGGGTCTTCGGTGGCCCCGGCCAGTTGATCGCCCAACCACTGGCGGAAGCGCGACATGCCCAGCACCATGATGCCCTGGCGCAGGGCTTCGACGCCGTTGCGCAGATTGAATGCGGCCGAATTGGCGTAGCGCAGGAAACGGTAGGACAGCACCGGGTCGTCGCCCAGCAGGCCTTCGATGACTTCGAGCGAGGCGTCGGCCTCGGTGGCGGCCTGCAGCCTGACCACGGTGCGCAGGTCGGGCGGCACGCGGTTCTGGTGGGCCTGCAGCACGTCCTCGACAGGCCAGCCGGCCACTCCCCAGGCGCCGCGCTGGTCCAGGCAGTGGGCGGCCAGCACGCGGTTGGGCACACCTTCGTAGATCTGGTCGGGCAGGACCGGGCTGTCGGCCGACTGGGATGCGCGGTCGGGGAGGAGTGCGGCGCGTACACCCTGCAGCACCTCGCCGGGATTCAGGCAGACCATGCCGCGCAGAAACTCGGCGGCGGTGTCCAGGCTTTCGCGTTCGGCATGCTCTCCACGCCACAGCATCGACACCTGCCGTTGGCGCGCGCCGTGCACCCGGTGGGCGATCTGCGGGTCGGCCATCCAGGCGCCAGGCACGGCGATCCAGGGGCTGGTGGAGTTGGCATGCAGCAGCAGGTCGGCCAGCAATTGCGGCGACTGCACCGACAGGATCAGCTGGGGGGATTGCAGCGACCAGGCCTGGATGAGCGTACGCAGCAGGTGTTCGGCGTCCACCGGCGCGTCGCCCGGCGAGTCGATGAACAACTGCACCGCCGCGATCTGCCGCAGCCGGTTCCACACCAGCTGGTAGCCCAGTGTAAGGTGGCCAAGGACCGAAGGTGACATGGTCAAGGAGAGGATCGAGTCCTAGTTGATGAAGTTGAACAGCGTCAGTTTTTGGATTTGAGCATAAGACTGCAGCGCCGCCTGATAACCGGTCTGGAATCTGTTGAAGTCCGAAATGCCCTTGGCCATGTCCAGGTCGACCGCCCGCGAGCGGGCTTCCTCCAGCGACAGCGCGCGCGCGCCCTGGGTGTTGGTGATGGTATCCGCCCGGTTGAGCCACTCGCCGGCCTGGCCGCGCGCCGATTGCATGCGCGCCAGCGCGGCGTCGATCTCGACCAGTGCCAGGTTGACGGTCTGGGTGAGCTTGTTGCCGCCAGGCGCATTGCTGATGCTGGCGATGGCGTCGTCCAGCACCTTGAACACGTTCGTCTGTACGCTGGGCGCGACGCTTATCGTGTCGCCATTGGCGGGCGCTCCATTCACGACGACCGACAGGCCGTCGAACAGGATCGGGGCGCCGTCCCTGTAGGGCTGGGCGGTGGACACGGTGGTGGCCGCAGTGGTGTCGACCACGTCGTAAGTGGTCACGCCGTTGACGACCGAGAACGTCACGCTGTAGCTGTTGCCGGTCTGCGCGCTCGGGGTGACCACCGAGCCGGCGTCGCTCCAGGCAGTGCCGGTGTTGGTGCTGCCAAGCGAGACCTTGAAGACACCGTTGCCGGTGGGCACGTCCATCCAGATGGCCTGGCCATCCATTGCGCCGGGCAGGGCTGTGGCGGTCGCGGCGCGCTGCCCGGCCGTGGCCTGAAAGCTCACGCCGGGCGGGGTGTCAGCAAACGGTGCGCCGGAGCTGCCCAGCCCGCCGAACAGCGAGATACCGTTGCTGTCGGTGCGGTTGGAGAGCGCAAACAGCTGGTCGCGCAGGCTGGCGATCTGGTTGGCGATGGTGGCGCGGTCGCGCGGCGAGTAGCCGGCATTCAATGCCGAGATCACGAGATCGCGCGAACCCTGTACCAGCGTGGAGGCCTCGCCCAGCGCCGACTCGGCGGTGGCCAGTGCGGCGCGCTGGGATTCGAGGGCGCGCTGGTCGACGTCGATGCGAGCCAGACGGGTCATCACGCGCTCGGCCTGTGCAGCCGCAACCGGGTCATCGCTGGGGCGGTTGACGCGCTGGCCGGTGCCGATCTTCTCCTGCTGCTGGGAAAGATCGGACTGGCGTTTGTACAACTGCTCCAGGGCGTTGTCGTAGGTGTTGGCGGTGGCGATGCGCATGGTGCTGCCCTGTCTTAGAAGTCCAGGCTGCGGATCATGGTGTCGAACATGGTTTGCGACACCTGCAGTATTTTGGCCGAAGCCTGGTAGGCCTGCTGGAACTGCAGCAGCTTGGCGGCTTCCTCATCGAGGTTGACGCCGGCGATGGATGCCCGGTCGGTCTCGACATTGCGGGCGATGGTCTCTGAGATTCCGGCGCTGAATTCGGCGCTTTGCACCCGAACGCCGATGCTCGACATCAGCCCGGCATACCCGTCGGTGACGGCAGCGCCATCGAACATGGCCAGGTCGCGCAGCGCGAGCATGGCTTCCGCGTTGCCGGCGCTGGTGTTGGGGAAGGCATTGGCTGCCACCGTGTAGACGTCGCCGGGCTCAGGGTTTCCCTTCAGGGTCAGGCTCCAGCCGTTGAACTGGATGGGCTGGCCGGGAGTGTAGGACACGCCCGTCGGGTCACCCGTGCCAGTGCCCGTCACGTCGAAGCTGCCGATGCCGGTGAACGTGAGGGTGACGGTCTGCGTCAGGTTTGCATCCGCGTTTCGCGGCAGCAGGCTCTGCAGGCTCAGCGTACCCTGATTGCCGGTACCGGCGCTGGCCGCCACCGGGCTGGCCACTGCAAGGTTGCGAGGCGACGAGAAGTTCGTGTCAATGGCCAGCGCCGCATTGCGCAGCGGCGTGATCAGGAAGCGGTCGCCAGCCGCCGGGGTGCCGGTCAAGTTCAGGCTCAGGCCGTCGATCAGCACCGGTACCGTGGTGAATGCCACGACCTGCCCGTCGAGCACCCGCCGCACGGCGCCGGTGGTGGCGCTTGAGAATGCCACTTCATAGTCCGACGCAGCCAGCGACGTCGTGCCGCTGGTGGGGGTGGTCTGTATGCTGAAGCCCATCGACGCCCCGCCGGTGTTGGCGCTGGACGGCAGCCCCACCGGCTCCAGACCGAGCGCGAACAAGGCCTGTCCGGGCGCGCCGGTCTGGTCCAGCCCCAGGCCATGCTGTTCGTTGATCCTGGTGCCCAGTGCCATGGCCATGCGACCCAGCAGGTTCCCGGCATCGACCAGGTCGGTGTTGTGGAAGCGCAGCAGGCCGGCAATGGCACCGCCACCGAGGTTGCCCTCTTCCACGATGGCGCTTTGTCCATTTCGGGTGATCTGCAGCTTGGACTTGGAAGGGTCGCCGAACTCGTCCCCGCTGATAGCCACCTGTGCCGCCACCTTGCCCAGCACCAGAACCTGGCTGCCGCCGATGAAGATGCCCACCGTGCCGTCGTTGGCCGGGATGCTGGTGGTCTGCACCAGGGTATTGAGCTCGCGGATCAGCTGGTCGCGCTGGTCGAGGATCTGGTTGGGGGCGTGTCCCGAGCCGTTGGTGGCGACCACCTGCTCATTGGCCTGTGCGATGCGGGCCGCCAGGTCGTTGATGGTGCTGGCGGTCACTCGCAGTTCGTTCTTCAGGCCTTGCTGCAGGTCGGCCAGGTTGCCGGCCGTCATGCGAAACCGTGCCGCCATTTCGTCCGCGCGCGACAGCGCCACCATGCGCGAGGGCAGATCGGTGGGCGCGTTGGCGACATCCGAAAAGGCATTGAGCATGTCGGCGACCGCTGCGCCCAGGCCGGTGGTACCACCGGGGAACATGTCTTCCAACTGCTTGAGCTGTTCCAGCCGCTTGGCGTCCGAGGAGGCGAGCGACTTGGTCAGTGCCGCCTGGCGCGTCAGGAACTCGTCGTGCGCCCGCACCACCGTGGCGGCATTCACGCCGTTGCCGTAGTAGCCTGCGCCCGAAAAGGCACCTTCCACGCTCTCCAGAAGCACCGTCTGTTTCGAGTGGCCCGGTGTGTTGACGTTGGCCACGTTGTTGCCCGCGGTCTGCAGCGCGAGCTGGTTGGCCATCAGGGCCCGGGTGCCAATGTTCAGGATGGACATGCACGCCCCGGTATCAGGCCTGGGCGCGCTGCAACTGCAGCGTCATGTTGATGGCCCGGCTCAGCTTGTCGGCATAGGCAGGGTCGGTGGCGTAACCGGCGCGCTGCAGACCGGTGGCAAAGGCGTGCACCGAAGTGGTCTGCTGGCTGGCCTTGGCATACCGCGGGCTTTCGGTGATCAGCCGCGCATAGTCACGGAAGGACGCCTCGTAGGAGTCGTAGGCGCGGAATTTCGCCACCACCTTGCGCGGTGTGCCGTTGATGTATTCGGTGGTGGTGACTTCGGCCACCTTGCCCGTCCAACCCGGCCCGGCCTTGATGCCGAACAGGTTGTGCGACGGCGCGCCGCCCTTCATGCGGATTTCGCTGCGGCCCCAGCCAGTCTCGTGACCAGCCTGTCCGAGCATGAAACCCGAGGGCAGCCCGCTGTCCTGCTCCACCCGGGCTGCAGCTGCGCTGTGGCGCTGCACGAAGGCGGCCTGGTGGCTGTGGGTCTTGAGCGGGCCGGTGGGCGCCAGCGTGATTGGCGCGGGGCCGGCACGGGTGGCGGCCTCGGGCGCGGCAGTCGCCGCCGGCGCGGCGGTCTGCTGCGACAGCTGGCGCGCGATCATGTCGGACAGCCCGCCGGGCATGCCCGACATGTGCACCGACAGCTGCTGGTCCAGCAGGTCGGTGCCGAGGTCGCCGCCGGCGCTGTCCAGCATGCCGGACTTCATGGTGGCCTCGCGCATGCTCTTGATCAGCTCGCGCATGAACAGCGACTCGAACTGTTTGGCGGCCTCCTTGACGGCGGCCGGCGAGTTCTGGCCCGCCTGCAGCTTGAGCGTGTTCAGGGTCCGGCCGTCTGCGGCCAGCGCATTCGTCGAGGCACCCAACTGCGAGAACGACATCTAGATCACCTCCAGCTCTGCATTCAGGGCACCTGCCGCCTTGATTGCCTGCAGGATGGCCAGCAGGTCCTGCGGGGTGGCGCCCAGCGCATTGAGCGCGCGCACCACGTCGGCGAGTTGCGGGGCCGCCGGCACCTGGATCAGGATGCCTGGCTCCTGCTTGATTTGGATGTTGGCCCGCTCGGCCACCACGGTCTGGCCGCCGGTGGACAGCGGGTTGGGCTGGCTGATCACCGGGGTGGAACTGATGGTGACCGACAGGTTGCCATGCGCGATCGCGCATGGCCCCAGCGAGACCGCCTGGTTGAGCACGATCGAGCCAGTGCGCGAGTTGATCACCACCTTCGCTGCGGGGGACGAGGTCTCCAGCGGGAGTTCTTCCATCTCTGCGATGAACGACACACGGGCATTGGGCTCCATGGGCGCGCGCACCTGCACCGAGCGGCCGTCCAGCGCCTGCGCGGAGCCATCGCCGAAACGCTTGTTGATGGCCTGGGCGACCCGCCGTGCCGTCTGGAAGTCCGATGCCTCCAGGCCCAGGCGGAAGGTGTCGCCCTCCAGCAGCGGTGTCGGCACCGCGCGCTCGACCTGCGCCCCGCCGGGGATGCGTCCGGCGCTGAGGTGGTTGATCTGCACCTTGCTGCCGCCGGCGGATGCGCCTGCGCCGGCGACGATCAGGTTGCCCTGGGCCAGCGCGTAGATCTCGCCGTCCACACCGCGCAGCGGGGTGCTGATCAGCAGGCCGCCCTTGAGCGACTTGGAGTTGCCCAGCGAGGACACGTTCACGTCGATGGTCTGGCCCGGGCGGGCGAAGGCCGGCAGCTGCGTGGTCACCAGCACGGCCGCAACGTTCTTGAGCTGCAGCGAGGCGGCGGTGGCCGGAGGCAGCGTGATGCCGAGCTGCTGCAGGTAGTTGGTCAGGCCCTGCGCGGTATAGGGCATCTGGGTCGTCTGGTCGCCCGTGCCGTCGAGTCCGACCACCAGACCGAAACCGGTCAGCTGGTTGCTGCGCACGCCCTCGATGGCCGCCACTTCCTTGATGCGGTAGGCCTGGGCGGGCGCGGCCAGCAGCAGGGCCGCCAGCAATGCAGTCAGCGCATGGGTCAGGGGGCGCAGGAGGGTGATCGGCAAAGGCATGGAACAACCTAGAACGGCAACATGGCCATGAAGAAGCGGGCGATCCAGCCCGTGGTCTGTGCTTCGGCCTGGGCGCCGCGGCCGCGCGACTCGATGCGGGCGTTGGCGACCTGGGTCGAGCTGACGATGCTGCCCGGCTGCAGCGCGCGCGGATCGACCGTGCCGGAGAAGCGCAGCACATCGACGTTCTGGTTCACTCCGATCTGCTTTTCGCCGGCCAGCACCAGGTGGCCGTTGGGCAGCACATCGATCACGGTGGCGGTGATCGAGCCGGAGAAGGTATTGGCGCTGGCGGTAGCGCCCTCCCCCGAGAAGTCGTTGGCAGAAGCGGCGCCGATGGTGAGCTTGGGCAGCAGCGAGGCCGGAGCGAACGGAATGGCGCTCACGCTGCCCGACATCGACGTCGTGCGGTTGGCGGTGCTCGATGAGGTCTGGCTGGCGGTCACGTTCTCGACGATCTGGATCGTGACCGTGTCGCCGACCAGACGCGCGCGCCGGTCTTCGAAGCCGGGGCGGTAGCTCGCGCTCTGGAACAGGCTGCCGGTGTTGGCGCGTGCCGGCGCCACGGCTTTGGGCGGCGGCGCCACGGGCAGCGGTGCGAAGTCGACCGCCACCTTCTGCGGCATCGACTCGCAACCGCCAGAGAGCGCGGCCAGCGTCAGGACGCTGGCCAGCAGGAGGATGCGTGCCAGGATGCCCATCACAGCTGGCCCAGCTTCTGCAGCATCTGGTCGGAGGTCTGGATGGCCTTGGAGTTCATCTCGTAGGCGCGCTGGGTCTGGATCATCGTGATCAGCTCCTGCACCACATTGACGTTCGAGGACTCCAGGAACCCCTGGGACAACAGGCCCAGGCCGTTGGCGCCTGGCGTGCCGGTCTGAGGCTGGCCAGATGCCGGGCTCTCGGCGAACAGGTTCTGGCCCTGGGGCTCGAGGCCGGCGGGGTTGATGAAACTCGCCAGCGCAATGGTGCCGATATTCTGTGGCGCGGTCTGGCCAGGGATGGACGCAGTGACCGTGCCGTCATTGGCAATCGTGATGTTCTTGGCGTTCTGCGGAATCGTGACACCGTTGGCCACCGGCAGGCCGTTGGAGGTGACCAGCCGGCCCTGGTTGTCGACCTGGAACGAGCCGTCCCGGGTGTATTGCGTGGTGCCATCGGGCATGGTGATCTGGAAGAAGCCGGCTCCCTGGATGGCTACGTCGAGCTGGTTCGTCGTCTGCTGGGGCGTCCCCTGCGAGAACGAGCGGCTGGTGGCTACGGTGCGCACGCCCAGGCCCAGGTGCAGGCCGGTGGGCAGCTGCGATTCGGCCGTGGTGTTGGCGCCGACCTGGCGCAGGTTCTGGTACATCAGGTCCTCGAACACCGCATTGGCGCGCTTGTACCCGGTGGTGGACACATTGGCCAGGTTGTGCGAGATCACGTCCAGCTGCATTTGCTGGGCTTCCATGCCTGTCTTGGAGATCCAGAGGGAGTTGATCATGGGGTGTCCTGGAAAGTGGGGGCTGGCGGAGTGCGGCGCGTCAGCCCTGCAGGCTCAGCAGCTGGCCAGCCTGGCGGTCATTGGATTCGGCGGTCTGGATCAGGCGCATCTGCTGTTCGAACTGGCGCGCGGTCTGGATCATGCCCACCATGGTCTCGATCGGGTTCACGTTGGAGCCCTCCAGAACGCCCGACATCAGGCGGGCCTGCTCGTCATTGGGCAGCGGGTCGCCCACTGCGGTGCGGAACAGGCCGTCATCGCTGCGCCTGAGCGGGTCTTCCGGTGTCGGAGTGACCATCTTCAGGCGACCGATCTGGTTGGCTGGCTGGCCGGGCACCCGGGCGCTCAGGATGCCATCGTTGCCGATGCTGAGTTCGGAGTTGGCGGGGACCGTGATGGGGACGCCGCCGTCGGACAACATCGCCAGGCCGTTGCTGGTCATCAGGGTGCCGTCGGGCGAGATTTCCATCGAACCATTGCGGGTGTACGCCTCGGTGCCGTCGAGCCCCTGGACGGCGAACCACGCGTTGCGGGTGGCCATGACGTCCAGGGCCCGGCCGGTGCGCTGCGCGGTGCCGGGCAGGTTCAGGTGGCCGGAGGTGGCCTCAAGGGCGAACACGCGGGTCGTCGAACCGTCGCCGCGCAGCGGCACGGCACGGTAGGTCGACAGTTCGGCGCGAAAGCCGTTGGTCGACGCGTTGGCGAGGTTGTTCGACAGGACCGACTGCCGGTGCGCGGCTGCGTTGGCGCCGGTCATGGCGGTGTAGATGAGGCGATCCATGGTCGGTCGGCGTCAGTGGTCCGTCAACGCAGGTTGGTCAGCGTGGACAGCACCTGGTCCTGGGTCTTGATCGTCTGCGCGTTGGCCTGGTAGGTGCGCTGCGCGGTCATCATGTTGACCAGCTCGGAGGTCAGGTCGATGTTCGACGCCTCCAGCGCACCGGCCCGCAGCGCGCCGAACTTGCCGACACTGGGCGAACCGAGCACCGGTTGGCCGGAGCCCAGGGTTTCGACCCAGGTGCCGTTGGCCGAGGGGCGCAGCCCTTGCACATTGCGGAAGTCGGCCAGCGCCACCTGGCCTGCGGCCTGGCTTTGCCCGTTGGAATAGGTGGCCATCACCGTGCCTTTGTCATCGATTTTCATCGAGACGAAGTCGCCGGGCGGGTACCCGTCCTGGACCAGCTTGGAGACGGCGAACCTGGTCGCGAACTGGGTCGTTCCGGAGATATCCAGCGTTGTCGTGAAGGTACCTATCGTCGGGTTGGGCGATGTTACGGCGATGGTGGGGAGCGCCGGCACCGTGGACAGCAGCGCGCCATTGACGCCGAAATTGAGCGTTGCCGCGACCGAGGCGCTGGCGGTGGTGCCATCAGTCGGGTCCGTGAACACCTCCCAGGTGTCGTTGGCTGTCTTGCGCATGTACATCGGCAGTTCGATCGCCGAGCCCTGCGAGTCATACACTGTCAGCGAGGTGCCGTAGGTGGTGAGCGGAATGTTGGGCAGCACGGAATCCCAAACCACTGCGCGCGCGTCGACGTTGAACTCGGCCTCGATGGCGGTGGTCATGTTGGCGGCGATCGGGACCGATGTCGGCAATTGCAGGGGCTGCAGGTTGCTGCCGGTGGGCACGCCGGTGATCGAGGTGGGGTAACCCATCAGGTTGGCGCCGGCGTTGGTGACGATGTTGCCGAGCCGGTCCAGCTTGAATTCGCCGGCCCGTGTGTAGGCCGGTGTGCCGTCGGTCTGGGTTATGGGGAAGAAGCCGTTACCGTTGATGGCCAGATCCAGCTGGTTTCCCGTCACGTTGACGCTGCCCTGCGAGAACAGCTGCGAAACGGTCGAGACTTCGACACCGATGCCTTCGGTCTTCCCGGTGGCAGCAATCGTGGAGGCGGCGACGATTTCGGAGAATTCGGCGCGCGACACCTTGGCGCCCACAGTATTGGCATTGGCGATGTTGTTGCCGATCACGTCAAGGTTGCGGCTGGCAGCGTTCAGACCCGAGAGCCCGGTTTGAAATGACATGGTGTGTTTCCTGAGAGAGTCTGTGGGAGGGGGAGGCGGGTTCAATGGATGGCGCGGACCTTGTCGTAGGTCATATTGCCGAGACCCTGCAACTGCACGTTCATCACGCCGCTTTCCGAACTGATGCCATTGACCGTGGCGCGTGCCATTGCGGAGGAGACCACCGGCTTGCCGGCAAGGCTGGCGTCGACGCGGTAGGACACGATGCCATCTGGCATGCGGCCCTTGGCATCCCATTCGAAGTTGTGGCGGCCTGATGCGACGGCGCCCATGTCGACGGTATCGATAACCTGTCCGCCGGCGGACAGGATCTGGACCTTGACACTGTCGGCAGCGGCGACCAGGTTGACTGCGCCAGCTGCCTTTCCGCCGCTCACCGGCAATCTGGCGCCGTCCACCAGCACACTGCGCCCGACCAGTGAGCTGCTTTGCAGCATCTGCATAGAAGCCAGCTGGGCGGATAGACCCTCGATCGTCTTGTTCACCTGCTGCACGCCGGTGACGGTGCTGATCTGCGCCATCTGGGACGTCATCTGGGCGTTGTCCATCGGGTTCATCGGATCCTGGTTGTTGAGCTGAGCCACCAGCAGCTTCAGGAAGCGGTCCTCAGAGCCGGCGGCATTCCTGGTGCTGATGGCTGCCGTATTGCTGCCGACGTTGGCGCTGGCGGGCGCGGCAGTCGCGGAGTTGGTGGTGGTGATCATGGGGTAGGCGTCGAGCTCACTGGCCCATCTGCAGTGTCTTGAGCAGCAGCGTCTTGGCGGTGTTCATCACCTCGACGTTGTTCTGGTAAGAGCGCGAGGCGGAGATCATGTTGACCATCTCCTCGACCGGATTCACGTTGGACTGGGTCACATACCCTTGCGCATCGGCCAGCGGGTGGGTCGGGTTGTGCACCCGCTTCAAGGGCTCGTTGCTTTCGGTGATCGCGTTGACCTTGACGCCGGCCGACGCGTCCGAACCCATCGGGACTGTCTGGAACACGACCTGGCGTGCCTTGTAGCCCTGGCCATCCGGCCCGGCCACGGCGTCGGCGTTGGCCAGGTTGCTGGCCACGACATTGAGCCGCTGCGACTGGGCGCTGACGGCGCTGCCGGAAACGCTGAAGATGGAGAACATGGACATGGTGTACCTCGGTCCGGTGGCGCCTACTGGCCTTGAATGGCGCTCAAGATCGTCCTGGATGAGCCGTTAATGAATCGGAGGGTGGTTTCGTAACGGACCGCGTTGTCGACGAAGTTGGCGCGTTCGCGGTCCAGGTCGACGCTGTTGTTGTCCATGGCAGGCTGGGTCTGCACGGTGTAGCCCAGCGTGCCCGTGTCGCCGATGGATCCGTCGCCCGGGCGACCGGTGGCGATATGCGCCGGGTGGCTGCGCGGGGAGCCGACGGCCACGGACTGGCTGGGGGTCAGGCGCGATTCGCCACGGGCTGCGGCCATGGCGTCCTTGAAGTTGACGTCGCGCGCTGCGTAACCCGGCGTGTCGGCGTTGGCGATGTTGCTGGCGATCGCCCGCTGGCGCTCGGCGCGCACGATGAGTGCCTGGCCGTGGAAATCCATTCCCCTGGTCAATTGTGCAAACATGGTCGGAGGCCTCCGAAAGTCGTTCCGGTTGCCTCGGGCCGACAGGGCCTGGGGCGTGGAACGATTATGAAAAAGCTTGAGTCCGGCGATCATCCGAATAGCGCCCGTTTCAGCCATCACTTGGGCGCTTTGGGCAGGACGCGCGTGGCTAAAGTCACAGTGCGGCTACAAATCAGGTGAAAAGATGACAACGCACTTTGCATGGCACAGCGCAGGAAGGTTGACAGTGCGGCTCATGGCCGCGGTGGCGGCATGGATGGCGGTTTCGCTGGCCCAGGCGCAGGACGCCGGCGCCAGCCTGATCAAGGACACGCAGGCCTGGCTCGACCAGGCCGTGGCTGCCGCGCGTCCTCCCGGCGCTGCGCCCCTGCGTCTGGTGGTCAGCGTCGGCACGCTGGACAGCCGCCTGACCCTGGCGCCCTGCGCCCAGGTCGAGCCTTACCTGCCCGCCGGCACCCGCCTGTGGGGCAAGGGCAGGCTCGGCTTGCGCTGCACCGATGGCAAGGCGCGCTGGAATGTGTTCCTGCCGATCCAGGTGCAGGCTTTCGGCCCGGCCTGGGTGGTGCGCGGCGATGTGCCGGCCGGCAAGGTGCTCGATGCCGGAGATGCCGTCCAGGCGGAGGTCGACTGGGCCCAGGACAGCGCAACCGTGCTGGCCGACATGGAGATGTGGTTGGGCCAGACCGCGACCCGCGCGCTCGGTACCGGCCAAACCCTGCGCGCGGGCATGGTGCGTGCGCCCCAGGTGTTCCAGGCCGGTGCCATGGTCAGGGTTGTCGCCCGGGGTGCGGGCTTCGCGGTCACCTCCGACGGGCAGGCCTTGTCTGCCGGTATTCTGGGCGCCCAGGCCCGTGTCCGCATGGAAGGTGGGCGCATACTCACCGGAATCGTTACGGATACCAGGACCGTGCGCGTCGACCTGTAACAGTCGGTCGCCGGGACCCATGATGGCTCAAGTATTCCCCCGTTCAGTCGATAGCTGTCGTACGATGGCACGAATGACGTGGCCAAGGGGAACACGATGAAGATAGGTCAACAGCCCGAAATGACGCCTGCCGCAGCGCAGGCAGGGCAGGTAGCCCAGTCCGCTGCACCTAAGGTGGCGCAGGCGGCGATGCCAGTGCCCAAGAATGACCGCAAGTCGCCCGGCGTTGGTGTCACGGTGTCGGAGCAGGCGCGCGCACTCGAGCAGGCTGACACCACGGCAGAAGTCGACTCCGAAAAAGTCAACGCCGTGCGCCAGGCCATCGACCAGAAGACATACACCGTGAACGCAGAAGCGATCGCAGACAAGTTGCTCGCCAATGCCCGCGAGATGCTCGACGCCAACCGCCGCTGAAACGGCTGATCCCCCCTGAAAGCCCCTGCATGCGCCCACCAGTCCAGCCCCCCCGCATCCCGCAGTTGCTGGCGCTGGCTGAAGAGCGCTCGCGCATGTTGTCCGAGGCGCTGCTGGCGGGTCAGGCAGACCGGGTGGCTGTCAGCTCTTCCGAACTTCAGCAGGTGGTCCAGGCACTGTCGGGCTCCTTGCAACAGGCGGCGGTGCGTGCCGGGCTCGACAGCCGCTCGGCATTGCGTCTGCGTCGCCTCGGCCAGGATCTTGCCCAGCAGCGCGAGGCCTGTCTGCGATGGTCTGCCGTGGTCGACAGGTCCCTGAATTCCCTGCTTCCGGCGACCCGCACAAGCACCTACGGTGGCGGCGCTGCACCCTACGGCCAGCAGGCCCGGCGCAGCGGCGCGTTCAAGCTGATCTCGGCCTGAGGGTCAAAACGTTGTGAATTAGCAACGGTCCGCCGGCCGGGCGGATTCTCGGCAACCCCCCGCTCAGTGGGAGCGCATCTTGGCCCGCAATCGGGCGATGGACTGGCTGTGCAGCTGGCACACCCGGGATTCTGTCACGCCCAGCACGCTGGCGATTTCCTTGAGGTTCATGTCCTGCTCGTAGTACATGCTCATCACATGCTGCTCGCGCTCCGGAAGTCCATGGATGGCGGCCACGAGCGACTGGCGCATGCGCTGGTCGCGCAACATCTGCATCGGGTCGGCGTCGGCATCGGCGGTTTCATGGCGCTCGAGAAAGCCGTCGTCGCCGTCCCCGCCATGTGTCATGTCCTCCAGGTAGACCAGTTGGGTTCCGCGAACCTTGCCCAGCAGGGTCTGGTAGTCGGCCAGTGTCATGCCCATTTCCTTGGCGATTTCGGATTCGAGTGGTGTACGGCCCAGCTGGTGCTCGAGCCGGCGCAAGGCCTGCTCGATGTCCTTCTGGCTCTTGCGGGACCCGCGCGACATCCAGTCGCTCTCGCGCAGCTCGTCGATCATGGCCCCCCGGATGCGCTGCGTGGCAAAGGTCTCGAACTGCACGCCCTGCGCGGCCTCGTAGCGCGACAAGGCCTCGGAAAGCCCGATCAGCCCGACCTGGATCAGGTCGTCGACCTGCACGCTGGCGGGCAGCTTGGCCATCATGTGGTGGGCCAGCTTGCGCACCAGGGGCTGGTACTGGCGGATCAGGGCATCCCGGTCGAGCTGGCCTTTGGCGGTGTACATCAGTTGCGGTTCACGGGTTGGAGTCGGGCGCGCAGCGATCGGACGTCCGGGCCTGGAAGCATACCAAGAAGTGGTCTGCGCAGGCTGGCATCGGGACGGCACCGGATCGCATCAGGCATGGGCGCGTCCTGTCACTGCAGCGCGGGAGTCGGGCTGGATGAAATAGAAGCCAAGATCAGCCGGCTTGGGGTCGAAGGCCGAGGGGTTGCTGACCCGCATCGACTGGCGTACCAGCTCGCGCGCGTCGGCATCGGCCCAGTCGTCGGGCACCTTCTGGCCATCGGTGACCCCACGCAACAACAGCTGGTGGCGGATCGCCACATCCAGCGCCGGGCCGAGCTTGACGGCTTCGTCGATCTTCGAGAGTACGGCCTGTTGCACTCCGCCGGAGCGAAAGGCCGACACCACCTGGTCCAGCGAGTCACCCTGGGCGCCGGCGTTGAGCACCAGCAGACGGCGCACACCGGGCAGGTCGAGCACGCTGAGCGCATCTTCCTTGCCGAGGTCACGCGGTGCCAGGCCGCTGGTGTCGATCAGCACCATGCGCTTGTTGGCGAACAGGCCCAGCAGGTCCTGCAGGGCCGCCCGGTCGTGCGCCAGGTGCGCGACCAGCCCCATGCTGCGGGCATGCTCGCGCAGCTGTTCGTGGGCACCCATGCGCTGGGTGTCGAGCGTGATCATGCCCACGCTGGCCGGCCCATGGGCACGGGCACACAGGCCGGCCAGCTTGGCCACGGTGGTGGTCTTGCCCACACCCGTGGCACCGACCAGTGCATGGATGCCACCTTCTTCCAGCAGGGTGTTGTCCGGCCCGGAGGTCTTCAGGTTGCGCTCGATGGCTTCGAGCATCCACTGCATCGCATCCGGCGCGCCCAGGGCCTCGGGCATGTGCTCGAGAATCGTGCGCGACAGCGTGGGCGAGTACCCTGCGCGCATGAGTTTGAGCATCAGGTTGGACTGGATCGGGTGCTGCTTGGCCTGGTTGAGCCAGGCGAAGGTGTTGAAGCGGTCCTCGATCAGGTCGCGCATGGCATGCAGCTCGTCCACGATGCTGCGGTTGCCGAGCGGGGTTGCGGGTTCGCGTGCCACCGGGCGCGGGGCCGGCTTGACAGCTGCTGCTGCCGGGGCGGGTCGCGCGGCCGCAACGGCAGGGGCGGAGCGTGCCGGCACTTCGTCCGCGCGGGCCGGCGTTTCGGTCTGGCGCTTGCGCAACATGCGTTCCCGCACATAGTCCTGGAACGACAGCGTGCTCATGGCCAGTTGTTCCGTGTCAGCCTCGACCTGCTGTGCCGGCGTCGCCGCCACCACCGGGGCTGCCCCGCCACCGCCGGGAGCCGCACCCTTGGATGGCGCTGCTGCCTTGACCGGCATGGCAGGCGCGGGCGAGCCCAGCCGCTGCAGGTCGCCGAGGTTCTCCTCGCCGGTGGCCATCACCTCGACCCCCTGGGCGGTGGGACGGTTGGCCAGGATCAGGGTTCCTTCACCGAACGCCATGCGCGCCTTGCCCAGCGCCTCACGCGCCGTGGCGCCGGTAAAACGTTGAATGTTCATGATGCTGCACCTCGGAGAATCGGACCAATCCGGATCGTATGGGTTTCGGGAATTTCACTGTGGGCGAGTACCTGCAGCCGCGGCGCGACGCGGCGCACCAGGCGGGCGATCGCGCCGCGGATCTGGTCGGGCACCAACAGGCAGGGCGGCACGCCGATCTCTTCCTGGCGCAGGGCCACCTCGGCGGCATTGCGGGTGAACATGTCGGCCACGCCCGGGTCGAGTGCCGGGCCGCTGGCGCCGCCCAGGGCCTGCACCAGGAGCCGCTCCAGTGGCGGGTCGATGGCGATCACATGCAGCTCGCGGGTCGGGCCGTAGATCTGCTGCACGATGGCCGGCGACAGCGCAACGCGGATCTTCTTGGCCAGCTCGACCGGGTCCGGGGTGGTGGGGGCATGTTCGGCGATCGATTCGACGATGGTGCGGATGTCGCGGATGTGGACGGCCTCGTCCAGCAGCAGTTGCAGCACCTTCTGGAACACGGCGATGGACACCATCTTGGGGACGACTTCCTCTATCAGTTTGGGTGCCAGCCTGGCCACGTGATCGACCAGCTGCTGGGTCTCCGTGCGGCTCAGCAGACGCGAGGCCTGCACCTGCATCAAGTGTGACAAATGTGTCGCCATCACGGTCTCTGAATCAACGACCGTAAACCCCGCCATTTGCGCCGCTTCTTTCTGGCGATCGTCGATCCAGTGGGCGGGCAGGCCGAAGGCGGGGTCGGTGGTGGCGGTACCGATCAGCGGTGTGGTGATGCCCCCCGGGTTGATCGCCAGATGCAGGCCCGGAAAGGCCTCGCCCTCGCCCACCACGACGCCGCGCAGCGTGATGCGATAACCGCTCGGGTTGAGCTCCAGGTTGTCGCGCACGTGCACCGCCGGCGGCAGGAAACCGACCTCCTGGGCAAATTTCTTGCGTACACCCTTGATGCGGTTGAGCAGGTCGCCCTGGCGGTTCTTGTCCACCAGCGCAATCAGGCGGTAGCCCAGTTCCAGGCCCAGCTGGTCGACCGGCTGCAGGTCGTCCCAGCTCGCGTCGCCATCGGGTGGCGACGGCGGAGCGATGGCATCGGGATCGGGTGCCGGCGGGCGGTGGGCCAGCACCCACGCGGCATATCCGAGCACGGCGGCCACCAGCAGGAACACCAGATGCGGCATGCCCGGAATGATGCCCAGGATGAACAGGATCGCGGCGGCGATGCCCAGCACGCGCGGCGAGATGAACATCTGCGTGGCGATCTGGCGCCCCAGGTCGTGTTCCTTGCCGACCCGGGACACCACCATGGCGGCCGCCACGGAGATCAGCAACCCGGGCACCTGTGCCACCAGCGCGTCGCCCACGGCGAGCAGGATGTAGGTGTCGGCCGCCTGGCTGGCGGTAAGGCCGTGTTGCAGCACACCGATCGTGAAGCCGCCGAAGATGGTGACCAGCAGGATCAGGATACCGGCAATGGCATCGCCGCGCACGAACTTGGAGGCGCCGTCCATCGAGCCGAAGAAGTCGGCTTCCTCGGCCACCTCGGCGCGCCGGCGCTTGGCTTCCTTTTCGTCGATGGTGCCCGCGTTGAGGTCGGCGTCCACCGCCATCTGCTTGCCGGGCATGGCGTCCAGCGCGAAACGCGCCGACACCTCGGCGATGCGCTCCGCGCCCTTGGTCACCACCACGAAGTTGATCACCACCAGGATCGTGAACACGATCAGGCCGACAGCAAAGTTGCCGCCGATCAGGAAGTGGCCGAAAGCCTCGATGACGGCGCCCGCCGCGCCCGGGCCTGTGTGGCCCTCGAGCAGCACCACCCGGGTCGATGCCACGTTGAGCGACAGGCGCATCAGCGTGGTGAGCAGCAGCACGGCGGGGAAGGCGGCGAAGTCCAGCGGCTTCAGCATGTAGGCGGCGACCATCATCACCATCAGCGCGACCGCGATGTTGATCGTGAAGAACATGTCCAGCAGGAAAGGCGGCAGCGGCAGCACCATCATCGACAGGATGGCGATCACCAGCATCGGTGCCGCTGCGCCCCGGGCGAAAGAGGCGTTGGCGCCCAGCCAGCGCTGAAAAGGCTTGAACGCGTCCATCATGCAGCCGCGAGCACGGTGTTGCCCTGCGGATCGAGTTCGGGTGGCACCTCAGGCACCGGCGGGGCTTCCGGCATCGGCCCGTCACCACGCTCGGCGGCGCGCAGGCGGTACACGTAGGCCAGCACCTGCGCCACCGCCGAGAAGAGGCTGCTCGGAATGTCTTGTTCGAGTTCTGCGTGCGCATATAGTGCACGCGCCAGCACCGGGGCCTGCAGTACCGGGATGGCATGGGTCCGGGCCACGTCGCGGATCTTCAGGGCCAACAGATCCGCGCCGCGCGACACCACCTGCGGTGCGCGCATGCTGTTCTCGTCGTAGCGTATCGCCACCGCAAAGTGGGTCGGGTTCATCACCACGAAATCAGCCCGTGGTACGGCCGAGATGCTGCTGCTCTGCGAGAGCTCGCGCTGACGCTGGCGCAGGCGGCCCTTCAAATGCGGGTTGCCATCGGTTTCCTTGTGTTCCTGCTTCACTTCCTGGTGCGACATCTTCAGGCGCGACTTGTGCAGAAAGGTCTGCAGCGGGACGTCAATGACAGCGACCAGCAGGACGATCAGCAGCATCAGGCCCATCCCGGTCACCAGCCACTCGTTCATGCTGACGATGGCAGCCCGAGAGGGCTGCATCACCAGTGCGACGATGGTGTGGGAGGTCGTGTACAGGTAGAGGCCGCCCACCACGCTGAGCGTGGTTACGATGGCCAGCATCTTGCCCAGGTCGGCGAGTTTGTCCTTGGTAAACATGCGCCCCAGGCCTGAAAGCGGGTTCAGGCGGCTGAAATCGGGCATCAGCGGCTTGAGGCTGCTGACCCAGCCCCCGACCGCCAGCCCGCTCAGGACCACGGCGACCGATACGATCAGCGCGAACACGGAGCAGGCGATCAGGCTGGCCCCCACCATGTCCTGCAGGCGCGTCAGCATCGAGCCCGACTGTGCCAAGGTGCTGGCGTCAAACGAGAGCTGGCGCGACAGGTCGAGTTTGAGTCGGGCAAACAGCGCCGGCGCCAGCGCCAGCAACGCCAGACTGCCGGCACCCAGCACCGCCAGGTGCAGCATGTCTCGCGATCGGGTGACCTGGCCGTCGTCGACGGCGCGTTGAAGCTTGCGCTCCGATGCGGGTAGGTTGCGGTCCTGGCTGTCTTGTTGCATGGGCGGGGTCTGTGACGGCTCCGACGATTGTCCCGGTGCCCGGCAGGGACTAAAGTCTGAAAAGACGGCTGGAAACCCGTCACTTCCACATAGCTGGTGGCCAGACCGCTGGCACGGGAAGTGGCACACTAGAAGTTCAGAACGGAGAGGCCCGCATGGTCACGAAGGTCGGTGCCCGGGAAAGGCGCCTGTTCAACATCACGATCAAGTCCGCCCGGATCGGCATGCCGGAAGCCCAGTACGAGGTCGGCCTGATGTATGCCAACGGCGTCGGTGTCGAGCAGGACTTCGAACAGGCCCTGCACTGGATCCGCCAAGCGGCAGAACGAGGCCTGTCGGCGGCGCAGTACCTGCTCGCGACACGTTATGCCGCGGGTGCGGGCATCGAACGGGACGACTACAAGGCGTTTTGTTGGTTTTTCAAGGCGGCAGATCAAGGCCATGGCAAGGCGCTGTTTCGCCTGGGCAAGACTTTCGGCGCCGCCCGAGCCGAGGTGTCACATGCCTTTCTGCTGAAAGCGGCCGAACTCAAGCTGCCCGAGGCCCAGCACGCTCTGGGGGCCCTCTATGCCGCCGGTGATGGGGTACCACAGGACTTCCAGAAGGCTGCTGACTGTTTCCTGCTGGCTGCCAAGCAGGGTGTGCCAGCGGCCCAGTGTGCCCTGGCAGATCTGTACGCCGCAGGCCGTGGGGTGGGCCGCGATGTCGCGCAGGCGCTGATCTGGTACCGAAGGGCCGCCCGCCAGAACCATGCCGAAGCCCAAGTGGCGTTGGAACAGATCGATGCAGACAGCAGCGCGCCAGTGCGCGCGGGCGCCGCCGCGCGGCGTAAACCCGGACCGACCGAGCGGCGCGGTGAATCCGAGCGCTGGGACAAGGCCGCTGAGCAGGGAGACGCATCGGCAAGGTACCACCTGGGGCTGATGTATGCCCAGGGCCTGGGTGTCGGGCAGGATCTGGAAAAGGCCCGGGTCTGGTTGCTGGCCGCAGCCCGTCAGGAGGATGTTCGGGCCCAGTTGGCGCTGGCCCGGATGGTGGAAGCCGCGGATCCGGCGCTGGCCCTGGAGTGGTACCGCAAGGCTGCGGAGCAGGGCAACCCCCAGGCGCAGTTCGCCCTCGGGCGCCACTATTGTTCAGGCGTCTCCGAGGCGCCGGACTTTTTCCAGGGGCTGTCCTGGTACATGAAGGCAGGCGCCCAGGGCGATTTGCGATCGCTCATGACGGTGGGCCTGTTGTGCAACGACGGCCCTCTGGAGCATCTGGCGGTCGAGTGTTTTCGCAATGCGGCGGCGCTGGGCGACGCGGAGGCGCAATACATGCTCGGGCAGCACTTTGCGTCAGGCAAGAGCGTTGCGCAGGACTTGCCTTCCGCCATCCTTTGGTGGCAACGGGCTGCAGCCCAGGGCTTCGCCCCTGCCCAGAGTGCCCTGGGTGCCGGTTACCTGGCCGGTCGTGGCGTTGTCCGCAGCCTTCCGCTGGCGCTCGAATGGCTTCAGAAGGCGGCTGATCAGGGCGATGCCAAGGCGCAATGGAACCTGGGGTCTCTGTACGCCAGTGGCGGCGAAGGCTTCAAGCAAGACCTGCGCAAGGCCTTCGTCTGGTGCCATAGTGCTGCCGATCTCGGGTTTGTACCTGCGCAGGCCACGCTCGGGGTGCTCTTTGCGCGTATCCGGGAACTGGCCCAGGCGGCTGTCTGGTGGGAAAAGGCAGCCGAGCAAGGCGACCCCGAAGCGCAGTTCAACCTGGCCATGGCTTATGGCAAGGGTGAGGGCGTGGTCAGGGATCCACAAATAGCCTTCTCCTGGTTTGTCAAGGCGGCGGAAAAGGGGGTTGCCAGAGCTCAATCCAAGCTCGGTCTCCTCTACGCCATGGGTGACGGTGTTGCGCCGGATCCGATCGAGGCCCACCGCTGGTTCAGTCTTGCAGCGACGGCCGGAGATGCGGTGGCGCGAGCCAACCTGGCGCGCTCCATGGCCCGTCTTAGCCAGGCTCAGATTGCGGAAGCGGAGCGTCGCGCCCGGGCCAGTGCCTGAAGCGGCCTTCTGGCCTACCCTTGTCGGCGGTGGATTACACCCCTTTCAGGTGCTTTTTGGACAAATCGGGCGTGGGCCCGATAAGGTAAATTCTGGGGAGTGCCCACCATGAGGAGTTTGGAGTGGCAATTTGCATGACGGGGCATTGGTCTCCAATGGTTCCTGGGTTGGCTCTGGAGCCACTCTAATCGTCATTAAAGTTTTCAGTCAGCCTGCCGTTACAAGGGAACGGGCGTATTTCATGACGCGATGGATGTGGGCGCTCGGCGCGATTTTTCAGGCAGGTCGTTGGATTGGCTGGCTGTCAAGCAGGATTGCAATGCGGCTTGTAGCGGTGCAGCTTTCACTGGTTCGGGTGGGAATTTGGTAACAAGGGATCGGCAATGAGCAATATCAGTGGTTTTTCAACTTCTGCAATCGCGGCGTTGACGACGGAACAGATCCAGACGCTGTCGACCGTTGATATCGTCTCCTTGACAACAGCGCAGATGGCGGCCTTGACGACCAGTCAGATCGTTGCGCTCAAGACAAATCAGATATCGGTTCTTTCCACGACAGCCATCGGGGTGCTCACGACGGCCCAGGTGGCGGCGATCGAGACGACCGATGTGGCGGTACTCAAGACCAGCCAGGTGGCGGCATTGTCGACGGCGGGTATGGCGGCGTTGACGACAGCCCAGGTGCAGGTGCTGACGACTGCGGCTGTGGCAACGCTCAAGACGACCCAGGTGGCGGCGCTGACGACAGCCCAGGTGGCGGCGCTGACGACGGCCCAGGTGGGGGTGATCACGACAGCGGGCGTGGCGGCGATGAGCACGGCGCAGGTGGCGGCGATCGAGACGGCCGACGTGGCGGTACTCAAGACCGGCCAGGTGGCGGCATTGACGACGGCAGGTGTGGCTGCACTGACGACTGCGCAGGTTCAGGCGCTGACGACAGCGGGTGTGGCTGCGCTGAAGACGACCCAGGTGGCGGCGCTGACGACAGACCAGGTGGCGGCACTGACGACAGCCCAGGTGGGAGTGATCACGACGGCGGGTGTGGCGGCGATGAGCACGGCCCAGGTGGCGGCGATCGAGACGGCCGACCTCGCGGTACTCAAGACCGGCCAGGTGGCGGCATTGTCGACGGCGGGTATAGCGGCGTTGACGACGGCCCAGGTGGCAGCGCTGACGACAGCCCAGGTGGGGGTGATCACGACTGCGGGTGTGGCGGCGATGAGCACGGCCCAGGTGGCGGCGATCGAGACGGCCGACGTGGCGGTACTCAAGACCGGCCAGGTGGCGGCGTTGACGACGGCGGGTGTGGCTGCACTGACGACTGCGCAGGTTCAGGCGCTGACGACTGCGGGTGTGGCTGCGCTGAAGACGACCCAGGTGGCGGCGCTGACGACCGACCAGGTGGGGGCACTGACGACAGCCCAGGTGGGGGTGATCACGACGGCGGGCGTGGCGGCGATGAGCACGGCCCAGGTGGCGGCGATCGAGACGGCCGACCTGGCGGTACTCAAGACCGGCCAGGTGGCGGCATTGACGACGGCGGGTGTGGCTGCACTGACGACTGCGCAGGTTCAGGCGCTGACGACGGGTGGTGTGGCTGCGCTGAAGACGACCCAGGTGGCGGCGCTGACGACAGCCCAGGTGGGGGCGTTGACGACAGCCCAGGTGGGGGTGATCACGACGGCGGGTGTGGCGGCGATGAGCACGGCCCAGGTGGCGGCGATCGAGACGGCCGACCTGGCGGTACTCAAGACCGGCCAGGT
>Ga0247831_1002377_pt1 | contig 30694 bp, 25 predicted proteins | sample LaCruzMarch2015__9_FD_192406 | JGI IMG/M metagenome (GOLD analysis project Ga0247831, IMG submission 192406) | Freshwater microbial communities from meromictic Lake La Cruz, Castile-La Mancha, Spain - LaCruzMarch2015_1m | ecosystem: Environmental > Aquatic > Freshwater > Lake | place: Spain...
TCCAGAATACTGGGAAAAGATAAATTCGGGGCTTAGCGCAGCCCGGTAGCGCATCCCGATTAAGATCGGGAGGATTCAAGGTTCGAAACCTGGAGTCCAGAATACTGGGAAAAGATAAATTCGGGGCTTAGCGCAGCCCGGTAGCGCATCCCGATTAAGATCGGGAGGATTCAAGGTTCGAAACCTGGAGTCCAGAATACTGGGAAAAGATAAATTCGGGGCGTAGCGCAGCCCGGTAGCGCATCCCGATTAAGATCGGGAGGATTCAAGGTTCGAAACCTGGAGTCCAGAATACTGGGAAAAGATAAATTCGGGGCGTAGCGCAGCCCGGTAGCGCACCTGCTTTGGGAGCAGGGGGTCCAAGGTTCGAATCCTTGTGCCCCGACAAAAAAAGAGCCATCCTTCTGGGTGGCTTTTTTTGTTGTAAACAAAAATCTATCCACAAATCCGAAAGAAAAGGCGTAGCGCAGTCCGGTAGCGCATCCCGATGGAATCGGGAGAGTCCAAGGTTCGAATCCTTGTGCCCCAATACAGAAAAGCCATCCTTCGGTGTGGCTCTTTTGATTTTAACTAATCTCTTCCTCATGTTTCACACCTACATCATTCAATCGACCACATCTGGGGTTTTGTACATAGGACAAACCAATAACCTACACGATCGCATCCATCGGCACAATTCAAATCGCAACAAATGGACCAAGAACAAAGGCCCATGGGTACTCATCTTTTCACAAGCGTTTGAATCTAGAGCAGAGGCCATGGCCTTAGAAACCAAGCTTAAATCTTTCAAAAACAGGGAATACCTTTTGGTCTGGATTGAACAGCAAAATAATCCAATAGCTTAAATTCTGATGTTTGAACCGGAGATGAATTCGGAATCTAGCGCAGTCCGGTAGCGCATCCCGATTTAGATCGGGAGGGTCCAAGGTTCGAATCCTTGTGCCCCGACAAAAAAAGAGCCATCCTTCTGGGTGGCTTTTTTTGTTGTAAACAAAAATCTATCCACAAATCCGAAAGAAAAGGCGTAGCGCAGTCCGGTAGCGCATCCCGATGGAATCGGGAGAGTCCAAGGTTCGAATCCTTGTGCCCCAATACAGAAAAGCCATCCTTCGGTGTGGCTCTTTTGATTTTAACTAATCTCTTCCTCATGTTTCACACCTACATCATTCAATCGACCACATCTGGCATTGTGTACATAGGACAAACCAATAACCTACACGATCGCATCCATCGCCACAATACCAATCGCAACAAATGGACCAAGAACAAAGGCCCCTGGGTACTCATCTTTTCACAGGTGTTTGAATCTAGAGCAGAGGCCATGGCCTTGGAAACCAAGCTTAAATCTTTCAAAAACAGGGAATACCTTTTGGTCTGGATTGAACAGCAAAATAATCCAATAGCTTAAATTCTGATGTTTGAACCGGAGATGAATTCGGAATCTAGCGCAGTCCGGTGGCGCATCCCGATTTAGATCGGGAGGGTCCAAGGTTCGAATCCTTGTGCCCCGACAAAAAAAGAGCCATCCTTCGGGGTGGCTTTTTTTGTTTCAATCAATAACTCACAGCACACAAAATAACCGCAGAGTAACGAAGTTGACGCGGAGTTGCGCGGAGTTTTTTAGTGTCAATGAGTTTGCCACCTGCGGTGGCTGGAGATCGTTCTCCAGCAGTATCTTGCCTTATCTTGCCTTATCTTGCCTTAATCAAGTACTAGGATTGGACTTAGGTCAACGAACTAAACTCTAACAAAGGTGACCTCTGCGGCCTCACTGCACCGAAGGTGCCCCTAAAAAAACTCCGCGAAACTCCGCGTCAACTCCGTTACTCTGCGGTTAAATGCGTAACGTGAATTCCCAAAAGCATTTTTTCTTAAGTGTATCTGAGGTGGTGGAAAAAGAAAACCACTGCGGTTAGCCATTTCAAAGCCCAGCCCCAAAAAAATTACCGTATTTCACAAAACCCGCCAAAAACGCTTCCACTTTGGCCATTCGCGACTCCAGACTGCCGCTTAAGGTGATGTAAGGAATGCGCCGCTCCTGCAAATCTGCGATGATTTGTTTTTGGAAAACCTGCCGCTTTTGGTCGCCGCTGCGGTCCCAGGTATCGTCGTAGGGAATGTCTGCATCGCAGAGGAAAAACAGGTCGTAGCGGCTGGCGTTTTCCAGCGCAATTTGGGTCAACAAGGCCGGCGCTTTGCCGTGGTAATCCAGGGCGTACAGGTAAGTGGTGATGGCGTTGGTATCCACAAAAAGGTAGCGATTGGCCTGGAGCAGCGCCTCCTCTTCTCGCGCCAGGTGGCCGATGGCAATTTCGTCAAAAGCTTCGAAACTGATGCGACGGTCAATTTGGTGGGTTGTCCAATACTCGCGGCCATATTCCGGGGCAAAAGTGGTTTGGTATTTTTGCGCCAGCGCCTCGGTAAGCGTTGATTTGCCAGTAGACATGGCGCCTACAAACACCACTTTGGTGATCAAATCTTTGTATACCACATCAGACACATACGAGCGGTATTTCAAGGGATGCTCCCGAATCATCGTAGCTGAAATGGGAACAATAGCCCGGGCTTCATCCAACCGCCGATCCAGGGCGCCCAGGGCCTTACTCACGTGCGCGCCATAAAATTCGCTGCTGTAAAAATGAGTAATGCGCCGACCCGCCAGCATTTTGAGGATGTACTCTTCTTGCAGGATTTCAAAAGCCCGCTCGGAGGAGTAGCCTTCCGGGCCATCCCAACACTCGATCGCCGTAACTTGTGGGTACAAAGTCCGAATCCAGCCTGCGCGGATGTGCAGTGGAGTAGAGATCACCTTGGTGTCATAAATCAGCACCACCAGTTCGTCGCATTCGGCCAGGGCGGTATCAAATACGTATTGGTGGCCTAGGTGCAAAGGAGCGTATTTGCCGAGAGTGAGGGCGGTTTTTTTCATGAAGCAGTACTTGCGTGTTTTACCCCACGATTCCAATTGTAGTAGCCGTACCCGGCGTTGATCAAAAAGGCAGTCCACATCACGATCATCAGTGGCCCTTCGGGACTGCCGTGTGCCGTACGAATGCACCACAACAACACCGTGAACACATTCAGCAGGATGTACAGCAGCCATTGCTCGCGGAAGCGGTACACCATCAGGAAGGTGGCAAAAATGGACAAGACATCGGTAATGGCGTCGATGTACGGGTTGTTTTGTCCGGCAATCAAAGATAAGCCATAACCCAATCCAAGGATGCCCAGCAGGGAAGCAACAGCGGTGAGCAGAATTTGGCGGGGAAGCATGGCCCGCATTTGCACGTAGCCGCCTTCCAGTTTGGGTTTCCAGAGTACATAGCCCACCACATTCATGGGCACAAAAAAGAAGAGGTTCAAACCCGTTTCGCCGTACAAGCCGTTTGTATAGGCCAAATAAGCGTAGCCAAACGTGTTGTACATGCCAAAAGCGTAGGTCCAGATGTTGCCTTTGGCGGCCAGTACCACGCACAATACGCCGGAGAGAAACACGCTGAAATCGAGAAAGGAGTTTTTCCAGAGGATGCTCAGTACAATGGCGAGCGCAGAGAAACTGAGCAGCCAGGTAATTTCGAAGGCATTCCAAATCGGCCGCTCAAATTTTGGGCTAGGCATAGATCACAGGTGTATTTTTCAAATAAAACGCTGGATTTGATTCAATTACATATATCACACATTTAACCGCAGAGTAACGGAGTTGACGCAGAGTTGCGCGGAGTTTTTTTAGGAGCACCTTCGGTGCGGAGAGGCCGCGGAGGCCGTTGTTGTTGAAGCTTGGTTCGTTGCCCAATATCAAGTCCTCGCTGTGTGCTTGATTTAGGCAAAATCCATATGGAGCACAAACTCCAGCCACCGCAGGTGGCAAACTTCTTATAACTAACAAACTCCGCGCAACTCCGCGTCAACTCCGTTACTCTGCGGTTAAATGCGTGATGTGAGTAAATATCAAATTATTCCTGTTACATGACGCTCACTACTTTGGATGCAACGCAGAATCAATCCGATTCGCCACATCTTCCAAATGGTAGCGGCTCAATTTATCCGGAGCAGCACCGATGGCGGCACGAATCTCAGACAACAACGATTCCATCTGCCCACGCACAATGGAAGGCAAATCCGTTGTTTTCAGATCCACCCGGCGCACGGTAAAACCATAGGCCTGGCCAGGAGGTACGTACAACAAGGTAGCCGGATCTTTGGGACTCAACAAAGCAGCAACCTTTTCTACAAAAACCTTCTGCAAGTTGCGCCGGAAAATGTCGATGGATTTCTGCGTTTTCAACTCCGACCAGATGCTGGCCCGCAAATCAGTCATCATTTCATCTACCGTGTAATTGCCTTCTTTACCCGTTTCCAGCAGGCGCACGATGCGGTCGCCAGCCAGCAAACTGTTGAGGGTTGCCTCTTGCATGGTTTTGATGCTTTCCACCCCTACATCCGGGCGGATTCTGCTAGTGATGTTGGCGTCCAGCAACCAACTTGGCGTTTCAAACAACTGGCTGCTCAAGAATGCAATCGCTTCTTTCTGGCGCTCTTTGGGCACCACCTCGTACACCGCACCTGGGGTATCGTAGGTTTTAGGCGTATCGTAAATGCCCCCTACGTTTTTGGTCACGTGGCCCATGTAGCGGCGGAACTGACCGACCAGACTATTGTACAATTCTTCCAGTTCAGAATAGCTTTCGCCATTTTCCTTGCTCCAATCCGTCAAGTTGGGCAAAATGCGCTTGAGGTTTTTGATGCCATAATCCGACGCTTTCATCGCGTTGTCGCTCAGGTCTTCGGTTTGGTAACGTGGATCCATGGGGCTGACCTCGGTGCCAAAAGTTGTGCGGGGATTTTTGACTTTTTCCTTGGTGATCTCGTTCAGGAGCTTCTTCTCTTCCTCGTCGCTTTTGGCGTCGGGGAAGTATTTGTAGCCCCATTCGATGGCCCAGATGTCGTAATCGCCGATGCGGGGGAAGAAATCGGTCACCCCATCTTCGGGTTGCGCCACGTAGTTGAAGCGGGCGTAATCCATGATCGAGGAAGTGTGGCCGTTTTGGGCAACCCAGGCTTTGTCGCGCAGTTTTTCAACCGGAGTAGCCGAGCTGGCGCCCATGTTGTGACGCAGCCCCAGGGTGTGGCCCACTTCGTGCGAGGATACGAAGCGGATGAGTTGCCCCATCAGTTCGTCGTCAAAATCTTTTTTGCGGGCGCGAGGATCGGCGGCAGCGGTCTGGATCAGGTACCAGTTGCGCAAGAGGCGCATGATGTTGTGGTACCAACCGATGTGGCTTTCCAGGATTTCACCCGAACGCGGATCGCTCACATTGGGACCATAGGCGTTTTGGATGTCGGCAGCAAAGTAGCGCACTACCGAAAAGCGCGCGTCTTCGAGGCTCATCGTGGTGTCTTGCTCCGGCCAGTATTCCCCACGAATGGCGTTTTTCCAACCTGCTTTTTCATAGGCTTTTTTCCAATCGTCTATCCCGGCTTTGATGTATTTGCGCCATTTAACGGGCGTAGCGGGGTCGATGTAGTACACGATGGGTTTGGCGGGCTCAATCAATTCGCCCTTTTTCTGGCGGGCGGCATCGGCTGCGTTTTTGGGCTCCAGGCGCCAGCGTACTGCAAACACTTCTTCGTCCGACTTTTGTGATTCTTCTTCAAACGTACCGTAACTGCTGGAAAAATAGCCTACCCGGGCGTCAAAAAAGCGCTTGCGCATGGGCTTTTTGGGCAGGATGATCATGGAGGTGTTGAACTCCATGGTGACCACACCGGCATCCAGGCCTGCCGGCAGGTAAATGCCCGGACTCGGGATTGGTGAAGGCGTGAGGGGCGGCGACTGGGTACCAAAGGTTTTGACCGTGCGGATCTCCGTGTTGATCGGGTAGGTACGAATGCTTTGGATATAAGAGCGATCGGCCTTGAAATCCGAGATTTTGTACAATTGCTTCAGGAAGGGACTCAGGGAGAAGACCTGATTGTCGCCCTTAAACAGGTCGGTTACCTCGATGAGCGTGGAGGTATCTTTGCGGATGGACTTGATGTCGAAGGACGCTATTATCGGGTCGACGCTGGAGTTTTTTACCGCCTTGAAAATGGGCTTGGTGCTGTCCGGGCTTGCAATGATGTAGCTGATGGAGCGCAGGAAGACCTTGTTGTCGGGGCCTTTTTCCCAGGCAATCACCTGGCGATTCACCTCTTCACCGCCAAAAATGCCCCCGCCAGCGGCAGTTTTGGTGTAGCGGGTCACCGCCATGATCTCGCGGTTGAACACCGAATCGGGGATCTCAAAATACCACTTGTCTTCTACTTTGTGGACATTGACCAATCCCTTGCTGCTTTTGGCTTTGGCGGTAATGACCTCCTTGAAGGGCTTGGGTTCGTTTTTCGGGGCATCTTTTTTCTCTGCTCCAGCCGCAGGGGGCGTCGCGGGAGCATCCGGTTTTTTGTCTTGCGCACGGCTGATGTTGGCCGCCAACAGCAGGAGGAAGCAAAGCAGTGCCTGTCGGGTAAATTTCTTCATTTTTAACATTTGGTTCGATGAATAAATAACGCAAATCACTTACTACCTGCTCAAAAAAATCGGGAAGTAAGCGATTTGCGTCATACTAAATGGCTAGAGGAATGAAGATAGGGATGTTTTGGAAATAAACAAGGCAGGGTCGAAATAATTATTGGTGGGCTTGGTGGGGCTGGGATTTTCTTGTATATTGAGAGTCAATTTCAAAACGTTCTTTGACAAGGTTGGAAAAATAGATTGGCCAATTTGCTGCGCTGGGACGGTCGATTTTTAAACGACAACGATGGATTTTGGCTTCGCCAAATGTTTTATTCACCACGACGACCACAACGATCACGACGTTTTGCTCCGCGCAACCCGACGCAAGCGTCGGGTTCGTTGTGTCGTCGTGGTGAACAAAATAAACAGTGTTGGTCGAAGATGCACCCGGTTTTTTGGATTCGATGGAATGAATCAAAAGATAAACTGACATTTTTGTGACACAAAAACCTTTCTAAGATGCTGATTGTCAATTTTAATGTAAAGCAAGATTTTATTTTTACATTTTTGTGACAAATTAATCGGCTGCTTTTGGACTAAAAACAACATGTATTCTAAAATTTTAGTTAATTTTTTGGTTAAAATTTTAATGCATGTTTTAGGTGTTTTGACAATCAGATTTTTATACGTACCAAATAATCAGCAAACGGAAAAATTTGGGAAATATAAAAAATGCCCTATGTGTCTATTTGTTGTTATGGTTGCAATGTATTGTAATTGAATTTTTTGTGAGAAATAAAAGGCCACTTTTCGCGCATGATGGGCGCATTTTTAGGCGATTTTTTCACAAACACTTACACTTTATAAAATACTTCACTATGGTATTTTCTGACAATTCTATGACGATTTTTTTGTTTTATTTGGCTGATTGTCAAGTGGATAAAAAAGGGAAGGTAGGAGAGCATTCCATAATTGATGGGGACTGCGACGATAAAAGCAAATTTTTCATACTGCGTATGATTTGTAGGAGAGCATTCCATAATTGATGGGGACTGCGACATTTTAAGGTATTTATGGTTTACAAAAACCGCAGGTAGGAGAGCATTCCATAATTGATGGGGACTGCGACTCTTCGCAGTTGTTGCAGCCCCGCCCACTGTTAGTAGGAGAGCATTCCATAATTGATGGGGACTGCGACTGGTAAAAAAAGCCAGATTTCTGCCCATTGCCGCAGTAGGAGAGCATTCCATAATTGATGGGGACTGCGACTAACTTCTTTTGCGGCTGCCGAGTCGGCAGCGGGTAGGAGAGCATTCCATAATTGATGGGGACTGCGACAATCAATGAAAGAACAAAAAGTACAAAGGCCACCGTAGGAGAGCATTCCATAATTGATGGGGACTGCGACAATTTGTTTTCATTGAATTTGAATTTAAACGTTTGTAGGAGAGCATTCCATAATTGATGGGGACTGCGACATTGGCGTTTTCTGGGCTAACATCCCCGCGTAGGTAGGAGAGCATTCCATAATTGATGGGGACTGCGACGTATCAACGTGCCGTTTAGGTGAATATCGCACTCGTAGGAGAGCATTCCATAATTGATGGGGACTGCGACATAACCGTCACCATATCAGCATTTATAGTCACGTAGGAGAGCATTCCATAATTGATGGGGACTGCGACGAATATGTACTCATGTTAAGTGAGTTTTGTGAGCGTAGGAGAGCATTCCATAATTGATGGGGACTGCGACCATTGTTGATTATACCCACCGCCTCAAGCGTCAGGGTAGGAGAGCATTCCATAATTGATGGGGACTGCGACGGAAGATTGTAGTCGGAGCTTACCAGCCGAGAAACGTAGGAGAGCATTCCATAATTGATGGGGACTGCGACAAATTTTTTTTTCCAATTCATCTCTTTTGATTTGTAGGAGAGCATTCCATAATTGATGGGGACTGCGACTTTGATCCCGTCGGTTGCGACGTTTTGGTCTTGTAGGAGAGCATTCCATAATTGATGGGGACTGCGACAATAACAGTCCAATACCACCTAGCAAAAAATTGCGTAGGAGAGCATTCCATAATTGATGGGGACTGCGACTCTCTCCATCTACCATGGTGGTAGTATGATTGGTGGTAGGAGAGCATTCCATAATTGATGGGGACTGCGACCAGAATTGAGGGCAAAAAGCAACCTACGTTACGGTAGGAGAGCATTCCATAATTGATGGGGACTGCGACAATGCGTCATTCTTGCGATCTTGCGCAATCAAATGTAGGAGAGCATTCCATAATTGATGGGGACTGCGACAAACAATGTCAAAAAAATCAATGCCTTTGTGCGCAGTAGGAGAGCATTCCATAATTGATGGGGACTGCGACGAAACTGTGCAGTTCTCATCTTGAAAGGTTTTTGGTAGGAGAGCATTCCATAATTGATGGGGACTGCGACTTTTGAATTGCATCACAAGCCCTGGGGTCATTCGTAGGAGAGCATTCCATAATTGATGGGGACTGCGACGAAAAATTCCCAGCTTTATCACTGTGGCGGTAAGTAGGAGAGCATTCCATAATTGATGGGGACTGCGACCATGCAAACTTGCGTGAGTGTGTACACGTCCCCTGGTAGGAGAGCATTCCATAATTGATGGGGACTGCGACTTTAGGCTTGTTAGTGCTGGGGGACTTTTGACAGGGTAGGAGAGCATTCCATAATTGATGGGGACTGCGACGCTGCCGTTAATCGCGGTGGTGGAGTTTTTGCCGTGTAGGAGAGCATTCCATAATTGATGGGGACTGCGACAGCCATGGCTATTTATTTATGTACGGTGAAAGAATGTAGGAGAGCATTCCATAATTGATGGGGACTGCGACACTTATTCATGTTGTTTGATTTACAATGTAAGCGTAGGAGAGCATTCCATAATTGATGGGGACTGCGACCCTTTTGCGAGAAAATTGGGACGTTGTAGAACGTAGGAGAGCATTCCATAATTGATGGGGACTGCGACGTTGCAGTCTCCATAAGATTTAATTTTTTTGACTGTAGGAGAGCATTCCATAATTGATGGGGACTGCGACATGTAAGCCATAAAATTGAGTTTTAATAAAAACTGTAGGAGAGCATTCCATAATTGATGGGGACTGCGACAACATCATGAAGCGACCGAAGCCACCCTGCCACTGTAGGAGAGCATTCCATAATTGATGGGGACTGCGACAGTCGGTTTGTCGCAGTTCGCAGTAGTCGCTTAGGTAGGAGAGCATTCCATAATTGATGGGGACTGCGACACACAGCACCTCCTACGCAGCCCCCTGCTGAAGTAGGAGAGCATTCCATAATTGATGGGGACTGCGACGAGTACGTCGTCTTCTACCCTCGCGCATGACAGCGTAGGAGAGCATTCCATAATTGATGGGGACTGCGACTAGTCCGTCATATTTCCACTGAAGAAAATATTGTAGGAGAGCATTCCATAATTGATGGGGACTGCGACGAATGATCACTGTCTACAATGAACTCCTTTGCTAGTAGGAGAGCATTCCATAATTGATGGGGACTGCGACATTCACGAACCTATCCTTTGGCATTTTTTGGTCATGTAGGAGAGCATTCCATAATTGATGGGGACTGCGACAAGATATGAAACCTTGACCGGTAGGAAAAACCTGTAGGAGAGCATTCCATAATTGATGGGGACTGCGACGCTTAACGGTGCTAACGAGAAAGAAAAACCAGGTAGGAGAGCATTCCATAATTGATGGGGACTGCGACCTTCACCTATCAACATATTCCAGTTTTGGTCAACGTAGGAGAGCATTCCATAATTGATGGGGACTGCGACAGAAAGAATCTGGCATTTCATCACTTAGGACGGGTAGGAGAGCATTCCATAATTGATGGGGACTGCGACGAAGTACAAGTAGCAGCCTAAAACAATCAGTGCTGCGTAGGAGAGCATTCCATAATTGATGGGGACTGCGACAGAAAGAATCTGGCATTTCATCACTTAGGACGGGTAGGAGAGCATTCCATAATTGATGGGGACTGCGACCTTCCATAAACAAAATGTATTACCTGCTCAGTATGTAGGAGAGCATTCCATAATTGATGGGGACTGCGACAATGCAACCAACTCTCCTGTGCATAGTCTTTGATTGTAGGAGAGCATTCCATAATTGATGGGGACTGCGACAAGTTAAGGCTAAAACCTGTCAGTGTAGTGGCTAGTAGGAGAGCATTCCATAATTGATGGGGACTGCGACAAAATACAAACTCAACAGGAATTATGGACCCTGTGGTAGGAGAGCATTCCATAATTGATGGGGACTGCGACTAGTAGTCAAGAATTGTTTGCTTTCTACCTTTTTTGTAGGAGAGCATTCCATAATTGATGGGGACTGCGACAGTAGTGCAGCAAGAATAATACCAGCTATATTCAAGTAGGAGAGCATTCCATAATTGATGGGGACTGCGACTAGTAGTCAAGAATTGTTTGCTTTCTACCTTTTTTGTAGGAGAGCATTCCATAATTGATGGGGACTGCGACGCGAGGAATGTGAATATCCACAGCACGGCCACAGGTAGGAGAGCATTCCATAATTGATGGGGACTGCGACTGATGACTTTTGCCCAAGCGAGTACCCGTTTTCCGTAGGAGAGCATTCCATAATTGATGGGGACTGCGACAATGCAACACTCCCCTTTCCGCTAACGCGTAACTTGTAGGAGAGCATTCCATAATTGATGGGGACTGCGACACGCCATCTGAAAAGGAGCAATTTGGTGCTCCTTAGTAGGAGAGCATTCCATAATTGATGGGGACTGCGACAGTACGTTGTTTTGCCTTTCGTAACCGTTTTTTGTAGGAGAGCATTCCATAATTGATGGGGACTGCGACCACCACGATGGCTTTTACGCTGGTGATCTTAAAGTAGGAGAGCATTCCATAATTGATGGGGACTGCGACATAATGCCGTTGAAGCGTGGGACGGTGCGCACACGTAGGAGAGCATTCCATAATTGATGGGGACTGCGACGACCCTGGTGTAGCATTAAGTTCTCTAACTCTTTGTAGGAGAGCATTCCATAATTGATGGGGACTGCGACCTTATCATTGTGCTTCTTAATCTCACTAGCCGATTGTAGGAGAGCATTCCATAATTGATGGGGACTGCGACAATTACTTTTGTATCAGGATATTTTCCTGGTTTAGTGTAGGAGAGCATTCCATAATTGATGGGGACTGCGACAATGTGTTCTATTAACTAACGCTATAAAATTCTAGTAGGAGAGCATTCCATAATTGATGGGGACTGCGACCGTTTATTGAGATCACCATCGTCTATGTTTTTAGTAGGAGAGCATTCCATAATTGATGGGGACTGCGACGATAGTTGTGCAATCATTAGCCGCAAGATTCACAGTAGGAGAGCATTCCATAATTGATGGGGACTGCGACAATCTTCATACTGCAAACCTGTGACCTCTAAGAGTAGGAGAGCATTCCATAATTGATGGGGACTGCGACTGAAAAGTAGAATTGATAGTACTTATCATTTTTAGTAGGAGAGCATTCCATAATTGATGGGGACTGCGACAAACCCCAGTAATGTTCTTAGAACTGAAACAGTTCGTAGGAGAGCATTCCATAATTGATGGGGACTGCGACTCCAGTCATTGTATCCTTGATCATTTGCCCCCGGTAGGAGAGCATTCCATAATTGATGGGGACTGCGACTGGAGTTGATTGCCCCGACAATGCGTACATTCTCGTAGGAGAGCATTCCATAATTGATGGGGACTGCGACAGATTGGGCTCAGTGGATCGAGGCGAGCTGCGCTGGTAGTAGAGCATTCCATAATTGATGGGGACTGCGACAGATTGGGCTCAGTGGATCGAGGCGAGCTGCGCTGGTAGTAGAGCATTCCATAATTGATGGGGACTGCGACTTTTTCCTCTATGCGGCTTAATTTCTGAGCCGTGTAGGAGAGCATTCCATAATTGATGGGGACTGCGACCCTTCGTCCGTCTCCTTGGAAATTTTTAATTTGGTAGGAGAGCATTCCATAATTGATGGGGACTGCGACACAGTTGTGGCGCTGTCGCGATTCGCGCTAGGCAGTAGGAGATCATTCCATAATTGATGGGGACTGCGACCACTCATCAATCGTGTAAACGTCGCAACCTAGGAAGTAGGAGAGCATTCCATAATTGATGGGGACTGCGACGAAAACAATCAACGCCACTACGATACCAACGATGTAGGAGAGCATTCCATAATTGATGGGGACTGCGACAACAGAACAAATCAGCTTGTTTGCCGATTGTCCGCGTAGGAGAGCATTCCAAAATTGATGGGGACTGCGACGGCGTGTTTTGCCAAGGAGGCTTTTGGCTCTGTGGGAAGCGCGCTTCGGCTACGCTCAGCGACCGCGCGTATTGATTGGGAGACTAAGACCTCGCGTTGAGTGATCAAATGTTACGCAGCGTAAAATCCAAACCCGCCATAGCAATGCACGCGGTCGCTGAGCGTAGCCGCGCTTCGACCCTGCTCAGCGACCAAGCCGCTGTAAAAAATCTAAAACCTCAATATCAATGCATTCGATCGCTCAGCGCAGCCGTGCTTTCTATTTTTCCAACGGAAAACCTTTCAATCCGGCCTTGTCCCGAAACGCCCGTGCGGCCTCCAGGCTTTCAAATGGCCCCAAGAGGATTTTGTAGGGTACGGTTTCTCCCGGGACTTCAATGCAAATGGCGTTGGCGTAACGGCGCTGCCAATTGGTCAAGCCTTTCCGGGCATTTTCTGGCACCTGGAAGGATTCTACTTGTAGGTAAATTCGGACAACATTCCCCACGCGGGGGGCTGAGTGTTGGGGCAACTCCGCGGTGGCGGCTTCCGTTTGCTCATTGATCGGCGTAGGCAGGTTCGGCACGGGTTCGTCGGGTGGCAAATTCGGAGCAGCCAATTCCAGGGCAGTCGGTCGCGGCAATTGCTGGCGTGTGGATTGTTTTGTGCCAAATCCTCCGGCCAGTTCTTGCAGTCCAATGAATACGGCCAAGGCGGTCAGCATGGCAAGCAGCCCGCCCAAAATCAGGGTACGCATTCGCAATTGCTTCAAAAAACCTTCGCCCAGGCGCTGGGTCATGGGCGTAAGGCGGGTCAGCGCTTTGCTGAGGTGCGGCTTGAGCCAGATGCCCAAGCCTACGCCTGCGGCAATGCTCAACGTGAGCTGGATGATGAAGAACAGGTTGTTGTTCATGGGATTATGATGGGAGATTGGTGGCTTGGGTTGAGTGTTTGATTTGTAAGGAAGACGTGGTGATGAATGAAATTCTTTCGAGATGATAAAAAAATGTCTGGAAGTAAAACAATAAAAACAAGGTGGGAAAAAACATAGGAAAAAGCTCTTTGCTACAATTTCTTTTCCAAAAGATACACTTTGCCCAAACCATGGCTTAAGCCTTCTCCCAAACCGATACTCGGGGGAAAAATCAGATTGCTGCGGAATTTTAGGTGAAAAACGGTGGGAGATTGCACTTGTCGGGAAAGTCGTTTGCTGCGTTCGAGGTGGGTGAGCTGCAATATGAGGGGCTGAGATAGCTCCAGTTCAAGTGTGCTAATCATTTGCTGAATGTGGAACTCCAGGCGCTGCTGTAGGGTCTTTACCTGGGTAATCAGATCAGGTGCCTCCCAGGCAGGTACATTGGCTTCAGGCGCAAAAGGTAGGTACGCCTGTAAGGAAAAATACCGGGCAGAGGCCAATTGCACAAAATGGTGTTCCAATACTTCTATTTGCTCGAGCCCCAGGGGGTAGGCTTTTTTCTGCCAAGTGAAGTCCCAGGTTTGGGCCAGGATCGCTTCTTGTATTGCTTGTATACCAGTATCGATGGCGACTATGGCCGCCTGAGAACCCATGCTGCAAAATTGCACCAGAGGATAAGCAGTTCCATCGTTTGCCAATTGTTGCAACATCAAATCTGCGGGCAACATCTGCAAAAATGCTGTCCGCCAATGGTTTATTTCATGGTTTTTTAGCGGGAGATTGAAGGTGAAATAGGCGATTTGGGTGGCGTTGGCCATGTTTTAAGGTGCTTCTTGATAATATTTGATAAAGGTCATCATCTCTTGGATGCGGGCATGAATAGAGAAAATGGAATTGGCAAAATAGGCTTTTTGTGGGTATTCATAAAGTAGTCTTAAATTCTGCCCAAAATATAAGAGATATGGCCTCTCAGGGGAAAGGTTGAGGTAGTGACGCAATAATTCGTGCGGATCATTATCCCCAACAAACGGCTCATTGTCATAAATTATTAAGTCAAATTTGTTGATGTCTTCAGCAGGAAGTGGTTTGCGATCAAAATTGTATTCTACCCTTTTGTAAAAAGTGGTTGAGAATACTTTTTTCATGAATTCAACTCGCTCTGTTGAAGTACATATCACTAGAATCTGACTAAAGATAGCGGTTTTAAGATCATATTCAGTAGCAACTTCTTCCGTGACCATATTGATAAAGCCTACTGTACTGCTAAAAATTTTAGCAAGTTCAACTCGCTCTTCTTCTTTCAGCAACAAGCCCATATTGCTATCTGCTTTCAATTTGCTATGCCTGGCCAAAACGACAGCTACCTGATGGCTGATCGTTTGATCCTTTGCAAATATTTCAGTTAGTGTTTGTAATGCCTCATCGAGGTTTCTATTCATTTTTTTTTTCAATTGCTCTTGCAACTTTATTTGAGTTTGCATGGTGTTTGATCTTTTTGTAATGATTTAAAATTTCAATCCTTTCGCCTTCTCCTCCCCGATCCATTCAGCCAATTTTTTCAAATTAGCGTTTTTATCGTAGGGCGTTTTCCACTTAACCTGATCTCTTTTAGCAATTTGAATGACTATTTCGATCAAGCTTGGGTGAAACACCACTGGAAAAACCCCATTAGGCATTTCCTTGACTAGTCTTTCATACTGTGCAGTTTTATCTTTATTACTGTAACAGGCAATGACAAAATCTTTGACTACTCGTTTCAAGTCTTCAAAAACTTTGGATTTCTCAGGCTTTAGATCGGTAAAATCAGGGCCTATTTCCCAAGCCTGTTTACTTCTTTCTTCACGAATTAATCCCTGTTGTTCTGCCTTCTGTTTTTCCTGGCTTTCTAATTCCTGGTTTATTAATTTTTGTTCTTCATCATGCAGTCGTTGTTTCATTTTGTTTAATGCAACTAAGAGTTGCTGTTTGTGAACTTCTAGTGCCTTGTAAAAAGCAGATTGCTGTTCATTACGTACATCATCACTGTTTTTTGGTTTTTTGAATAAAACTTTGAAGACAGTAAGGTCTTTTTTGGCCTGTTTATATTCATCGTCTTCTTCTTGCAATAAAGGCTGAAACTGCGAACTAATTATCCCTGGAAGTTTGGAATATTGGTTGAGGGCCTCCGGTTTAGGTTTAACATTTTTAGCTTCAGTAAATTGATTGATTTTTTTCTTTACATCTATCTTCATATAAGCCAGGTCGGATTCTTCTGTATTGTTTTGTTCGTTGGCCATAGTTATGAGTTCCTCTAGTTGCTTACTCTTCGACCAATTTTCGACCCGTGCACTCATATATGCTTCAAAGGCAAGAAGACATTCTTTATGTAAATCTATATCCTCCTGTGAAGAATTAGTTACGAGGAGTTTTACCTTTCCATAACCCAAGGGTTTAGCCATTCCCAGGCTGTGAAAAGCTTGGTCGGTTTGATGAAAGGTAATGGAACTTAGCAATGCCCCCAACTCAACTTTTTTCAGATTATGGTATCGAATACTAAAGCTGAATTGGGCTCCAGCCTGAAGGGGAGTAAATTGTACGCTAACATCTTCTGAAGAGTCCTGTGGCGGTGGATTTTTTTTCACGCCATTTTTATGCACTGGATAGCGTTTCCAACCAGCCACTTTGGCATCTTCATCCATCAAGGTTTTATAGTTGTTGACTTGTCCCTTTGCATCTACACTTTGCCGGATATAAGTGGGGTAATACGATGCTTTTGGGCTTGATAAAACCTCTGTTTGGGTTTGATCAAGTATGCATTTGTCTTTAGAAAAAGCGTGTCCGAAATGCACACGTCCTTTCAGGCTTTCCAGTGTCGATTCACCTTGAACAAAACCAAATAATACATCGGAAAAATCAAACTTATTGGTTTCCGTATGCCCCATTGGCATCGCATCGCAGATCGATTTTTTGTAGGGTAATTTAAAAAGATAAGACAAGCCTAGAGCACTCACCTGCCCTTTATCTTTGTGAAAAAAAACAGGGATGCGCCTACCAGCAGCCAGTTCAGCTCGCCAATGTTTCCAGTCAACTGATTGACGGTTGAGATCATGATCAAAGTAGGCAAAGAAAAAGTCATCAATAATATTCGATTTGACCTTGAGAGGTTGATTTTTTTTTCTAAAAAAAATGAATTCCAAACGTTTGCCACTTTTTCCTGTATTTGCACTCGGCTGACCTGTAAATACCAAATCCCCAATTTGCACAACATCATCTGATTCTTCAGGTTTACAAATACTGTAAAGATTATTTGATTTATGCTTTGAAATTAGCTTGATAAATGATTGTTTTAAAGACGTCTCTTTCCAAATTTGGGTATACTTGTATTTTGCGGATTTTTCAAAATCACTATTGGGGTTTTTGGCAAATTTTTCAGAAAACTTTTCTGCCTGTTTTTTTTCTTTAGGGTTGTCAGATGGTTTTTCAAGACTGTCCAAATATTTATCTAGTTGATCCTGGTAAATTCGCCCTGGAATCCCACAATCTGCAATGCCATAAGAACCGTCGTCCATTTTGCTCAACCAACCCGCATAAATGGAATCAGGTTTGAACTTGGCCAGGTATTGATCTTTTACAGCACCCGCCAAATCCCGAATGGCATACCTGTGATCATTGACTTTATCTCCCATCTTCCCAAAAGTCATAATCTCCAACACGTTTCGTACCATGCCTTTGAGTGAAGAACCAGGAATGAAATAACGACCATCATGCTGTGAAAAATCAGAACTTGGTGTATCTGCATTTTTGGGTTGTCCATTGCGTACAAAGATTGGGCTATGCGCAGTGATTTCCACCTCAATTTCACCCGACTTAGCGTCTTCAAAGGGTATATCGTGGCTGATGTGATTGACCCATTCAGGCGTAACCACTTCGTTGCTCAGGGGCACAAAATTGTAGGGTGCTTTGATGATGCTCATTGTGCTGCTTTTTCAGGGGTGAATCCGGCAAAAGCCGACCATGCGGGTTGTAAGGTTTTCAGTCCAGCCATCAGTTCTGTGTCAACAACTTCACGCCAGGCTTCCACCAGGATGAAATTGCGGCCCTTTAAATCGTGTCCGAGGTAAGTTTTGCGCGTTGTTTTGAAATCGTCAGGTAAAGCTCCCAGGTTGAACTGGGTGATGAGGTACTGGCCTTCGATATTGCGTACCCGAATGCTGATTTGTTTGGCCTGGCAGTAAAAATTGGCTTCAATCACAAAAGGCAATGCCGTGAATTTGGCTGGATCAATGTTTTTGCCAATGATGATCTCGGGCGCTTGAGCATCCGAATACCAATAATACCCCTCGTAATCTCCGCTTGGGATTTGTACTATACTGATGTTTTGGCTATCACTCATCTTGTTTGGATTTCAGAGCGCCGGGAGCCAGTGAAAACTCCATGCCCTTTGTTTGTACTACCACCCAATTGCAACTGCCCCGTACAGAGTTCTTCGATGGTTTTTTCAAAAGCACTTTTTATTTCAGTTTCTACAAAAGCATCTTCTTCGACCCACATCTCCAAGACAATCTTGTCTGAAAAGGCACTTACCTCCTCCGTAAACAATGCGCCATCACGTGCGCCGCCTGTAAAGCGATCAAGGGCTACATGGTTGAGGGTTTTGGTGCGGATTTTCTCAGGGTTCAGGTAAAAGTCGGAGAAGATGACTTTGCCTCTTGCGCCGTGCTCTTCGTCATTTTGGGTTTCATTTTGGACGTTATTCTTGCGCCTGCTTTTTTTGGCTTTAGTATATCCAAATAAAGCCTTAATTGCATTATTGGAGGCACCAATGGGCAACAATTGCAGGTTGGCATCTTCATCCTGGAGTTGATCAAGAAAGGTTTGCCATTCCTCTGACTGGTTGATGTCCATAGCCTCAATTTCTGCGGCCAGGAGTTGCCATTCCGGGGCTTTGCTGGACTCAATTTGTTCGATCGGGTAACTCAGTTGGTATCTTTTCAATGCAGCATCAATATCGAAAGACAAGTATCTTTCCTGAGCGGCAATTTTTTCAATGGTCTCTCCTTTCAATTTATTGTAATGGTAAGCCACCCGGTGGGCAATGGCACCTTTAAACGAGGTTGCAGGCAGCAGGAAGTGTTCTTTCAATTCAACCCCACCACCGGGCTTCCAAACAAAATACTTTTCTTTCTTTGGGGTCATGTCGGCATTTTCATTGCCAAGTCCCGCACCCATGAGGAAAAAATTACTGGCTTCCAATTCCAGGGTATAGTCCAACCATTTTCGACCCGTTTGGGTAGACTCAAAGTTGTCCCATCCCATGATCGGGGCATTGAGCGCACTGCTTTTGGATAAATAGGCCATTAAATCAGCGTTCACTTCAAGATTGAACTGCCGGGTTTGGCATTCCAGCACTTTGAGTTGCCCAAAGCCTTTGCGGGTGCCTGCACCAATACGAAAAACCTCACTATTGAGTATGTTGAGTATTTGTTGCCAAAGGTCGGCGTCATGGCTGGTACCTTCCATCTCGATTTCAAAAACAAAGCGGGTGCCTTTGTGCACCAATTCCTCTTCAAATTTGCCGTGTTTTTTGGCTACACCCCGGTCGGTGATGCACACGTGGTCGCGCTCGGGTAGGCGTTTAAAACTGGCGAAATAGGCCTTTGAAAAATCGATATTTTGTAAACCTTCCAACACCGTTTGGCCATTTTCGTCCAACAAATGCCCACTGCTGAAGGTGATGCGACTGCCTAGTCCGTTTTCACCATTTTGAAACCCAAACAATTGATCAATTTGGGCTTGCAAGGCTTCGTCTTGCTCCAGTTCATGGCGAACCACCCCGGCCAAGGCTGTTCCCGGCAAATAAGGCAATCCATTTGCATCTTTGGCCACCAATCGTTGGTTCAACAAGCCGCCTCGTCCAGATCCAATGCTCAAGGGAGTATTGGTTTCGACCATAAATCGGGCCAGGTATCTCATTCGATTCTGCATGGTGATCATTGGTTTTGGGCAACTTTGGCCATTTCGGAAGACAGTTTCATGGTCAGGTCAAGCGGATTTATCCCGGGTTGTTCAGCTTCTGGAAAAAGAAATTCCTTTAAAGTTTCTCTGCGGCGGTTCTCTCTCCATTTGGGTTCCGTTTGTCCCGAATAGCAGAAACCGGTCTTGTCGTGGAACAATAATGTTTTGAGCGATTCTGCTTGCAATACATTTTTGGCCAGATTGCGGATCTGGCCCCATTGGCTGGAACTGATTCCTCCGTAGTCGTTTTTGTGTGCAAAGATGAATGCATTGACTTTGGCATCAACTGCTCTTTCGGTCAGGTGCATTTGATTTTTACCGCTGAGAAAATCCAGCAAAAAATCATCGCCTGCTCCTTTTTGGATGGGATGCAAGGTGATGGACTTGGTTTCCAGTTTTTTCCTACGTAATAAGCGTGGAATTCCAGTGGGGGCATCTTGCAAAAAGGATGGATTGATTAAAACCTGTCCAAAACCTTCGCTGCGGTGGCCGCCGATGCCCTGTTTTAAGGCATCCGATTGTATGCTTTGGCTGAGCTGAACCACCAAAATAGAGCCTCTTTCAATGACCATACGGTCAGCGTCGCGGTTGCTGCGGTGGCGGTTCCAGGTCAGGTAATTGCGGTAACGAACTTTGGATTTCTCCCATAAAATTTTGCTACCAGCGGGCAAACCCAAGTGAATTGCTTCATCAGGTTGTACTGTGTTGTGCCCCTCTGTATCATAAAAACACCAATTGCTCAGTGCATAGAGTTTGATTTCACCAGCGGGGATACTGGTCGGTGGTAAAGCACTTGGTGCAGGCACCTCCGTAATTTCTACAAGGCCGTATTCAGCTGAACTTGAGCGACCCAGTCGACGCCGACCCAGTAAGGTCTCTTTCAATAAGTCCAGATATTGTGAATCATCGACATCTACCCAAAATCGCCATTGCGAGCCCTTTGGTAATGCGAAATAGCCGTACATCTGCTCATCCTTGGCGCGGTGCTTGTCTGAATCGTAGGCGGATTTGATGGAAAAGTTTTGCAACTCACTCAAAAGTTCATTGACAGCGTTGAGGTAGCCTTCGCGGTAGTCTTTGAGTACGCCTACTGATTCTGGGAAATGCTGTTTTTTTACCTCGTCAGTTAATTGTTGAATGAAGTAATATTGCAGCTGGTGAGCGTGCTTTTTGTATGCATGCAAACCAGAAATCACTTTGTAGAATATTTCCAAATTATCATTGCAAGGTTGGGCATCGCCAAAACGCACCGTGCCATTGTGAAACAAATCCAAGGTTTGTTTCTGTTGATTGAGGTCGTAGTGTTTTCCGGCCACCAATCCCAAAAACTTGGCTCCAGGAATGTAATCCAGCGAGGGGTGAAAGCCTTCCGTCGCTGCCTTTGAGCTCAAAACAACATCGCTGAGCAGGGTGCAACAAAAATGTAAACGCGTCATATCAGGCTGGTTTGTAGTGGCTAAAGTTACAGCGACCCAGGCCGCGGCTGCGGGTACTGCCCATTTTTTTTATCCATTGAAAGCAGTATTCTAGCTGTTTCAGGTTATCGGAATCGCTTGGAAATTGTTCGATGTTGGCGTACAAAGTAAGGGGGATACAAACCTCCATCTGTCGAAGTGAACCTTCTTTGGCTTGCCCTAACTTGTCGATGGCGGTGGAGGCCAAAACGTGGTACAATTGATTTCTCTGTTCGTCGGAAATCTTTTCACTGAGGTATTGACTCAATTCAGCGTTGCCAAAGTAACAAGTTCCCATTTTCCCATTTTGTTGGGTTTCCTCATTTTCACCAACTCCAAAAACAGTCTCGATGAATGAAGTTGTAACAAGCTGGTCGTCAAGTTTATTGAGCAACATGGCTGCTTCGCGCAACAAACCTTTTAATGTTCTACCTGGAATAAAGGGAAGCCCCTTCTGGTTTTTGATGACAATCAGGTTCGCTTCCGCTCCCCCGGATAAGCCGGAACCTGCATGCCAAAAAGTAAAAAAATCAATCTGATAAGTAATGGTGTTCATCAGCTTAGTTTTTTTCAATGCTCGCCAAAGTTATGACATCGTATAAATGGGTCTTCTTGTTGATCACTTCCTGATTTTTCTCATTTAGTTCATTGCGTAGTACATATGGAGCATCCAATTTTAAGGGCTTAACGAATTCCCTATTAATGTTTTTTATCCTATCTAACAACTGTTGAGCACTCTCGTTGTTGATTTCCAATTCGGTCAACCATTCACGTAAGGGTGCTTTAGGGGCTTTTTCTTTTTGAATGGTAAATGCCCATTTTCGCAACTGTGTAATGGATTCAAAATTGGCTTGTTCCTGCAAAAAATAAGGGCCGAAATCAAATCCAACTTCGCTGGCTTTGCAATACAGTTCCCTTTCAACCAAGCTTTCAAAATCTTTATCCACAAAGGAGGAAAGAACCCGATGGAAAAACAAGGCAGATGGAGCTTTACCAGGTTTCCCTAGTGCAAGGTCTTTCGCCTGGTTCTTGGCGTGTTTGCAAAGGGTTTCAGCCAGGTCTACTCCGTAGTGAAATGGATATTTGGGCTTGATGTAGGCAATCCCCGCACAAGAAGTCAATCCATCGGAAAATAAATCTGGATTTAACGCTGCAAGGTTGCTTTGGGTATGGCGTTCAAACCCCCTTAAAAATGCTTCGGTGAAGGGTAAGGCCAGGTCGCCACGAATGATCACAGTGAGATCGTCTCCACCCAACAATACTGGCCGAATGGGCAAGTACGTTTTTTTATTATCCGCATCATTTATGACCTTTTCTTGGGCAAAAACTGGCGCAATCACTTCGCGAAAAGCATCCTTGGAGGCCAATTCGGTGGCTTTGTTCAAGTTTTCTGAAAACTGTTTGAGAAAGTCCTGCAAGTTTCCATTGCTTGTGGTTATTTTCTTGATGGAATCCCGAATCAAATTGCCCAAACCATTGCCGTCGGCATGAACTATGGCCACCCAACCTTGCTCTTGGCCACCCATGAGGTCTTCGATTTCGAGGGCAAACGAACCTTTATAGATGGGGTCTTCGGTATTGAACATTTTGTCCAACAAGGTATTCTTATTGCGCTCCTGATACCTTCTCTTGCAGGCTTGCTTGCGATCAAGTCTTTCCTCCTTGTCTACAATTTGGACAGCAGCTCCACCCGTTCGTCTTGAGCGCTCGGAGATCATCAATCCGAGGCCATGGGGTACCTGTGTTATCGTTCGTTGAATGCTCAGTTTTTCCTCTAATTGTCTGAGGTGATTTTCATTCAATGCTCCATCAAATTTTACGAGAGCTTGAGTCAATTGAATGCCTGGAATTTCGGTGCTAATTTTTTGGTGGAAATCATAGACTATCTGCTGGCATTCATCTAAATCCTCAAACAGATAAGTGATGATTCCCGCAGCACCTTGAATACGCTGTTCCTTTTGAAAAGCATTTGGAGCAAATGATTCTTCAAATTTGGCAGTACAAATTTGTTCTACCAATTCGCTGGCACCAATGATTTCTTTTAACTTACTTGTTTCGAAAATTAAAGACTGAATTTGGTTCACCCTGGAACCATATAAGTATTTGGCCATGAATGTTTTGGTTTATTGCGTGTACGCCTTTTTCGTTGAAAAAAGCAATAAAATTCATCAATACCTATCAAAGTCTTATAATAATTTGTCATCTCTTTCAACAAACATAGCAAAGATTTCCTATAAAATCATAAAAATGAATTTTTTTTGTGCAGTTTCGGGATAAAAATAAATAAAATGGATACTTCTATACCCCTTGGTTTGGATGCTTCAAATAGGCTAATGGTGCCCACCTTGAGCATTGTTTTTGATTTACCTCTTCAACAGCGACAAATTTCGCAATGGCGAGGGGCTTTTATCGAAATGGCTGGGCGCTCATACCCACTTTTGCACAATCACCAAGAAGATGGAAGCACTATATACCAATATCCTCGGGTGCAATACCGTATTCGAAATGGGAAGGCAGCAATTTTTGCAATTGGAGAAGGAGTAAAATGCATTCAACAAGTGCTTGCAGAACGTTCCTGGGTACTCAATTGGCAAAGCAAAGCTTTGAAATTGGCCATTCATGAAATGAAACATCATGATGGAGCCTTGGGAATTCAGGATGCAATGGTGCGTTACCACATCTCCAATTACCTGGCACTCAATCAGGAAAATTACCAGGATTGGTTGCAACGTGAATCTTTATTGGAAAGAATTCAAATACTGGAACGCCTTTTGCGCAATCACCTGCTTGCATGCATGTGGGGACTGGGTTGGGAAAGTGAAACGGAACTTAATGTAAAGCTCATCGAACTCAGTGACACAAAACAACTGATCTACCACGGCAAAAGTTTAATGGCCTTTGATCTGGTGTTTACCAGCAATGCAGAAATTCCAGCAGGGATTGCCGCTGGAAAAGCAGTTAGTTTTGGGTTTGGTAATATTCAGCCGATGTAGCATTGAATCGCAGGAAGGTTAGATCAATTGCGTGTTTGGTGGAATGTAAGAATAGTAGCTATTTTTTGAAGTGGGAGTAGCGGCGCTTCGGCTACGCTCAGCGACCGCGCTTTTTGATCGCGAGACCTAGACCTCGCGTTGATTGATAGCATGTTACGCAGCGCAAAATCTAAACGCCATAGCATATCACGCGGTCGCTGAGCGCAGCCGAAGCGCCGCTTAGCAAAATCTAAAACCGCCATAGCATGTCACGCGGTCGCTGAGCGCAGCCGCGCTTCGGCTACGCTCAGCGAGCAGCCGCTTCCCACTACGGTCGCTGAGCACCGCTCCGCTCCCACACCAATTCGTCCAATCTCTTTCCCTTCGCAAACGCCCTTGCTGCTGCCTCCGTTTCAAAAGGGCCCAGCACCACCCGGGTATTTTCGGTCATTTCGGCATTGAGTTCGGAGCGATCGATCCAATGATCAGTAAGGGGCTGCAAGGCATCGGTATTGCCTACCAAAAAGCAAGGTGTAGTTGATTTGTCCGCCCATTTTTGTTGTAATTCGAGGGCATTGCTGAGTTCCTTGAACACACCTACCTGTACAAAAAAAGCCACCTCGTCAGGTGGCTCAATGGGAGTAGGCGAAAGAACTGGGCTGCTTGTATCGGGTTGATCAGGTGTTGGGTGTGCGGTGATGGTTTGTTTTTGGATGCTATCGGTTGCTACTTTGGGGGGGAATTTGTTGGGGTTGTAGCTTGACCAGGCTGGTTTGCCAAATAAAAAGGCCAAGACCAATCCTGCCCCCAGCAATAGACCCACAAATACGTTCGATTCTTGTGATATTGGCTCATTTGCCGGGTAGTTGCGGTAACCGGGCCAACTGCCGTAGGCCGGACTTGCTGGGCGCAGTACCCGGATGGCAATGATGCCGCCTACAATGATGCCCAACAAAAGCAAAATGATCGGGATGAATACATTTTCCATGTTTGATGGTTTCGCCAGTAAATCAATTGCAACGTGCTGTCACTGATAATACGAAAGCAACACCCTGGTTTCTTTCGAAGGGGGGCGATAAAAAAATAAGTATTTCATTTTGCTCCATTACTGTGGGAAAAAAAATAAATGTGGAAAACTTTTGGGGGGCTGCTGAAAGAAACTACTCTACCCCATGCGTCATATCATCGTTCTGCATAGGCATCCTTAGAAAACAGATTTAAGTTTGCCCTTTTGGTGTCTCTATGCTGCAGCATTAATGCTTCAAACCTAATTGTTTAACTAAAAAAGACAAGCCATGCCACGACGTATCGTTGATCACCGAAATTATGACAATAAGAGTACGGTGATTAAGTCTGACGCACTCTACCAGGTTTTAACCACAATGGCGCCTGAATTACTGTCAAATGACACTGTGTATGCTCGCTTAAACGAATTCGTAGATCCAGCCAATGAAACCAACGCAAAACTCAGACAATCCCTGGAAGAACTATTGTACCCTGCATTGGACGAGCGCAACCGCCCCAATCTTTCAAGCCTGATGACCATTTTAATCGGGATGCGTCAATTTGCAAAGCGTTTTAAAGCCCAGAATTTACAAATGCTTGACGCAACCTTAGCACAACAAAAAACAGCCTTGGTGAACCAATTGGAAAGAAAAATTCAACCCCCTAATTTTCAGGAGAATAAACCCATTTTGCATCCGGTTAAAAATTTAATACAGGATTAATATTTTTAGCGAAAGAATGATGCCCTGCTACCCGTCTTGTATATGTATGTTTTCGGGTAAATAATTTCAGATCACAAAAATTGAAATTATGCAGTGGAAGTTAAAAATGGATGCATTTTCAAATGCCGAAGAACTGGTCGCGATGGTTGATGCCAATCACGCCATGATGGTTTTCTACCTGTATGGGGCATTCAAACCTCGCGACCACTCTGTGGTTGATGAAGTTCTACAAGGATTCCTGATTAAACTATGGCAAAAGTACGATCGGATTAAGACGATTTCTACCGAAAAATTGAACGGGTACTTACTCATGATGCTGCGCAACGAATACCTGGATTACCTCCGCAAAGAAAAGAAAGGACAACGGGCAGAGATTGACGAAAAAAACACCCAGCACCTGGCCGTAGAATTGTACCACGGCTGTCCCGAAGAAGCCCATGCCAATGTGCTTCAAGTACTAAAATCCATCCTCAAACGCAGTGACCACTACGAAGTCATGCGCATGCACCTGGAAGGGTTCTCCTACCTGGAAATCGAAGAGATTATGAACATTCCGCTTGGTACAGTAGGCACCATCATTCGCCGTTCCAAAGAGAAACTTCGCCGCCACTTGGATCAATAAGTTGTTTTTTAACCCCTAAAAAAAACACTTGGATCATGTCTAAATCACAAGCAATCTTGTTTCCCGAAGCCCACGCACCGCGTTTGGCCACGGATATCCACCCTTTGCTGCATCAGGTTATTGCACAAGTTCAACCCGAATTGTTGCAAGACGAACCTGTTGCCCAACGCAACCTTGCCCTGGTAGAGCGATTTGCCCTGCGCAAATCCAATTACCCTCCGGTATGCTGTTCTGAGGCATTACGCACCATCCTGGAGGGCATGCGCATGCTCTTGAAAGGCAGTAATTTGAATCGCTTGCAACTGACCCTGGAATTGCACCGCCAAAAAATAAGGCCGCAATAACCATTCCGCATCCTCACGCTGACAAATCATCATCCCATTTTTCATTTTTTTCAAAGCGTCGCCTTTGGAACAGCAATCGCTTTATCAACACCAACAGCGCAAAGCCGTGTTTTTGAGTCTGAACAGCCTGGGTGATCTGGCCCGTTTGCTGCGTTCTGATCAGCGCCGCTTGAAGCTGATGGCCGAAAGGCCCAATTACAAAACCTTTGAGATCCCCAAAAAGAATGGTGGGCAGCGCCTGATCGAAGCACCTAGCGACGACCTCAAGCGCGCCCTCAGCATTCTCAACAACTTTCTGCAAAGCGTGTACTTGTTTGAAAAATCCAGTGCCGCTTATGGGTTTGTGGTGGGGGTCAAAAACGACGACGACCGTCGCAACGTACTCACCAACGCCAAGCGCCACCTGGGCAAACCCTACTTGTTGAATGCCGATTTGGCCGATTTTTTTCACTCCGTTTCGCGGGAGCAGGTCTTGCGTATTTTTACGGAAGCGCCCTTCCGTTTTCGCCGCGAATTGCCCGATGTGCTGGCCGATCTGTGCACCTACCACGGGCGTTTGCCCATGGGTGCGCCTACCTCTCCGGTACTGTCCAATTTTGCCTGTACGGGCATCGATCAGCAATTGACCGCGCTGTCCAATACCCATTCCTGGGTTTATACCCGCTATGCCGACGACATGAGTTTCAGCGCCGATCAGCCCATCACACTTGAACAAATCAGTGCCATTCGTGAAATCGTTACGAAGGCGGGCTTTGTATGGAGTGAACCCAAAGTGATGCTACTTGGCCCCGACGATGCCAAAGTGGTCACGGGGCTTTTGCTCAAAGCCGATGACATTGACCTTGCTCCCGACTACCTCCAGTTGCTCGAAGACGAAGTCAAGCGCCTCAGCGAGGTGATGCGGGCGCAAAACGAACAGGGACAACTCAACACCCGTTGGGTAGAACAGCTCAAACTCCAAATTCGTGGGCGGATGGCCTTTGCCGGGTTTGTACTCAAGCGCAAAGATCCCCGCTTTAATGCCCTCAAAGATGCGTTTTACACCGCCATCAACCCACCGCAGGAGGAGTTTGGGGCCATGAGTTGGCGCCGATTTCCGTATAATTTTTAGGGTATGGCCTCTGCGGCGCAGGTCGCGCAGGTTTTGTCCACTTTGTCCCAAAAAATCACGCACCATGCAACTTGTACTGGATACGCCCGGTTTGGAATTGCTCAAAAAAGACCGCACCCTGCTCATCAAAGGAGAGCAAAGCAGCCGCGTGATCAGCCCGGCCAAACTGACCAGCATTGCCATCACGGCCAAGGTCATTTTGCACACCGATGCGGTGGTGCTGTGTGTCAAAAACCAGATTCCCATCTTGTTTTTTGACCGCATCGGGCGTGCCAATGCCCGGGTATGGAGTCCCTACTTTGAGAGCATTGCTACCCTGCGGCGCTACCAGGTCAAATTTGGAGAAGGGGTAGAAGCGTCGTCCTGGATGGTCGACCTTTTTTTGCTCAAAGCCGAGGAGCAAATCGAAAACTTGCGTTGGCTCAATGCCCGCAGCAACCGGGCGGGTTTGGAAACGGCCATCAAACAAATTCGCCAGCAAAGCAAAGCTTTTGAAGGCTTTCGCGACCAGTTGCTCGACGAGTGCAGCTCGCGCATGATGGGCGTAGAGGGTGCCATTGCCCGCGTGTACTGGCAGAGCCTGGGATCTTCCTTGCCGCGTCAGTACACCTTCAGCAAGCGCAGCCGACAACCCGCCGAAGACGTGTTCAACGCAGCACTCAATTACTTGTACGGCATGTTGTACGCCGTGGTGGAAGCTGGTCTTTTTGCCGCCGGCCTCGATCCGCACCTTGGCATCCTGCACGCCGATGAATACAACAAACCCACGCTGAGTTTTGACCTGATCGAATCGTTTCGCCCCTGGATCGACCGCTTACTGATGGAGGAATGCCTGAAAGACAGCATCAAAACCGCTTTTTTTACCCAAAACCAGCACGGCATTTTCCTCAACAAAGAAGGCAAAGCCTTTTTTATCCCGCTCTTCAATGATTTCCTCCGCTCCGAGCGCAAGTACTTTGAGCGCCAGGCCACCGTACGCAACCATGTTTATTTTCTGGCCGCTCAATTGGCCCGCCGCATCCGTACCCTCATGGAAGCCTAAACCCCTCTAAAACATGCCTACTCTAATCTGTTACGACATTAGCGCCACCCCGCTTCGCACCAAACTTGGCAAAAAGATTGTTGAATCCGGTTTGGATCGCATCAACAAATCCGTATATTTAGGAACGATTTCAGAAAGTTCTTTGACAAGTTTGGAAAAAGAATTGGCCACTTTGCTACAAACCCGGGGCGAACCAGAAGACAGCCTCATCATTTTGCCCGTGACCACCTACGAGGTGCAACTGATGCGCATCTATGGTCACAGCAGTTTTGATAAGGATGAACTGGATGGTACTGCCTCTACTTTGGTGTATTGAAAAACAAGCCTGACATTTTTATGACATTTTAGCTGATTTAATGCATTGATTTTCAATTTCAATTTGATTCATCAATTCATTTTGACATTAAAATGACAAATTGGTCTGCTGGTTTTTGCTCAAAAACAACATGCATTCTAAAATTTTAGTTAATTTTTTAGTTAAAATTTTAATGCGTGTTCTGGGGATTTTGACAATCAATTTTTTATACGTACCAAATAATCAACAAACGGAAAAATTTGGGAAATATAAAAAATACGCTATGTGTCTATTCGTTGTTATGGTTCTAATGTATTGTAATTGAATTTTTTGTGAGAAATAAAAGGCCACTTTTCGCGCATGATGGGCGCACTTTCAGGCGATTTTTTCACAAAGACTTACACTTTGTAAATTTCCGGACTATGGTATTTTCTGACAATTCTATGACGATTTTTTTGTTTTATTTGGCTGATTGTCAAGTGGATAAAAAAGGGAAGGGTAGGAGAGCATTCCATAATTGATGGGGACTGCGACGGTAAGGGGATTAGTTAAAGTAGAAAACTGCTTTAGTAGGAGAGCATTCCATAATTGATGGGGACTGCGACAGAACGAAAAACATCATACCGCTTAAAAAGCCTGGTAGGAGAGCATTCCATAATTGATGGGGACTGCGACGCTTTGCTAACCGGTTGAGTGAGTGCTACGCTGTGTAGGAGAGCATTCCATAATTGATGGGGACTGCGACCCCTTCCAACCCGTATACGCCGCTGTAAGTACGGTAGGAGAGCATTCCATAATTGATGGGGACTGCGACAATTTGTTTGCATGGTTGCAAAGATTTAAATTGGTAGGAGAGCATTCCATAATTGATGGGGACTGCGACGACCATTTTACCTTTCTCATTTTATAGAGGTTGTAGGAGAGCATTCCATAATTGATGGGGACTGCGACATTACTGAAACATTGTTGCGGGTCATAATTCAAAGAGTAGGAGAGCATTCCATAATTGATGGGGACTGCGACATCATACATGTAGTTTGCAGTCCTTACTTCCGCGTAGGAGAGCATTCCATAATTGATGGGGACTGCGACATTCGCGTCCGTCTGGCTTTTGCCACCATTTTGGTAGGAGAGCATTCCATAATTGATGGGGACTGCGACATATAACAATGGTTAAAATGGCTTGCTCTGCCATAGTAGGAGAGCATTCCATAATTGATGGGGACTGCGACGATTTTAGGTTGGCGTGCCTCTTGGACCACGAGGGTAGGAGAGCATTCCATAATTGATGGGGACTGCGACTGTGTACGATAGTCCCTTCAACAGTTTTTATGGTAGGAGAGCATTCCATAATTGATGGGGACTGCGAC
>Ga0247831_1002380_pt1 | contig 30682 bp, 32 predicted proteins | sample LaCruzMarch2015__9_FD_192406 | JGI IMG/M metagenome (GOLD analysis project Ga0247831, IMG submission 192406) | Freshwater microbial communities from meromictic Lake La Cruz, Castile-La Mancha, Spain - LaCruzMarch2015_1m | ecosystem: Environmental > Aquatic > Freshwater > Lake | place: Spain...
CTTCAATTTATGACAGGTATTTAAATATAAATCTTTTATCAAATTATTACTACAATATAAATTTTCTATATTTTCTGGTATTTCATCAAATGATTTTATTTGATTAAAAGAAATGTTTAAGTATTTCAAATTCTTTTGTTGAATTAGAGAGAATTCACCTTTAAATAAATTATTCTCTATTTCTAAATGTTCAATATCATTCGGTAATTCTATTTTATTCAATAATTGATTAGATAAAATCAATTTGCGTATATTATTTGGAATATTAGTAACAGAAGTTAAAGATCCTTCTTTTGAAAATCGTAATACTTTCACATCTGGAAATTCAGATAAACTAGATAAATTCAGATTTCCATATAATGGAATATCAATAGTTAATTCTTTTGTTTTTCTTTTTGTTTTTTCTAATAATTGAGAGAATTGTTCGGTTGCATCATTTCTCCCATTTAATTCTTCTTTTTTCGTATATTTATCCATTATCGTACTCATTTCTTCTTTCTTTCTATCTTGTCTTTGTTATATAAATTTATTTTCTTTTCTGACGACATTCTAATACGAATATCCACTAGAATGTTCAGGTAATCGTTTACTTTCATACTCGGATGATACAGAAGAGGTAGATATAGGTAATTGTGTCATGGATTTTATTTTGATTTGATGATTTTCTATTTCTCTCATTTCTTTTATTTTATTTAAAATATATTCTTGATCTTTTTCTCTCTTTTTGGGAGAATTATCATCCTTATATTTTTTCCGTTGTGCGCATAAATATAAAGTAAGTCCGGCAATAGTTACAAATGTAATGAAAATAACTAAATTCCATGTAACTAAATATGTTTTCTGCCGGTAATGATGACAATGTCGTAAATTCTCTAATATAAAATGTCTTGTTTGGTTTTCTATTAATTTAGGAACTTCCATTCTTTTCTTTTCTCTTTTTCTTTTCTTTTATTTTATGTTGGATTAGATTTTTTTCTCTCCAAAACATACATATTTTTTTATTCTAGTAATTTCATGGAATAATTTCGGATAATAGTATCCCAAGATATTTGTTCTCCTCGTTCTTCTTCTATTTTACGTTCTTCTATTTTTTTTTGTATTGCGACAAAATCAATCGTCATTTTATTTTTGAGAGAATATTTATTTAAATTTAAAATAATCATATATTCGTCGTTATTTTTGAGAGAATATATTGATGTTGGATATACAATCGTTATATCAATATGATGCATATGATTTGTGTAATATGTATCTTTGTAGTAATATCTAGCTGAATTCATAATAATATCTGTATCAGTATATTTACTTATACTATCAGATAACAAAGATCTACATGCAATTGGTTTTGAAATATATTGGATTTTCCAGTTAGTAACATCTAATATACATAAATACGCAAAATAATAATGATGATCATTTTTACAAATATAAGAATGATTTAATCCAATATATAAATTTAAATCATTTGAATATGGAATAAAACAACTACTTCCTCTTAAACATTTATCTGACATACTTATTTTCTGTATTGAAATTTCTGGGTTTTGTTTATAAATGATATCACATTTTCCTTCATTATTAAAATTAAAATGTAACACAATCAATGGATCTAATGCATAAATCAAATATAATTCATTGTTGACAATACATGGTGACCAATTCTTCTCAATTCTATGTTCTCGGTCTTCTTCATTTCCATTTTCATCACCGATTCTTAGAAAAACTGGATTGAAATCATGATAATCACTTATTGCCATACAACGTTTACCTTCTGAAACTGCATTGAAAATCACATAGATTTTATTGTTACAAATAAATAATCTAGGATCTTCTGTATCTATTTCAGTACCTTCAAACCGTGTTTGATTATTATTATTATTTGAAAAAAATAAACCGTGTATTCCATTCACATTTCTCTCACTTTCTATATTCACTCTTTCACAATAATATTCTATATCATCTTTCACAATTGTAGTTTGAAACATATTATAACGATATCCTTCTATCTCTCTTTGTTTTTCTATAAAATCATTCGTAATATCGGAAACAAATTCAGTTGTTATATTTTCATCAAATAAATCCATTTTATTTTATTTTATTATTATGAAAAATAAAATAAAAAATCATTTATATTTTTGTTACAAGATAATGACAAAAAGACAAAAAATAAAGAAATCAAAATAATTGAAATGAACTTATTAGTAAATAAGAAAATATTGCCAATATAATTGCAACAATCCATATTGGTATTACTGTTTTATGTTTATAACCAACACCAAATGGACGATATGCTCCATTTGGTTGATATGCAAACGATGGTTTTATCCAATGAAATAAACTGAAACTAATTAAGAATAGAAATATTGCAAATGGAACTTTATAAATTCTCAATAATTTTTTTTGTGAAAACAACATTTTTTAAAATATATAAAATTTTGAAGGGGATGCTTTATATTTTTCTCGGATTTTTATTTTTCTTTTTTTGAGAGAACATTACGCATCATTTAGATTTTCATTGGTATATTCATTTATATCTTCAAAATCATCATCATCATTATAATTCATATTATCATTATCTTCATCTACAAGATCGCCTAAATTATCTTGTGCTTGATTCATTTCTTCTTCTGTTACTTCATATAATTCTTGTTGTTGATTTTCTCTCTCTTTTTCCTTTGAAAATACTTCTGCATAAAACCCAGTTTCTTTTCCATACGCATTTAAATTCTTATTATCAATGGCAAAAACGCCTAAACGTAATCGTTTCAATTCAATTTCCGCTTTTTGTTCTTCATCTGTCATTCTTTTCAAATAATCTTTGATTTTCTGTTTCTCTCTATCACGATAAAAATCTATTTTTGTAATAATATCGGTATAAGTCATCATAAAAGCTTCTTTTGCATTCACTTGGTCTTTCGTACGAATCGTAGACACCATATCCAATAAATATTCAGCTATTTCTCGCTTAATTGTTTTCGTATCTTCTCCAATTAATTGTATATTTATATCTATATTTTCTAGTTCGTCGTCATCTTCTTGTCTACCAGCATCATCTAATGCATTTTCTTCATTTTGGTTTTGTTTTTCTATTCGGATAATTTCTGCAATCTTTTTATTTATTTCAGGATCATTCATTAATTCAATATATAACACAAATATGAATTCTAAACATAAAATACACAAATCATATATTCTTCGTTTATTTTCCATTTCTTCCATTTTCTCTTCTTGAATCCCCTGAAAAAATGAAGCATATTCTATTATTACAAGTAAAGGTTGAATACGTTCTACCATTTTTTCAAAGATAGGTAATAATGTTTTTTTTTGTTGATAAGGTAGTAATATTTCTTTGTAATTATGTAATTCTTTTTTTAAATATTTTTCATCGGTATCTGTTAATTCCCAATGTTTTGGAATCGTAATACTTTTAGAAGAACTACTTAAATAAGAAGGATAAATAATTCCAAACAACGAAAAAACTGATTTCATTTTTTGTAGGATATTCGTATTTGGTATATTCTTATATTTCTCCCAATTATATAAACATGCAAACCGCTCTTTTATTACATTTGTACCATATTGTGTAGAATGATTTGTATTTATAAACCCAATAATATCATTAATGACTGAATTTGGCATTTCGTCATCTTTATAGTCAGAATTTATCCATTTTATCATATCTTTAAATATTTTTTTATTTTTGATTAAATCATAATTTACATCTTGAAATAATTGCAAACCTTCTTGGATTTTAATAGCCACTGAAATATCATTATTATTATTTATATCTACTATATTACGTTTATTCACAATATTCATTATTTGTATCGCTTTAGTCGCATCCATTTTAGTTTGATGTCTAGACAAAAAATCCATTTTTTCAACCATTGGCATATGTTTATCATAATAATCATTAGTAAATTCCATCGGTTTTTTTGAAAAAATACTTTGAAAATATTCTGGAATTGGATATATTTCCGATTCTAATTTACAATAATAAATGGCAATATCGTAATAAATACTAGGTTCAAATGTCATAAATATATTTTGTCTTTTTTTATTGGCATCTTTTTTATTTCCATCTATCCTTATTTCATCGTCTAGAGAATCTGCATTATTATTCTCTTTATTCTGTAACAAAATATATGCCTTTTTCTCTCGTTTTTTCAATTCAATATTTTCCGCATTTTTCCATATAATTTCTACTGTTTTTTGAATAACGCCTTTTTTATCTTGTTGTTTAAAATAATTCAATACACTAATTGGTGGATTTTGTAAGATTTCATCACAACATGCGTTTTGTAAATATGGTAATCCAGATTTTGTTTGAAATAATACTTCTTTTTTTGCAATAATATTGACTAATTCTTCAATCAAAAGAAGAGACAAAATTCTCGTTTTAACTACATAAATATTTAATATTTCTTGAGTCATAGAACTAGATGGGGAAATAGATGTCATTTCTTTTGCAGGAATAGTAAATGGTTGAAGTGGTGGTAGAAAATGTGGCCATTTATTTCGGACAATTTCTTTTTCTTCTATGGAATCTTGGTTTGAATGTATAATAGAATGGATTAATATATCTTTTCGTTTATTGTCATATAATTGAGAAATATAAGGTATTTTTAAAATATGCTTTTCTAATATATCTTTTATATTATCTTCTAATATTGGTTCTTTTTTCGGTACTAATTTCTTATCTTCTTTACTATGAGAATACATATCTCTCAACACACAAGCTAGATATTTTATAGAAGATACGTCTTCTTTTCCTTCTTTTAAAGGATACCCATAAAACGATTTAACACATCGTGAAAATGATTTTTTTATAGATACATCTGATGTTTGAATAGTGATTAATATAGCAATCGCCGAAATTAATATATATTTTTTTTTGTTATGAGTATCAAAATCATCTGGTGTTACTATTTTTTGAGTACTTGTCTTTTGTCTTTCTATAATTGCATTGTATGATTTTTGGTATTTTTCTTTTGTTGGAAATAATTCTTTTATATTTAACCATCCTTGACATAATACCATCATTTCTGATTTTAAATCTTCATTTTCTAAATAGATATTGGTACAAATCGCTGAAATAATATTATATAACGTTTGATCAATATCATTTAAATATATTTTCTCTATTTTTTTCCGATTTCTTTTCTGGATAATATTTTGAAACGATTTGGAACTATTCTTTTCGGAATCTTCCCATATCCCCCCTTCTTCTTCTGCATTATTGATTTCAATACCTTCTTCATTAAAATCTCTTTTTTTTAATATATATCCACTATATTTATCCACATAAGCATCACCATCATCACTTAGTTTACCTATTGTATTACATAACCGATCTAATACCACTGTATAATTATTTTCTTTATACGCTTTCGCTAATAAAAATAAAGATTTTGGCATTAATGGTGTATTCGTTTCTTTACAATATAACCAATGTATATTTTCAGACATTGGATCATCTATTAATGGTTCTCTGCAATAAGTATCTACAAATAATAATATATATTGTTGTTTTGTAATGAAATCAATACTTTTCGCCAAAATAGAATCACGTAGTTCTATATAAGGAGAAAGTTGACCTTGGTCTGATAAAATCGCTTTGGTACCTTTATTATAACATTGAATATCTAAATAAACTAATTCATTTTGTAGTATTTTTTTATGTTGTATAATCCAAGTTTCATATTTATTTAATTCATTTTGTATCTCTTCTTTTTTATTTTCAATAGAAATATTATATCTATTTTTAAATTCTATTCGCATTTTATCCAAATCTTCTTCTCTGAATTTATTTAAAGTAGTAGTTGCATCTTCACACTTTTTCTTTTTAGATGATGAATAACAATTCTCTTCTATATTACAAATAAGAGTATTGTTATCTATAAACGACAATTCATCTAATTCAGGAACATGTATCCATACATTCTTTTTACGAATATAATACATTACACGTTTTTTCGTTTCCATTTCTAATTGTATTTCGTTCTTTTCTTCTGCAGATAATGTATCTTCTTCTATACTTGGTAATAATTTTGGAATATTTTCTAATATCGCATATTCACCTTCTTGTACTGATCTTTCTCCTGCTATCATATTTTTTGCAGTAGTAAATGCATCGTCTCTTTCATAATGATGTTTAGAAATTAAATTTTCCGCCAGAAATTCTAGAAAACTACCATTCGGTTCATTTTTATATAATTCGGGTTCTTCTTTTTTATATTTTTCTAATAATGTATATTCAGTAGTATCTAATTCTTTATCTACCATTATTTCTTTATTATTATCAGTAGTTAAATCAGAGACTGAATAATATTTTTTTGTAATGACTCGTTTCCAACATGCTTTATTAGATTTCGTCTTGTTCGTTTCTCCATTATCCCCAATCTCTCCTAATAAATCTTCATCTGTATATAAGGTAGAAACCATCATACGTAAATATACTACAAATAATTTAGCTTGATCTATTGTAAATATATTTTGTAACCATTCACTTGTACTTGTAATTGTTCTGGCACTTGCACTTGCACTTATACTAGAATACTTATCTATACATTTCTTTTGTTTTTCTTTGTTTTCCTCCAACAAAAATATTAATTTATTTTTCAATTCTTTGACTTCTAACTTGTATTTTTCCAATAAAAAAGATTCATATATATTGGTTTTTGTAGTTAATTTTGTTTTGTATTTTTTAATATTTTCATACAATAAATCTTTAATTGACTTTGTAATTTCCCAAGTAGCATTTTCAAAATATATACAAAATGGTTCTAAAATATCTATTGCCTCTGAAAATGTATAGATCGTTTTACGATTTTGTTTTTTTAGATAATTTTGAACTAAGTAGGTTAAAGTAGGAAGTGATTTTTTTAAAAACATTTCTAATTTATCTAAGGATGGGGTTGTGTCATCTATATCCGAGGATAATACAAAATGTTGGAAATTAAAAAAAGAAATATTATGTTGATTTTCTAATTCTAATTCTATTTCATGTTTTTTAATTAATCTATTCGGCGTTTTATTGTTTAAATATTTAAAATAATAGAGATAATTATGATGTAATAATGTTTTTTGTAATATATTTGTGTTTGGTAATTTAATTTTAGAAAAAGCAATAAATGGTTCAGGTAATGTAAAAATAGACCGAAATGCAATGGAATCACTTGGAAATAATGTTGCAAACATGGAAGGATCTTTGGATCCAATATTTTTTTTGTAGGGATATTGGATTTCACTATTATATCTTTCCATTACAAATTTTGTTCGTATTGCACCAGTTATCTCCGTAGAAACACCATTAATTGTTACTGGTGTTTTACCAATAACACTACTATACATTTCATCATTGTATCCACTAGACACAATAACATCTATATCGGATTCTATATTATTTATTATATGTAATGATAATTCTTTGTTTATAGGTGAAATATCAAATGGACACATATATTCATTCGTTTGAATATACATATTTGCATATTTAATTGTGTTTTCATCTGGAATATTATTTTTATAAAAAGTACGATTTTCATTTGTAATTTCATCATTTGCATCTTTTTCTTCATCTTTTACTACAATATCAAATGCTTCTTCAAAATCGCCATATACTTTTTTACATTGAGAAACTACCGGAATACACCATAATAGATTTTTATTTATATTACTTAATGTCTTTATAATTGGTTGTGTATCTACTTTTTTTGGACCGATAATTTGATGATATTTATTATCAAATACCGAAAATTGTTCTCTTAATTCTTTAAACCGTTGAATATGTGTATAAATTTTATTCATTACATTGGGAGTTCTTTTATAATCAGGAATAGTAGATAGAAATGCGTCTAATAAATCATTTACTTGAGCATTAATGCCATATTTTTGTTGTTCTGGAGGGATTTCTATTTGTTGAATAACTTCTTGTAATTGTTCGTCTTCTTCTATTTCTTCATATTTAGAAAATTTTCGTAAAACATCTACATATGTTTGATCGGGTTCTTCTCTTCCTTCTTTTCTTTCTTCTCTTCCTTCTTTTCTTTCTTCTCCCTCTCCTTCTTCTTCTTCTTCATCCTCTTCTCCTCTATTTCTATGAAAAGATTCGGGTTTATTACGAATACAAATATAATCAATTGGTAGATTTCTAGGAACACCTTGATATGCAAAATCAATATACAATAACTTATTTTCAGGATAAGTTGTTAATTCTATCATATCTTTATCTAAATTCGTAATTTCAGCAGTTATACTTTTAGGAACATCCCCGCCAAAAAAAATATCAACCCATATATTTGGCATTAAACCATTTTGACGAGCATATCCTTTGATAGAACTTCGGCTTAATATTCTCACTTTTTGTATTCCTTTCTCTTTAAATATTTTACCATTCAATAAATGAAATAAAACCGATGTATTTGTTTTTAAGTCAATTAATTCTAAAATACGATTATCAATATAACATACAAAATATTTATTTTCATGCCATTCTAATTTCTCTGTAGCTATGATTTCTATTATATCTCCTAATTCTATCCATTTTTTTGTTGTTTTTTTCATAGAAGACATTTAAATTTTATAAAATAAAATACCTTTTTATAATGTTAGAAAAATATATTTATACCGTTGAAAAATAGAAATGCGTTAAACAATTACAAAAAAATATACAGTTAATATATATAATGTCGTCTATTAAAAATATTTTTCTCAGTTTCATAAATTTAAGGAAAAACACGATTTGGACTATAATCATTGGTCTTGTTTTTATTTTTGCAGGAGTATATGGTTATACTAATTTTTATTTACCTTGGTTATCTTCTAAAAGATACAGTGATGTTGCAAATACAGATCCTACTGCCAATGGAAATGGAGGAGATGTAACTATTTATTTTTTCAGTGCAGATTGGTGTCCTCATTGTAAAACTGCAACACCTGAATGGCAAAATTTTTCGCATAATTTTAATGGTAAAGAAGTGAATGGGTATGTCATTAGTTGTGTAAATATTAATTGTTCTAATGATAAAGACCCAAAAGTTGTTGAGTATGTTAAGAAATACAAGATAGAAGGTTACCCAACAATTAAAATGGTGAAAGAAAATAAAGTAATTGATTTTGATGCAAAAGTTACAAATAGTGCATTAGAATCGTTTGTAGAAAATATGGTTTAAATAATTCATAATCTAGACATCATCTACATATTTATCTGCGATTTCTACTCCTTTTTGAATTAAAGTACGTCTTTCTTCTTCACTAGAAACACATTTAAATAATGCAGTGAAATCTACTGCAGAAAAAGCAACTGATAATTGATGTGAAATTGGAATAGGATATAATTGATTTTCTATTTGTAGAGCATATTTATAAATTATTTTACAAATAAAATCAAATAAATTATCTGATTTGAATAATTTTTTATCGGTATGTTTATTTACATCAATACGATTAATTCCTAATATTTCTTCTGGAATATTTCCGTCATCTAAACATTTATTCAATGGATAATTCATTCTAATTCCACCATCAATATATATACATTCTTCATCTAATTCTTCATTTGTTCTCTTATAATGAGGAACAAACATAATAGGTAAACAACTAGATGCATAAATCGCATCTATTACTTTCCATTCTGGATGGGTTTTATAAGATAAATCAATTGTTTGAAAAGTATGATAATCTGTAGTGAAAAAATGGAGTTCTTTGTTTGTATGTTTATAAAAATCCAATAAATTAATATCTATTGGAATATCTTTACCTTTAAATAATGGTTTAAATGTTTCTTGAACTGTTTTAATGTCAAATATTCCTTGATTTAATATTGCTTTAATTGTCATAGATAATTCAAATTTATATACATTTTCCCATGGACGTTTTATTAAATAATCATCAATTGTTTTCCAATCATAATCTAATGATATAATTACTGCAAGAAATGTTCCGGCAGATGTAGCATAAATGGTTTTAATATTTTCAGGACGCCATAATCCTTTTATTTGTGTTTGTTTTAGGACACCATAATAAGAAAACCCGGCTGCACCACCACCAGATATAACTAAATGTTTTATTATAGGTATTGGTATTGTTGAAACGATTGATGATGCCATTATTATTATAAAAGATAAAATATACATATTATTATATTTTATCTTTTGCTTTTGTTTTGTTTTGTTTTGTTTTTTGTAGATGGATATGATTACCAAAAACAAAAACAAAAACAACATAAAAAAAATAAAACAAAATAACAGAACATGAATCAACAAACACAAATTAAAAAAATATCTAAAAATTGTTATACACCCTTACTCAAAATTCGTTTTTTACGAATATATAATAGTTTAGATAATACAGTATATCTCAATCTATATTTTAGTAATAAAGTAAAAAGTGACCATTATTTTTGCATTTTATATGATATTACAAATAATAAACGTTACTTACAATATTATATAAGAGAAGATGATCCAGTTATTTTGTGGCAAGAATAAAAAATAGTTTTTTGTTTAGATTAGATTATATTAGATTAGATTAAATTATATTATATTACATTTGTTTCCTAACAAAAAAATATATTTATTTCATATATTCATTTTACATGTCTTGTTTTTTATATACAGATGATGAAGAATCTACTAGAAAAATAAACATTGATGAATTGTATGAAAATAAACAAAAACGGGATTTAAAACAATTATCTATTTTCAATAAATTATTGAATCGGATTCATCGTAGAATTCAATTTACTGGACGTAATAAGAAAATCGGAGAAACTCATATTTGGTTTGCAGTTCCTGAATATATTTTCGGCGAACCGATTTATGATAAAGGGGATTGTATTGCATATTTAGTACTTAAATTACAAGATAATGGATTTTTAGTGAAATATGTGCATCCAAATACTCTTTTTGTTTCATGGTCTAATTGGATACCTGCATATGTTCGTGCAGAATTTCGTAAAAAAACGGGTAAACAAATGGATGAAAAAGGAAACGTTACTGAAACTCGTGAAGATGGTACTTCTGAAACGTATTCTGTGGAGGATATTAATACACGAATATTAAATGATCCTCGTAATATTGGTGCTACTCAGATCAAAGATAATTCTAAACCACAATTTACACCTATTAACAAATATAAACCTACTGGTAATTTAGTATATAATCCAGATATTCTTGAAAAGATTGAGAAAAAAGTGTCGTTTTCTTCTATGATATAGATAGATAGTGGTACTACGTAGTACTTTTTATTTGTCTGGAAATATCTAATTTGGGAAATTTATCTTTTATTAATTCGTGTAAAAAATTCATTTGAATATCGCTATGTTTTCGTAAAGATTCTTTTATAAATTGTATATGTTGTTTCTCTAATTTACACCCTTGAACATTTTAAATGGAACTTTTTAAGTTGTTTCAAAAAAAATAAAAGAGGTTCAAGGTTGGGTCTTTTCATACCCTTGTAAAGTTTGTTTATAGCATCTCGGTTTTAGTGCTTGATTACTTTCTCTACATAAATAACTTGGTCTTTCTAATTTATTTATTGCTTTTTCTGCTATTTTGTAAATATTTGATGAACCATTTCGGTCTCTATTCCATAAACCACAACCGCTCTTACAGCGTAGTAGTCCATGAACCAATCGTAATTCATCTTTCTTTTTATTTGGATGTTGTCTTACTCTAAATTTCTCACATATCAAAGGTATGATATTTTTGTTTCATATCAAATAATAATTCATCCATAGTAAGTTGTTCGTTATTATCAACCAATTTCAAAGCAGTTTTAACTTGTTCTTTTTTAATTTTATAAGAAATAGCCGTTCTTGGTTTTCTTCGTAAATTCTTTTTAGTTTTGTATATTTGTATCCATCTATGTAATGATGGTTTTTTACAATTAAATATTTTACATGTATTATCCATAGTATCATTATTATTCAAATAGTATTTAACGGCAGAAATTTTATAATCATCTCCTTTTTGTTTCATATTATAATTATATTATAAAAAATCAATTAAAAAGTTCTATTTAAAATGTTCAAGGGTGTATAAGAACCTAATTTTCTTGTTTTTCTATTTACATTTTTATTTTTATTATATCTTTCTACCCATCGTTTCAAACTTCTCTCACTACATTCAAAAATTTCACAAACTTTAACATAATTATGAATTTTATTATAATAATTAACTGCGTTTAACTTCAAATCAGGTGTGAATTGTTTCGTCATTAATATAATTATAGAAATTATATTAAAAATAATAATTTTTTAGATTAATAGAATTTCTTTTACCATTCAAATTTATATATTCTATACTTATATTAATATGAATATAAGTTTTCATCCAATAAATGGAATATTTGTAAATTATGATTACATTTTAAGTATTTTTAAAAAATATTTTGATGAAAAAGTTTTTTATATTAAATTTACCTTTCCCAAAATTGATATTAATATAGTTCCATCAAAAAAACAATATATATATATTTATTATAAATATTCTGGATTTAATGAAAATAATATTCCTCTAAATGCCGAATGCTTAATGATAACATTAGATGAAGGTAGAAAAATTATTTTAAATTTATTAAAATACCAAGAACCAAATATTTGTAAAATATCTGGTGCTGAACTTTTATGTATTCTTTATAAAGTTGCGAAAGAATTAAAATTTAATATATCTATTCCACAAGACTTATCATTTAAATATTATACTTTAAAAGAAAACCCATCTGTGAAAGGTAAAATTAATTTAGCAGATTATTATATTTTATTAAAAGGTGATAGTTGGTATGGTCAATATGGATATTTTTCTGAAAATCATAATAATGAAAAAGATTATAATGAGCAAGTGCGTAATTTGTCTATAAGTAATTATTTTAATGAAGGACATAACCAAGGACAAGAAAAAGAAGATATTAATGAAATTATACATATTATAAATAAAATAACGCCTGAAACACCTATAAAATCTGAAACACCTATAAAAGATGTTATAAATATTTTAGATAATATAAAAAGAAAAGAAGAAAAAAAGGAATTCTTTACCTAAATGATAAAGTAATACAAATTATTAGACTAATTATAAAACAATACTTAATCCATTATGATAATATAAATTTATTATTAGATATTAATAAACCTGAATTAGATAGTATATATAATGATTTATGCGGTAAATTATCAATGACTACAACTATAACAGGAGGAAAAAAAAAATATATGCGACGCAAAAAAACTATTCGTAAAAAACTTAAAAAACAGAAAAAAAAATATACATATAAAACAAAAAAATGAAATATAAATTTAGAATTTAGTTTATAAATATTTTTAGTATTTTGATATTTACTCGGCATTTAAAATACGCGTTGCTCTAAATGTTAAAAGGTGTAAAAAATATTTATAATCTAAAATAATATAAAATTGATTATTTTAATATAGTTAATCTTCTTCATTAACTAAGAAATGATGAATGATTATATTTGTAATTCGGTGGAAGTGGATATGGATGTGGAAGTGGCTGTGGCTGTGCCTGTGGCTGTGTCTGAATTAACGGATAAAGACGATAATTCTGTATCTTCTCATAAAATATTTAAAAAAGAAAAAGTAAAAAAAACACAAAAAAAAAAGAGGAATCTATCATTTATGGATAAGTCGCGATTATGGGAAGCATTAGATCAAGAAAAAAAAGAAAAAAAACAAGAAACCGAAGAAAATTGGGTTAATGCCCAAACAAATGATTATTGTTATCGTTGTAATTCTGCTTATATTTTCAACGAAGATGGATTTCCAACTTGTTCTAATTCTCAATGCGGGGTTATGAATTGTAATATATTAGACTATTCTCCTGAATGGCGTTTCTTTGCTTCAGATGATCGGCATTCTAATGATCCTACTCGGTGTGGTAACCCAATTGATCCTTTATTAGAACAATCTTCTTATGCATGTAAAGTACTTTGTGGATCTGTTGCAACAAACGAAATGAAAAATATACGTAAATGGACTAAATGGCAATCTATGCCTCCACAAGAAAAAGCATTATACGATGAATTCCAAATTATTACTATTATGGCACAAAATGGGGGTATTCCCAAACTTATTATTGATTATGCAAAAACTATTTATAAAGATTTTTATGAACAACAAACATTTCGTGGAATGAATCGGGGTGCAACTCGTGCAGGATCTATTTGGATTGCTTGTTGGAAAAACGGTTGTCCACGTACTGCAAATGAAATCGCCGAGATTTTTAAGATTGATAAGAATAGTGCTTCTTTAGGATGTTCTAGGGCAGAAGAAATGTTGCGTAGTTCTGAACGTAATATGTTTGCGTCAGATAAATCACAATTATGTACTATAAGACCAATCGTGTTTATGGAACGTTTTTGTAGTAAATTGAAAATGTCGGCGGAATTGACAATGTTGGCACTTTTTATTGCAAAACAAGTAGATTCACAGAATTTGATTCCAGATAATAGACCACAAGCAATTGCAGTTGGTATCTTATATTTTATTTCGTATTATTGTAATTTAAATTATACAAAAATATATATTAAACATGTTTTAGACGATGAGGTGAGTGAAGTTACGATTAATAAATGTTTTCAAAAATTAGATAAAACCCGTGATAAATTACTACCTTCATGGGTTATTGATAAATATAATATATAAATATAAATCAAATCAATATCTTATTATTTTACATTATTTATTTTAATTTGTTTTAGCTTTATTTTTTTATGGTTGTTATATAAAAAAGAGTTTGGATTTCTTTTTTTATATAATGGAAGATTATCCGGAAAATATTACATTGGTAATACATGTTATAAATATAAATGAAGATAATATTAATGATATTCCAATAGATGATTATTTTTTTGTAGAAGAAAAAGATATTATTGTAGAAGATAAAGAAAATTCTATAGAAGATAAAGATATTATTGTAGAAGAAAAAGATATTTTTGTAGAAGATAAAGAAAATTCTGTAGAAGAAAAAGATATTATTGTAGAAGAAAAAGAAAATTCTGTAGAAGAAAAAGATATTATTGTAGAAGAAAAAGAAAATTCTATAGAAGAAGCACATGAAATAGTGAAAGCAGAAATTGCAATACAAACGGATGAAATTATTGTAGAAGAAATTATAAAAGCAGAAATTGCAATACAAACGGATGAAATTATTATAGAAGAAATTGTAAAATCAGAAATTGCAATACAAACCGATGAAATTATTGTAGAAGAAATTGTAAAATCAGAAATTGCAATACAAACCGATGAAATTATTATAGAAGAAATTGCAAAAGCAGAAATTGCAATACAAACCGATGAAATTATTATAGAAGAAATTGCAAAAGCAGAAATTGCAATACAAACCGATGAAATTATTATAGAAGAGATTGTGAAAGAAGAAATTGCAATACAAACCGATATTATATCTAATAATGATATAGAAACACAGACGGAATATATAATGGAAATAAAAGAAGATATAAAACAAATATTACCAGATATATTAATTCAAAATTTATCTCATGATATTTTGTTACAAATACACAAAGTGTTATCTTCTAAAAAAAAAGAATCCTATGTAGAATTAGAAGAAGAATATAAGGAAATAGAGAGAAAAAAAGAAGAAAAAATTTTACGACTTTGTACACCTTTGGAATCGGTGGTTTTGAATGAAGAAAGTGGTAAAAATAATCATAATCAAATTCCAAGTATTATTTTTATTATTCCTTATCGGGATCGTGAACAACAATATAATTTCTTTCATAGACAAATGACAAAAGAAATATTAGTAGATTATCCTATTGGATCTTACAAATTATGGTATATTCATCAATGTGATACCCGAGATTTTAATCGTGGTGCAATGAAAAATATTGGATTTCTAGTTGTAAAACAACAATATCCAAATGATTATAAAAATATCACTTTAGTATTTAATGATGTAGATACTATGCCATTAAACCGAAATTTTTTGAATTATGAAACATCTCCTGGAATTATAAAACATTTTTATGGATATGATTTTGCATTAGGTGGCATTGTATCTATGAATGCACACGATTTTGAGAGAATTAATGGATACCCGAATTTATGGGGATGGGGATTTGAAGATAATTGTTTACAAGTTCGTGTAAATAAAGCAGATAACCTTAGAATTGATCGTAGCCAATTTTATCCTATATTAAATAAAAATATATTGCAAATAACCGATGGTGTTACACGAATTGTAAATAGAAATGAATTTGACCAATATTACCATAATACTACAGAAGGTATTTATTCTATTACCGATTTACAATATGATATTGATGATAATAATGGATTTGTAAATATTCGGAATTTCAATACAGGAAGAGAACAAGATTTAGCGAAACGAAAAGTTCATGATTTACGTAATGGACCTGCTCCATTTAATCCAAATAATGATAATAAGAATCGTAATAATCGGAAAAAAACAATGATGGGGTTACTGTTTTAACTAATTTATTTTTTTCTTTTTGTTTGTTTGAAAAAGATAAATTTTATTTTATTTTATTTTATTTTATTTTTATGCAATACGAGTTGCGGAAATATTACCACCGAATATTAATCCTTCTCCTATCGCCAAAATACTTCCCGACAAATAATATGTTTTGTTTACTTCAGTATTTGTAATCACTTGTACTAATCCATTTGCATAATATGGTTTATTGTAATTAACCACTGTTAATTCTGAAATATCATTCATACTATTTACTAATGAAATAGTATCTATATTTTCAGATAATCCATACTGAATCCTAGAAATATTCGCACCAGTAATATCTCCTGATCCATTTGTAAAATTAACGCCATAAGTTATTATCCATACACCAACATCTAGACGAATACTTCCTACAGAATGTACATTTCCATCTAATGTAATCAATATCGGTTCTAAATCTACATTTACTGTATATCCTACTTTACCTTCACTTGGAACTACAAAAGATGCATTTGTTTCTATAGGTTCAGCTGTAGTAGGATTAGGAGTAGGAGTAGGTTCTGAGGTAGAAGAAGAAGGAGAAGAAGAAGACGAAGACGAAGAAGAAGAAGAAGGAGAAGAAGAAGACGAAGAATCATTTAAATAAATAATTGGTTTTTCCAAATAAATTTGTCCAGGAATATATACACTATGTGTGTCTAAACCTAAAACAATCTCATTACTTTTGGTTACGGTAACCCTACTACCAATTGCAATACTATTATTCACACTTCCATCTTTTGTATCTGCCCCATCTCCTATATAAATATTACTAGATCCAGAATTATTATTTAATCCAGCATTATTTCCTACACCAATATTACGATTTCCAGACATATTATTCACTAATGAATATGCTCCCATTGCACAATTCTGAATACCTGTAGTGTTATTAATCAACGAAAAAAATCCAAATCCACAATTATTCACTCCAGTCGTGTTTTGTTGTAAACAATTACTACCAAACGCATTATTAGATAATCCAGTAGTATTATTCAATAAAGCACCAAATCCGATTGCAGTATTATTACATCCCGTTTCATTATCTCTTAAAGATTGATATCCAATTCCAGTATTATATGAACCAATATTTGTTTCTAAAACGCCATTACCATATATAGTATTATTGTTCTCGTCATTCAAATTAATTTTCATTACAGTTAGACGTTTCATGATAGTATTTCCTAAAAAGGTTTTATTTCCATAAATAATTTGGTCTTGTGCAAAATCATTGAGAGAAGAAATTGAACGTCCATTTAAAAATAATTGACCGTTTATTTTCACATCCCCACAAATGTCTAAAGTAGATTCTGGAACTGATTTACCAAGTGCTACTTTTCCATTTACATAATAAAACGGACAATTCAATTCTTTATTTTGATTAGATGACCAATAATTATAAGGTATATTCGGATCTGAATGATTTCCGTAAATACTACGTGGCATTTCATACAAAGGTGAAGTAAATGGTTGTATATCTGAAAATGGATTCACTTGTTTACCAATTAAGTTTTGACTAAGTAGATTATTTATCTGTAGTGTTCTTGCCTGATTTAAATTGGCCTTGCGATTTACCATTTTTTTTATTGGTTCGTTTATAATATTGTTCTATATTTTTTAGAAAAAAAACCCCGTAGAAAAATTGATTTTTTTTTCAGGTTCATTTTCACTAAACATCTTCTTTGATTTAAAATGACAACTACTAAATTTTTAGTGAAGCAATATTTAGAGTTTTGTAACAAAAATAATATTCATATTCAAACGCATCAAATTTATGGTGTTTTATGGTGTATTCGGAAAGAGCGTAGTAATAATATATTTGTAACGAATAAATGGAAAGGTGGTATTTTGGCAGATGATATGGGTATGGGTAAAACGATTCAAATGATTGCAACTATCTTGTTGAATTTCAAAAAAAAAACATTGATTTTATTACCTCCTATCTTAATTCAACAATGGTATTCTGAAATATTGAAAATATTGGGACACTCTTCTGTATTATATCATGGCTCTAATAAAAAAAATATAAACTCCTACAAAAAATTAGAAAAAGCTACTATTGTGATTACTTCTTATGATACTTTCTTATGTTCTCCCGAATTATTAGAAATTTCATGGGATAGAACAATTTGTGATGAAGCTCATCGGTTACGTAATCCTAAAACGAAATTATATAAATATATACAATATCGGTTACAAACTAATATTTTGTGGTGTATTACTGGAACTCCAATTCATAATAAAATCGGGGATATTTTGTCTCTCTTTTCTTTATTTGCTTTAGATCCAAAATCTATCAAGAAAAATAGTCTTCCGGAAGATATGGTATTACGTAGAACAAAAAATGCTAATATTATTCTCCCTGAAAAAAAAGAATTCAAACAAATGATTCAATGGAAAATGAATTCGGGAGAATGGAAACTTGCTAAAGATATTCATTTATCTATTGGTGGTGTTTTTGGAGGAGGAGGAATAGGAGTAGAAGAAGTAGAATCTTTCTGGAAAACAAAAAATATTAATGATTTAGTTACAATGATACGTGCAAAACAATTATGTATTTTACCTAAATTGTTGGAAAAACCAGTACTACAATTAGAATATGATGAACCAGATGATTTGTTTCCAGAACAATTGAAAAATACTACATTACAAAATACATCTTGTAAAATAAAAGCAATCCTTCAACATATTTTATCACCAACAAGAGTTGGAAGAGGGAAAATCATCTTTTGTCATTTCCAATTAGAAATGACAAAAATAACGGAATTATTGAGAGAAAAAAATAAAGATAATAATAATTACTGGATTGGAAATTGGAAAGAGTTTTTATTACGACAACGAAAATGTAATAATAATAATGATGATGATACAAATAAAGTGCCACCAATTCTAATACTCCAAATTAGATCAGGTTGTGAAGGATTAAATTTACAAAATGATTTTTCAGAAGTTTATTTTGTAAGTCCAAATTGGAATCCAACATTAGAAGATCAAGCAATTGCAAGATGTCATCGTATTGGACAACAAAAAGAAGTATTTGTTTATCGCTTTTATATGGATCAATTGTTGGCGAATGAAGAGGAAATGATAATGGAAAAGAAACATACAAAAAATATAATTACTTATTTTTGGATTATCAAATACATTCCAGATGATATTAAACGTTATATTGATGAATTTCTTGTAAATGATATTGCTGTTGTTCCATTTACATTTTCAAAATATAGTATGGATTTATATACGTTATATAAACAAAACGAAAAAAGAGAAAAAATAAATGAATTCATGAAACAAATAACTATTTAATTTTGTTTTGTTATATTTTGTTGTATTTTATATAAAAAATGGGAGAAAATCCCTTTTTTTATTTTTTTAGTGTAAGTAAAAATAATAATATATACAATAAACGAATACTTGATTAATTTAATATTTATATAACATACACATATGTTATTAGTTAAATCAATACCTTATTTACCTTTTGATGTATTGAATACAATTTTACAATATGATGGTAGAATAAAATATTTACATAAACAACGTATATATGTAAATATAATACACAAAAATGACTATAGATATAATATTATTGAATCCAAAATCCATAATAAAATAAATTTAACAAATAATCTAAATATTGGAAACAATGGATTACAATATTACATTGATATATATTATAAAAACGACGAAATATACAAAGGTTTAATATTTTGCAAGAAAATAATTTGATCATTCATTTTCAAAAACTAATGCAAAAACTAATGCAAAAACTAATGCAAAAACTAATACAAAAACTAATACAAAAACTAATACAAAAACTAATACAAAAACTAATACAAAAACTAATACAAAAACTAATACAAAAACTAATACAAAAACTAATACAAAAACTAATACAAAAAACTAATGCAAAAACTAATACAAAAACTAATGCAAAAACTAATACAAAAAAGGAGGGGTTGTAGGGGAACCTAGGTTCCCTACCTTTATTCAGAACAAGATCCATCCATTATTTTATATGATAATCCATATTCATTCGCATTCTCCCATATTCCCGAAATTTTTAATACAAATCCTGTTATTTTTTTTGTTGGGAAATTATCTCCTTTTAATATACGGAAATATCCCAGTTTTAATGACTGCATAATTAAAAACGATTTATGTTTATTTTTATCGGTTGGTATATATTTTGATAAAATATTTTGTTCTAATAAATCCAATTGATGTAATAAGGTTGAATACTGTGAAACCGAAAAAAAAACGGTTTGTTTATAATTATTATTTGTATCTATACATTGCATTTCAATCGGTAAATTAATATATAATCCATTCATTGTAAACCATTCGTTTGTATATATTACTTTGGTGAAAATACCATCCATTAACATATTATTTTTACTATCTAAATAATAAATATATTCTGGTATAATTTCTGTAATAGGCAATACTAAAATATTCATTTCTATTTTTTCTTTTCTTTTATTATTTTTTCTTCTAGTCTAGTCTACAAATATAAATATATTAGTCTTCATATTTTTTTGTAATTTATGTTGAGAGAGGTTTTAGAGAATACGTTAGATAATAGAAAAAAAAGAAAAACGAAAAAGTATAAGAAATATGGACGATTTCGTTGTTGCGAATTTACATGAATCTAAAAATGAATGGTGTGGTAGATTAGTTTCTATTCTAACTCCATTAGTAATTGAAGGATTTCGTTCTATTTTCAATGAATCTTGGAAATTATGTGTTGATAATAATGAAGTGAATAAATATTTAATGACATTTCAGAATTTATTATCACGTATTCCAAAATGGAATTCGGTGATTATTGAAGAAGAAAGAAAAAGAATTATTGAGAGAAGTGGATGTAATTATTTAGAAGATTTAATTACTTGTGTGCATATTATTCAATTAAAAGTATTGACTTGTATTCGTGTAGGTAATAAACAAAAAAAAATAGATATTTCTATTCCAAAACTAGATAGTTTTATTCATCGTCTTTATATCCATAGTGCACGTAAAATATATACCAACGTATATTTGTTTGAAAAAAAAATTTCAGATTTACAAACACAAAAAAATAATAGAGAACTAGAAATTATTATTCAAGAATCTATTTTAACAACTATTCGTGAAAGTATTCCAACAGAAGCAATTATTCGTGCATATTTAGACGAATCTATGGAAGAAGAAGAACAAGTAATTATTGAACCTATTGAAGAAGATATTACTACTACTACTAGTACTTCGGAAGAAGAAGATGTAGTAGTATCATCTGAAAAAGACAATGAAGTAAACAAAATGATAGATAATCCTGCCGATATTATTCCTAATGTTGTACCATCTATCACAAATATAGATGAAAATAAAGTAGTTACCCGACTAACTTTTAATGATATAGATGCTGTTTCAGATGGAAGTTCTAAAAGTGCACCTAAAGATATTGACCGTTTAGAACAAATTAGTAAAGATAGAAATGAACAACGTAAATTAGATGAACTAGATGATGATGATGATGGTGATGTTCCATTAGAGAGAATTAAAATACATATGGATGATAATAATCCATTAACTTTAGATGATGTTTTTGATTTAGATACTCCTTTAGAATTAAATGGAATTGAATTAGATGGTATTGAAGATCTATAATCATCGTTTTTTATTCATTCGTGTATTCGTTTATTTATCGTGTTTTTTTTTATTAGTTCTTATATACCATTTTATTTATTTTATCTTTTGTAGTAAGTAATAATGGAAAAGGTATTGATTTTTGCGATTAGTATTACTGTTTTGTTTTGTATATTTAAGTTTTTTGAAATGAAATATATTGATCATGAAATAAAACCCTTGAAATATTTTGTTAGAGATGCAATTATGGTTTTTTCTAGTTCTATTGTCTGTATTTATGTACTACTACAATATGATAAAAATATATCAGATCTAATTGCAGTTGTTACAGATAGTAAAGTTTTTACTCCAGATTCAACTAGTATTTTTACAGGTGAACCTGGTTTTTAGATATATATTTTTTGTTACAAGATCGCTACAAAAAATATATTTATATTTGGTTGGCTAGCTGGCTGGCGGTTATTTATTATATTTTACTACCCCCAAGTTAAAGAAAGAAAGTAACTGAAAAAAAATATAATATATATATTTTTTTATTTTGTTTTTTTGTTTTTTTATTTTTTTTTATTTTACTTTTTTTGTTTTTTATTTTTTTTTATTTTACTTTTTTTGTTTTTTATTTTTTATAGAAATTCTTTCTTTCTTTTAATTTAAACCAAGGCACGTAATGGAACAAAAGGACCCCATTTAGGATATGGATATTCGTCATTTTCAAACACATTATTACCGAATATATCTCTTTCCAATTCTAAATAATCTTTGTAGATATCTACATGATCATAAAAGGTAAAATTTGTAGTAGTTATTTCCTCTTCTTTTTCTTCGTATATCTCGCCTTCTTCTTCTACTACTACTACTGATGAAGTTGGAGTTGGACTTGTTGGAGGTTGTTTTGGTTTCTTGTTTAGACCTCTATCTTGAGAACGAATACTGATTTCCCAATATTTACCTTCTTCTTTGTCGTATGTCATAATAACTGTTTCTTCCTTTTCAATCATTTTAGTATACATTTCTCTTCCATAAGATGTATCTAAAAACTTCACACTTAGAAATGCGAACCAATAGTTGTAACTATTTTCATTTGTTCTATATTTTGCATTAATATTAGTCACAATACCGATTTTGTTATCTGTAAAATAATCAGAAATGAAATTCTTTGATATATTTGGGAGTAATCTCGGAATAAACAAAATAACGGATTTTGTATTAATCACTTTTTGTCTACTATTACGATGAGAAACTTCACGCCGAGGAGCTTCACGACGTTGATATCTGCGAGAGTTATCTGATGAAAAAGAAGAATATTTCAAAGAATTCATTTTATTTAATAATAATAATACGATGGATAAGTTAAGCCAAACAAGTTTAATTCTCATAAAGTTATGTTTTATACCTATACTAATTTATAATTATAAAACTTCAATTTTTTAGCAACAATAATTCTTATACATATAATTTAGGTATTTTGTCAATAGATATAAAATAATTGTCATTAGTATTAGTTTTATTATTTTGTTGAATAAAACGAGAGAAAATTGGATTATCTAATTGTTCTTGTGGAGTACATTTATGAACAGTTCTTGCTATCATTTTATATAATTTGAAATTCGGATATCTTTCTTCTCCTGATTTCTTGTATATTATATTCTTTCCATTATCATCTGTACACCATCTTACTATTAATTCTTGTAATTCTGTCCACTGTAATACATTTTTGCGAATAATATCTTCATCTTCATCATTAAATAAAAAATCGTATAAAGAACATCCTAATCTAGATAAATCAAAACTGAAATTTGGTTCTAATCTAGGTTTATTTTTATTTAAAAATGGTTCAAAATTATATTGTGTATATGCATCTCCACTTGTTGCAAAACTATCACTACAAAATAATTTATCTTGAAATTTATAAATACTTCTCCCAAAATCAATGATTTTAAATATTCTACCATAGGTTGGAACTTTATATATTTTGCCAGAATATTCATATTCAATATATTCTATTGTTGTTGAAATAAACACTACATTATTTGTATGTAAATCATTATGTGTAAAATAATATGCTTTTTGATATGCAATTAATGTCATTATTATTTGAAATAATGCACCAATAATTTCGTGGTCTTTTAACAAATTATTTTCTAATAAATAGTCAAATGTTCCTTCGCATTTTTCTAGACAAATCATCTGTACTGGGAAATCATGGATAAATGCAAATACTTGTGGTTCTAATTCTGAATTATCTTCATCTATATCAGACCATTCACTTTCTCCATCTCCATCCTCTTCTCCATCTCCCTCTTTATCCTCTTCTCCCTCTCCATCTTCTTCTTCTTCTCCATCTCCATCTTCTTCTTCCGTAGAAGAATTTGAAACTAATGAACAATTCTCATCATCCTCATTTTCTTCTTTTTCATACACCAATTCTAGATTATTAATATTTTCTCTCATTTCTTTCTGTTCTTTTTTGTTTTCTAATAATTCATTTTCAGAAATTTCATTTTCGTAAATATCTATTTCTAAATCACATTCTTCACCTAAAACTAATTTAGGTAATTTTTCTATTTGTATTTGATTTATTTCGTTATCTAAATCTAAACATAAACATTCTATTTCATATAATTTATTCTTTTGTGATTTAAAATAATCAGATTCTAATAAATATTCATAATCATCTGTAATATCCATCTTATATTTTTGTTGAATACCTAAATAGGAACCATAAAAATTAATACAATTCTTATTTTCATAATTGTTTAATAATTGACTAGATAAATAACTGAAAAAACAATCAATATATGCACTATTATATATACTTGTAATTTTTGATATTGCATTTGTTTCAATATTATGTTTTGGTAAATATCTCAGTTTAGTATTTTCTTTTTCATATTTACCAATTAAGTAATGAACTGGATCTAATAATGGAGCATATTTAATATGAATTTGTGTATTTGTTATCGTTTTTTGTTGAAGTTCATCATACACAGTATTTAAATCTATCATATGTTTAGGATGATTGAGAGAAATACTATTGTAAGTATTCTCATTCACTTCAAAAAACAATGAATAAATCGGATTATAATTTTGTAATTCAGTTATTTCAAATGAATTATATTTTACTTCTTCTTTATTTTCATTATTTTTCTCTCTTTCTTTCTCAAATTGCTTTTTCAATTTTCCTAAATCTAATTTTTTTGATTTGAAATAATTAATTTCCATTGTTTTATCTTTATCTTATGTTATGGTTTTAAGAAATATTCTTTTTTCTAACGTAGGTAGGGAACCAAGGTTCCTCTACAACCCCTCCTTTCAGTTATGAAAGGTGGATATAAAGGTTTTAGGACTTATACCATTGTAGATATAATAATCACACCTAAAACCTTATAACATACAACCCCTCATTATACCATTGACTAAAAGGAGGGGTTGTTTGGTTCCCTACCTTGGTTCCCTACAGAATTATTAAGTATAATTCATATATAAATGACACTAGAATTGAAGAAATGGGATATGAAGTGGATTACGTTTCGTCCAGATGAAAATAAAGGACCAGTTATTGTTTTAATTGGGAGACGTGATACCGGTAAAACATATTTAGTAAGAGATTTGTTGTTTTATCATCAAGATATTCCTATTGGAACGGTCATTTCAGGAACAGAAGCCGGTAATGGGTTTTATGCTGCACATGTTCCGAAATTATTCATTCATGAAGAATATAGTTCAGTCTTAATTGAAAATATATTAAGACGACAGAAAACCGTACTGAAACAAATGAAAAAAGAAATGGATACATATCGTAGAAGTACAATTGATCCAAGAACCTTTGTGATTTTAGACGATTGTTTGTATGACAACTCATGGTCACGTGATAAATTAATGAGACTTCTCTTCATGAATGGACGTCATTGGAAAGTCATGTTAATCATCACAATGCAATATCCATTAGGTATACCACCTACACTGAGAACAAACATAGATTATGTTTTTATTTTAAGAGAACCTTACTTAACTAATAGGAAACGTATTTGGGAGAATTATGCAAGTATGTTTCCAACATTAGAATCTTTTAATTCTGTTATGGATCAAACTACCGAAAATTATGAATGTTTAGTTATTAATAACAATGCCAAATCTAATAAATTACATGACCAGATATTTTGGTATAAAGCAGAGAATCGTCCAGATTTTAAATTAGGTTCTAAAGAATTCTGGGAGATATCTAAAGGATTAGGTTCAGATGATGAAGATGAAGCATATGATCCAAATAACGCCAAAAAGAAAAAACCTGGATCACAAATAACAGTGAAAAAAAATAAATGGTAAGTAAGAATACAACATAATTTTATTTTATCTAAAATAAAAAAATAAAATTATAATTCAGTGTCATTATTACTACAAATAAATAATAATATCTTTTCATATAATTGAGATTTATCCAGGGGTTTATTATTATTATTATTGTTATTAGTATTCTGAAATATTTTTTCCGCAATAAATTCTAATTCTGTTTTTTTATAATTAGTAATAGATTTCATTGGTTTTTGATAATTTTCAATTCTAAAAAACATTTCTTTTATTTCCAACAAAGAATATATTTTATGATCTATATCAATATAATATTCATTGGATTTATGTTTATTGGTATATAATGGATTTTTGTATAAAATATATGTTACGTTTTCTGTTTCTTCTTTTTCTACATTGGAAAAATTATAATATATCTTTTTTGTTAAATCCACAATAATAATATTACATTCATAATATGCACACATACCAATTAGTCCAGAAAATGACATTTTCGGTTTAGTAATTAAATCAGATTCAATCTCACAACAAAAACCACGAGTTAATTTATAATTGGTTTGTTTGGATATTTTGGATGAACCATTTTTATGTAAATATTCTGCGATTTTTTCTTTTTCTTGTACTTCTACTTTTCCATAATTATATTTATTACGATTATATTCAGTATATCCATGATGTAAAATATACATAGACCAAAACAATCCATCTTGAATACTTTTTGCACATATACATTCTTTTTCTAATCTACTATAAATTGTTTCTTCTTTTTTTGGTTTTGTCTCTACTATTTCTATTTGTTTTGGTTCAACCACCTCTTGCTTTGTCTCTACTATTTCTATTTGTTTTTCTTTTTTTGGTTTTGTTTCTATTATATCTATTTGTTTTTCTTTTTTTGGTTTTGGTTTTGGTTCAACCACATCTTGTTTTGTTTCTAGTTGATTTACATTTGTATTTGTATTTGTATTTGTAAACATGAATTTTTCAAAAAGAGTGTAATCTGGAATAGATGTATATTCTGGATAAAACATATCATGTAAAAACATCTTTAAGAGAATAAGATAAGATAAAATTGATTTTTTGTTATATTTTTGTTCGTTGATTCGGGTTAATTATATTCATAAATTATCTTTAATAGTATTATGATATACAAATTATAAAAAATAAAAAATTGATAAAAGAATATAAATCATTTCTATATGGATAACATAGATACATAATAGAAACATAGATAAAATGTCTGAAATGAAAGAAGGTGGTGCAAATGCGACTGTGAAAGATAATGACTATAATTTATACTCTAAAACCATGTTGGAAATGAAAGTGATTTTATTACCTATGCAAATCGGAGAAAGTAAAACAAGTACAAATCTAAAACAAATTATCACATCTAAAATTGAAGGAAAATGTATTCAAGAAGGATATGTAAAACCGAATTCAGTCAAAATCATACGGTATTCAGCAGGTTTAGTAAAAACCGAATATATTGAATTTACGGTTATTTTTGAATGTGATACTTGTAATCCAGTTCAAGGTGTTTTATTATATAATTGCATTTGTACAAGTGTTACAAAAGGTGGTATTCATGCAGATATTTATGATAAAGACGGAAATATTCCAGCAACAGTATATATTCATCGGGATCATTTTGCAGAAAATAAAGCATTTCAATTAGTTGAAAAACAAACTAAATTCAATATGAGAGTAATTGGTGTTCGGTTTGAATTAAATGATCCATGTGTTGAAATTGTGGGAGAAATATGGGGATATGTTGATAAGAAAAATAAATATATATAAATGTATGTTTATGTTGTAGAATATAATATAATATAATAAAAAATGGCTGTAAAAATAGAAGAATTAAAGAGTAAAATAGAAAAAATGGAACCTACAAATCAATTACATATAGGTTCTATATTAAGAAAACATCCTGAAATTAAATTAAATTCAAATAAGAGTGGAATTTTAATTAATATATCTACAATTCCAGAACATATATTAGAAGAAATACAAAAATATGTGGATTATGTCATTGAACAAGAAAAAACATTAATACAAGTTGAAAATAAAACAGAAGATTTAAAACAACAATTTATTTCCATTTTGAATTGTGAATAAATTATTTTTTTTTGTTTTATTTATTTTTTTGTTTTTACTATAAAAAATTGATTTATTCTCTCTTTTTTATAGTCAATCACAAAAAAATAAAACAACAAATAAAAAATGATATTAGCTCATTATGATCTAGACACACCAAAAGTAACCAGAATATTGGAAAGATTTCATGAAAAATTCAAAAGAAGACGAAAATATATAGCAAATCCGAATCCTAAACCAAATAATATGAATACCATAAATAGTATACAAATATATACACGAACCTGTAAATATGTAAATGAAACTGAAATAGAAACAAAAAAAAATTTAGTGATAAAAATACAATATTCTTCAAAAAAAGAATATTATATTTTGAATGTATTATACGAAGATTATAAAGATTTATTACTATAAAAAAAATAAATAATATAATCTGTTTTTATTTTTTTATTTGTTTTTCTTAAAGTATTTCTTTTACATATTCATAGTGACCACAACTAATAGTACCATATTCAAATATTGCTTTTCCTTCTGGAAGTATATCTCCCCATAAGATAACTGCTTCATATTTTATAAATTTACCCAATAATAATTTATCAGTTCTTTTATTATCTTCAATTAAACAAATACTTTCTACAAAAAGATAAGATTTATTTACAATGAAATTACTACCTGACATTTTTGGTTGATTATATTGATTTATTTACATTTATATAATAAATAAATCAATTTTTTATAAATATATCCATGGTTCATGTAACATATCCGGCAATACTTTCTCCCATTTATTCTTGTATTCTGGATGTTTTTTCAGAAAATGTTTTGCATAAAAAGGAGTTCCACATGCCGGACCCATTCTACCTAAAAATCCCATTTTTCTTACCATAGAAGAATTCGTTACTTTCCCATCTGTACATCCAAAAGGATAATATGCAGGTCGTAGTGTTGTATTTCTAGAATCTAAATTCGTATGTTTACAAATCGTTAATATATTTCCATTTGTTTCTTTTGTTTGAGATACATCATAATGATCTCCTATTATTTTCTTGGCATTTTCTGTATTTAATCTCCCATAATACGTTTCATATAACAAGATATGAAACCGAATATTTCTTGCACCACTTGTTTCTGTCATATCCCAATGTGTTTTATCTGTTGTTTCTTTTTGTCTAAGTTCTGAAGATATTGCACTATTCATTCCATAAAAAATCCCATTTTTTTTCCTCTCTATATTTTTCGTTTTTAATCCTAACTCTAATAACATAATTTCTTTTGTTTTTTCTCTCGTATCTCCTAATAACCATGATCCTGCATAATCACCTGCATTATCTTTATTCATAATTGTTACAAAATCATCTAATGAATTACCATATTGCATTGCTTCTCGTATTCTACAATAATATGGTACACCAAATACGGGTTTGTAATTAATACCACCTATCGTTGTTTCACAACCAATTATTCCATTTCCACAAATAAACCAATCAGATGAACTACAAATTAATCCAGGAGAAGTTTGCATTTTTATTTTATTTCCTTTTTGTGGATATATTTCCATTACTATATTGAGAGTTTTAGCACTTACAAAATCGGAATGTGTAGTATGTGCCATTATTATGTCTCCTTTTTCAGTCGCATCACCAATCGCAATAAATGCACTACAATGATCTACGGCAGATCGTTTATGATAAAAAGATGCCATAGAAAGAAACGAATTCCATGCAATTAAGAAATCTATCGTGATGTTTGGATTATCTACACCTGCTTCAATTCCTTGTAATTCTTCGTAATATTCTGGATATTTCTCTCGGATTATATTTGTAATATTTTCACGACAATCTTTTTCATATTTATCATAAGTAATTTTTGGAAAACTATTTTCTACTAAAAACGGGAGAATATCTTCACGTATTTTTTGTATTTCTTTTCGCAACAAAAATCCATGAGCATATCCTCTTTCTAATGGACTTCCATATATTTTTATTTTTATCCATCCATTTCTTAGTTTGGATTTTTTTCCATTAATTAGATGTTTCCTTTCTTTTTTTTGTTTTTTTTTTGTTTCTCTATTCTGACTTTTTTGTTTTTTTTTTGTTTGATTTACCATATATAATACCCAATGTTTTTCTTATTTGTATACAAAAAATGCTATA
>Ga0247831_1002394_pt1 | contig 30584 bp, 26 predicted proteins | sample LaCruzMarch2015__9_FD_192406 | JGI IMG/M metagenome (GOLD analysis project Ga0247831, IMG submission 192406) | Freshwater microbial communities from meromictic Lake La Cruz, Castile-La Mancha, Spain - LaCruzMarch2015_1m | ecosystem: Environmental > Aquatic > Freshwater > Lake | place: Spain...
AGACCAATATCTTATCGTTATCGAAAAACAAGCTGGTGTACTTTCTATTGCAACTGAAAAACAAAAAGATAATACAGCATACAGCATTTTGAGTAGTCATGTAAAAAAACAAGACCCTCGTAATAGAATTTTTGTCGTACATCGTCTTGACAGAGAGACGTCTGGTTTGATGATGTTCGCCAAGAGCGAAAAAATCCAAAAACTCCTGCAAGATTCATGGAACGCAACTATCGAAGAACGTACTTATTTGGCGGTTGTTGAAGGCTATGTAGAGAAAAAACAAGATACAATTACCTCATATTTGGTCGAAAGTAAGGCTTTGGTTGTATATTCAAGTAAAAATCCAGAAGTTGGTCAGCAAGCAATTACGCATTATGAGGTTTTGAGAAGCAATAAAAACTTTTCGTTATTGAAAGTAAACCTCGAAACTGGACGCAAAAACCAGATTAGGGTTCATGCCAAAGACATTGGTCATTCGGTAGTGGGTGACGAAAAATATGGTGCAAAAACCGACCCCATTAAACGTCTCGGATTGCATGCTTGGGTATTGGCGTTTAAGCACCCAATTACGAAAAAAGACCTGCGTTTTGAATCTGAAATGCCTTCAAAATTTACAATTTTATTTAATTAATGCTATCTTTAGACGAATTTTTTGCATTTTTGGTCTGCTAAAAGTACACGCTTGACGTTTTCTTTACATATTAATGTAGCAACTATTAATTCAGTGATTATATTTGTAAAGTACATTATTAAGAAAAAAAAATCTAAGAAACTCCTTTTTAGGCAAAAAATAGATGAAACAAGCATTAATACTTATATTTATGTTGCTCTCGTCTTTGGTATTTGCCCAACAAAAATCTACTGTAAAAGGGCTTATTGTTGATGAGAACAATCAGCCTATACCGTTTGCTACTATCAGCCTGTTATCATCTAAGGATTCTTCCAATATAGCCAATCAACTGACAAAAGAAGACGGAACTTTTGAGTTTTCGGGGCTTTTGATAACTAAGTATCTTTTCAAAATATCGGTTGTTGGTTATTCTAGGACTTTTCACGCAATTTCTGTTATTGAAAATATAACAGATTTAGGAAAATTACAGGTGAATAGTGCCAATAATATCCTGAATGAGGTGGTTGTGAAAGGAAATAAAGAACCAGTTGCCGTAAAGAAAGATACTCTCGAGTTCGATGCGGGCGTGCTGAAACCCCAGCAAAACGATAACCTCGAAGATCTATTGAGAAAAGTGCCGGCTCTTGAAATCGACGAAAATGGGGGTATTAAAACTCAAAATAAGGTAATTAAGAAAATATATATAGACGGCAAGGAGTTTTTTGGAAACGACCCACAACTAGCCCTTAAAAATCTTCCAGCCGAGTCGATAGAAAAGATTCAAGTAGTAGAAAAAAAGACCGAACAAGCTGAGTTTTCGGGCGTTGACGATGGCGAGCGAGAAATGGTGATAAATGTAACTCTTAAAAATACCCATAAAAAAGGAACGATGGGCTTCGCATCGGTGGCAGGAGTTCCGCCAATCGAAAACAACAACGGTTATTATAATGCCAAAACCTCGGTCAATCGCTTTAGTCCGAGTCAGCAGTTTTCGATTATTGGTTTGTTTAATAACCTTAATCAACAAGGTTTTACGCCGCAAGACGCCGCCAATTTTTCGAGTTTAAATTCACAGTCGAATCGTGGCGGTGGGGGAGGTAACGGCTCGGCAAATGTCAATTTGCCAATAGTGGTAGGTAAACGCCCCGGAATAACTGCTACCGAAGGAGCTGGTTTTAATTACAATAATCAATATGCCAAAAAATCTTCCTTGCAGAGTAGCTATTTTTTCAATGCCAGCCATACTGATTTAGTTAGAAACTTATTCCGACAAAGTTTTTTGCCCTCAAAAACTATCAATACTAACCAAAATACCAAGCAAAGTCGAGACAATTTCAATCATCGACTTAATGCCACGCTTACGCATCATTTCAATGAACGAAATCTTTTGAAATTTACTACTGCACTAAACACCGTCTCGGGCGATGCTTTTACTAATAGCATTTCAAAAATCAGTACGTTTACTGCCGGCGATACCGTCGAAAATAATTCTAATCGAAATGTTCGGAATCATTCGCAGGGAGTTAGTTTCAATAATAATCTTTTGCTTCGTCATCGCTTTACTTTACCCCGTAGAACCATCAGTTTGAATACTGTTTTTAATTTGAATAATGATAAAAATGATGATTCGACAAATACTTTGAACAGAAATCAAGTAAACGGAGCAATTCTTGAGCGAATTATTAAGCAAGAAAATGACCGCCGAACGACGCAACAAAATCAGAGGATTCAGGTGGCATTTACTGAGCCTTTGGTCAAAAACATGACGCTCGAAGGAAATTATGCTTACCAACAAAATGTAAATCGCTCAAATTTTGATGTTTGGGATATTGTGAATAATAAATTGGTGCAAAATCTTACGTCGAGTAATGCGTATAGCAGCAATTTTAATTTTCAACAGGCTGGTTTTAAGGTTAATAGCGAAACAAAAGAAAAAACTTTTATGGTGGGTGTTTTTTACCAAAAATCGGTTTTGCAAAGTATCGTGAAGCGTACGAGCGATAATATTTTAGAGCGTTCATTTGAAAATATTTTACCTTCACTGAGATATTCATTCCGAAAAAATGCAACGAAAAATACTGATAAAAATAGTAAAAAAAATAACAAAAATAATGGCATTACGCTCGAATACAACACAGCAATTAATGAGCCATCGGTGCGAGATTTACAGCCAATTACGGTCAATAATAACCCACAAAATATTGTACTCGGAAACCCTGAACTTAAACCCGAATATATTCATCGACTAAATATCAATCAAAACATTTTTAACTCGAAAACCTTTACTAATATTGGCTTATATGGTAACATGAATTATACTCAAAATGCCATTGGCTATGCCCAAACTATCAGCGAAACCCTTGTCAGGACTACTCAGCCCGTAAATTTGCCGTATCGTTGGAATGCCAGTTTAGGGTTTTATTATAATTTTTCGGTGGGTAAACAAAAAAATAAAATACGATTTTCGCTTAACCCAAGATACTTAGTTTCTCAGAGCAATAATATGGTCAATGGTGTGAATAATCTTAATACTCAAAATCAATATCGTGGCGATTTTAAGATTACTTATTTGACCGATAAAATTAACTTTGTTTTCAATACCAATTACCAAAAATCTTTCGTCGAATATTCGGTAAATAAAGAATTTAATCAGACTTTTTCAGTATTTAAAAATACGACCGATTTCCGTTGGAAAATCACCAAAGAATTTACTTTCGCTACTGATTTTGATTATACATATTATCAAAGTTCAAGATTATCAAGCAATCTAAAGCCAATTCCGATTCTCAATGTGGCAGTCAAACATCTTTTCTTGAAAAACAATCGTGGAGAATTGATGCTTTCTGTACAAGATGTGTTCAAACGGAATATATATCTTTCACAACGTTCGGATGAAAATTTCTTTGAAATCGACCGTTCAAATGCTATTAGTAGGTATTTTTTGCTGACGTTTACTTACAGCCTTAAAAATCAAGGAGGGAAGAAAAATTAAATTTTTAAACTTCTTGAAGCAAAGTAGTAAACTCAACTAGTTTTCCTCTGAAAAGCATTTGGTATCTGTCCGAAATTCGTTCACGATGCTGCATTTCAAATTGTATAAAATCTTCCATGCTTTTGAAATGAAGTTGAAATGCGTACGTTCGGTCTTCGTTTTCTTTTTCGTTCAAAAGCCTCATTACCTTAATTTCTTTCGGAAGTTTGGTTTCTAATGCAAGTGGTATAAAATTTGTTTTCATCCATTTTACCCATTGTTCAGAAATTCTACTTTCGACATTAAAGGTGATATTAAATATAAACATGATTCGTTTTTTTGTGGAATTTGTCTTCCAAATTTAAATAAATTAAATTTTCTGTTAAACGTTGACTACTAACTGCGGACTTTACAAGGCAAAGTTCGCAAAGATTTTTGGTCTTGTGTCTTCTTAAATTAATTTTCTTTACGTTCTTTGTAGTTTAGTAGCACAATTCTATGATTTGTGATTCATAGTTTGAAAACTTACCTTATATTTAAGCACATTCTTATAAAATAGTAAGTTTATTCTCACAATTAATTATTGAAGTATATATGAAAATAGTATCTTTTTTTGCAGGTGCGGGTGGTCTTGATTTAGGCTTTGAAAAAGCTGGCTTTGATGTAATTTGGGCAAATGAATATGATAGAGAAATTTGGGAAACATATGAGAAAAACCATGATAATACACATTTAGATAAAAGAAGTATTGTTGATATTCCTTCTGATGAGGTACCAGATTGTGACGGTATTATTGGTGGTCCACCATGCCAAAGTTGGTCCGAAGCAGGCTCAAAAAGAGGTATTACTGATAAGAGGGGACAGCTTTTTTATGAATTTATGCGAATTTTAGCAGATAAGAAACCTAAGTTTTTTTTGGCTGAAAATGTATCGGGAATGCTATTGCCTATACATAAAGAAGCACTTGCTAATATAAAGCAGATGTTTACAGACATTGGTTATGATTTATCTTTTCAATTATTAAATGTTTCAGATTTTGGTGTACCACAAGATAGAAAAAGAGTGTTTTTTATTGGTTACAGAAATGATTTAGGATTAAAATTTCAATTTCCAGAACCTATTACTGTAAAAAATAAAGTTATTCTTGAAGAGGCAATTGGGGATTTAAGAGATAACGTTTTACCTGCAAAAACTGGTAATTACACTAATGGTAAAGATTGTTTGATTCAAAATCATGAGTACATGACTGGTGGTTTCTCTTCAATTTTTATGTCTAGAAACCGAGTACGCTCATGGGATGAAGTTTCATTCACAATTCAAGCTGGTGGCCGGCATGCACCAATTCATCCCCAAGCACCCAAAATGAATTTTATTGAGCAAAATATTAGGGAATTTGTAAGAGGAAAAGAGCATCTATATAGAAGATTGAGTGTCCGTGAATGTGCAAGAATACAGACATTTCCTGATGACTTCGTATTTCATTACAATAGTGTAGTTGCAGGTTACAAAATGATTGGAAACGCTGTGCCTGTGAAGATGGCACAAGTTTTAGGGCAAAAAATATTTTTCGATTTGCAAAATATAAAGAAAGTGAAGGTAAGTTTGTTCAAAAGTTCAGAAATTAAGTACAATGGATTGGTTGTAAAAGAAAAAATGAACGAATTAATTAATAGTTTATCTGAATAATGGCAAAAGTTTCAACCCAAACAATCAATGGTAAAGCATTTGAATTTGCTTTACTTTATGAGTTTTTAGAGCGACTAAAAGAAAAAACCAATGTCTCAGTAGTTGAAAGTGACCCTTTGAAAACCGCTCGAAAGCATTTTCTTGGTTTTAGCGAAAAGGAACAAGGAACTTTTAGGTTGGTTGCGAGTTTTGCGGTCAATTTTTTAATTGATATTGAACCTCGTTTATCAAATGGCATAAATGAAAATGATTTTCTTCAACTTGAAATTGTTGCAGATAAAGCAGGTCAATCGGGTGATGTACGTGATGTTTTAGCAATTAGAGTACTTCAAAAGTGGGAAATTGGTGTTTCTGCAAAGAACAATCATAGAGCTGTAAAACATTCTCGATTATCTAATGATATAGATTTTGGTCAAAAATGGCTTGGTTTTTCATGTTCTGATGGCTATTTTGAGGAAGTAAAACCAATTTTTGATAACTTAGCACAATTGAGAACTGCAAGTAAAGCAACACAAAAATGGGATACATTAGGCGACTATCATACTTCTATATATGTGCCAATTTTAAATGCTTTTAGAAATGAATTATTAAGATTAGATAAAGAAAATCCTGGTGATGTTGCAGAAAAATTAATACAGTATCTAATTGGAAATCAGGACTTTAACAAAGTAATTAAAGGAAATAATAAAGTTGAAATTCAAGCATATAACTTGCATGGTACATTAAATTTGCCTTTTTTAAATATTAAACCCAAGTATAAAATTCAAAAATTAAAACTACCAAATAGATTAATTGAAGTTGTTTATCAAGAGAATTCACAAACAACTTTACTTGTCACATTAAATGAAGGTTGGCAAATATCATTTCGTATCCATAATGCAAGTTCAAGAATAGAACCATCTTTAAAATTCGACATTAACTTGGTATCTGCACCGCATTCGCTTTTTACAAATCAACTTTTTGTTGGATAGCTTTTAAAATTTTCAAAAAGATAAAAATATAAATTCAATGTTTAAAAAATACATTCCTCATCTCATAGCGGTTGTTGGTTTTGTGGTTGTTAGCTTTATGTATGCTTCACCACTTTTGCAAGGTAAAAGATTGGCCATGCACGACACCCAAATGGCTGCCTCATCGGCAAAAGAATTAAATGATTTTCATAAACAAACTGGCGAATGGGCGTGGTGGACAAACTCAATGTTTGGCGGTATGCCTGGCTACATGGTTGCGGGTGACTATGAAAATAGCCTTTCAACTAAGATAGGGTCATTTTATATCAACCTCATTCCATCACCAGCCAATGTGCTGATATTGTTGATGTTGGGCTTTTTTGTACTAATGCGAGTGCTGAAAGTCAATAATTGGCTTGGCTTTTTTGGTTCGGTAGCCTATGCTCTCAATACATATAACTTACTTTTTCTTGAAGCAGGGCACGTTTCCAAAATCATTGCTATTGCTTTTGCACCTGCGGTTTTGGCTTCATTTATAGCGGTTTTTAGAGGTAGATACGTGATTGGACTTGCCATGACTACTTTCTTTATGGCAATGGAAATATACGCCAATCACCCACAAATTACTTATTATTTATTCTTTTTGCTCGGAATCTACGTACTTTTTGAAAGCTATTTGTACGTCAAAAAAGGTAATTTCTCAGGGCTTCTGAAATCCTACGCTGTAGTATTAATTGGCTCGGCAATCGGGCTTGGTACGCACAGTATGCACCTTTGGAATAACTTTGTGTACTCGAAAGAAACTACTCGTGGAAAATCAGAACTTACACTCGGAAACCTCAATCAATCAGCTGATGGTCTGGGGCGTGATTATGCCTTTTCGTATAGCCCTGGACAAATAGAAACCTTGACCTTACTAGCTCCTAATTTTGTTGGTGGCTCTTCTTCGGGGAATTTAGGTGAGAAGTCAGAAACCTACAAAATGTTGATTAATAAGGGAGTAGATGCCTCTACTGCCGCTCAATTTAGTTCAAATTTACCGCTTTATTTTGGGCCACAATCTTATGTTTCGGGACCAAATTATTCGGGAATTATTATTTTGTTTTTATTTATTTTGGGACTAATTCTTATCAAAGATGGACTTCGTTATGTATTGATTTTGACCTCAATTTTATATTTATTTATTTCATGGGGAAGTAGCTTTAGTGGATTTAATTTCTTTATGTTCGATTATTTCCCGTACTATAATAAGTTTCGAGATAGTAAAATGATTGTAACGTTAATGCACTTGTGTTTTGTTTTGGGTGCAATGTTGGGTGTGAATAAAATTATTGCCAATAAATTGACTTTCAACGACCTAAAAAAGCCTTTGATATATAGTTTGGGAAGTTTATTGTTATTGATTTTAATAGGTTATTTTTCACTTGATTTTCAATCTGCTCGTGATGTGGATATGCTCAAAAGTATGGCTGAATCAAACGGACAGGAGTTTGCAAATGCTTTCTCTTCTTCAATTATTGCAGACCGCCAATCAATCGTCACAGGCGACTTATTACGTTCAATATTCTTATTAATCGTTTCGGCGGGTTTGATTTGGGCTTTTACAACTCAGAAAATCAAATCTACAGTTTTTATAGCAATTTTGGGCGTTTTGGCAGTTCTTGACCTTGCTTTGGTTGATAAACGTTATTTCAATAATGATGATTTCCAAACCAAAACACGAGTTGCCGAGAGCTTCAATCCTTCAGCTGCCGATGAGCAAATCATGCAAGACAAAGATCCTGATTTTAGAGTGGTAGATATGGCTACTAATCAAGGTTTTTTTGCTGATGCAAAGGCTTCATATTTTCATAAATCTGTGGGTGGTTATCACGGTGCGAAATTGAAACGAATTCAAGAATTATATGATAATGCCATGACCAAAGATGGCAAGTATAATTTGTCGATTTTCAATATGTTGAATACCAAATATTATATCACATCTGGTCAAGATGGTAATCCTGTAGCTCAACAAAATCCCGATGCTTTGGGCAATGCGTGGTTTGTGGGCGAAGTAATAACCGTAAAAAATGCTGACGAAGAAATTAAGGCTGTAGGAAACTTTAATCCACGAGCTACAGCTTTCGTTGATGAGCGTTTTAAACAATATTTCAGTAATACTAAACAAGATTCAACTGGAAGTATCAAACTGACTCAATATAAGCCTAATCATCTGACCTACGAGTCTAATTCACCGACAGGTCAAGTGGCTATTTTCTCAGAAATATATTATCGTGGAAATGAAGATTGGAAATCTTATGTTGATGGTCAAGAAACACCGCATTTCCGTGCGAACTACGTGCTTCGTGCGATGAATGTTCCATCAGGAAAACACAAAATCGAATTCAAGTTTCAGCCAAAATCGGTGGTTGTAGGTGCAAAAATTGACTTAGTAGCATCGATACTGATGGTGTTGATAATTTTTGGTGCTTTGGTAATTGAGTTTAGAAACAAAAAAAATAGCGATATTAAACAAAGCTAAAAGCTAAGTTTTACCACGATATACATAAATTTTAGGCAACACAGACCTCGAGTCTATTGTGTTTCAAAGGTCTATTTTGGTAAAATGGATTGTATAAAATCGGTAAATAGACAGAAAAATGTTATTTGACTATTATATAAAAATTGGTGCTTTTTTCGAGAATTCGCTTCAGTCGTTGGTTTCGGTGGTGAAAGTAATATTATTATCTAAACTCGGAATCCCGAAGTTTTCTAATCAAAAAACTAACGCTTCGATTTTAGGTAATGGTCCATCGCTCAACCAAGCCTTGGCCGATAATCTTAGTTTTCTGAAAGAAACCGATATTTATTGTGTCAATCTTTTTGCTCTTTCAATGGTTTATGCTTCATTGAAGCCGCAAAATTATATTTTTCTCGACCCCGCTTTTTTTATATTTAGCGAACAAAACGATGACCGTAAAGACATTAAAAAGACATTTGATGCCATAATTCAGCAAACTGATTGGTCAATGAGGCTGTTTGTTCCTGCTCGCAGCCGAAATTCGTATATAGTAAAAAAACTTAAACAAGAACGCTCAAATATTCAAATTTGCTTTTTCAATTATACAATAGTCAGAGGTTTCCCTGCTTTTAGAAATTGGTTTTTTGAGCATAATTTAGGGATGCCTCAATGCCAAAATATCTTGGCGGCATCAATTTATGTGGCTTTACTGCAAGATTATAAAAATGTCTATCTTTTTGGTGCCGACCACTCGTGGCACGAAGAAATCAGAATTACGGACCAGAATGAATTTGAGATGCGTCAGGTACATTTTTATGATAATGCCAATCATGTGAAACACGAAAAAGTAATTGATGTACGAAATAATTCTCGTCCTAGGCTTCAGGCTCAGTTTTTATCATTACACAAAGTTTTTTATTCTTACGAAATCTTAGGAGCATTTGCCAAATTCCGAAAAATTAATGTCTTAAATGCCAGCAACAAAACCTACATCGACGCTTTTGAGCGTGTGACGGTTTAGTGGATTGTTAAACTGATACTAGGATATTAGTTAATGGTTACTAGAGCATTATATGCAAATTTCTGATAGGAGGAGAGTAAATAAAAAGAGAGATGAAGTTTTTAAACCATCATTAGTTTGCAGAGTGCCATATTTAAAATTGATAAAGTTTATCAGTGAAGACTGCAATCGAGAACTATAAACCGAGAATTTAAAACCGAAAGTTGTGAGTAAAAGACTGCAAACTGAGAATCGCTAATTGAAGACTGGCTAATGAAGACTTTAACATTGATAATTGAAAAAATGACTCCGAAACAACTAGGTTTTTTCTTTCCTGCCGAATGGCATACGCACCGAGCAACATGGTTAAGTTTTCCGCAAAGTTCCGATTCTTGGGACTACGGCGATCGTTTAGAGCGAATTTATCCGGCATATATGGATTTTGTTAAAGCTATTTCTAAAAGTGAAAAAGTATGTATTAATGCCAAAGATGATGCTCATCAAGCACTTATTTGGGGTTTGATTGAAAAATATGAGATTGACAAAAATCAAATCGAAGTTCCGATTCATCCAAACAATGATTCTTGGTGTCGTGACTATGGCCCTGCGTTTTTGATAAACCCTGAAACAAAAGAACGAATGATTGTTGAATGGGGTTACAATGCTTGGGGAGGAAAATATCCACCTTATGATGATGACGACCAAATTCCCGTGCGAATCGCAAATTATTTAAACCTACCTTACGTAGTGCCAGGAATAATCATGGAAGGCGGTTCGGTAGAATTTAATGGAAAAGGTACGGTTCTTACGAGTAAATCTTGTTTACTGAACCCGAACCGAAACCCGCATCTTTCGAAAGCCGAAATCGAAGATTATCTCAGTAATTATTATGGCGTAGAACAAGTTTTGTGGGTAACAGAAGGAATAGTTGGCGATGATACAGATGGACATATTGACGATACCACTCGTTTCGTGAATGAAGATACTGTACTGACTGTCGTTGAACCTAACGAAAACGATGATAATTATCATCCACTCAAACAAAACCTCGAAGACCTTAAAGCCATGCGTTTGCTAAACGGTAAACCATTAAATATCATTGAGTTACCAATGCCAGATGCCGTTTATGATAGCGGCGTAAGACTGCCCGCATCGTATGCTAATTTCTTGATAACCAATGGCTCAATCATCATTCCAATCTATCGTTGTGATAAGGATTCAGTTGCTTTAGAAATCATTCAAAAATGCTTCCCGAATCATAAAATTGTGGGTATAGATGCCACTGAAATTATATGGGGATTGGGAAGTTTTCACTGCCTTTCGCAACAAGAACCAGTTGTCTAATGTGGAACGAATCGAGTGGCAACCGCCTCCAGGTAGCAGTTTGGCACGCAAGTTCGTAGGAACGTCCAATTTGGACGTTCTTACGGGTAAAAACAACTAGAAATGAGCATAAATTACCACAAGAAAACCTTTAAATCAATCGCCAATTCCGACAACGGAGAGGTAGGCGAACAAACAATCTTTCATTACCAACAGCAAGGCAACTTCGTGTGGGCAGAATATAGCGGAGGAGCAATTGTGAAAGGATTTTTGGTGGCAAAGGTCATCGAAAATGATACCTTAGATATGCGTTACGAACACATCAATACAACATGCGAAATCATGACAGGCTTATGCCTTTCAAGACCCGAAACATTACTCGATGGACGAATCCGATTATACGAAAAATGGCAGTGGACAAGTGGAGATTTATCATCGGGTGAATCAATAATTGAAGAAATTATTCAAGAAAATTTCGTTAAAAGCGGAAATTTCGCTTAATTTTGATTTTTTATCAAACCTCTAGATGTACTAACATCATTTTGCTGAGGTTTTCCATACTCACAAAAACAATATTCATCACAATAAATCTTAACGTTTACAGTTGTTTATTGAGGATGATTCTTTTATGCTTTTATGAAGAGATACAATAAATATATACATATACTAGTAGTTTTTACCCAATTAGCTTGTCAAGTAGCAAAAAAGCCTCAACCAAAAACTAATCAGCAAACAGGTTCTAAACATACTGAAGATGTTTTTTCGTTGCCAACAACGTCCGATCCGGCAGTCATTAGCCAATCAGTTTTAGAAACGAAACCCGAACCAGTAGCCATCACGGTAGGAACTAGTGAATTAAAAACCTCCGAATTGAAAATCGCTTTTCAAAACCAAATTACAGAAGACACAGTATATACTGAAACTTTTTTGGAGCAAGTAATCAGCGACCAACTAATCATTGCCGATGCTCAAATAAGAGGTTATGACAAAACAGAGGCTTTCAAAGAAGAAATAGAGGGTTATCGAAGTATTTTGGCCGAATCATATTTTACCGATAGTATAACAATCAAGCAAATATTGAAAGAAACCTATTCGTGGTTGAAAGAGGAAGTTCATGCTGCTCATATTATGTACCAATTGCCAGAGTTTGCAGAGCCTACTGACACATTGGCTATATATAATAAACTTCTTGAAATTCGTAATAAAGCGTTAGTAGGTGAAGATTTTGCCGTTTTGGCACAACAGTATTCACAAGATAAAAAATCGAATAGCAGTGGCGGTGATTTAGGATGGTTTAGAGCCATGCGTTTTCTTTATCCACTTGAAAAAGCCGCTTATACTACTCCAGTTGGACAGATTTCAATGCCAGTTCGTACAAAAGGAGGCTTTCACCTTGTAAAAGTGATTGACCGCCGCCCGTATAGTGGTAGCGTTTTGGTGCAGCATATTCTAAAATCAGTTCTTCCAAATGCTCCTGAATCTGAAAGCCTAAAAGCAAAAGCAACGCTTGATTCCCTCTATATTTTAATTTCCAAAGGAGCTGCGTTCGAAGATGTGTGTCGTAGATATTCTGATGATACAAAATACAAAAACTTAGGAGGGTTTTTGCCAGCATTTACCATTGGCAGTCGAGAAGAAGTGGCTTTCGAGCAAGTCGCATTTGCCTTGAAAGAAGGTGAAGTTTCAAAACCAGTTCGTACGACATCGGGTTGGCATTTGATAAAACTTGTAAAGAAAATTCCATTAGAATCATTTGAGGAAGCATCTACAAAACTTAAAGATAAAATTGGTACAGATTCAAGAGGAGATGTTATAAGAGAAAACACAATAAACAAACTTAAAAAACAAATGAAGTATGTGGTAGATGACGAAATAACGAAAAAAGCAATTGCTGCTGCCGATACAAATATTCTTACAAAAAAATGGAATTACGCCATCAATGATGAGTTAGTTGGTAAAACGATTTTCAGCATTGGTTCAAAAAATTACTCAACAAAATCCTTTTTTGACTTTGCCGTTGACCGCCAAACTTTCGAGCGAATTCCCGCTGGCTATACGCCAACGATGATAATGCGTAGTTTTTTCAAGAAATTTGTAGATAATGCTGTAAAATCTTATGCCGAAGCCAATCTCGAAGAACTAAATCCAGAGTTTAAGGCTTTGATAAAGGAGTACAGCAGAAGTTTGTTGAAAATGGAATTGCTAAATGATTTGGTCTATGAAAAATCAACAATGGATACGATAGGGCAACGTCTTTTCTACGAAAAAAACATAGAAAGATACCAAATGCCTGATAGGGTCTTGGCAACGGTTGTGGCCTCAAAAGATGCAAAGACAGTTTTTCAAGTAAAAGAGGTTTTGCAGAAAGGCAAACCTTATAATTTAAAGCGTTTATATCGCACACCTTTATATTATTTGAAAAACTTAAACGAGCTGACTCCTGAACATAAAAGAATCTTGGTTAGTATTCTTGATATTATGCGTAAAAATAAAGGCTATGTTGTAGAAATAGGCGGATATGCCGACCAGCACGAAGAAGACAATATTTCAGCCGAACGTTTAGAGAAATCGAAAACTTTTTTAGTGGCCAATGGCCTTTCGATTGAGCGAATCATCGAAAACGATTATTCCAAAACTAAACAAGCCGATAAGTTTGATTGGGCAAAAAACCAACGAGTTTCGTTTGCGTTTTATAGTAATAGTCAAAAAGATGTCGAGAAAGTTTTCAATTCAAAAGACCCAAATAACGTTATTATAGAAGATGGCTATTTCAAAAAAGGTGAAAATAAGTTTGTCGATATTGTGAAATGGGAAGTTGGTAAACAATCAGTGGTGAAGGAAGGCCAATTTGCTGATGTAACAATCGAACAATTAGAGCCAGCAAGGTATAAAACTCTTCGAGAATGTAGGGGACAAGTGCTTGTCGAATATCAAAAATACCTTGAAACTCAGTTTAAAGCAGATTTAAAAAATAAATATCCTGTCAAATTAAATACCGAAGAAATTCAGAAGGTAATTGGTATTAAGAAATAATAATGCACTCGTAGAGACTTATGAAAATACGTCTTCGTTGGGTTTAAATTTTGACTATTAAATAAATAAAATGTTAAAGAAATTACTCCTCTTGATTTGCCTTCCGATGTTGGCATTGGCACAAGAAGCCCCTATCAACATTGACCGCATTGTGGCAAAAGTTGATAACTACATCATTCTTCGCTCCGAAGTAGAGCAGCTATACCTCAAAGGCGTGCAGCAACAACAGCCCGTGACTAAATGTCAAGCCTTAGAAAGTATGGTTGTTAACAAACTATTGGTGGCCAAAGCAGAAATAGACTCAGTTTATGTAGAAGACCAGCAAGTTAACGACCAACTTACTGCTCGTATGCAACAAATGATTCAAATATATGGCAATGAGAAAAATATCATTGAACAATTCGGTAAATCTCTCGAAACTCTTAAAAGTGAAGTGCGTTCGCAAGTAAAAGAGCAACTAGTTGCTCAGAAAATGCAAGGGAAAATTACCGAAAATCTAAAAATAACGCCTAACGAGGTAAAGAAATTCTTCAATAGAATTCCAAAAGATAGCCTTCCACAAATTCCTACTGAAGTTCAGTTGGCTCATATTGTTCGCTTGGCTAAAGTAACAAAAGCACAAAAAGAAGAGTTATCAGAAAGACTACTTGATTATAAACGTAGAGTTTTGACCGGTGAAAAATTTGAAGATTTAGCCAAAGAATATTCTGAAGACCCGGGTTCACGTCAGTTTGGTGGCGATTTGGGTTGGTCGAAGCGTGGAGCAATGGTTCCCCAATTTGAAGCATCGGCAATGAAGCTAAAGCCAAACGAAATTTCTGATGTAGTAGAATCTGATTTTGGTTTACACTTAATTCAAACCCTTGAGCTTCGTGGTCAAGAGTTTCACGCACGCCATATTTTGTTGCGTCCTGACTATAATCGCTTGGATGTAACCGATGCTACACATTTCTTGGATAGTATTCGTACGGAAATTGTGAAAGATAGTATCAAATTTGAGAAGGCTGCAAAAGAGTTTTCTGATGATAAGCAAACGCAAGATGGAGGTGGGATTTTGATAGACCCACAGTCTGGTTCTAACAGAATGCCATTGGATGAATCGATGGAACCAACCCTCTATTTTATGATAGATAGTATGAAAGTTGGCACGATAACTGCACCCATGCTCTACAGAAGCGAAGATGGAAAAACGGGCGTTAGAATCATTTATTTCAAAGGAAAATATGCTCCTCATAAGGCAAGTTTGAATGATGATTTTGAGAAACTAAAAGACTTTGCCATGATGGAAAAACGAAATGTTGAGATAGAAAAATGGTTCAAAAAGGCAACCGCAGATGTTTATATCAAGATTGATCCTGAGTTTGAATCATGTAATATTTTTGGCAAGGATCGTATAAGTGGAGGAGTTGAATATTAATTACGAATTGGGAGGAAGATCATTAAATCAATAAATCCCATATCTTATAAACCATAACTCATATCTAAAATAGATGAGCAAAGTTACATTTACTTCGGACGTAGAAGCAGCAGATGCTCTAAAAGTGGCGTTTCATCAATTACAAAAAGAAATCGGACAGGTGATTGTCGGTCAAGACGAAACTGTTCGTTTGCTCCTAACAGCTATTTTCTGTCAAGGCCACTGCTTATTGGTTGGTGTACCAGGTTTGGCAAAAACCTTGTTGATTCAGACAATTGCTTCTGCACTTGATTTGGATTTCAATCGTATTCAATTTACGCCCGATTTAATGCCTTCTGATATTTTGGGTTCAGAAACACTTGATAATGAGCGTAATTTCCGCTTTATCAAAGGTCCTGTATTCGCTAACATTGTTTTGGCAGATGAAATTAACCGTACGCCACCTAAAACTCAGTCAGCTTTGCTAGAAGCCATGCAAGAGTTTGCAGTAACAGTAGGTGGAACAAAGCATAGCATTGGTCGCCCGTTCTTTGTATTGGCCACTCAAAACCCAATCGAACAAGAAGGTACATACCCATTGCCCGAAGCACAACTCGACCGATTTATGTTTATGGTTACGCTCGACTATCCTTCATATATACAAGAACTTGATATTGTAAAAAATACTACTTCTGACCGCAAAACTACTGTCAATAAAGTACTTACGGGCGAAGAAATTTTATATTTTCAGCATTTAGTACGCCGTGTGCCAGTGCCAGATAATGTTATAGAATACGCAGTAAGTTTGGTACACAAGACTCGTCCAAATTCTGAAATGTCTTCGGTCGAAACAAATAAATATTTAGAGTGGGGTGCAGGTCCAAGAGCATCACAAAATTTGATTTTGGGTGCAAAGTGTAATGCTCTAATAAATGGTAAATACTCGCCTGATATTGAAGATGTGAAGGCCGTAGCGGTATCAGTTCTTCGCCACCGTTTAGTAAGAAACTTCAAAGCTGAGGCCGAAAACGTTTCAGTAGAAGAAATTATCAAGAACATGTTATAAGTTTATTTAAGTTTTGACGTAAAAAAGCTCAATGATGCAAATCGCTGAGCTTTTTTTGTGCGGTTATTTGATATATCATATGGAGTCTTCTTTAAGGTTTCTCGAACTGTGATAGATTTTAGCAATGAAAACTACATCATCATCAATCATTTCATAGATAATCGTATATTTACTTTCGATTAATTCTCCTATTTTTCCGTTTTTTATTTCGGGTATAATCCTTCCCATTTTCGGGAAGTTTTATAAGTTTTTTTTACGACTACTAATTGTTCTTGTTAAATCAATAGCCTATTTCTTCTAAATCTTCAATGCTAGCGAACTACTATATAACTATTTTCATTTTTGAGCCATTTTGACTATGATAAAAAATCTTACTATTCCTGTTCAGCAACTCGCTGAGCAACAAGAACTCATAGCTGAAATAGAATTATAAATAGCTGTCAATCAGTAGATTGTGCAATAAGTGACCGCACAAAAGCAAGCTTTTGAGAAGAAATATATATAGAAACACGAAATCTTAGCAAAATATTGAAAAGAGATGAGCGAGAAACTGAAACCACCTTGATTGATACAGTAATTGTTTTTTTGTTTTTTATATGCTTTTCTCCTATTTTTACATACAAAGTTCAACTAACATGACACAGATTGTTTTGGAAATCGACAACGAAAAGGATACTCGTCTATTTTTGGATTTGGATGAAAGACTTAATGTGAGGTTTAAATTTGATGATAATGCCATTGACGAAAATCAACGCCAAGAAAAAATGAGAATACTTGGACAGTTTAAAGGCAAACTCAAAGAATATAAGGCTTATGAACCCTCGAAATCTGATTTTTACGAGCAATGAAAATTTTTATTGATAGCAGTGTCTTGATAGAGTTTGAAAGCGGCAGGAGACAAGAACTTTTAGAGTTACTCAGCAATTCCAATAATGATTTATACATAAATTCTATTGTTTTAAGCGAGTATATTTATCGACTTTTAGTGATTTTGGCTGAAAAATCTCCAATGTCAGTAGCTGAAAGTGGTAAAATTGGTGAAACTCTAAATAAACATGAAACCAAATTGCTACTTTCGCGGTTCGAGTATATAAATATTCCTAAATTGGCAATGCTTCAGAGTATTGACTTTATGAAAAACTATAATCTTTTGCCCAATAATGCTCTCATCATAGCTACTTGCAAAATTGAGAACATATCTGTTTTAGATTCGTATGACTCTGATTTTACGAAAGCCTGCCTTAAGGAGGGTATTAAATTGATTGCTAAAGTTGAAGATTTTTAAGCAATACTTAGAGTGCAAGCAAAAATTCTAACAAGTTTATAAATTTCATTATTCCTCACTCATCAAAGTCTCATAAACCAGCATCAAAATGCCATCTTTCAAGCCCAAATCTGGTACAATGATTTCGGTAGCATTAGCCCATTTCATAACAGAAATATAAATATCTGAGGCTGGAACAATCACATCAGCACGGTCTGCATTAAGTTGGAGTTTATTCATGCGTTCCTCTAGACTAAATTTTTCAATGTAATTACGCATCTTTTCTAGGTCTTTTAATTTGGCTTTATTCTCTTTTTTCCCTTCAATCATATTAAAAAGTTTCGAGATATTTCCACCTGTTCCTACTGCGATTACACTTTCATTACTCGGAATATTAGTATTGACCCAAGTTTGCATTTTTTTCCAAACATCGGGTGCTTCTTGATGTTCGAGGAGGCGAACGGAACCTATTTTAAACGATTTGGCTGCAATTTTTTGCTGACCTTTATAAATATTTAGTTCTGTACTACCGCCACCTACATCAATATGTAAATAAGTGTGTTCCCCGTCAATCAGAGTTATAATTACATTATTGATTAGTTCTGCCTCTTGTTCGCCCTCAATCAAATGGATTTCCATACCGAGTTCTTTATGGATTCGTTCTACTATGCTTGCACCATTTACTGCTTCACGCATGGCACTTGTGGCACAAATCATGTAAGCATCAACTTCGTGGAGTTCCATCAATAGTTGATAAGCCTGCAATAGTTTTTTGATACGAACTTCGCTTGCAAGCGAAATACTTCCACCATTAAATACATCCATGCCCAAACGAAGAGCAAAACGCACATATTCTACCTTTTTGAAGCTAATTTTATCTTTGTTGGTCAAAACCGACGAAATTTGCATTCGTGCAGCATTTGAGCCAATATCTATTGCGGCAATTTTCATAAAACACCCTTTGATTACCCATACCGCCTACAAAGGCGAATTATTGTTAATGTTTTTAAAGTTAGCAAAAGTAAGCAATTCGCTTCAAAATAAGCTGATAAATATAAAAGGTACCGCAATTTCTAGCAGTACCTTTTCAAAATATTTTATAAATATTATTTTAGCTTGAAATTTTACCAGAAATAAGTGTAGAGTGAAATAATTGTAATGATTACAATGGTTGCTCCAATGGCAAATCCAGTTGTAGTTTTAAACATAGAAGCATCAATTTCGAGTCCTTTTTTCTCGTTAGGTAAAACCAAACTTAAAATAAACATAACTACTACACAAATCACAAATACCCAGCCCATACGGTCAAGGAAAGGTATTGCACTCCAATCATCAAATGGGAATAAATTATTGAATCCTAGAACCTCCAAAGTTTTTGCATCACCATCGAAATTCATCAAAACTGCAATTATTAATCCACCCACTATCGCAAAGAATGCACCTGCTGAGTTTGTTTTTTTCCAGAAAAAGCCCATTATAAAGGCGGCAAAAATACCTGGTGAAAGCAAACCCGTCATTTCTTGAATAAATTGGAAACCACCTTTTTTCTCAATTCCCATAAATGGAGAAATCAAAATAGCCAAAATCATAGCAACTACGATTACGATTCTACCAACCACAACCAATTGTTTTTCGCTCATTTCTTTTGCAAAATATGGGCGGAAAACATCCAGCGTAAAAATCGTAGAAATACTATTGGCTTTACCCGCCAATGATGCCACAACCGCCGCCGTTAGTGCCGCAAACGAAAGTCCTTTCAAGCCCATTGGCAAAAGATTTAATAAAACAGGATAAGCTCTATCTTGATTAAAAGTGCCATCTACACCCAACATTTCTTGTTGAAACATACCTTTTTGATATAAAGCATAAGCCGCAATACCGGGTAAAGTCACGATTACAGGCATTAATAATTTTAAGAATGCTGCAAACAACAAACCATTGCGAGCTGTATTGAGGTCTGCACCTAAAGCACGTTGCGTTATGTATTGATTACAACCCCAATAGTTAAGATTTACAATCCACATTCCACCAAAAAGAACCGTCAAACCTGGAAGCGACATATAATGAGGGTTTCCTTTTGGATAAATCATGTGGAAGTGATCGTCGTGGTTTTGAGTCATTAATTTAAAACCATTTGCCAAACCTTCCAGTCCGTATTTGTCAGAAACCAATGTTACGGCTAAATATGTAGCAGCTAAACCACCGATTACTAAGAAAAATACCTGAATTACATCGGTAAAACCAATTACTTTCATACCACCGATAGTAATAATAATGGCAAAAATTGCCAAGAAAATCATGCAAGTATAGAAATCTAAGCCCGAAATACCCGATACCGCTAAAGCTCCTAAATACAAAATAGAAGTAAGGTTTACCATGATATAGAGCAATAACCAAAAGATTGCCATAATCAAACTCACAGTTTTATTGTAGCGTTGGTTCAAAAACTGCGGCATGGTAGAAATATTATTTTTTAAATAAATTGGCATGAAGAAAACTGCTACTATAATTAAGGTAGCAGCAGCCATCCACTCATAAGTCGAAATACCCAAACCCATCGAAAAACCATTTCCCGACATACCAATCATCTGCTCGGCCGAGATATTTGAGGCAATCAACGAGGCTCCAATTGCCCACCATGTAAGCGAGCCTTCTGCCAAGAAAAAGTCTTTGGTAGAGGTTTCTGTAGATCTTTTCTTGTTGTAGATCCAGAAGCCGTAGCCTGCCACGATGACAAAATAAAATAGAAAAACTAAATAGTCGAGTGTTTGTAGTTTTTGCATATTGTTTAGAGTTAATTAATAAGTGTCAAAAGTACATTTTTAAATAATGTTTAAACAAAATAAGGGATAAAATTTGCTTTTTCAAAGAAAAATCATGGTTTTTAGAGGAATTTAATGCCGAAAACAATATCTTCATTCAATAATAATTTTACAAACAATACTTATTTTTTGTTATGAAGTAAGATTTTCCTATTTTTACACAAAAAACTGTCCCGTTTTGAATAGAAATACAATCAGACTCCTGGTTTTACTCGGTACGCTTTCGATTTCGGGAATTATTGCTGTACAAGCCTACTGGGTAAAACGTGCTTTCGACTTAAAAGAACAACAGTTTAGGCAAACCGTTATGATTTCGCTGCGAAATGTAGCGAACAGAATTTCTACGATATATAAACTCTCTAAATTCGATAATCCTGTTACACAGCTTTCATCAGATTATTATGTTTCAAATCTTAGAGTTCCGCTCAATGCCGATATATTGGAGCATTACTTGAAGGAAGAATTCAAGAAACAAAATCTAAACACTCCCTTTGAGTTTGGTATTTATGACTGTGAAAGTGAAAATATTGTGTATGGTGCTTATATTGATGCCGATTTCGAAACAGGCAGTATTTCTTCAAAGCCTTTACCTAAAACCGATAAATATATCAATTATTTTGGGGTGAGGTTTCCAAGTAAGACTAGTTATTTGGCCAGTAGGCTCGATATCTGGTTGATTTCTTCGCTCATTACATTGGTTGTAACTGTATTTTTTGGCTATGCAATGTTTGTGATTTTACGTCAAAAACGTCTTAGCGAGGTACAACGAGATTTCATGAATAATATGACGCACGAGTTTCAAACACCTATTTCAACAATACGTATAGCAACTGATGTTTTGAGTCAACCAAAAATAATTGATCAGCCCGAGCGTTTTAAAAAATATGTTCAGATTATTCGCCAAGAAAATAATCGCTTAAAGACGCAAGTTGAAACTATCTTGAACACAGCTCGTTTGGAAAGAGGGAAAATGGAATTGGAAATTCAACTGCAAGAGCTTCACAGTTTGATAATTGAAGTAACCGAGGGATTGCAAGTTGAATTGGAAGATTGCTTGATAATTGAGTTAAATGCCACAAAATCGAGTATTTTTGCTGACCGCACGCAATTGGTAAGTTTGATAAGAAACTTGCTAGAAAATGCTATAAAATACTCGCCTAAACCACCAAGTATAACGATTCGTACTGAAAATATAGATGATACGTTGGTGTTTTCGATAGCTGATAAAGGTATTGGTATTCCTAGAGAAAATATAGCCAAAATATTTAATAAATTTTATAGAGTTCCAACGGGTAATTTGCACAATGTGAAGGGTTTTGGCTTGGGTTTGAGTTATGTTAATCAAATCATAAAAGCACACAAATGGCAAATAAATGTGGAGAGCGAAGTAGGGGAAGGAACGACCTTTAGGGTTTTAATGAAGCAAGAGGCTTAGCTAAAGGTTAATTTGGTAACTGGAAAATTGGTTATTCATAAATTTGTTATGGTTATTGTTAAACGGATTACTCGGAAATTGCAGGTCTATCTCATTTGATCTTTTGTATTGCAAATTAAGTACTTAGATAAAAGACATTTGATGTATCGCCGCAGCGATGCAAGGCAAAAGACCGTTCGCAGGAGCGATAAAATACTCGCTATTAACATTTATCGAATTTGAATTTTTCGTTTAATATTGTCCTTTTACTTAACTTATATATAAAAGGTTTCTTCATAGTTTCGTTATCGCGTTTCCCAGTAACCAATTAAACAGTTTCCTAATAACTTTAAGTAAATGCCCAAAATATTATATGTTGAGGACGATCCAAACCTCGGGTTTGTGACAAAAGATAATCTCGAACTCGAAGGTTATGAAATTGTACATTTTCAAGATGGAAAAGAAGCTTGGAAGAGTTTCAGCAAAGATAAATACGACTTATGTTTGCTTGATGTGATGCTTCCTGATTTAGATGGCTTTTCGTTGGCCGAGAAAATCAGAAAACAAAATCTACAAATACCAATTATATTTCTTACTGCCAAAACAATGCAAGAAGACCGAATTACTGGCTTGAAAATTGGCGGTGACGATTATGTAACAAAACCTTTCAGCATTGAAGAATTGTGTCTTAGGATAAAGATTTTCCTGAAACGTAAAGAAGTTTCAAAAGAACAAATACAAGGCTCTTTTAATTGGAAAATAGGTATTTATGAGTTTGATTATCAGCAACTTAGTTTGAAATCAAATACAAAAACTGAGCAACTTACGCATCGTGAAGCCGAAGTATTGAAGTTTTTTTGCGAAAGAAAAAATCAAGTTATCAAGCGTGATGAAATCTTGACTGCAATTTGGGGGCGTGATGATTATTTTTTAGGTCGTAGTCTAGATGTTTTTGTAACTCGACTAAGAAAAATGCTCTCCGAAGATGCTGCTATCAAAATTGAAAATGTACACGGAATTGGATTTAGATTTGCATGTTGATTAATATACCCCGTAGAGACAGGGCATGCCCTGTCTCTACCCGCCGTGTATGCACTGCAATGGTTAAAATTCTATCTAAATCGGCAAAACGGTTGTACTTTTCACCTCCGACATGACAAAAAAACTGTGTATCAACGAAACTCCCGATAGTACTGATAATTTCTGCTGGTGGAATTGGTGGTAACTTTCCATATCTGGCACAATTATTTTGAGCATGTAATCAAAACTTCCTGAGACAAAATTACATTCTACCACTTCAGGTAAATTTAAAATTGATTGATTAAAACCTTCTGAGGTATCATGGGTTTGTTTTATTAATGTAACTTGGCAATAAACCGTCAGATTTTGACCTATCTTCTTTTTGTTCAAAATCGTTACGTATTTCTCAATAATTCCTTCTTGTTGTAATCGTTTCACACGGTCGTGTACTGGTGTGAGCGAAAGATTTATCTGTTTAGCAATATCTTTCAAAGTCAAATGAGCATCTTCTTGAAGTAATCTGAGAATTTTTTTGTCGGTTTCGTCGAGAGTCATAAGCGATTAATGGATTAAAGAACATTACAATGATTGAATTTTAGTTTTCAGAATTTTTTTCTTTCTTGAAATACAAAAAACTATTAAATAGGAAAAGTTTGCTGCAAAAATAGATAATTGAGATAATATTTTCTTATTTTATTAAACATATCAATAATATTTTCTTTATCTACTAATTTTGTGGTGCAATTATACTTCATCACATAAAAATAAATATCTCCGCTTTGGTTTAGTCCTAGCGGAGATCAATTACACTTCATCAATAAAAAATCAGTTTTATGATAATCGGAGTACCAAAAGAAATCAAGAACAACGAAAATCGAGTAGCTCTTACACCAGCTGGAGTAGCCGAACTAAAAAAACATGGACATGCTGTATATGTCCAAGCAACCGCAGGGACAGGAAGTGGTTTTAGCGATGCTGAATATTCTGTAGCAGGAGCAACTTTATTATCAACAATTGAGGAAGTTTACGGTATTGCAGAAATGATTATTAAGGTTAAGGAACCGATTGAGCTGGAATATAAACTCATCAAGAAAGACCAATTATTGTTCACTTACTTCCATTTTGCATCGTCTGAACCGTTGACTCATTCCATGATTGAGCGTGGAGCCGTTTGCTTGGCTTACGAAACGGTTGAAAAAACTGACCGAAGTTTGCCGTTATTGGTTCCGATGTCAGAAGTAGCAGGGCGTATGGCGATTCAAGAAGGTGCAAAGTATTTGGAAAAACCATCGGGTGGTAAAGGTATTTTGTTGGGAGGTGTACCCGGTGTTCCTCCTGCCAAAGTTCTGGTTCTGGGTGGTGGAATAGTTGGAACACAAGCCGCTAAAATGGCCGCTGGATTAGGTGCAAGAGTGGTGATTATGGATGTGAGTTTACCACGTTTACGTTATTTGTCGGATATTATGCCGCCAAATGTTACAACAATCATGTCGAACCATTATAATATTCTTGAAGCAATCGCTGAAGCAGATTTAGTGGTAGGAGCGGTATTGATTCCAGGGGCAAAAGCTCCACATTTGATTACGCGTGATATGTTGAAATTGATGCGTCCGGGTACAGTTGTGGTGGATGTAGCAGTTGACCAAGGTGGTTGTATCGAAACTTGTACACCAACAACACACGAAAATCCAACATTTATTATTGACGAAATTGTGCATTATTGCGTAGCCAATATGCCAGGTGCAGTGCCTTATACTTCAACTTTAGCATTGACTAATGCTACTTTGCCTTATGCTGTACAATTGGCAAATAAAGGCTGGAAAAAAGCATGTAGCGAAAACGAAGAATTGAAAAAAGGACTTAACGTAGCCAATGGCAAAATTGTTTATAAAGGGGTAGCCGATGCCTGGGGACTTGAGTTTAACGAGGTAGAAGATATTTTAGCATAAGAAACTTCATCAAAATTACATATAGTAAGCCTTTTCTCTGCATAGAGGAAAGGCTTTTTTTTAAGCAGTTGGGTATATTTAATCGACAAATTTGTTTTTCATAAAAAAAAATTGATAGACAGTATTGTTTGTTACTGTGGATTGTAGACTATTGACCGTGGACTATTTATAATGCCTATGAAAGCATTTATAGTGCATTTTTATCAAATTCATAATAGCTGATTAAGGCTCTGTTTAAACATTTTCTTGCATCTTTGTAGCATTAATTAAAACAAAAATAACATGAACAAAATAGCACTAGTAACTGGAGGAAGCCGTGGCTTAGGATAAGACATGGCTCTCTCACTCGCCAAAAAAACATTGATGTTATTTTAACATACAACAACAACCAAACAGCTGCGGAAGAGGTAGTAAAAATGATTGAAGACAGCGGCTCAAAAGCTGTAGCTCTAAAACTTGATGTTGGCGATATTAAATCTTTTGATACTTTCTTTAGGCAAGTTACTGAGGTTTTACAAAGTAAATGGCAAACTTCCACATTCGATTTTTTAATCAATAATGCAGGTATTGGTGGTACAATTTCGATTGCGAATATGACCGAAGAAATTTTTGATAATTTTGTAAATATTCACTTCAAAGGTGTTTATTTCTTGACTCAAAAATCACTGTTGATGATGAATGATGGCGGTGGTGTTATATTCCTTTCATCGGGCACAACTCGTTTCTGCGTTCCGGGTTACTCTGTCTATTCTTCGTTAAAGTCCGCGGTAGAGAATTTTACTAAATACGTGGCAAAAGAGTACGGAAATCGTGGTATTCGTTCAAATATTATAGCACCTGGCCCAATCGAAACCGATTTTAATGGCGGAGCTTTCAGAAATAACCCACAAATGAAAGGCTATTTGTCGAGCCAAACCGCTTTGGGTAGAGTTGGCAGTGCCGATGATATCGGTAGTGTAGTAGCATTTCTTTGTACAGATGATGCTAAATGGATAAACGGACAAAAAATTGATGTATCTGGCGGAATAAATCTTTGATAAATTGAGTTTGTCTCAAAAGTTTTTTGCCAAAATTAGAATTGGTTAATTTTTCTTTTGAGACAGACTTAATAGTTTATTCAGAGTAATTAGTTAAGTACATGAACAAATTCATTCATTGGTTTGCGAACTTTTTTCAAATTAGCATTCCAATCGTTGGCTGCATCTCGGTAGCCTAAAGGTAAAATTACCGCACTTTTAAGCCCTTTCTCGCGAAGACCTAAAAATTTATCTAACTCTTCTGGATTAAAACCTTCCATCGGTGTTGCATCAACTTGTTGTTCAGCTGCAGCAGCAATAGCTATCGAAAACGAAATATATGCTTGCTTAGCCGCATGTACACTTTGCCAGTCTTTTCCAAGAGGTTCGTAGATATTCCAAAGCATTTTTTTGTAATCATCCATCTTATTAAGCGGTAATCCTCTTTCTGCTAATAGTTTATGGAAAGTTGCTTCTATTTTTTCTAAAGAATAGCCGTCCCAAGCTGCCCAAACTAATAAATGCGAACTTTCTGTTATTTGATTTTGATTGTGTGCTATTGGTTTTATTTTTTCAAGTAATTCCTTATTTGAAATCACAAAAACCTCATAAGGTTGTAAACCCGAAGACGAAGGGGCAAGTCGAGCCGCTTCTAAAATATAATCCAGTTTCTCTTGAGGAATGGTGCTACCATTCATTTTTTTGGTGGCATATCGCCATTCTAAGCTTTCTAATAAATTCATAATTTACTCATTTAATATTACGTCGCAAAGTTATGAAGTAATTGTAACTATTAGTAACTTTGTTTCGAAAAGTAATAGTGATATTAAAGAAACTTAATTACCTATGAGAAACCAACTAACAATCGGGAAAGATACCGAATGCAAAAAATCACTAAAGGCGATTCATGATGTAATGTATATTATTGGTGGAAAATGGAAAATAGCGATAATTGCCTGTTTGTGCTATCAGCCAATGCGTTTTAGTGAGATATTGAAAGAAATTGAGGGTATTTCGGGTAAAGTTTTAAGTAAAGAACTAAAAGACCTCGAAATGAATCAGTTGGTGACACGCACGGTGTTAGATAAACAGCCTATAACGGTAGAATATGCCATTACAGAATATGGTCATACTTTAAAAAATGTAACTTCAGTAATTGCCAACTGGGGTATTAAACACCGACAGCGAATCATGAGCAAAGTTTTATAAGCATTTCAACGACAAAGTATGTTAGTTTTCTGAAAAAATTAACTTATTTGATGATAACCTACTTCATTATCGCTGGTCTTGGTAATTCTGATGAAAACCATTGGTAATCACACTTTGAAAATTCGGGTGAAAATTTTATTAGAATCAATCAAAAAAGTTGGGACGAACTCGATTGTGAAGATTAGATTCTGAAATTTGGACGGTTAAAAGCCAAAATATTTTAAAATTAAATTTATGATTTTTTTGCTGTAATAGTTTTCAAACCCACAAAAATCTGCAATTTTGTAAAATGGCAAAAAAACAAAAATATTACACAGTCTGGGAGGGTCGAAAAAAAGGAGTTTATGACTCTTGGGAAGACTGTAAAAAGCAAGTTGAGGGAGCTCAAGGAGCTAAATATAAGGCTTTTGAGTCGAAACGTGAGGCAGAAAAGGCTTTAAGTGAAAATTATTGGAAGCATACCCAAAACGCCGCTGAAGAGAAACAGACAAAGCTGCCGAAATCGGCTTTTCCTCCACCAAATTTAGAGTCGGTTGTGGTTGATGCCGCTTGGAATTCGGTCAAGAAAGACATGGAATATCAAGGGTTTTATCTCAAAACTAAAGAACTTCTGTTTCATAAGGGACCCTTTCCGCAAGCTACTAATAATATCGGCGAGTTTTTAGCTATTGTCCACGCTTTGGCTCACTTGAAAAAACACAATTCTACCTTACCTATTTATTCAGATTCTCGAACGGCAATTAGTTGGGTGAAAAACAAAAAAGCCAATACAAAACTTGAGGAAAGTGCCGGAAATGAGGAAGTTTTTGATTTGCTCGAACGTGCTGTAAAATGGTTACAAGAAAATACATATCCTAACAAAGTACTAAAATGGGAGACCGATTATTGGGGTGAAAACCCCGCTGATTTTGGAAGAAAGTGATTTTTAGAGAAATTAGACAAGAGACAAAAGACAACAGAAAGTATTTTCAAGTAAATCTCTTGTCTTTTGTCTAATCTCTCATGTCTATTAAAAAAAATGCCTAAAAATTCATTTACATTCAAACAATTCACGATAAACCAAGACCTTTGTGCAATGAAAGTCTGCACAGATGCCTGTGTTTTTGGAGCATCGACTGAAGTGGAGAATGTGAATCGTATTTTAGATATTGGCACAGGAACTGGGCTTTTATCATTGATGTTGGCTCAACGAACCAATGCACAAATTGATTCTGTCGAAATTGATAGAGATGCTTATCAGCAGGCTGTTATGAATGTGAAAGTAAGTAAGTTTGCAGAAAAAATTAAAGTTTATCATCAGCGGATTCAGAATTTTGAGTCAACAAAAAATTATGATTTGATTATCTCGAATCCACCGTTTTATCAACAATCTTTAAAATCGACTGATACCAAGTCAAATAAGGCTTTGCATGCCGTTGAATTGAGTTTTGATGATTTGATTGATTCTGTATTAAGATTTTTAAGTATTGATGGAAAATTTACCGTTTTATTGCCGCCTTTCGAGATTGAAAAATTGATAAAAATTGCACAAAAAAAAGGATTATATTTGTCAAATAAAATGTCGATTCGTCACGATGAATCTAAACCTATTTTTAGAGTAATTGCTACATTTCTGACCCAAAAAGTAAAGGATTTGCAGGAAAAAACGTTGATTATTCATAACGAAGATGGTAGAACTTACTCGATTGAATTTCGAGATTTATTAAAAGATTATTATTTAGCCCCCTAACCCCCAGAGGGGGAACTTCCACTCACTCACAAAAGTAAGTAAGTGGTTTGATAACCATTTTTTAACTCCCCCTCTGGGGGCAGGGGGGCTTTTCTTTATGAACCAACCGCTGCAAATATCTATCGTTATACCACTTTATAACGAAGCCGAATCATTGCCCGAACTCCATGATTGGATTGTGCGAGTAATGAACCAAAACAATTTTTCCTACGAAATATTGTTTGTTGATGATGGCAGTAGCGATAACTCTTGGGAAGTTATCAAACGTTTATCGCTTGGTAATCAAGCTGTTAGGGGCTATAAGTTCACAAGGAATTATGGGAAAACGGCTGCTTTACAAACAGCTTTCATAAATACTAAAGGCGATGTAGTGATTACGATGGACGCCGATTTGCAAGATAGCCCTGACGAAATACCTGAACTTTATCGAATGATTAAAGAAGACGGTTATGATTTGGTTTCAGGCTGGAAAAAGAAACGATATGACCCAATCACTAAGACGCTTCCAACCAAACTTTTTAATGGCATTTCTCGTTGGGTGTCGGGCGTGAACCTACACGATTTTAATTGTGGTTTAAAAGCCTATCAATCAAGAGTGGTGAAAAGTATCACGATTTATGGCGAAATGCACCGCAATATTCCAATCATTGCAAAGTGGAATGGGTTCAAGAAAATTGGAGAAAAAGTAGTTCAACACCAAGCTCGCAAATATGGAACTACCAAATTTGGCCTCGAACGCTTCGTTTTTGGCTTTCTTGATTTACTCACTGTGGCTTTTGTGAATAAATTTGGTCGCCGTCCAATGCACTTTTTTGGTACGATGGGCGTGTTGTCATTTCTTATTGGTAGCTTGATTGCCATTTATTTACTTTTTGAAAAATTATACAATATTAATCAAGGTCTTCGTTATCGGAATGTAACCGATAATCCGCTTTTCTTTTTGTCATTGATTGCTATTATTATTGGTTCACAGCTATTTTTGGCTGGCTTTATCGGCGAACTATTTGTAAAACAGAACTTTAAGAAAGACGAGTATTTGATTGAAGAACAAGTTTAGAGCGTGTTGATAGATTATTTGCTAAAAATACGGAGTAGAAATTTATTTATTCCATACATATAAACACTGACCCAACAAAAATGAAATTTTCCTTTTTTCAACTGGCAGATGGACCGTATAAAAAAGTCATCGGTAATATTTGGAAGTTCTCCAAATATGGAGTGCTTTCCTTTGCTGTTTACCTCATTGCGGTAAACTTTAATTTCTTTTGGCTTTTTGGAAAAATGCCAAGTTCGGATGATATAGACAATCCGAATAGTGAAATTGCATCAGAAGTTATCTCTTCTGATGGAAAAGTTATTGGGAAATTTGCCTACGAAAACCGTAGTCCGATTGATTTTAATGAGCTTTCACCCAATATTGTCAATGCTTTAGTAGCTACCGAAGATGTGCGTTTTACTGTACATTCGGGTATTGATGCACGCAGTACATTACGTGTAATATCTGGGGTTTTTACAGGCCAAAGCAAAGGAGGGGGTAGTACAATTTCGCAACAATTGGCCAAAAATCTTTTCAAACTTCGTGAAGATGATTTCTACAAGGGACCATTATACAGTGTTCCAGGAATT